>OJOE01000451.1_pt1 | contig 22795 bp, 18 predicted proteins | sample 1598191 | NCBI WGS metagenome assembly OJOE01 (sample SAMN03922463, study PRJEB24848) | human gut metagenome | isolation source: stool sample | host: Homo sapiens | place: Germany | collected 2009-11
CATTCCTTAGTACAAGTATTATACCATACTTGTCTAACAAATGGGGTGCAGTTCACACTTGCTACCTTTTTCTTAACTTTGTCACACATCATTGTACAACCTACATAACATCCCCTGCCGCCGGGCAGGAAACAGTTGTATTTGCCCGGTTGGTGTGATATACTGCTATATTGATATGATAGCATTCCGGGGGCGTGTACCCCCGTGAGAAATGAGGGATTGTATATGAAAATCGTAGTGTTGGCCGGCGGCCTCAGCACCGAGCGGCAGGTATCCCTGACCAGCGGCACCGGCGTGTGCCGTGCCCTGCGGGAGCGGGGCCACCAGGCCATCCTGGTGGATATGTTCCTGGGACTGGAGGATTACAACGGCAGCCTGGCGGATATCTTCGACGCGCCGGACGGCCTGTGCGGCGACAACCGGGTCCTGTCCACGGCCCCGGACCTGGAGGCCGTGCGCCGCAGCCGCCGGGATCAGGGTCCCTCCCTGCTGGGCAAGGACGTTCTGACGGTGTGCGCCATGGCGGACCTGGTGTTCCTGGCCCTGCACGGCTCCTGCGGCGAGGACGGCCGCATCCAGGCCACCCTGGACCTGCTGGGCGTGCCCTATACCGGCAGCGGCTATCTGGGCAGCGGCATGGCCATGGACAAATCCGTCACCAAGCGCATCATGGACGCCGCCGGGGTGCCCACCGCCCCCTGGCACGACGTGCGCTATACCCGGGAGGACATTCCCCGTCTGGCCCGGGAGCTGCCGGTGCCCTGCGCCGTGAAGATCATCAACGGCGGCAGCTCCATCGGCGTGGAGCTGCCGGACACCCGGGAGGAGCTGGCCCAGACCCTGGAGCGGATGCTGGCCTACGGAAACCACGTCATCGTGGAGAAGAAGATCAAGGGCCGGGAGATACAGGTGGCCGTTCTGGGCGACACCTACCTCCCCGCCGTGGAGATCATCCCCCGGGGGGCCTATTTCGACTATTTCTGCAAGTATCAGAAGGACGGCGCCCAGGAGATCTGCCCTGCCCCCATCACCCCGGAGCAGTGGCGCACTGTGGGCGAGCTGGCCCTGCGCCTGCACCGGGCCCTGGACCTGGGCGTCTATTCCCGGGCGGACTTCATTCTGGATGAGGAGGGGAGCTTCTGGTGCCTGGAGATCAACACCCTGCCCGGCATGACCCCCACCAGCCTGGTGCCCCAGGAGGCGGCCCAGGTGGGCCTGAGCTATGGCGACCTGTGCCAGCGCATTGTGGACGAGTCCCTGGCCCTGCGCAAGGGAGGCCGGGCATGAGGCCCCTGCCGGCGGCGGACATCTGCCGCGCCGTAGGCGGAACCTTCCTTCAGACCGGCGGCGGCACCGTCACCGGCGTCACCAGTGACAGCCGCCAGATCACCTCCGGCGACCTGTTCATCCCCTTGGTAGGGGCAAGGTTCGACGGGCATGACTACATCGACACGGCCCTGTCCGCCGGAGCTGCCGGCTGCCTGTGCAACCGTGTGCCGGAGGCGCTGCTGCCCGGCAAGTTTTATATTCAGGTCCAGGATACCACGCTGGCTCTGGGTGCGCTGGCCGCCTGGTACCGCAGTCTGTACGACATCCCCGTGGTGCAGGTCACCGGCTCCGCCGGAAAGACCACCACCAAGGAGATGATCGCCTCGGTGCTGTCCCGGCATTTCCGGACCCTGAAAACCCAGGCCAATCTCAACAACCACATCGGCACGCCCCAGACCCTGCTGCGGCTGGAGCCCTGCCATCAGGCGGCGGTGATCGAAACGGGCATGGACCACTTCGGCCAGATCCGCTATATGGGCAGCCTGGTGCAGCCCACCATCGCCGTGATCACTAACGTCGGCGACGCCCACATTGAAAACCTGGGCGGCACCCGTCAGGGGACCCTGCGGGCCAAGTGCGAGATTTTCGACCACCTGCGCCCCGGCGGCCTGGCGGTGCTGTGCGGCGACGATGAACTGCTCAACGGCCTGGACCTGCCCTTTGAGACCCTCCGCTGCGGCAGGAGCGAACACTGCAATGTCCGGGTCACGGACATCGTCCGCCGGGGCATCGACGGCCTGGACTGCACCGTCACCACCCCCCGCCGCAGCTACCGGCTGTCCATCCCCTCCCCCGGGGACTACATGATCTACTCCGCCTCCATGGCCGTGGCCATCGGCGAATATCTGGGCCTGTCGGAGCAGGAGATCGTCGAGGGCGTGGCCGGGTATGTGTCCACCGGCTCCCGTATGCGGCGCATCCGCCTGCCGGAGGACCGGCTCATCATCGACGACTGCTACAACGCCAATCCCCAGGCCATGGAAGCGGCGCTGGAGATTCTGGCGGACACCGCCTGCCGCCGCCGGGTGGCGGTGCTGGGCGACATGGGGGAACTGGGCCCCATCAGTCGGGACGCCCACCTGCAGGTGGGCCGCGTCACCGCCCGGCTGGGGCTGGACGCGGTGATCGCCATCGGCCCCAAGGCCGCTGCCATCGCCCAGACTGCCGGTCCCCGGGCACAGCATTTCGCCGCCATTGAGGAGGCCCTTCCGGCCCTGCGCCGGGAATTCACCCCCGGCACCGCCGTGCTGGTGAAGGCGTCCCACGCCATGGATTTTGGCAAAATTGTCAGTGAATTGGAAAAAATGTAACGAATCGACCATATGATAGATATCAGCGTAACCGACCTGGTCAAGTCCTTTGACCTGGAAAAGAAAATACTGGACGGCGTGTCCTTCCAGATCGACACCGGTGAGCGGGTAGGCCTGCTGGGCAAAAACGGCGCGGGGAAATCCACGCTGTTCAACATCCTCACCGGGGAGCTGGACTATGACTCCGGCCAGGTGCTCATTGCACCGGGCCGCCGGGTGGGCCTGATCTCCCAGATCCCGGTGTATCCCGCGGGATACACCGTGGAGGACGTTCTGCGCTCCGCCTTTCAGCGCACCACCGCCCTGAAGGAGGAGATGGACCGCCTGACCCGGCAGATGGAGCAGGGGGACAGCGATCCCCAGACCCTGCGGCGCTATGGCGAGCTTACCGCCCGGTTCGAGGGCCTGGGCGGCTATGACACCGACACCGCCGTCAACAAGGTCTCCAACGGCCTGTCCATCGACGGCGATATGCGCCAGCGGCTGTTTGACCAGCTGTCCGGCGGGGAGAAAACCCGGGTGAACCTGGGCCGCCTGATCCTGGAGGACACGGACATTCTCCTGCTGGACGAGCCCACCAACCACCTGGACCTGCAGGCCACCGAGTGGCTGGAGGAGTATATCCGCTCCTTCCGGGGCACCGTGGTCACCATCTCCCACGACCGCTATTTCCTGGACCGCACCGTCACCCGCATCATCGAAATTCTGGACGGCAAGGCGGAGTTTTACAGCGGGGACTACAGCTTTTATGCCATTGAAAAGGAGCGCCGCTATCAGGAGCGCATGAAGCAGTATCTGAAGGAGCAGGCCAAGATCCAACAGCTGGAGAAGGCGGCGGAGCAGATGCACCTGTGGGCCTTTATGGGCAACGACGCCCTGCACAAGCGGGCCTTTTCCATGGAAAAGCGCATCGAGCGCATGCGCACCGTGTCCAAGCCCACCCGGGCCAAGAAGATGGACGCCCGCTTCGCCAGCCGGGAGTTCCGGGGCGACGAGGTACTGCAATTGAAGGGCGTGTCCAAGTCCTTCTGTGACCGCACCCTGTTTTCCGACGTGTACCTGCGGGTGGAGGGCGGCGAGCGCATCGCCTTTCTGGGAGAAAACGGCGCAGGGAAAACCACCCTGCTGAACATGATCACCGGGGGCGAGCCCGGGGACAGCGGCATCATCCGCATGGGGCCTGCCATCCGGGCGGCCTATCTGCCTCAGATCATCCACTTTGAGCACCCGGAGCGCTCCTTGCTTGACACCATGCTCTATGAAAAGAAGGGCATGACGCCCCAGACCGCCCGCAACCGCCTGGCGGCCTATCAGTTCCAGGGGGAGGACGTGTTCAAAAGCGTGTCGGTCCTCTCCGGCGGCGAGCTCAGCCGCCTGCGGCTGTGTATGCTCATGGACGAGGAGATCAACTTCCTGATCCTGGACGAGCCCACCAACCATCTGGACATCGCGTCACGGGAGTGGATCGAGGAAGCGGTGGAGGCCTTCGACGGCACCCTGCTGTTCGTGTCCCACGACCGGTATTTCATCAACCGCTTCGCCACCCGGGTCTGGGAGCTGGCGGAGGGTACCATCAACGACTATCCCATGGGCTTTGCCCAGTACCGGGCCGCCAAGGCGGAGGAGAAAAAGCCCGCACCCGCCCCGGTCCAGAAGAAAAAGCAGGACACCCGGCCCCCTCGGGCCGGACGGGAAAAACAGGCCGCCCGCCGCCAGCTGACCATCTGCGAAACCGGCATCTCCAAGCTGGAGGAGCGTTGCCGCCAGCTGGACGCCGAAATGGAGCAGAACGCCTGCGACGCGGAAAAGCTCCAGGAGCTGTTTCGGGAGAAGCAGGATCTGGAGGCCCAACTGGAGCAGGAGATGGCCCGCTGGGAGGAGCTGTCTCTGCAATTGGAGGAATAATCAGGAGGACCATTATGCGTGATATTTTGTGTATGTACTACTCCCGCACCGGCGCCACCCGCCAGGCCATGACGGAGATCGCCCAGGCCCTGGACGCGGAGCTGGTGGAGCTTACCGACGGCGTGGACCGCCAGGGCGCCCGGGGCTATCTCCGCTCCGGCATGGACGCCATGCGCCGGGCCACCCTGCCGCTGGCCCCCTATGAAACGGAGCGCCCCCTGTCCGAATACCGGCTGGTGATTCTGGGCACCCCCGTGTGGGCGGGCCGTTGCGCCTCCCCGGTCCGGGCGCTGCTGAAGCGCCGGGGGCTGGAGCTGGAAAGGGTAGCCTATGTGCTGACCCGGAAAAGCTCCCGGAAGTATGAGGAGATTTATGAGCAGATGGACCAGTACACCGCCCGGCCCCACCTGCTGGAGGTATCCCTGCGGCCAGGAGCCGTGGGGTATGAGTTCTGGCGGGACAAGCTGGTGGGCGAGGTGCGCCGCTATCTGGACGCCCAGTAAGGAGTCCGTATGCTGGAGAAATTACAAGCCATCGCCCGGCGGCTGGACCAGGTGGAGCGGCAGCTGTCGGACCCGGCGGTGTACGCCGACCGGGAGTTCCTGACCCGACTGAGCCGGGAGCAGAAGGAGCTGACCCCCATCGTGGCCGCCTTCCGGGCCTGGCAACAGGCGGAGGCGGACTGCGCCGGGGCCCAGGAGCTGCTGTCGGACCCGGAAATGCGGGAGCTGGCCCAGGAAGAGCTGCATCGGGCCCGCCAGGAGCGGGACCGCCTGTCGGAGGAGCTTAAACGCCTGCTGTTGCCCCGGGACCCCAACGACGACCGGAACGTCATCCTGGAGGTCCGGGCCGGCATCGGAGGCGAGGAGGGTGCCCTGTTCGCGGCGGACCTGTTGCGGATGTATGCCCTGTATGCCGAGCGCCGGGGCTGGCACATGGAGCTGGTGTATGAAAACACCACGGAGCTGGGCGGCGTCAAGGAGGCCAGCGCCACCATCGAGGGCCAGGGGGCCTGGTCCCGCCTGAAATTCGAGGCCGGGACCCACCGGGTCCAGCGGGTGCCGGAAACCGAGTCCTCCGGCCGCATCCAGACCTCCGCCGCCACCGTGGCCGTGATGCCCGAGGCGGAGGAGGTGGAGTTCACCATCGACCCCAAGGACTTACAGATCGACACCTTCCGCTCCTCCGGCGCAGGCGGACAGCACGTCAACAAGACCGAGTCCGCCATCCGCATCACCCACCTGCCCACCGGCACGGTGGTGGAGTGCCAGGACGAGCGCAGCCAGTATAAAAACAAGGACCGGGCCATGAAAATCCTGCGCTCCAAGCTCTACGAGGCCCAACAGGAGAAGCAGAACGCCGCCATCGCCGCCCAGCGGAAAAGCCAGGTAGGCACCGGCGACCGGTCCGGCAAAATCCGCACCTATAATTTCCCACAGAACCGGGTCACCGATCACCGGCTCACCGGTGATGCGAAAAATTTCAATATTGCCGCCATCATCAACGGCGACCTGGACCCCCTCATTGACGCGCTGACCCTGGCCCAGCGGCTTCAGGAAGGGACCGAGAAAGGAGAATGAATCATGGAAGCTCCCATCAAGACCCGCTACGACAAGGCCGGTCCCCAGGTGGCCGAGGCTCTGCGACGCCGCCGTTTTGAGGCCCACTATGTCTCCACCGCCCAGGAGGCCCTGGACCTGGCCCTGACCCTGATCCCCAAGGACCGCACCGTTTCCTGGGGCGGCACCGCCACCGCCGCCCAGATCGGCCTGATGGACCGCCTGCACCAGGGGGACTATCAGCTCATTGACCGGGACACCGGCAAGACCCCCGAAGAAAAGCAGGCCCTGATGCGCCAGGCCCTGACCTGCGGCACCTTCATCATGAGCAGCAACGCCATCTCCGCCGACGGCCAGCTGGTGAACATCGACGGCAACGCCAACCGGGTGGCGGCCCTGTGCTACGGGCCGGAGAGCGTCCTGGTCATCGCCGGGATGAACAAGGTCATGGGCGATCTGGACAGCGCCATCGCCCGGGCCCGCCAGGTGGCGGCCCCCGCCAACGCCCAGCGCTTCCCGGGGCTCAAGACCCCCTGCGCCGTCACCGGCAGCTGCGGCGACTGCACCAGTCCCGACTGCATCTGCTGCCAGATGGTCATCACCCGGGCCTGTCGTCCCGCCGGCCGCATCAAGGTCATTCTGGTGGGCGAGGATCTGGGCTTTTAAGGCAAAAGAGGGATCCACTTGAACACCATTGTTTTTCACCCGGAATCGGACCCGGCCGCCATACAGGAGGCCGCGGCCATTCTGCGCCGGGGGGGGCTGGTAGGCATCCCCACGGAGACGGTATACGGCCTGGGGGCCGACGCCCTGAATGAGGAGGCCGTGAGCCGCATTTTCCTGGCCAAGGGACGGCCCCAGGACAATCCCCTGATCATTCATGTGCCGGACGCCTCCTGGCTGGAGCAATACTGCCGGGACGTGCCGCCGGAGGCCTATCGCCTGGCGGAGCGGTTCTGGCCTGGCCCTCTGACCATGATCCTGCCCCGGCGGGACATCGTTCCCCTGCAAACCACCGGCGGACTGGAGACCGTGGGCGTCCGCTGCCCGGACCACCCGGTGACCCTGGCCATCATCCGGGCCGCCGGGGTGCCCATTGCCGCCCCCAGCGGCAACACCTCCGGCCGTCCCAGTCCCACCACCGCCGCCCACATGATCGAGGACATGGACGGCAAGATCGACGGCATCGTGGACGGCGGCCCCTGCACCGTGGGGGTTGAGTCCACCATCATCGACCTGACGGTGACGCCGCCCCGGCTGCTGCGCCCCGGCGGTCTGCCTCTGGAGGCCCTGGAGGAGGTGCTGGGGGAGGTGGCCGTGGACAAGGCCGTCACCGGCCTGCTGGCCGCCGGAGAGCATCCCCGGGCCCCGGGGATGAAATACCGGCACTATGCCCCCCATGCGCCGGTCACTGTGGTCACCGGCGCGCCGGACCGCAGCGCCCGCCGTATCCTGGGCCTGCTGTCGGACCAGGCGGGGGTCATCTGCTTCGATGAGTATGCCCCGCTGTATGCCGGACACATCATCCATCGTCTGGGCCCGGCGGCGGACAAATCCGCCCAGGCCCGGCACGTTTTCGACGCCTTGCGCACCTTCGACGGCACGGACGTCACGGAAATTTTCGCCCAGTGCCCCGATGACGGGGGCCTGGGTCTGGCGGTGGCCAATCGCCTGAAAAAGGCGGCGGGCTTCCACCTGGTGGACGCCGACCGGCCCGTTCTCATCGGTCTCACCGGCGGCACCGGCGCGGGAAAAACCAGCGCCCTGGCGGCCCTGGAGGACCTGGGCGGCACGGTGCTGGACTGCGACGCCGTGTATCACGAGATGCTCCGCACGGACCCCGCCCTGTGGGGGGCCATCGAAGGGGCCTTCGGCCCGGTGTTCGGCCCCGATGGGACCCTGGACCGGCAGAAGCTGGGGAACATCGTGTTCTCCGACCCCGCCGCCCTGGGGCGGCTCAACGCCATCGTGTACGAATACCTGCCGCCGGAGCTGATGCGCCGGGCGGCGGGACAGTCCCTGGTGGGGCTGGACGCCATCAACCTGGTGGAAAGCGGCCTGGACCGGCTGTGCGCCTGCACCGTGGCGGTGCTGGCCCCGGCGGAGGATCGGGTCCGCCGCATCATGGCCCGGGACGGCATCAGCCGGGACTATGCCCGGCTGCGGATATCCGCCCAGCCGTCCGACGGCTTTTACCGGGAGCACTGCTCCCATATCCTGGAAAACACCTGCGCCGGTCCGGCGCAGTTCCGGGATCAGGCACGGATTTTCTTCCGGAAAATACTCCGGGAAATCGAACATATTTGAGGAGGAATCAGAACCATGACAGACGAAATGAAGGCCAAGCGCGAAAAGCTGTTCTCCAGCCCCAAAAACGGCTATGACCTGGTGGACCAGGCGGCCCTGGACGCCATGGAGACCTATTGCGAAAACTACAAGCAGTATCTGGACAACGGCAAGACCGAGCGAGAGTGCGCCGCCTATACCGTGGAGCTGGCCCAGGCCCAGGGCTATGTCCCCTATCAGCGGGGCATGAGCCTGAAGCCCGGCGACAAGGTGTACCGCGTGAACCGGGGCAAGAGCGTGATGCTGGCCAAGATCGGCCGCCAGGACCTGTCCCACGGTGCCCAGATCGTGGCCTGCCACATTGACTCCCCCCGTCTGGACTTCAAGCCCCATCCCCTGTATGAGGACAGCGACTTTGCCTATGGCAAGACTCACTACTACGGCGGCATCCGCAAGTATCAGTGGGTGGCCATCCCCCTGGAGCTGCGGGGCGTGGTGGTCCTGCGGGACGGCACCGTGGTGAAGGTGGTCCTGGGCGAGGGCAGCGAGCCCAAGTTCGTCATTACCGACCTGCTGCCCCACTTGGGCGCGGAGCAGGGCAAGAAGCCCCTTAACGAGGCCATTCCCGGCGAGAACCTGAACCTGCTGATGGGCAGCCGTCCTCTGGGCGAGGAGGGCGACAGCGACCGCGTGAAGTTGCGGGTGCTGGATATGCTCCACGAGAAATACGGCATCTGCGAGGATGACTTCACCTCCGCCGAGCTGGAGGTGGTCCCCGCCTTCAACGCCACGGACCTGGGCCTGGACCGCAGCCTCATCGGCGCATACGGCCACGACGACCGGGTGTGCGGCTACGCCGCCCTGAAGGGCCTGTTCGACATCGACGTGCCTGAAAAGACCGCCGTGTGCATGCTGGCCGACAAGGAAGAGGTTGGCTCCATGGGCGTCACCGGTATGCAGTCCGCCTTCTTCGACACCTTCATGGAGGACCTGTGCCAGAGCCAGGGCGTCAGCCTGCGGGTGTGCTATGAGAGCTCCTTCTGCCTGTCCTCCGACGTCACCGCCGCCTATGACCCCAACTTTGCCGAGGTGTATGAGAAGCGCAACGAGTCCCGGGTGAACTATGGTCTGGGCATCTGCAAGTATACCGGCGCCCGGGGCAAGAGCGGCTCCTCCGACGCTGACGCCGAAACTGTGGCCTATGTCCGCCGCGTGCTGGACAACGCCGGTGTGGTGTGGCAGATCGGCGAGATGGGCAAGATCGACGCCGGCGGCGGCGGCACCGTGGCCCAGTACATGGCCAACCGCAACATCACCACCATCGACGCCGGTGTGCCGGTTCTGAGCATGCACTCCCCCTTTGAAACCGTGGGCAAGCTGGATTGCTACATGAACTATCTGGGCTGCATGGCCGTCTATAACGCGTAAAACGCTCCACAAAAAGCAAAAGCAGCACCCCATTTGTCAGACGACAAATGGGGTGCTGTGTTTATTCGTTCAGGAACGTCTCCTGCTCGATCGTGACGCCATAATTCAGGATTCGCTCTATGGCATCCCGGAACAACGGATATTTTCCATTCTCCATATCAATTCGCAGGGATGATAAATACGCTTCGGAACGTGCAAGGCCATGCTCGTGAAAGGAGTCCACAAATTCGCCGGACATACGCATGGGCATCAGAGAGGGAATCAGCTCCTGCAAATGGCGGAACATCCGGAATCCGCCGACGTCGATATCCGCCCAGAAGCGTATCGTCGTGGTTTCGGACGCCGCATGGGCGATCAGCGTGACCAGCCTTTTCTTTTGTGGGCTGAGGAATCCGCCGTGATAGACCACCAGCTCCTCCGGCTGCTTTTCCGACAGCACATACGCGTCGTAGTTGGTCTTGTTCTCAATGAACGTGATGCACCGGATGGCGGTCAGGTCGATTTCCGCAATGAAATCCACCAGCGTGCCGGGTACGGCCAGCCCATACGGCGCGGCGCCAATATAAATACTTCCCTGATTGGTCCGGATCGTGCAGTTTCCGGCAAGCTCATAAAGCTCCGGACGGGCAAAGACGCCTAAGTATGCCAGCTGTTCTCTTTCCCCCAATTTGTTTTCATCACAGGCAAGCGCCAACTCTGTGTCATATTTCCTTGCAATGGTCAAAAACAAATCGCGTACATTTCGCTCAAAGTACTTTGTGTCGGAAAAGCACCTGCTGCTAAAGGCCCGCATGGTTATGCTGCCGGACAGTGCGGCATACTCACGAAACGCGCAGAGCAAATCGCGCAAAATCGCGGTATCCTTTTTGCAGAATGCCGGAACCTTCATTTCCTCATCGGCGGACTTGCAGACGTCGTCCCTCCAGGCCGCGATCCAGGGAACCGCAGCGCCGCCCAGGCCAGCGCGAACCGCGTCAGTGACCTGCTTTGCCCTCACCCGGGGATGCACTCGTTCAGCCGCGGCATAGCACGGCATGATCCGGTCCAAGCGCAGCACAATGGCCGAAAGCACGGGACGCCCCTTTACCCACTCAAGCTGCACCAGATGCTGCTTTTCAAGCTCCAGGGCCGTTTCATTATAGGAATCCCGTATGGCCGCGTCCTCGTAGAGGTACCCGGGCAGCTCTTTCTTTTCCACTCTCAGCATGACCCGTCGGGTGGATGCCCCGGGTTCGGAGAGATGCCTGCTGTTTTCGTACTTGTCCAACAGCCGGTTCAGAATCATCCTCTGTTCTGTCATGGAGCAATCTCCTTGCCGAAGGGCAGAATGTGCATACTGTACTTGTCTTTGTTCACCAGCAGCGTGCGGTCCGCAATCGGCATAATATCCGAAACCTTATCGGGCGGCGTGCAGATAATGGCCTGCAGGCCCATCTTTCGCAGAAGGCGGACGCTTTCAATAATGCGGTCACTGTCCATCTTATTGAACGCCTCGTCAAACACCGCCAGTCGAACGGTGTTGCCAAAGCTGGAGGTATCGTTGACGCGATAAAGCTGGGCAAATGACGCCAAAACCGCAATATAGAACGGGGTCTGCGTTTCGCCGCCGGATTTTGTGTTCAGCGTCTGCGAAAGCAGCTGCTTTGCTCCATTCTGGTCGGTCGTTTCCAGGTCGAACTTCAGGTAGGTCCTGAAGTCTGTATATCGCTGGATGTTTTCCTGCAATTCACTCTGCTTTCTGGCATTCAGCTGCGTATCGTCCGCCATGGTGATCTGGCTGAACAGCTTTTCTATCAGCTGGCCATACTTCTCCTGGAACGGCAGCGCAAACAAGCCCATGTCTCCTTCCATAAGCTCCGGAGCCATGATCATGTCGTAGTATTCTGCGTAATCCGGATTGCGCTCCACGCGGAACTGGTAACGGTCTGTGCCAAACTGCGCCTGACGCAGTGCGCGGTTCAGGTTTCTCACCTGATCCTGCACCTGGTCGATGCTGGATTTCAACTTTGCCAGGAAATCATTCTGGAATTGCTCCATGGCGCTCTCCCACGCCGTTATGATCTTTTCACGGTACCGGGGCAGCTCGCTTTCCTCCAGAAGTCTTTGCTCCGCTTCGTATTCGTCATTGTCCACGGACTCGACGCGGAAAGAGCACGGCTTGAACGAGTCATTGTATTTTCTGCGCGCGTCAAACAGCTTTTTTTGCGCGGCGTCCCGCTCATTGGCGCTTTGTTCCAGGCGGCTGCTGAAGTTCTTGTGGACAACATCCGCCCGCTTCAAGCGGTCAAGCTCCTTTTGATACCGGGGAATGCCGGTGTTTTCCCGGTATTCGGGAGAAAACTCCGCCTCGATACGGTCCCCCACATGGGTCAGCTGCCGGTAATGATCCGGCAGCACCTCATAGTCCAGCCGGTGAATACGATCCTCAAGATGGCCGATCTGATTATGTTCTTCGTCTTTTTCCCTGTTCAGCACTATGATCTCAGTCCCCAGCGCGGAAATCGTGCGGCGCTGTTCGTCCAGCCACAGGAGATCCAGCTTGGAAAGCTGCTGGTCGATGGCGGCCACCTCATTGGTGATCTCCATACCCCGCAGGTATGCGGTCTGCTTTTCCGCCACGGTGCTCTGAACGAAGAAATGCGTAAACAGCGGATCCTTTGCCTGCGCCAAAAGCTGACGGATGGGGGCCCGGTCCTGCAACTCATCTTCGATCTGTTTCAGCTCGCCCTCCAATCGGGAAATGCGCAGGTTCACTGCCCGGCGGCCGATGAATGCGTTGTCCATCCATTCCCGCCGCATGGAGCGGGCCACATAGCCCTGATAGAGCATGCCGTCCGCGGTAATGGCCGTCTTGAAACTGCGCAGCTGGTCGGCTCTGTCGCAGCACACCACGCGTCCCAGCAAGTAATCCATATAGCTGCGCGCCAGCGGGTTCTCCGTCTCCACTTTCTTCGCAAGGCTGTCGTCCCGGGGTCGGACGGCCTCCCGTTCACGGAGCTTACCGATATCCACCAGTCCGAAGGACGCAGAGCCGAAATCTCTTTTGATCCGGTTAAAAACAGGAAGCGCTCTTTGGTAGTAGGCCGGATCGATCAGTAGGTAGAACTTCTGCGCATGAAGATCGCCCTCCACCGCTCCGCGCCAGCGTTCATCTGCAACCTCCAGCACGTCCGCCAGAATATTGATTGTAACAGGGCTTCCCACCTGACGCTCCAGCTCATCGGCCAATCTCTTTTCAAACGGCAGCAATCCCCGTGGGTAGTCTTTGATATTTCTCCGGAGATCGGCAAGGACAGCGCGTTTCTGGTCCTGCTGCCCTTTCAATTCCGCCAGACGGTCTTCTATTTTGTGCCGGGCGTCCCGGACCGCTTCCGAAAACACCGCAGCCGCCTGCCGGGCATCTTCAAAAGGCGCCAGGGAATGAGAAAACATCTCCTGGTTTTCCGACGCGAAAACCGCATATGCCTTCAGGACGCCCCGGGCCGCTTCCTGCACAGGCGAAAGATTTTCTTCCGCTTCCTGCTCCAGTATCGCACTGCACAGGTTGTTCAGCCGAAGCGCTTCCTTTCTGATTTCCTGAGCCAGGGATTGCATCTCCCGATGCAGCTGTTCCCGCTCATCCAGCAGGGCCTGTTTCCGGCCGCGCAGCTTCTCCTCCTCCTGGAATACGCTGCTCTGCGCACAAGCCAATTCAAGCTCGCGCCTGCGGTCCTCTTTCTGCGTGATCTGCGTTGTGATTTCCCGGATCCTCTCCTCGGCGGCGGTTAAATTTGCGGTACAATCCGCCTTTTCCTGCTTGAGACGGTGAATCTGAGACTGTATGATCTCCTTCTGGGCCCACAGCACCAAAAAGGACTGCACCTGCCAGCGGTCGATGGCCTGATGCATTTCGCGATATAGTCTGCCAATCTCCTGCAGGGCGGCCAGCTTCTCCTCCTGCCGCTGCGCCAGCAGCTCGTGGCGCTTATAATCCCGGATATTCTGCTGCATGGCCTCAATATCAGGCTTATCCGGTATGTCGCAGATATTCTCCGTGATAAATTTCTGGATATCCACGATCGGCCGGAAGGACACCGCTTTTTTCATTATCCGGAGGACCTGTTCATTGTGAACGTTCCAGCGGGAGAGCATATTCCGGCGATATTCCTTCTGCGTATCATAGATTTCCGCCCTGGCATAGTTCTGCTTCAGATAGCGGCGCAGTGCAGGAATCTCCATTGCCGCATCATTTTCAATAAAGCAATTTTCCGGCAAAGTGCCCACATAAATGAAGAAGCGTTCCTGCCTGCTGCCGTCACTGCGGCAATCGAAAACAACACCGGTGACGAAGCTGGTTCCTTCCACCTCATCCTGGAATTCGCAGGCGATATAGCTGGAGAAATCTTTTCCGCGGCGGGAATAGGGGTTATTTTCATCCATATCCGCCCGAAGATAACCGTCCAGCGTGCGCTGGGACTTTTCATTGGCGGCCTGATTGAAATTGCGGGGGCTTGTTTCCCCCAACAGCACAATCTGAAGTGCATCGATCACCGTTGATTTTCCTGCGCCGTTCTTTCCGGTCAGGAAGTTCACGTCGCCCACCTCGATGAGTTCTTTGCTGAAATACAGCCAATTAATCAGCAGGATCTTCTTCAGCTTCTTCATCGGCGTCCTCCTTTCCCAGCGCGGATACAACGGCATTCAGCTTCTCGCCGGATACGGCGGCCAGCACCGTGGGAAGTATGGCGAATTTGCAGCTGCTTTGATTGAACTTCCCGTCCATGCGCTGAATAATGGCGTGGTTTTCCAGCAGGGTCAGCGCCCGCTTCACCTCGTCCATATTGGGCTTTGCCGGCAGGATCGCATAGTCCGTTACGACCTTTTCCAAAACATCCCGCACGGTGCAGATGGCATCCTGTTCCAGGCCCAGCCGCTCCAGATTCTCCTCATAGATCATGCGCAGAGCCAGCAGGATGGCAGTTTCCCTTTTGTTCAGGTTACAGCGGTTTGCTTCGTCGGTATTGACCACATAGAAATAGCCGTTCAGCGTATCCTTGCGCAAGTCCCAATCCAGAAGGCCCAGATAGTCCTGCACGGCCTCAAAATGCAGCGACAGAAACGTATAGTCCGGATTGTTCACCCGCCCTTTCCCGGGGCGGTACAGGGTCCGCACCACATAGGTCCGGCTGAGGAGCTGGTTGCACACAGACTTAAACTGCTCCAGCTCCCTGGAGGTTGCCTGCTGAATAAAGTCGAAATTCATTTCTTTTTCTCCTTCCAGCAAATCTGCATCTGGGGGATGGAGTAGCCATTTTCGTTGAAGGCGCCGCCTAACTCCTGGATCTGATACCCGGCAGCGGGTTCTCCGCTTGTCAGCACAGCCAGCAGGCTCATGATATATCCTTTATCATCCCGGATTCCCAGGTCTTTGGAATAACGGATATCCGCATCTCCCAACCACCCCTGTACATAAGCCGCTATGGCCGCGCGGCCATATTCGGAGCGCAGCAGCTTCGCGGCCTGGGCGGCAGCATCCGCATCAGGATCCGCCTCCCGGATAAGGACCTGCGCAGCCCTTGTCCGTTTTCCGGGGCGCTTCCGGTACCACAGGCTCTTTTCGGAAAGGAAGGACTGTTCATGAAGCTGAAACACCGGCTGTATCCGGTCCACCAAATCACCCGCGCGGCGATTTCGTGACAATGCCGTAAGCAAAGTATTCAGGTTTCCGCGGACGTTCTGATCCCGATTCGTCAGATTTTCCACTTTTTGCGTCGCCGCTCTTGTATAGCGGCGAACCTGCGCGTCGATCTCATCGAGATAGTCGTGCTCCATGTTATCGTATCGCTCGTCGATCCAGAAAATTTTTCGCAGCAGATCGGCACGGCACTTCTCCACGCTGTCGCCGCGCTTATCCTGCAATGCCGCGTTGGCCATGGCAAGCAGCAATGCATCGTCCTCTGCCCAGTTTCTCAGAACGGACTGGATGGGAACGCGGTATTTGGGAACGGAGTCCTTGATTTTCAGGGGGCGTATGTATGCCTCGATCACCTTCTGCCCAAAATCATTGAAGTGGGACGCCAGCACCTGGTTCACATCCTGCATGTCGATCTGCATCTGGAAATAATGCTTCACATTGTGATAGACCATTTGCAACAAATTTATCAGCGCGCCGGTGTTATCATAGGCGCTGTAGACGGCGGACATCTTCTCATACACGCTTCCGCTCTCATGCGCAACTTTCAATGAAGAATAAGTGTTGAACACGTAGGAATAGCCGCGAACGGGGCCGTCATCCCGCAGCTGGTGAAACAGCTCCAGCAGACGGCTGCTGTAACCGGGAACGGTGATGTACTCCTCAAAGTCGTCGCCCCGTTCTTTCTCAAACCAGCCCTTGCTGCAGAGCTTTCGGATCAGGAAACGGGCCCTGCCGGAGATATCACGCAGTTCCTCCTCGTCGATATCCTCCCCTTCAAATGTTGCGTCCGCCAGCTGCTCCTCCAATTTGCTGCGCAGCATGGAATACAATGCGTCCTCGCGTATCTTCAGGTTATCGCGGTATGCGCTGTACAGCACGTCCAGCGCGTCCGCATATAGCGCGCGGTTCGGCGAGGCAAGGGGCGAAAAGAGCTCGCCGGGTATCGCTTCAAAGAATTTCATGAAACTTCCTCCTACAGGAGACGACAATGATTGGACGATTGATCTGGAACCATGACAGGCCGGATATTGCATTCCATACAGGCGCACTGTATGGCGGACTGCACTGCGGAGACTGCTTTCAATGCTGGATGGACGGGCAGTGGCTCAACGTCCGCCTTGAGTATGCATGCGACTGGGTATTGCTCCATAGCGGCGGCTCTATGCCGGTTCACTATGGCGTTCTTGTGCGGATTTGATTGCTCAGCCCGTCGATCATATTATATATCATTTCCGATTATGCAGCAAGAGCGTTTCGCGCCGTGATGCGAAACGTTCTTGCTTGCGGACTGCTCAAACAGCAAGAACGGGGGCTGCCGCCCCCGTTCTTGCTGTTTATGGATAGCAGTGCTCCCGCAGGGCCGTCTCCAGCTTCTCCAGGGCCCGCTTCTCGATGCGGGAGACGTAGCTGCGGCTGATGCCGTATGCGCCGGCCACCTGGCGCTGGGTCTGGGGCGGGTGGCCGTCCAGGCCGTAGCGGCGGCGGATCACGTCGGCCTCCCGGTCCGTCAGGCACTCCCCTACCAGCCGCCGGATCAGCCGCTGATCCTCCCGGCCCTCCAGGTCCTCCTGCATGGTGTCATCGGCCCCCACCACGTCCTGCAGATACAGGGCGTTGCCGGCCTTATCCGTCTCGATGGCCTCCGACAGCGACACCTCCCCCTGCAGCTTCCGCTGGGCGCGGAAGTGCATGAGGATTTCATTTTCAATACACCTGGATGCATAAGTTGCCAGGCGGATCTTTTTGTCCGGCTGGAAGCTGTTCACGGCCTTGATCAGGCCGATGGTGCCGATGGAGATCAGATCCTCCTGGTTGGCGGCCTGGGTGTAGTACTTCTTGATGATATGGGCCACCAGGCGGAGATTGTGCTCCACCAGGCGGTTGCGGGCAGACAGGTCTCCCCTGCCCCACTGCTCCAGGCACTCCCGCTCCTCCTGCCGGGACAGGGGGCGGGGAAACGACCCGGGATTTCCGGACAGGTGCAGCGTCAGAAACAAGCTGTTGGACAGCAGCAGCAAAGCCGCCGATAACATAAACCATCCCTCCTTTACGGCAATCCTATGCCCGGGAGGGATGGTCCTATGTGCTGCGCCGGTGCGCAGTTTTCTCAGAATTCGGCGTTGCCCACGGTGCGGGGGTGAAGCTCCACGTCCCGGATGTTGCTGACGCCCGTCAGATACATGACCATGCGCTCAAAGCCCAGGCCGAAGCCGGCGTGGCGGCAGCTGCCGTAGCGCCGCAGGTCGCAGTACCACCAGTAGTCCTCGGGCTTCATGCCCAGCTCGCGGATGCGGGCCTCCAGCACCTCCAGCCGCTCCTCGCGCTGGCTGCCGCCGATGATCTCGCCGATGCCGGGGACCAGGCAGTCCGCCGCGGCCACGGTTTTGCCGTCGTCGTTCAGACGCATATAGAAGGCCTTGATCTCCTTGGGATAGTCGGTGACGAACACCGGCCGCTGATAGATCTGCTCGGTGAGATACCGCTCGTGCTCAGTCTGCAGGTCCGTGCCCCAGTCCACCCGGTACTCGAACTTGTCGTTGTGCTTTTTCAGGATCTCCACCGCCTCGGTATAGCTGACCCGGGCGAAATCGGAGGTGGCCACGTGCTCCAGCCGGGCCTTGAGGCCCTTGTCCACGAAGCTGTTGAAGAAGCTGATCTCGTCGGGGCAGCGCTCCAGCACCCGGGTGATGATGTGCTTGATCATGGCCTCGGCCACGTCCATGTCACCGGCCAGGTCGCAGAAGGCCATCTCCGGCTCGATCATCCAGAATTCGGCGGCGTGACGCTGGGTGTTGGAGTTCTCCGCCCGGAAGGTGGGGCCGAAGGTATACACATCGCCGAAGGCCATGGCGAAGTTCTCGGCGTTCAGCTGGCCGGACACGGTGAGGCTGGTTTTCTTGCCGAAGAAATCCTGGCTGTAATCCACCTGGCCGTCCGCAGTCTTGGGTACATTGTTCAGGTCCAGGGTGGTCACCTGGAACATCTCGCCTGCGCCCTCGCAGTCGGACCCGGTGATGATGGGGGTGTGGACATACACAAAGCCCCGGCTCTGGAAAAACTCATGCACGGCATAGGCCGCCGCGCTGCGGACCCGGAAGGTAGCGGAGAACAGATTGGTCCGGGGACGCAGATGCTGGATGGTCCGCAGGAATTCCACGCTGTGGCGCTTTTTTTGCAGGGGATAGTCGGGGGTGGACCGGCCCTCCACGGTGATCTGAGCAGCCCGCAGCTCCAGGGGCTGCTTGGCCTCCGGCGTCAGCACCACGGTACCCCGGACGATCAGGGCGGCGCCCACGTTCTGAGATGCGATCTCCTTATAGTTATTCAGCTCGTCGGCGCTCATAACCACCTGCAAATTGCGGAAGCAGGAGCCGTCGTTAAGCTCGATGAAGCCGAAGGTCTTCATATCCCGGATGGTGCGGGCCCAGCCGCACACGGTGATCTCCTTGCCGCCCAGCTGCTCCTGGTCGGCAAAGATGGCTGCGATTTTCATGCGATCCATCTTGATCTCTCCTTGTAGTACAGATAATTTACTATTATATGCCGTTTCCCCGGGCTTTGCAAGGCTTTATTGCAGCTTTTGCTGCCGCATCCAGACGTCCATCACCAGGCTGTGGGGCAGGAGCTTCGTCAGCCCCGCCTGGAACCGGGCCACAAAGCCGTACTGGGACACATCCTTGCCTCGCTTGGCGTCCCGCCAGGCCCGGCGGACCATGTCCTCCGGCTCGTACATGGCCACATACTTTTTCACCACGGATTCGCCGCCGTTGACGGTAGCCCGGTCAAAGAAGGCCGTCCGGGTCCAGAAGGGGCACAGGGCCATGACCCGAACGCCCCGGCTCCGCAGCTCCCGGTTCAGAGCCCGGCTGAAGCTCAGCACAAAGGCCTTGGTGGCCCCGTACACGTTAATATAGGGGATGGGCTGGAACGCCGCCACCGAAGCAATATTGATGATCTGTCCGCCCCGGGGCATATAGGGAGCCGTCAGCTGGCACAGGGCCATCACCGCCTGACAGTTCAGGTCCACCATGTTCAGGTTGATCTCCAGCGGCGTGTCCACCACGGCCCGGAACTTGCCGAAGCCGCTGGCGTTTACCAGAAGGCCCACCTCCACCGGCTCCGCCGCCAGGGCATCGGCATAAACCTGAAAGCTGCCCCGGTCCGTCAGGTCCAGGGCCAGGGGGCGGATGGGATAGGGGACCTGGTCCCGCAGCTCCTCCAGGGCCTTCTGGTGGCGGGCGATGACCCACACCTCGTCGAAGCGGTCGAAGGTGTCCACGGTTTTGGCGAACCAGCGGCCCATGCCGCTGGATGCGCCGGTGATGACGGCGATTTTCTTCATAAGGATGTCCTCCTGTGAATTTCTGGGGATGATTATACCAGAAAATGGCTGCCATGACAAGGGAAAAGCCGGTGTTCTGCCGCCGGGACCGGGGGCATATAGTGATGGTGCATAGTATGGCTTAGGAGTGGTGCGCTATCAAAGGAAACATGGAAGAACGGGCCTGTCAGCTGGCCCTTTACCTGATAGAAAACCGGGCAACGGTGCGTGCGGCGGCGGGGAAATTCGGCGTCAGCAAGTCCACGGTGCATAAGGACCTGTCCGAGCGGCTGCCGGCCTATAACCGGGCGCTGTATCTGCAGGTGAAGGAGGTGCTGGAGGAAAACAAGGCCCAGCGGCACATACGGGGTGGCCTGGCCACCCGGCGGAAGTACAAGGGAGAATAGCATTCTTTGCGGCAGGGCCAGGCGGTCCTGCCGCAAAAACGTGGCCTCATCGCAAAAAGCAAGAGGAGATCAAGCCGCCAGAGGGCCAACGCGTCTTTATTCATAAGCTGAAATCGCTTGACAGCCTAACGATCGGTAGGTATAATGTGGGAAAATGCTGGAATTGGGAGCAAAGATGATGCAATCAAGTAAATGAGGCGTTTTCCTCAATCCGCTGTCCATGCTTTTGGCAGGACTCATCCTCGGCGTCGCGGCCAGGCTGTTTGATATCTATTTTCAGATTCTCGGAGAAATTTTTTCTCATACCAAAACCTGTTAAAAAGCTTGAAAAGCTTTTTATAGCACCGAAGGTGCGTCAGGTTTTGTATGAGACGTCACAGCGTGTTTTCACACGCTGTGCGTGCGCACAGCGCACGGGATTCTTGATTAAATTTTTTAATCAAGAATCAGTATCAGAACTTAAAAAGTTCTGAAAAACCTGTGATTGCAAACGAAAGACACCCCCGATGGGTTATCTCCGCGCTAAGAGCCGCCTGCGGCGGCTGCGCTACGAAACGCGCCTGCGGGCGCAGTCTTTCGTAACGATCTTCCTTTCCGATGGCGGAAGATTTCCGAGTTTTTCGACAGTCTCTTTATTGGATACGCTCCAGCCTCTGCTGGCGGTCCATATCCCGCAGGACCCCCAGAACCAGGGGCACCGTCAGGGCGAAGGCGCACACGTCCGACACCGGCTGGGCCAGCTGCACCCCCAGCTCCCCCCAGATATGGGGCAGGGCCAGCACCGCCGGGATGAAGAACAGCCCCTGCCGGGCTACCGCCAGCACCGAGGCCTGCCAGACCTTGTTGATGGTCTGGGTCAGCATGCTGGAGATGACGATGACGCCGCACAGCGGGAAGGCCAGGCACTGCAGGCGCAGGGCCCGGGCTCCGAAGGCGATGACCTCCGGGTCGTTGCGGAACACGGCGATGATCTGGGGAGCCAGGACCAGGCCCAGCACCGAAACCGCCGTCAGGAACACCGTGGACCACTTGACGCAGAAGCGGAAGCCCTCCTTCACCCGGTGATACAGCCCCGCGCCATAGTTGAAGCCGCACACCGGCTGGAATCCCTGGCCGAAGCCGATCAGGGCGGACTGGGCCAGCATCATGGCCCGGCTTACCACGCTCATGGCGGCAATGGCCGCGTCGCCATACAGCCCGGCGCTGCGGTTGAGGCAGATGGTAGCGATGCTGGCCAGCCCCTGGCGGCACAGGGAGGGCAGACCGCCCTTGCCGATCTCCAGGAACAGGTCCCGGCGGAAGCACACGTTTTTCAGCCGGATCCGCAGGTTGCCGCCCCGGGCGCAGCCCAGAAGCAGCATGCAGAAGGAGGCCAGCTGGCTGAGGATGGTGGCCAGAGCCGCTCCGGCCACCCCCATGTTCAGCCCGAAGATCAAGAGCGGGTCCAGCCCCACGTTCAGCACCGCCCCGGCGGCGATGCCCACCATGCCGTAGGCGGCGCTGCCCTGGAAGCGCAGCTGGTTGTTCAGCACGAAGGACGCCGTCATATACGGGGCCCCCAGCAGGATGATCCGCAGATAGCTGCGGGCGTAGGGGAGGATGGTGTCCGTGGAGCCCAGCAGCCGGGCCAGAGGCGTCAGGAAGATCTGGCCCAGCACCAGGATGACGCACCCGGCCAGAAAGGCCAGGGTCACGCCGGTGGCGGCCATTTTTTCAGCGTCGGCGGTTTCATGGCGGCCCAGCTGGCGGGAGATATAGTTGCCGGAGCCGTGGCCGAAGAAGAAGCCCACCGCCTGGATCACCGCCATCAGGGAGAACACCACGCCCACCGCGCCGGTGGCGCTGTTGCTGTGGAGCTGGCCCACGAAATAGGTGTCCACCATGTTGTAGCAGGCGGTGACCATCATGCTGATGATGGTGGGGACCGCCATTTTGCACACCAGATGACCCACCGGCCGGCCGGTAAGCTCCTGGAATTTGGCTTCCTGTTTGTCGTTCACGTTTTACCTCCGTTTGCGGGTACGCGTTCTTAAAAATGCCGCAAAAAACCGCCTCCGGGACGAGCAGCGGTTTGCGGCGCGGGATTATTATAGGCTTCCCGTGCCGCCGTGTCAACCCCGGCTTCCCGGCGGCGGCCCGGGGCTTCGCTGCCGAAAAAGGCAGAATATACAGCTGTCATGCATCCTTCCGGGCGGCGGACGGCAGGGCGGAGGAGGGAGGCCCGGCGGGCATCCTGCCGGGCGGGAGACGAAATATAGCTAATTTCATGCGCCCCTCCTCAGGAGCGAGCGCAAAAAAACCCGGTTTTCGGCGTTATAATCCCGTTAAGAGAATTTGAAAAATTAACACGTTTTTTATATATTTTATATTAAAAATCGGCTTATAGATATAAAGAATGTGAGAACGATTGGAATATTTGACGGAACGAACAAATTGCAAGTTCATAATTTGTTCAAATTCCCATTCAGAATCCCGTTGCTGAAATCTTGACAATTTGGCCCAAAAACGGTAACATAAAAGAACCAAATCTGAGGAGGTAAATCACCCTAATGGAAAAGAAAGGTACCAAAATAGCG
>OJOE01000461.1_pt1 | contig 22393 bp, 20 predicted proteins | sample 1598191 | NCBI WGS metagenome assembly OJOE01 (sample SAMN03922463, study PRJEB24848) | human gut metagenome | isolation source: stool sample | host: Homo sapiens | place: Germany | collected 2009-11
AATTTGTCCTCGGACGAAAAAATCCGACAATTGTACGTTGCCATGACAAGGGCACGACGGGAACTGACAATTCACCTGAATTCTGATTTCCTCGACGGCCTATCCTCAGAAAATGTTGAGCATATTGAAGATAAAAATAACTATCTGCCGCCGGAAGAATTGGCAATACACTTGACTCATAGTGATATATGGCTGGATTATTTCATTAATCGACAGTCGCAGATCGCTCCGCTCAGAAGCGGTGATACTTTGTATGTCAGGGGCGACGAATGTTTGGATGGAAATGGACAATCCGTGTTGAAATTTTCTCGAAATTTTATGTCGAAACATTATGAAAGGCTGCACAGACAAGGGTACGAATTAAAGCGCGCAATGGTAAATTTCATTGTCTGCTGGCAGAGCGAGAAAGCTGCAAAAGAGATAAAGATCATATTGCCCGAACTCTTCTTTAAGAAGAAAATAAGTGAATGATTGTCTTTGTCGCGATGATTCGGCTGCATTTCTTTCATCATAATTGACCCATAAACGGTTCGAGCATCTTGTGTTTTGACGAACAAGAACCTTGTATGCCTGAGAAAATGGAATATCCATGCGTTAGCATGTCGCACTTTTTAGCAAATTTGTTAGATCTGTTTTATGTATTTTGCAATTGGTTATTTGAAATGCGGTGTTTGAACGCAATAGGTTGAAAAAAGCCGTTGCCTTCTCGTTGCCTATTCTCCTATATGAATATGTAACAACTTGATTCGCAAGGCGGTTGTATCGCTTTAATCTCGTTTCTGCCCGAGGAAACGCGCACGGAACCGCAAATCCGTATCGAAACGGTCGATATCGTCACCTTGAACCAGACCAATACGGACAGCTGGTATTATTGGAACATTCGGGTGGAAGGGACCGTCGTTTTCGAAACGAACAATGCGCAGTTCAATATCTTTCGTGCGAACCGTCTCGAACGGGGCCGCGCGCACAAAATCGCCCGCAAGCATTTCGATTACTTTTTTACGAACGGATCGGCTTTTCTGGACGAGGCCGAACGCCTGTGGTCGGAAGAAAAGACGATATTAGCGGCCGTACAGCTCTCGTATGCGGGGCAGTTTCTACTGCGGGCCGAGGAGACGGTGTTTTTCGGAAGTTTCGCGCACACCTCCAATGTGATGACGAGTTTCAAACGGGCAAGAACCTATTCGAGAAGATTGGTCAAGATGTTCAATCCGGTCAACGAAGGCAACAGGCTGTTTCTCGAAACGCTTCCGAACCTCAAGCGGGAGGCGCGCGAAAATACGATCTCCATCAGCGAAAAGCGGTTCCGCTGGTATGCGGGCAATCTGCGGAATTTGCAGCAGATCGTCCGCGAATCGTGCGAAAACCATCTGTTTTATTTGTTGCACGACAAGTCGCGGCAACAAATGGAGTCGGAAGCCATCGAGAAAATGTATGCCGACTTGGCTCTTCAGGACACAGCCTCGGAAACCGCCGACGACTGCGGTTCTGAAAATCCGAATCCCGTCGCCGGGACCGCCTGAATCGAACCCTCGTCAATCGTGCGCACGGCATCTTTGGTTTCAAGCCAGCCGATGATAACGATCGTACCGTAAATCCATAACTCATGCGCTTCGACACTGCACTTCCCCATCCGCTTCCGGAGATCGATCCGGCGCTTTTCGACGAACTGCTCGCCGAATCCAAACGTTTCGTCGACAGCCTTGATTGTCGGGTCCAGTCCGACGAACTGCCGGCGCGGTTTCTCGACTTCTGGCTGCTGCCCGTTGCCCGCAGCGAGACCGAGCGCAGGCGATTCGCCGCACTTTACAAGTCGAACGAAGAGTGCGTTCTGCTGCAACTGCCGCTCCATCTCTTCGATTATGTTTACGGCAAGCGGTTCGACCTGCCGCCTATACCTGTCGAGGCGGATTGCAATCCTGTGTTCCGGACCGACGTGGAGCTGTTTCAAAAACATTTCCATCAATTCTACGTGCTGTTGCAATACATTCGGATCATGAATGAAATAGACTTGGTGCAGTTCATGCGCCGGTTCGACATTTTCGAAATCGAGGCGTACGACGAAGTGATTACTTCCGTGCTGAAAGACTGGAACGAACATATGATCCGGATATTGTCCGAGGCACATTAGCGCTTTGCCATGAAGGAAAAAAGGATGAACGTCTATTGGGAACGAATCGAGCGCATACTTGCCGAACAGGGCATGTCGATCAACGGTTTCGCCAAATATATCGGATTGCCGCGCGGCGAGAACCTCTACCAGATCAAACGGGGGAACAACAGAATCAGTCTCGGCGTAGCACGTCGCATCCATGCCCATTTTCCGCAGTATGCAATATCGTGGCTGCTGACCGGAGAGGAAGGGAGTATGCCTGCACTGCGTGTGGAAACCGTACATCTTACATGGCTTCCCTATTATGAATCGATAGAGGATACGTCGTCGACGCTGCTGCCGATTCCGACCTTTCTAAGCAAAGGGGCACAGATGATTCTGCGCTGCAAAGACGACCGTGAACAACGGATGGGATTCATGCCTCGCCCCCTGCTGCTGCTTCGCCGCATCGAGCTGTGCGAAATGGACGAAAACAACTCGTATTACATTATGACCGATAAATTACAGGGGGTGTTCACAGTTCGAGCGGATGCCCGAACCAGCTTATTGCGACTGGAAAGCGTATGGAATACGTATATTGCGGAGATTCACGCGAACGATATCCGCTGCATATGGTGCGTCTGTAACTTCATTGCAGATATGGAGTAATTCCGATACGCTGTGAAGAGGCCTTTTGAGGAAGATGCAGAACATGAAGATTCGTAGTTTATCTGAAAAATTCTTGCATTTTCTCGGATTTGCCTGTTTCCAAAATTATTCGTATCTTGCAGAAAGTTATTTGAAATGCGGAATTTGAACGCAATAGCCTGAAAAGAGACCGTTGCCTTCTCATTACCTATTCTCCTATACAAAAATGTAACGACCTGAAGTATCAAGTCGTTACATCATTTTAATACCGCTCTGCGTTAGGACCGACGTTTCGAACGACGATTACTGGGGCGGCGTATCGGGCAAGAAAACCATCTACGACCCCTGCCCCGTCGGCTACAAAGTGCCGACCTGCGACAAGGACGGAAATACGCCCTACGCGTGGCTGGTTTACGCCGACATGACGTGGGACGACACCAACCACGGCGCCACGCAAAACGGCCAGTGGTTCCCCGCCGCCGGCACGCGCGTCTACGCATCGGGCGGACTCGACCATCAGGAGCTGAATCCCTACGGCGGCATGTGGATCGGCACCGCGGGAAAAGCCAGCGCCAACATCGAGGAATACCCCGAACTCTACGGCCAGTACATGTTCATCGTCAACGGCAAACGGACCTTTAAAGTGAGCAAGGACGCCCGTTCGCAAGGCATGTCGATGCGCTGCGTAAAAGAGTAAAAACCCTTTCAGAACACGATACGGACCGTTTCAGGCAGGAACGGTCCGTGTTTTTTCAGGGGCAAGACGTTCAGAGACAGCCGAATATGGAAGGCCAAATAACTTAACATAATATTTACCACATGTACGTCGTTAGTTAGTCGAAGAATCAGAAGTTGAAATTATTAATTTTATGACGACGCAACATGCAAATCAAGATCTCGAAGACGCTCGAGGCTATTATAGCCCGGGCGGCATTTAATACGACCAAGGCCGGTCTCGACCACTCGCTCAAGGACTTTCTCACGCTGGAGCTGCTCCGCGAGGAGGGATCGCTCGCCTACCAGCTTTTATCCTCCCGTCTCAAGGACTGGGAACTCTACCAGATACGCCTGCGCATCGAACGCGAAATGCTCGCCGGACAGCAGAACGTGCCCCAATCCCCCGAAGAGTACTACCGCGCCTTCACCGAAGAGCTGCGGGCCTGTTCGGGCGCCGCACGGAGCGTTTCGACGGCCCACGCGCTGCGGGCCATCGTCGGCGACCGCACGACGGCTACCTCGCGCGTACTGGAGATGTACGGCATAACGGGTACGGTAGTGGACGAAGACCTCAAGAAGTTCGCCGTGGGCGACGACTTCCGCACTGAAATTCAGGTGCACATGCTCGACTTCAACGAAGAGAACAAGCCCGAAGAGAAAACCTCGTCGCACCTGCTCGACAAATTCGGCGTGAACCTCACGCGCATGGCCCGCGAAGGCAAAATCGACCCCGTCGTGGGGCGCGAGCAGGAGATCGAGCGCGTAGTCCAGATTCTTTCGCGCCGCAAGAAGAACAATCCGATCCTGATCGGCGAAGCCGGCGTGGGCAAGAGCGCCATCGTCGAGGGACTCGCCCTGCGCATCGCACGCGGCGAAGTGCCCTACACCATCGCCGACAAGACGCTCTTCTCGCTCGACGTCTCGTCGCTGGTGGCCGGCACGAAATTCCGCGGCGAATTCGAAGAGCGCATGCAGCAGCTGCTCGACGAACTGCGCAAGGCCAAGGATACGATCATCTTCATCGACGAGATACACACCATCGTGGGTGCAGGCTCGACGCAGGGCAGTCTCGACACGGCCAACATCCTCAAACCGGCGCTGGCGCGCGGCGAACTGCAGACCATCGGCGCCACCACGCTCGACGAGTACCGCGAGAACATCGAGAGCGACTCGGCCCTCGAACGCCGCTTCCAGAAGGTCGTAGTGGAGCCTACTACGCCCGATCAGACGCTCCAAATCCTGCGCAACATCGCGCCCCACTACGAACGCCACCACAAGGTGCGCTATACGGAGGAGGCCCTGCAGGCGTGCGTGACCCTCACGGGCCGCTACATCACCGACCGCTTCTTCCCCGACAAGGCCATCGACGTCATGGACGAAGCTGGCTCGCGCATACACCTGCAGTCGGCGCGCGAACCGGCCGAGCTGCGCGAAATGGAGACGGCGCTCACCGACGCGCAGCGCGAACGCCGCGAAGCGGTCGAAGCGCTGGTCTACGAAAAAGCCGCCTCGGCGCGGATGCGCGAAATCGCGCTCCGCTCCAAACTTGGCGAAACCAGAGCCGAGTGGAAGCGGTCACTGGAGACCAATCCCGTAGAGGTCACTGCGGAACACATCCAGCAGGTCATCACCTCGATCACGGGTATTCCCGCCGAACGGATATCGGGCGGCGAGATGACGCGCCTGCAGATGCTCTACGACCACCTCGCACGCCGCGTCGTGGGACAGCAGGAGGCCGTGGAGAGGATCGCCCGCACGATCCGCCGCTCGCGCGCCGGACTCAAGGACGAAAACCGCCCGATCGGCGTCTTCCTCTTCGTGGGTCCCACGGGCGTGGGCAAGACCCTGCTGGCCAAGGAGGTCTCGAAGTGGCTGTTCGACGAGCACCGGGGCCTGATCCGCATCGACATGAGCGAATACGGCGAGAAGCACAATGTCGCGCGTCTGATCGGATCGCCTCCGGGATACGTCGGTTACGGCGAGGGCGGCCAGCTCACCGAAGCGGTCCGCCGCCAGCCCTACTCCGTGGTGCTGTTCGACGAGATCGAGAAGGCGCACCCCGAAGTCTTCAACTCCATGCTGCAGATCTTCGACGAGGGACACCTCACCGACGGTTCGGGCCGCAGGGTGGACTTCCGCAACACGATTATCATCATGACCTCGAACGTCGGGTCGCGCAACGTGGTCCAGAAATCGGTGCAGGTGGGTTACAGCACCGTCTCGAAGAGCGCCACGGCGGTCGCCGCCCCGCAGTGCGAGTACCGCAAAGCCCTCGAACAGACCTTTGCGCCGGAGTTCCTCAACCGCATCGACGACATCGTGCTGTTCCGCACGCTGGAGCTCTCCGACGTGGAGCGGATCATCGAGCTGGAGCTGCAGGGACTCTTCGAGCACACGCGCCGGCTGGGCTACAAGGTGAAGATCACCGACGGAGCCAAACGCCGTCTGGCAGCCATGGGCTACGAATCGCGCTACGGCGTACGTTCGCTCAAGCGCACGCTGATGGACAACGTCGAGGAACCGCTCTCGACCCTGATTATCGACGGCAAGTTGCACGAAGGCGACACGGTCGTCGTCGAATCGGACAAGCCGCACGGCGTCCGGATACGCGTGGCATGACAGACGGTCGATTTCCCATCTTCCCGTTGAAAGAGACCGGTTTGAAACCGGTCTCTTTTCTTATTCCGCCACTTTTTTATTCCATAATTGCCTGAAAGATTATTTTTCAACTAAATTTGTCCGGATTTAATACAGTTTCATAACACCGACATGCGTCAGATGCTCCTGAAAGCCCTTGCGTCAGGGCTTATTATGTCCTTGTTTCCATTCGCCGCGATATCGGCGCCCGCCGGGCCGTCACACGCCGACAGCCTGCTCAGGCTTTTATCCAAGACACACGATGCCGTCGGCCGGGAACGGATATACGTCCAGCTGGCCGACCTGAGCGGAGACAGTCTCGAACTCGCAGCGCCCTATTGGGACGCGGCGCTCGCCGAAGCGCGGAAATCCGGAGACCTCTACGGCTGCAAGGACGCGCTGGACTTTCTGGTACGCAAATTCGCAGGCCGGGACTCGCAGCGGGCCGAGAAATACATCGCCCTTGCGGACAGCATTCTTCCGGGACCGCGCCACGCCCTGTTCCGCTCGTCGCTCTACGCCTACTACATCTGGAAGCTGATAAACGACAACAATGCGGTCGAAACCGTAAAACACGAACTCGACAGACTCAAGACCAAAATCCACAACGAACTCTCGCCCGAAGAGCGCATCGAATGGGAATTCCTGACGGGACTCTCCCTAGACTTCTCGTCGCTGGCGACCGAAGCCTACGACAACATCGGCAAGGCGATCCCCTATGTGGAGCAGGCATTGAAAAAACTCGAAGCTTATCCGTTGGAAGAGCGTCTCCACATGGAGCGGATCTGCCGCGACGAGCTTTCCGAACTCTACATGCTCAGCAAAGACAAACGCGCCGAAAAGCAGATCCAGCAATGTATCGGACCTGCACCGCGCATGGCTGGCGATGGACGACCGCTTCGAACGCCCCCACCGCGACACGACGGGTTACATGATGCGCGCCTACTCGAAGATGCTCTATCTGCGCGAGCTGATCTCCAAAGAGAAGGCCAACGAATATTACGGGAAATGCATGGAGCTGGCCCGCGCCAGAGGCGATCTGGCCGAGATTTACAGCACCAGCGCCCGCTACTACCAGTACATGGGGGAATACGAGCGGGCCGTGGCCTACATCGACTCGGCCGTAACCGTCTACAAGCGCAACGGCACAAAAGCGGATTTCGCCTCCATATACGCAGTGCAGTCGTGGCTCTACGAGAATCTGGGCGACTACAAAAACGCCCTCGAAGCGCTGCGCACATCCAATTCGATCCGCCACGACGACCGCGTGGAAGAGGCGCAGAACAGCCTCGCCGAGATGCAGACCCTGTTCGAAGTGGGGCAGCTGGAGCTTGAAAAATCCCGGCTGGCCAACCGCATGAAATTCATCGCCCTGCTTGCCGGCGGGGTGCTGGTGCTGCTGCTCATCGGCTGGAGCGTCTATCAGTACGTCATGGTCCGGCGGCTGACGCACATCCGGCGGCAGCTCACCGACGCCAACGAAGAGATAACCCGCCAGAGCCGCCGCGCCATGGAGAGCGAAAAGATGAAAACGGCCTTCATCAACTCCATGTGCCACGAAATCCGCACGCCGCTCAACGCTATCAACGGATTTTCGGAACTGCTGCTCGATGACACCCTCGACGCCCATACGCGGCGCGAATTCCGCGAACAGATATGGACCAACACGACCGCGCTGACCACCCTGCTGGAAAACATGCTCGAACTGTCGAGTCTGGTCAGCTCCGAAGCGCCCCTGCCGCAGACCGACACCGACATCGGTCTGCTTTGCGCCGAACGGCTGGAATACCAGAAGCGGCAGTCGAACAACCCGCAGGTGGAGTATATCTTCAAGGGGGGGGGTGAAGGTCCCTGCATCATTCCGACCAACGTCTTCTACATGACCCGCGTGATCGACAACCTGCTGCAGAACGCCGCCAAATTCACCGCCGCAGGCTCCGTCACGCTCTCCTGCGAGAAGGATGACAGCAAACGCAGACTACGCATCCGCGTGGCCGACACAGGCATCGGCATCGACCCCGACAAGCGGGAGTGGGTATTCGAACGCTTCGCCAAAGTGGACCCCTTCAAACCGGGTTCGGGCATCGGGCTTTATCTCTGCCGCCTGATCGTCACGCGGCTCGGAGGCGAAATCCGCGTCTGCCCCGAATACCGCGCAGGCTGCTGCATCGATATCGTCCTCCCCTGCTGATGCTTAAATCCGCCCCTTCCGGGCGGATTTTTCGTATCGGACGGGGCTGCGGATTGCAATCCGGAGTTAATTAGCTATCTTTGCATCCTAAATCCGGAACGCAATGTACAGTTTCTCGACTTATAAAGATCAATACAAGTCCAATCTGAAACTGGCCCTGCCCGTCGTACTGACGCAGCTGGGCCAGATTCTCACGCAGGTAGCCGACAACCTGATGGTCGGCCGCTACGGCGGCGACGACCCCGTGCCGCTGGCCGCCGTATCGTTCGGCGGCTCGGTATTCTTCATCCTCTTCATCGCCGCCATCGGCATCGCGCTGGGCATGACGCCCCTCGTGGGCGAGCTTTACGCGCAGGGCGACCGGGAGAAGTCGGCGGGGCTGCTGCAGAACGGCATCCTGTTCTACACGCTGCTGGGATTCGCAATGGCGGTCGTCCAATACTCCGTCATCCCGCTCATGTACCGCCTCGGCCAGCCCGTCGACGTGGTCGATGCGGCCATCCCCTACTACCGTATGCTGGTTTTCAGCATGCCGTTCGTGATGCTTTTCTTCGCCTTCAAGCAGTTCCTCGAAGGCGTGGGCAACACCAAAGTCGAGATGGTCGTGACGATCGTCGCCAATCTGGCCAACATAGGCTTCAACTGGGTCTTCATCTACGGACGCTTCTCGCTTCCCGAAATGGGCGCCGAGGGCGCGGGTCTGGGCACGCTGCTGTCACGCATCATCGCCCCGATCCTGATGGTCGGCTACTTCTACAGCCGCGAGCGCTACCGCGGCTACCTCGACGGATTCTCGCCCCGCAACTACTCGTGGGCCACGGTGAAAAAACTGCTGCACATGGGACTTCCGATCTCGATGCAGATGTTTCTCGAAGCTTCGGCGTTCGTCGGCACCGGCATCATGATGGGCTGGTTCAACAAGGAGACCATGAGCGCCAACCAGATCGCCGTCACCATCGGCAACTGCGCCTTCATGATCGTCATGTCGATCGGCGCCGCCACCACCATCCGCGTGTCGCACTGCTACGGCGCCCGCAACATCGGCGAACTGTCGCTGGCGGCCAAGGCGTCGTATCATCTGGTGCTGGCGTGGAACGCCTTCGCGGCGCTGGTCTTCATCACCATGCGCAACGTCATTCCGACCTTCTTCACCACCAACGCCGAAGTGATCGCCATCGCCTCGCAGCTGATGGTCTTCGCCGCGCTGTACCAGCTTTCGGACGGCATTCAGAATGTCTCGGTAGGTATCCTGCGCGGCATTCAGGACGTGAAGATCATCATGCCGATCGCCTTCGTCTCCTACTGGCTGCTCAACCTGCCCGTGGGCTACCTGTTCGGCTTCACGCTCGGCATGGGGCCGTCGGGACTTTTCCTCGGTTTCTCGTTCGGGCTGTCGGCCGCCGCCGTGATGATGATCCTCCGCATACGACGCAGCATACGACGCTTGTACCTCAGCAGCAATTAAAAATTAAAAAATTCAGAATTTTTGCGTATCTTTACGCAAATTATACCCTCCATGGATACCGAAAAACAACATACGAAAGCATTCAAACCCGAAATAGGCCGCGGCTGCTCCTTCTGCAACTGCGGTTCGGAATGCGAAGCCAAACTCTGCGACGGATGTTTCAAACTCCACGAGACCGCATGGCTCGAAGAGTACCCAGAAAACCTTCCGACCGACATCGTCGAAGTGCGTTTCAAGAACACCCGCCGCGCATTCTACCAGAATGTCAACAACCTGCCGCTCAAGCGGGGCGACATCGTGGCGGTCGAAGCTTCGCCCGGCCACGACATCGGCATCGTTTCGCTCACGGGCGATCTGGTGGCGCGCCAGATGCGCCGCACGGGATTCAACCCCTTCAACGGCGAATTCAAGAAGATATACCGCAAAGCCAAGCCCTACGACATCGAGAAGTGGCAGGAAGCCATCGAACTGGAACACGAGACGATGATCGCGTCGCGCCAGATCGCGGCCGACATGGGACTCAACATGAAGATCGGCGACGTGGAGTATCAGGGCGACAAGATCAAGGCCATTTTCTACTATATCGCCGACGAACGCGTGGACTTCCGCGAACTGATCAAGGTCTTCGCCGAACGGTTCCACATACGTATCGAGATGAAGCAGATCGGCGCGCGGCAGGAGGCGGGACGCATCGGTGGACTGGGTGCCTGCGGACGCGAGTTGTGCTGCGCATCGTGGATGTCGAGTTTTTCGAGCGTCACGACCGGCGCCGCCCGCGTACAGGAAATTTCGCTCAATCCCCAGAAACTCGCCGGACAATGCTCGAAGCTCAAGTGCTGCATGATGTACGAGTACGACACCTACGTCGACGCCCGCAAGGAGTTCCCGCGTCTGCGCGAACCGCTGCAGGCCATGGACGGCGAATACTATCTGGTCAAGAACGACATTCTGGCCGGCACGATGACCTTCTCGTCGAGCAAGGATGCGATGGTCAACGTCACCACGCTCTCCATCGCGCGCGTCAGGGAGATCGTCTCGCTGAACCGCGCCGGCAAGAAGGTAGACCGGCTGCAAGCTGCCGAGGACATAGCCCCGGCGGCCGAAGAGCCGACCTACCGTTCGGAGGAGGACAGTATCACCCGTTTCGATCAGGCCAAGCGCCGCAGCAAGCGGAGCCGCGGCAAAGGGGGCCGGCAGAACGGACAGGATTCGCAGGAAGCGGGACAGCAGGCTGCAGGCCGGCAGGAACAGCCCGATCAGCAGGGCCGGCAGCAGGAACGCCGCCCGCGGCGCAACGACCGTCCCCGCAATGGCGAAGGCCGCAGCAGTGAGGGGCGCAACAACGAAGGCCGCAACGGAAATCCGGAACGCCGCAACAACGGCGAACGCCATGACGGAGAGAACCGCGAAAACCGCAACGCCAACAACGGAGGCCGCAGAGGCAGCGCCGGCAGCGAAAACCGGAACGGCGAAAACGGCGACACCCGCAACGGCAACAACAACGAAGCCCGCAACGGAAATGCGAACAACGGCAACGGCGCCGAACGCCGCGAAGGCAGCAGCCGCGGCCGGAACAACAACCGCAACCGCCGCCGTCCGAACAACGACCGTCCGCGCGGCGAATGCGGCAGCAACGGAAACGGCAATAACGGCGGCAACGGCGCAAACGAATAACGGTGCAACGGACGGCAGGTGACATAACGGCACGCTGCGGAGCCGTATCCCCATATAGGGCAGACCAAGGCGGACCGGATCGCACGACCGCCGGTCCGTACGGGACAGGGACAGGCAGGCAAGACCGCGCGACCGCCGGTCCCTACGGAACACCCCCCGGCGCAGACGGCCGCGCGCCCCTCCCGATCGAGGGGCGGAAACGCTCCGACGCGGATATTGCAGCCGTAAAATTCGCCGGAGCGGCAATGCGCCCGCCGGGTTCCGTACGCGCAAAAATACTCCGCACGGTATCCGCCCTGCTCGATGCAGAAGCGATGCGGCCGATGCGTGCGGCATGCCGCACGGCACTCGCCGCCGCGGCATTTCTCGCCGCAGGCTGCGTGTCGCCCCACGGAGCCGTTGCGACCGACGTCAACTCGGCATCGTGGCGCGATTCCGCCCCGGTCACCCTCGCCAACGCCGACACGACGACGCTCCGCGACATCGCCCTGTTCCTGCGCTGCAACGACCGGTTCGCGGAGGACACGCTGACCGTCCGCATCCGGGTGCGCACGCCGGACTCGCTCCAACACGAAGAACCGTTCGTGATGGTCATTCCCCCGGCACATACTCCGGCCGCGATCTCGCGCGAGGCCGACATCCCTTACCGCCGCCGCGTGCTTTTCGACCGGACGGGCGACTACCACCTGACAATCACCCCCTGCCGCCCCGTCGAAGGCGTCGAAGCGGTAGGCATCCATATCGCAAAAAGCCAATAGAGACAATGGGCAAAGATAAACTCCGCAGATTCCGCGAGAATCTGACTTTCGACTGTTTCGTACAACCCGAATTCGACGAGGTATTCCACTGCGACCATCCCCTCAAGGGGCGCTGGCGCAGCGACTTTTTCCGCAACGACAACCCCATCGTGCTGGAGCTGGGCTGCGGCAAGGGCGAATACACCGTTGCGCTGGCCGAACACGACCCGTCGCGCAACTATATCGGCATCGACATCAAAGGCGCCCGCATGTGGCGCGGCGCAAAGAGCGTCACGGAGCGGAAAATCGCCAATGCGGGCTTTCTGCGCACGCGCGTGGAGTTCATCAACGGCCTGTTCGCCGAAAACGAGGTGGACGAAATTTGGATCACCTTTCCCGATCCGCAGCTCAAAAGCCGCCGGGCCAAGAAGCGTCTCACCTCGCCGCTGTTCCTCGAATATTACGCCCGTCTGCTGAAATCCGATGGGTGGATCAACCTCAAAACCGACTCGAAACACCTGTTCGCCTACACCAACGAGGTCGTTCGCCGCTACACCCTTCCCTGCGAGGTTTCGAATCCCGACATCTACGGTTCGGGGTATGCCGACGAGGTGCTTTCGGTCAAAACGGCCTACGAGAAACGTTTTCTCGAAATGGGTCTTCCGATCACCTATACCCGCTTTTCGCTGGCCGGACGGCAGGAATTCCCGTGGTTCGACTGGGAAGAGGACGAAAAGGAGGAAAAGGACAACGAGCAGGAGCGACGGATACACTGACCCCGCTTCCAGCCTGACGGCCCGCCTATCCTTTATACAGCCGCTCTTTTCTTAATTAAATATAGGTAAGAAACTTTTTCGGCTCAATCTACTAATTTTTTAGATATAAAACTTGCATATCTAAAAAATTAGTAGTAAACTTGCATAGGAACTGAAAAAGCGCTTTTTACCATGGAGAAAAAATCAACGGAACTCACACGCGGCGAAGAGGAGATCATGCAGATACTCTGGCGTCTGGGGGACGCGGTGGTCAATGAGATCATCGCCCAGACCGAGGAGCCGCGGCCCAAGTACACCACCGTCGCCACCTTCCTCAAGATTCTGGAAAACAAAGGTTTCGTGGGACACACCCCCGAAGGCAAAAGCCACCGCTACTACCCGCTCGTCGGCCGCGAGCAGTACGCGCGCGGGGTCATGTCGTCGGTGCTGACCTCCTATTTCGACGGCTCGCTGGCCCGGATGGTGTCGTTTTTCTCGCGGAACGAAGACATTTCGGTCAAGGAGATGGACGAGATTCTCGAAATCATGCGGAACGCAAAAAAATAACGCGCTATGAAACGGCTTCTGCTCTTCCTGATTCTCCTGCTGGGCCACGCGGCCCGCAGCAAAGGGCAGACCTCCGGTCCGCCGCAGGACGGCATGCGGCACGCTGCCGAAACAACTTCCGAGACGAATGAAACACACCGGTGCGGCGGCATTCAGGCCGCGGCAATACGACCGTCAAAACACACCGCAGCCGTCGCTGCCGCAGCGGCCACCCGATAAACAGCCTGCCGCAGCGACACGCCCGAAAACAGCGTACGCCAACCGACGATAAACGCCCGAAACACAAGCACACGACCAGTCAAATCGCTGACAATGAAACCCGCAATCATCTACATGCTCGAAGTGCTCGTCTGCAGCGGAGTCCTGCTGGCGGCCTACGCCATCCTGCTCGAACGCCGGGTAAAATTCCGCTGGTGCCGGCTCTACCTGCTCCTGACGACCTTCGCCGCGGCTCTGATTCCGCTGCTGCGGATTCCCGTATGGCCGGGCCGCGTCGTCGCAGCCGCACCCGCCATCCCGCCCGACCTCCCCGTCTGGATGGGCGAAGTGCTTCCCGACGAGGGCGGAAGTTTCGCCGTAACGCCCGAAATTTTCTGTCTGGGGCTTTATCTGCTGGGAGCGGTCCTGATCGCCGGCGTCATGGCATGGCAGGTCTTCCGCATCCATAGGCTGCGGCGCGGCGCCGAAATTTCCCGGACCGGCGACTATACGCTCGTCCGCACGCGGCAGGAAATCGCTTCGTTCTCCTTCCTGCGCACCATTTACGTCTGGGACAAAACGCCTGCCGGGGAGCTGGCCGCCATTCTGGCCCACGAGTCGAGCCACATCGCCCACCGCCACTCCATCGAACGCATCCTGATGGAGCTGATGAAGGCCCTTCTATGGTGGAATCCCTTCGCATGGATCGCCGCACGGCGGCTGACCGAGGCCGAAGAGTTCGAGGCCGACAACGACGTGCTGAGCAGCGGTTACGACCGCGCCGAATATATGCAAACCATCTTCAGGCAGCTTTTCGGTTATAGTCCGGAAATAGCCAACGGGCTGCGCAACTCCCTCACTAAAAAACGCTTTAAAATGATGACCAAGCAGACAAAGAGCAGGCACGGCCTGCTGCGGCTGGCGGGTACGTTGCCCGCCGTGATAGGATTGTTGTGCGCATTCGGCTTCACCTCGCGCGCAGCTGTGATCGTCGCCCCGGCGACCGCCCCCGCAACCGGAACGACCGAAGAGCCGGCCGACATACGAACCGCGGCCGACGCGATGCAGAAGCAGGACAAGACCTGCACGGCGACGCTATCGGTAGTGGATAAAAAAGACAAACACCCCATCGAAGGAGCGCTCGTACAGGCGGCCGGCCCCCCAAAAGGCACCGTCACCGGCAAAGACGGCCGGGCCGTGATAACGGTCCCCGAAGGCAGTGAACTCAAAATCAGCTATATCGGCTACGAGCCCCGGACCATCGCCGTAAACGACGAAAACCCGGTCGTCGTATCCCTGATACGAAACCCCAAAGCAGGCTTTACCCCCACCGACGACCTGCCCGACACGCCGCAGGAGCAACAGCAGGAGCAGGTGACCGTCAGCGTCGCCACCTACAAGGACAACGCCCCGCTCGCCGGTGCGCTGGTCAAGGTCAGCGGTTCGCAGATAGGTGCGGTCACCAACGACGAAGGCTTGGCCGCATTACAGGTACCGGCCAATTCGGCTCTTGAAATCAGCTACATAGGATGCAAACCGCATATCGCACAAGTCGGCGACAAGGCGCGTCAGATGTTCATGTTCGACATGCAGCCCGCAACGTCCGGAAGATCCGAAACGGAGGGCACGACCGTAACAACGACCGTAACGGACAAACCGCTCTATATCGTCAACGGAATCGAAACGAAGGAGATCGGCAAACTCGATCCCGACCGGATCGAGAGCATGAGTGTCCTCAAGGACAAGGCCGCCACCGCACTCTACGGCGAAAAGGCCCGCAACGGCGTGATAGTCATCACGCTCAAAGGAGCGGATATAGAACCTGCTACGTCCGAAAGCAACGGCAAGAGGGATGACGCCGAACAAACCGCGGCAAACGCCATCGCGATTAAAAACGGCACCCCCGAAAAGGAAGAGGCGTTCCTTGTGACCGAAACGATGCCTCTCTTCCCGACCGAAGATCCCGCCGCCCCGTACGGCGACCTCAGCAACTTCCGGGCATGGGTGCAGAAAAACGTAAAGTACCCGGCCGAAGCTTTCGAAAAGGGGATCGGAGGACGTGTCGTGCTGTCGTTCGTCGTCGAGAAGGACGGCTCGGTAAGCAGCATCGAAAAGCTCCAATCGCCCGACGCGTCGCTTTGGGAGGAGGCTCGCCGCGTCATCGCCTCTTCGCCCAAGTGGAAACCCGGCGAACAGCGCGGACAGATCGTGCGCGTGAAATATACGCTCCCCGTGGACTTCCGTCTTACGAAAGCGTCCGATACGCCGGCCCCGGAATCCGGAAAGTAGTTTTTCAACCGGCTACGACCAAGCAGACCGCGCGGCGCCATAACCCGGATTCCCCAAACCGACCGGCCCGGATTCCCCGAATCAACCGGCTCCACGAATCGGCCGCCCGGCCTGCTTTCCCCAAGCCAAGCTCCCGCGGACCGGCATCCCCTCCTGATTTTCAAGCCCCCGCCGGCAGTCCTCATAAACTGCCCCGGCTTTCCCAAGCCTCCGAACCGACCATAAGCGGAAACGGCGTCCACCCTGAGTTCAGTGGACGCCGTTTTTATCGGCCTGCCGGACCGCCGAATAGCGATACCTGCGAGACCGCCCCGGCCGCTCCGGACTTTTCAGCCCTATCTCCGAAAGGCTCTGCGACTCCGCCGCTCCGGATTACTCCCTGCAACAGCGAACGTTATAGCCGTATGCCGCATCGGATTTCGAAGAAGACTGCGGCTGGAGCAGTTTGCCCGTACTGAGCTTTTTCGAAATATAGAAACAAGAGATCGTGTTTCCCGAACGATAGTTGGACCAGTAATGCCCCGTACGGGTCGTAGCGAGACCAGCGAGATTGCCCTTGTCGCGGTTACGGTAACCCGACGTCGGGTACCAGTCCCTCAGATCGCCGAAAATGTAGGTCATGCCGTACTTCTCCCCATCCCATTCCGAGGTTCCGTCCACATAGCGGTCCTGATCGTCCGCAAAATCGTCCCACGTATCGCGGTCCGGCACCTTATACCCCACGGGGCACGGATCGTAGCAGGTTTTCGCGGTATTCCACAAATCGGCGCGGGGCTTGGCCAGCCAGTCGTAAACTCCGGTCGCACCTTTGTTCGAAAGGAACGAAAGCGGATGCGCCGCGGCGTATTCCAGTGTCGAAACGGCCGCCCCGCTCTCCTGCTTCCACGCATGCGTATCGGCGAAGGCCGGATTGACGACCGAATTTTCCGCCGCCTGCGCAAAAGCAGTCGCCGAGGTTTCGGGGGCCGTACCCCCGCAGAACGGGTCCTTGCGGCCCCACTGGTAATAGAGTCCGTAAGCCTCGGCCGATCCGGGCGTCGTGCCGACGGCTCCCAGCGAACGGTCCAACAATACGCGGCCGTTGGCATAGGTCACCATCCGAGGTTCCGGCGTGAACCAGAGATGCCAGCTCCACACGATCTCCCCCGCGGCATCCGCAAGCGCGATGACGGCATTGCCCTTCGCGGCGCCTGCCGCCGTAAAGAAGATGCGGCCTTTTCCGGCATCGAGCGAAACGGCCGAAATCTCCTGCTCCAGCCCTTTCGTCACCCAAAGCCAGTCGGCTTTCATGCCGTCGGCAAGCGCGATCGCGGCATCGTCTCCGCTGCCGTTGCCACGCACCGCAGCGTCGAACATATAATCGCCGGCCTCGCTGACGATATAACAGTTGGCGGTTCCGTCCCGGCTCAGGTCGATGGCCGTCACCGGCGCCTGCACGGCCGTCAATGTCGGCGTAGTCGCACTCCACGGCTTGCCGTTGCGGTCGGTGACGGTCAGCGTCACGGCCGTTTCCGACGGAGTTGCGGACGCCGTAACATCGAGCGCGCCCGCGTAGGCATCCCCCTCGCGCCCGGCGGAGACGACAACCGTCCAGCCGGAGAGGGCCTCATCAGGCTCGGCGGCGAAAGTCAGCCCCTCCAGATCGTCGCCCGTCACCGTGAAGGCGAGCCGCTTCTGCTCCCCGACCGTAAATTCGACGGGATTCTCCCCGGCGAACGAGATTTTCAGTTCGACCGGTTTCTGTTCCGGTTCGTTGTCGTTACAGCCCGATGCAAACAGGGCCAGCAAACATCCTAAGATCAGTTTTTTCATCTTTTATCCGTTTTTGGTTGAACACTGTTCCGTTCCGGCGGACCGCAAAGATGAAAAGGCACACTCCGACGCACACGCAACAAAGCGCGCGCAGTCCGGCATCCGAGGTTGTTTTCGACACACTCAATACGTTCGGTTGAAAATGACCCAAGACCTGCTCCATTCACCGTAGAAGCGAAATCCGTATAATCGCGACGGCAGGTTTTCTGACTCGCCCTTCTCTCCGGCGCCTTCCCGGTCCGCGGAGGACCAGTGGCCAAGAATGCCGGAAAAAAACTTTCAATCAAGAAAGCCGGGCACACAGCAACGGGAATTGTTACCGATTCTCACGGTATTCCCTTTTAATTCCCGGCGACCGCAAAGGGACCGGGAAACCGCAGCGAAGGCAAAGGTAGCACAATCCCTCAAATAAACAAAAAAAACGCAGCCGGAATTCGGGCTGCGGCACAAATCCCCTCCGTACCGTCAGCCGCCGGGTCCGAGCGGCGCCATGATCCGCCGGACCTGTCCGGTGTTGTCCATCACGCCGCAGCGGAGTCCGGCACGCGGTTGTCGGCCGGCGGGTCCGAATCAGGGCCGCGCCCTGCGCACGGTCGAATGCCTTCGGCACGTAACCGCCCCCGATCACCGGCATCGAGACCTGCGCCAGCCCCAAGCCGTCGCCGATCATATAAATCAGCGTCACGGCCCCCTTCGGCGGTTTTTCCGCATCCGCGCACGCCGCAGTCAGCAGGCAAAGCGCAAAAAACAAAACCCCTTTCCTTATATCGGCAGCGAAAACAGCTGGAATTTGCCGACTTTTTACTACATTTACACCACTTTAACCACCTTGCAACATGGATGTAAAGATCGCCCCCGACTGGAAAGAGCTGCTCGCTCCCGAATTCGAAAAACCCTACTTCGCCGACCTCACGCAGTTCGTACGGCAGGAATACGCCACGCGGCGCATCTATCCGCGCGGCAGCAACATCTTCCGCGCCTTCGACAAATGCCCGTTCGACAAGCTGAAAGTGGTCATCATCGGTCAGGACCCCTACCACGGTCCCGGACAGGCCAACGGGCTCTGCTTCTCGGTAGGCGACGGCGTGCCGTTCCCGCCCTCGCTGCAGAATATCTTCAAGGAGGTCGCCGACGACACTGGGACGCCCCCTCCCGCGACGGGCAACCTCGACCGCTGGGCCGAGCAGGGCGTACTGCTGCTGAACGCCGTGCTGACCGTCCGCGCACACGAAGCGGCGTCGCATGCGGGCCGCGGCTGGGAAACCTTCACCGACGCCGTGGTACGCGCGATCTCCGAACGCAAACAGGGCGTCGTATACATGCTTTGGGGCAGTTACGCCCAGAAAAAGGGAGCTATCGCAGACCCGCAGCGGAATTTCATCCTCAAGTCCGTACACCCGTCGCCGCTCTCGGTCTACCGCGGATTTTTCGGCTGCCGCCACTTCTCGCGCGCCAACGAATATCTCCGCAGCATCGGCAAGGAGCCGATCGTATGGTGAACCGTCGCCTGCCGGTCCGGTCTTGCCGGTCGTCGTATCGGTCGGAAGTTTCCGCCACCGCAGGCGGCGCGGGGACTTCGGCATGCGCCAATCCGGGATCGTCTGACTACGCCCTGCCCCGGAAGGAGCCGCAAAACGGTTATCCGCCCAAACAATACAGCAATAAAACCACACGCAGCGCATAAGTCCGCTCCGGAAACATGAAAACACAAACAGCCACCAATTCGTTTCGGGCATGGATGCTCGCGGCGCGGCCCAAGACGCTGACGGGAGCCGCCGTACCGGTGATGCTGGGCTGCGCTTTAGCCGCTTCGGACGGAGATTTTCACCTGCTGCCCGCCGTGCTGTGCCTGCTGTTCGCCTTCCTGATGCAGATCGACGCCAACCTCATCAACGACCTCTGGGATTACCTCAAAGGCTCCGACGGCAAAGACCGGCTGGGACCCGAACGGGCCTGCGCGCAGGGCTGGATCACACCCCGCGCCATGCGTCGCGGAATCGCCCTGACGACCGCGGCCGCCTGCATCACGGGCTGCGGACTGCTCTTTTACGGCGGCTGGTGGCTGATCGCCGTCGGCGCGCTGTGCGTCGTGTTCGCATTCCTCTACACGGCGGGACCCTATCCGCTGGCCTACCACGGGTGGGGCGACCTGCTGGTGCTGGCTTTCTTCGGATTCGTCCCCGTCGGCTGTACCTGTTACATCCTCAGCGGCAGCTGGACATGGCAGACGGGCGTCATTTCGGCGGCCTGCGGACTGGCGATCGACACCCTGCTGATGGTCAACAACTACCGCGACCGCGAGCAGGACGCCCGCAGCGGCAAACGCACGCTCGTCGTCCGGCTGGGCGCACGGGCCGGCAGCGGGCTTTATCTGGCACTGGGATTCGCAGCCGCAGCGCTCTGCCTCCCGCTGCTCTGCGACGGCCGCATAGGAGCGGCAGCGCTTCCCCTGCTCTACCTCGCACCGCACACGGCGACATGGCGGCGCATGGTGCGGATCGGCCGCGGCCGGGAGCTGAACGCCATTCTGGGCGCCACGTCGCGCAACATCCTGCTCTTCGGAATACTGCTCTCGATCGGGCTGCTGCTGTAAAGACGGCCCCGAAGCGCACCCCCACACACCACGCACCAATAGCATCGCCGCACCGAAACGCATACGGCAGGCCAGCCGCTCACAACAGCACTAAACAAAAAAAGCCGTCAAAAATGACGGCTTTTTCATTCACACGACCCGACCGGGCCGGATATGTCGCCGGGCATCAGCCCAGATACGATTTCAGCAGTTTGCTGCGCGACGAGTGGCGCAGGCGGCGGATCGCCTTCTCCTTGATCTGGCGCACGCGCTCGCGCGTCAGGTCGAACTTCTCACCGATCTCTTCGAGGGTCATCTCCGAAGTGCCGATGCCGAAGAAGTATTTGATGATGTCGCGTTCGCGGTCCGTGAGGGTTTCCAACGCGCGGTCCACCTCGGTCGAGAGCGACTCGTTGATAAGTCCGCGGTCGGCGTTGGGCGAATCGGGATTGACCAGCACGTCCAGCAGCGAGTTGTCCTCGCCGTCGGCGAACGGGGCGTCCACCGAGACATGGCGGCCTGCCACGCGCAGCGTGTCGGTGACCTTCTCCTTGGGAAGCTCCAGCTCCGTGGCCAGCTCTTCGGGCGACGGGGTGCGCTCGTGCTCCTGCTCGAAGCGTGCGAACGCCTTGTTGATCTTGTTGAGCGAACCCACCTGATTGAGCGGCAGACGCACGATGCGCGACTGTTCGGCCAATGCCTGCAGGATCGACTGACGGATCCACCACACGGCGTACGAGATGAACTTGAAACCGCGGGTCTCGTCGAACTTCTCGGCGGCCTTGATCAGACCGAGGTTGCCTTCGTTGATCAGGTCCGGGAGGCTGAGTCCCTGATTCTGATATTGTTTGGCGACGGAAACCACGAAACGCAGGTTGGCTTTGGTCAGCTTTTCGAGGGCTTCCTGATCTCCTTTCTTAATCCGTTGGGCGAGTTCCACCTCCTCTTCGACCGTGATAAGCTCCTCCTTGCCGATTTCCTGCAAGTATTTGTCCAGCGAAGCGCTCTCGCGGTTGGTGATGGATTTTGTAATCTTTAATTGACGCATATATCTATTAACCTTCCTAAATAAAATTCTACATTACAACCCGCCCGGACCGCACTACTCCACGAGCGTGTAGCTCGCAGCGCGGCCGTTGGGATAAATACCGTCGATCGAGCGGACCTTCTCGTCCATACGCTGCATGTCCGCAACCGAATAGACCGGACGATCGTTGATATGGGTAATCACAAATCCCTGTTTGACACGGGCACGGGCCAGAATTCCGTCGGCCTTGATGCCGACCACCTGCACGCCGCCCCTGATATCGAGCTCACGGCAGAGTTTGGTGCCCGCATCGGCGAACTTACCGCCGAGAACCTCGACGACATCGACGTCCTCTTTGGTCATTAATTCCGTTTTACCTGCTTTATTACGCAAAGTAACCTCGATTTGTTTCACTGCGCCGTCTCTTTTTACCGACAATTTGACCTTATCGTTGGGTCGGCGGCGTCCGATCTGCTCGGAAAGGGTCGCATTGTCGTTGATCTTCACCCCGTCGATGTCCAGAATCACGTCGCCCTTGCGGATGCCGGCCTCCGAAGCCGAACCGCCCTCGACGACGCCGGCGACATAGGCGCCGCCCAGCTCGGTGATGCCCAGCTCCTTGCCTTCACGGTCGATAAAGTCCTGATCGACAATCGCAAAACGGATGCCGAGCAGTGCGCGCTGCACGATGCCGAACTCCTTGAGGTCCACGACCACCTTGCGCACGATCGATTCGGGAATGGCGAACGAATAACCGATATAGCTACCCGTCTGCGACTTGATGAGGGTGTTGATGCCCACCAGCTCGCCGTGCGTGTTGACCAGCGCGCCGCCCGAATTGCCGGGATTCACGGCCGCGTCGGTCTGGATAAAGGCCTCGATGCGGAAATCGTTGGGAATAACCCCCAGATTACGCGCCTTGGCGCTCACGATACCCGCCGTAATGGTCGATTGCAGGTCGAACGGCGAACCGATCGCCAGCACCCACTCGCCCAGACGCAGCGCATCGGAC
>OJOE01000477.1_pt1 | contig 21951 bp, 20 predicted proteins | sample 1598191 | NCBI WGS metagenome assembly OJOE01 (sample SAMN03922463, study PRJEB24848) | human gut metagenome | isolation source: stool sample | host: Homo sapiens | place: Germany | collected 2009-11
CATGACGTCCGCTTCTGAATTTGTCCATATCGCCCAGCCGGCGCTTTCCAAACAGCTGAAATCGCTGGAAGGATATTTCGGTACAAAATTGATTATCACCACAAGAGGAAGCAAGCATCTGATCTTAACGGATGCAGGAAAAATCCTCTACCACAAGGCGAAGTATATTTGTTCACTGGAAGATATGGCACGGATTGAAATTGATGACATCAGCGATGGAAACCGGGGCACGCTGCGTATCAGCGCTGCCAATTCCCGTTCATCCATTTTCATTAAGACCTGTCTGGAACCATTCCATGACTTATTTCCGAATGTGGTTTATGAAATTTACGAAGGCAGCGTAAATGAGCAGTCACAGCAGCTTCTTTCCGGTATCACGGAATTGGGCATTTTAAGTGTGCCCCTGATCCATCAAAATGATTTTGAAATCTTATTCCAAAGAGAGGAAGATATATGCGCCATTTTCTCGAAAAATTCCAAATTCCTCACCGACATCGGCAATAAGGAAACGGTTTCCATTAAAGATCTGGCCTCTCTGCCGCTCTGTGCATCCGCAGGCTGCAATCTGATCATGAACAAAATTTTTAAGGCACACAATTTAAAGCCGAATATTCTCAGCATCTGCACGACAAGGACCGCGGCACTCCAATGGGCGGAAGATGATTACGGCGTAAGCCTAGTTCCCATCGAACCGGGGGAGGACATCGGCTGTCATTTCACCTGCCGCCGTATCGAGGAAGCCGACACAGAGCTGTACAAAACGGTGGTCAAGGTCAAAGGCCGTCCCCTCTCCGTCATCGCGCGGAAGTTCCTCAAGTTCTATTCTGAAGCGCGCCATTCCCAAAGAGTGGGAAAGCTCAGCACGATGCTGTAAAGAAATACAAGGATTACGGGACATCATGCCCACCTTTTAATCGTAAACAAGAAGTATAAAAAGGAAGTGCGTAAGTTATCGGCATCCGACTTACGCACTTCCTTTTTGTCCTGTTTAAATCTCTTACGATACCAATCTGAAAAGATTTCCCACTTCTCATGGCAATACAGGGTTTTACACAAAGCAAAACACCTTCCTCCCTATCTTGGGAAAAGAAATACAACTTCTTTCTTTATATATTAGTATTCTTTTTCCTCCGATTATCCGTAATATTATTATTGTCTGTCACCGTCTTATCTGTTTACAGGCCGACAGCAGGGATTCCGTTTGCAGGCAGCATTGCGTTCCGTTCTATTCGATATTCTTTTTCAAAATAAAAATAGGTTCGTTCCAATCCTTTCTGCCAATCCGTTTCCGGTGCCCAGCCAAGATATTTTCCCGCCATCTGGCTGCACAATGCCGAGCGGAAGATATCTCCTTCTCTTGCCGCGGCATGGCAGATCGGTTTTGACAAGCCGGACAGCCGGAGCAGCCGGTCCGCCGCATCCTTGACTGTCACTTCGCGTCCGGTGGACAGATTGCAGGTGATATTCGCCGTTTCCGAAAACAGCGCTTTCCGTATGCCGTTGGCAATATCTCCGGCATAAATAAAGTCCCGCGTCTGCTGTCCGTTTCCATAAACGGTCGGCGATTTCCCTTCCGCCAGCTGTCTGGCAAAAACACTCACTACGCCGCCTTTCCCGCCGTTTCCCTGCCGTTCGCCGTACACATTGGCAAAGCGGAAGATGACATAGGAAAGGCCGTAAGCTTTCTGATAGAGGCGGATATAATTCTCACAGGTCATTTTAGACAGTCCGTAAAAAGATACCGGGCGGAGCGGCTCCGTTTCCCTCACAGGAAAGCACTCCGGAGCAATATCTCCGTAAACGGCGGCCGAAGAAGAAAAAATGATCCGCTTCACACCGTACTTCCTCGCCGCTTCCAGGATATTCACCGTGCCTTCTATATTATCTTCCATATCTTTCTTCGGATCCTCCATAGAGGCAGGTACCATGGTCTGCGCCGCCAGGTGGACAATGGCATCGAAGTGTCCATTTTTCACCACGTCCCGGGCCAGCGGGCTTTTGACATCACAGCAGACGAAATTTGCATCATCCGGTACATTTTCCAGCCTGCCGGCGGACAAGTCATCCAATATGGTAACTGTCTCGGAGGATAGCAGCCCAGTCAAATGGGAACCGATAAATCCGGCCCCTCCTGTGATCAGAATTCTCATCACTTGCACTTCCTTTCACTTCAATAATCTCGGTGTCTCCCATTTCCGTACGGGGCGATACAACAATAAAATATCCGTCTTTATTGTCTTTGAGTTTTTCCTCGGAATAGAACGGCATCACATTTTTTGCGTTCCAGGAAAGCGTTCCCGGTTTTAACCTGCCTATCTCATCTGCTGATGCCAGACGGTAAATTATTTTCCCGCTGTAAAAAATGGTTGATGTCCGGTACTCATTTTCATAAACGATGATTTTATTTCCCGTATCCATAGATGCCAGCGCGGTTCCCGGCCCTTTTCCCGACCGCATGTATGTCAGAACAGGTACAACGGTCAGCACCAAAAGTGTATATACAGCGCCTGTCATCAGCGCTTTGCGCCCCACTGCCCTGTCATATCCGGCAAAAAGTTTTGCCGTAAGGATAGCAAAAGCAAAAAGAGAGGGAAATGTATAGGTCGTATACTTGGTAGCAATCAGCTGAAAAACAAGGAGAACCGTCACTCCCCAAACCAGAAGGAACTGCGTTGCCGTATCCGCTCGGGCAAAAGAAAGTCCGTGTTCTTTCCGTTTTCGGAAAAGGGCGGGAAGCATGAAGAAGCTCCAAGGGAAAAAACCGGCGAAGTACATGGCAATGTAGAACCACCAGTGGGCGGTACTCTGATGCTCCGCCACCGTGGCACGAAGATAATTATGGACACCGAAGAAATTCAAAAGGAAATCGGTGCCGTGACAGGCGGTCATGTATATGTACCACGGCGCGCAGAGAAGAAGAAATAACACCATGCCGGAAATCAGACGAACGTGGAGCATTTCCCTCAGATCCCGCCTCCATAAAAGGAAAAGGATTGCCGAAAGCCCCGGCAGCGCCAGCCCGATCGGACCCTTTGTCAGGACCGCCAACGCTGCCGCCGCATAGCAGAGGAAATAGTACTTCCTGTCTTCCCGATAACCCAGATAAAAGGAAGCAATGGAAACACTCATAAAGAAGAAAAGCGCCGCATCGGTGACCACCGCCTTGGACAGGATCCAGAACTCAAAAGATGTACCGAGAATCAAAGCCGCCGTCCAGCCTGTTTTCCTGTCATAAACCTTAGAGGAGAACCAGAAAGTATACAGCACGGACGCCACACCGAAAACAGCCGACGGAAGGCGTGCCGCAAATTCATTGAAGCTGAAAGCAGCAAAAGACAATGCCAGTTCCCAATAAAAAAAGATTGGCTTGTCATACCAGTAATGTCCATAAATCCGCGGCGACATCCAATCCCCGGACAGCACCATTTCCCTGGCGGTAAGCGCATAATTGGATTCTGCCGTGTCCGTCACAGCAGCCAGCTCGTTTCCTGCAAGAAACAGCAGAGCAAAGACCGCCGCCAGAAACAGATACGGATGGCTTTTCATTTTTTCCTTCATAGATTTCATTTCCTTTCTTGTTCTCTATGGATACGATACCTGAAAACCATGAACGCATCTTTATCCGTTTTTAAACAAAAATTAAACTCTTCCTTTTTCTATTGAAGGAGTCTATCATTTGAGGTAGGGTAAAAGCAGAAACTATACAAGGAGAAACTATGACTGTAAAAAGCCGGCTGCTTATTTCGCACCTCATCATGTTTATCGTGCCTATTTTCATGGCTGTCATCGTCGCCGCCGTTATGCTGGCCGGCGCCCTAATCTTGAGCCGCGGCAATAATTATCTGTATCTGGAAAATATATCCAAGTGCACGCGTGCCGCCGAAATTTCCTGCCATATCTTTTTTCACGGCAATCTGGAACATCCAGAAAATTCCGCCGGCCGGTGGCTGATTTCTCTCCTGTCCCCAAAGCAGAATCTTATTCTCTTCACCAAAGGAAAAGATCCCATTTACACCTACGGAAACAAAGACTATCTGGCACAGCTCTCCCGGATTCCGCCGGATTCCGGCTGGGAGGAGCGGGAAAACGGGCGGACAGGTACCTATATCCGTGCCGAAGATGAATCTTTCTATTATGCCAGGAAGATGACCCGCAAAGATACACCTTACTATTTCTACTTCATCTCCAATCATGTCTACCGGGCGTACAATCCGGGTGATGAAGCGGTAGAGCATCTGTTTGAAACCACCATGTGGAGCATCGGAGGCATCATTCTGCTCATCATCCTTCTGACGAGCCGTTTCCTTTCCTCTTTTATGATCCGCCACATTGTCCCGCCGCTGGAAACACTGAAGCAGGGCGCGATGGAAGTGCAGGAAGGAAACCTTTCCATCCGGCTTGTCCACAAGGGAAATGATGAATACCGCCCCGTCTTCCGCGCGTTTAATCTGATGACGGAAGAACTCTCCCTGTCACTTACGGAACGGGAAGAAGAAGAACGGAAACGGAAAGAACTGATTGCCAGCATCTCCCATGATATCCGCACGCCGCTGACCGTTATCAGGGCCTACGCGGAAGGCCTACGCGACGGCGTAGCGGACACGGAAGAAAAGAAAGAAAAATATTTGTCTGTCATCTGCCGGCGCGCTGATGATCTGGACCGCATGATCAACCAGCTTTTCGATTTATCCAGGCTGGATATCGGCGCCAAAGCCTACACGGAAGAAACTCTCGACCTTTCTGCCGTGCTTCATGACTTCATAGAAGAGAACCGGAATTCTTTCAAAGAGAAGGGACTCGTCCTGTCGGCAGAAACAGCGGAACATGTCCCCATCAGGGGAAGCCGCCTCCTTTTAAACCGCATCCTCATGAATCTGGCATCCAACAGTGCCAAGTACAAGACCGCCGGGGAAGGCCATCTTTTCCTCCATTTGGAAAAAGGAAATAATGAAGCTGTCCTAACCGTCACCGATGACGGCCCCGGTGTACCGGAAATGTCACTCCGCCATCTGTTCGAAGCCTTTTACCGGACCGATAAGGCCCGAAGTCGTACGGAAGACGGCAGCGGTCTCGGCATGACCATCGTCCAAAAAGCCGCACACCTCATGAACGGCACGGTAACTGCCGAAAACGTCATACCCCATGGCTTATGCGTAGAAATAAAAATACCGCTCGCGGGAGAAAGTAAAACATGAAAAAGATTCTTATCATCGAAGACGACAGCGCCATTGCCGAAATTGAAAAAGATTATCTCACGCTTTCCGGTCTGGATGCGGCAATCATCACTGACGGAAAAAAGGGGCTGGAAGAAGCGCAAAGCGGCCTTTACGACTTGATCCTCCTGGATCTGATGCTCCCCGGCACGGACGGCTTTTCCATCTGCCGCAGGCTGCGGGAACGGCTGGATATTCCCATCCTCATCGTCAGTGCCAGAAGAGATGATATTGACAAAATCAGAAGTCTCGGATTCGGCGCCGACGATTACATCGAAAAACCATTTTCTCCCGCGGTACTGGCCGCCCGCGTAAAATCACAGCTTGCCCGTTACGAACGACTGAAAGGGACGGCAAAGGAAAATACCGGCATCATCACAATCGGCGACATCACTTTAAACCCATCCACCCGCATCGTCACCGTCCGGGGAGAAAACAAACTGCTCCCCAATAAGGAATTCCAGCTGCTTGAATTCCTTATGATTAACGCGGATATCGTTTTCAGCCGGGAAACCATCTACAACCGCATCTGGGGCATGGAATCCTTCGGCAATACATCCACCGTCCCCGTCCACATCAACCGCATCCGGGACGCCATCGAAAAAGACCCCGCCGATCCCCAGCATATCCTGACCATCTGGGGCGTGGGATACAAGTTCAGGCCATGACCGGTCCTTCCCATGCGAAAAGCCCGTGCAGGATTTTCCCGTACAGGCTTTTTTATTTCTGAAAACACGAAATGAAGTATACTGCCACGGTATAAATTACAGGAAAAGCCATGGGGATTTTTCGTTTTCTTTCCTCACGGCTTTTCAATTTACAGGTTCCAATACTTGGGCATATATTTCTCTTTGAACAGGTTGATGGCAAAATTATCAGTAAGCCCGCTGATGTAATCTCTGGCGGCCAAGGAAATATTTCCCTGCGCCAGTTTTTTCTGCTTCTCCGGCAGCTCATCAGGATGGTTCATGTACCATTCATAAAGCATGACGACTACGCCATGTCCCCGTTTCCGATCGGGGATGAGCGGCTGTGACATGTAGACCCGGTCAAACATGAAGGACCGGAATTCAAGAAGGACTTCGTCCCCTTCTTTGTCCATGTGTATGGTATCTTCATCCATGGAATTTTCCACCAGATTCTGTACCATGGCTGTAATCATGGAGGAGTGGGTCGTTCCCAGCACGCGGCGGACACGGTCGGGCAGTTCCTTTGCCGAGATGAGCCCCATATTTTCTGCGTCATCATAGTCATGGCAGAGGTAGGCAATACGGTCGGCGTACTTGATGAGCCCGCCCTCCAGCGTGTGCGCTTTAAGATCGCCTGAATGATTGAGCATGCCGTCTTTCACTTCCTCGGTCAGATTGAGTCCTCTGCCGTCATTTTCAAGACATTCCACGATGCGCACGCTTTGTTCGTTATGCTCGAAATGGCCGCATACATCGCGGAGCGCCTGCTCTCCCACATGTCCGAAAGGGGTATGTCCCAGATCATGGCCCATGGCGATGGCTTCCACAAGGTCTTCATTCAGCCGCAGGGCGCGGGCCATTGTACGGCCGATCTGCGCCACTTCAAGGGTATGTGTCATGCGTGTCCGGTAATGGTCGCCTTCAGGCGCGATATATACCTGTGTCTTATGTTTCAGCCGGCGGAAAGAATTGCTGTGGAGAATACGGTCCCTGTCGCGCTGAAATTTCGTGCGCATAGGATCTTCCGTTTCCTCCCTGCTTCTTTTTGCGTCCGCGGAAAAAGCCGCTTTAGGACTCAGAAGTTTCTTTTCCAGTTCTTCTGTACGTTCACGGATCAGCATGGTCGCTCCTTTCTCGATTCAGCACTTCTTTGTCTTTTATTGTATCACATGTTTTGAGAAAGACTTTCAAGAAATACGCGGATCGCCTTCCGGTAAGCATCGCCGTTTACCGCCATTTCCATGGTGTGGCCTGCGCCGTCAAAAATAAAAAGTTCCTTTTTGCTGCTTCCTGATGCCTGCAGCAGTTCCTCTGCCGTCTTCGGCGGAATGAGTGTGTCCGCGCCGCCGTGGAGAAAAAGGACAGGCGCTGTCATACGTCTGACCGCCTCCAGCGGATCTATGTCGGACAGTGTCTTTCCGCTCCTCAGCCACAGGACGCTTTGGAAAAAAGGCTCCACGAGATCCATCCCCCACAAAAACCGGGGATCGCCGGTATAGGCGGAGATCTTGTCCTTCCCCAGTTCCATCATGCCCCCATAAGCACTGTCAGCCACATAGAAAGAAATTTTTTTTCCTCTTTCCGTTCCGCTGTAAATAAGAGCCATCGCCGCGCCGAGCGAAATCCCATGCATACCGATTTTCACGCCGCCGTCCTTTCCTCTTAGCCACTCTGTCCAGGCGTCAAGATCGTCCGTTTCACGAAGACCCCAGGTGGTATGGCTGCCGCCGCTTTCTCCATGGCCCCGCTGGTCGATGAGGAGGACATTATACCCCATATCCCGATACATATCCACATAAGGGATGCACATGGAGCGATTCTGATAAAGCCCGTGAAGAAGAATAACCGTACGGTCAGAAGAGCGGCTGTTTTCGATGTAGGTTCCGCGAAGTTTCGTCCCGTCAGCGGAACGGATTTCCACGGGCTGCCAACCGTCCTTCTGCTCCCTGCGGTGAATGCGCGAAAGATCTGCCGTCTGTTTCGTCACGCCGAGGATTTTTTCCCACGGCGCGGTGAGCATCGTTTCATAAGCGGTATTTCCCGCATAGAATCCTGCTCCGACAAAGGCAAGCAGAAGAAAAAGAATCAGTATTTTTACTGTTTTAAAGAAAAAACGCAATCAAATCTCCTTATTTTCGTTTATTTCATCTTTGAAATTGATATATACGACAATGCCCGCCGCAAGGAACGCAACAGCGGTAGACCAGAAAACGGCCGCATAGCCGCATACCATGGCAAGCGCTCCGCTGCATACAGGGCCTGCCACGTTGCCCATGAGAACTACGCTTGACACGACGCCGAAGACGATGGATCTCTTTTCATTGGGCACCGCCTGCGCGATGAGCGTATTGGCCACAGGCATGATGAACCCCATGCCGATTCCTGTAACGGCACGGAAGAAACCAAGCCCCCACACGTTTGTCATCATATACTGCATGATGAAAGTCAGTCCCACAAAAACGGTCGCCGCTGTCAAAAGCCGCGGCAGAGAAACGCGGGTCGTCACCGCCCCTGTGGAAAGAGAGCAGAGCGCGCTCGCGCCGCCGGCAAGAAATATAATGATGCCTACGATCGTGGCGATAATCTCCGACCCGCCGCCAAGCATGTCCTTGATGTAAAGAGGGAGTATGGGACCGATACCGGTGATGCCGAAATTACAGAGGAACTGGATCCCCACCATAAGACGCACGCGGGGAATGGCAGCAAAATATTTCAATTCCTGCCAGGTGGAAGATTTTTCTCCCGACGCCCCCTTGCGATGGATTTCCGGCATGAACAGGCGGAGGCAGATCAGACAGATCAGGGACAGAACGCCAAAGAAGACAAAGGGCATGCGGTACCCCAGCGTGTCCGCCACAAGACCTCCCACAAGAGGGCCGAACATAATGCCTGACACCATGGCCGCCTGAAAGTAACCGAGCGTACGGGACGTTTCTTCTTCCGGAGATACGGAAGCAATGACCGACAGTCCGATGGGAACGAAACCGCCTACCAGCCCCTGCAGCAGGCGGAAGATAAACACCTGCCACGGCGAAGTAGACACGGCGCAGAGAAACGCTGTCAGTGTCACCGCCGCAAGGACGATGGACATGACAAGTTTCGGGCCGCGGCGGTCTGCCTGGATAGACCAGAAAGGCGCGGAAAGAGCAATCATAAACGGCGTGACTCCTGAAATGAGCCCCGCCCAAAAAGCCGCCTCGCCCGCATCAGTGACACCGAGTTCACCAAGAAAAAGAGGAAGAAACGCCATGACGCCGATCATCGCGATTCCCGCACCCACCTGGATGGCACACATCAGGTACACGATACGCTTCCAGCCTGTATTTCTTTCCATAGCTCCTCCTTCCCTTTTATCATTTTAATATTCTCTTACAATATACAGTTATATCCAATGCATTCCCGAATGTCAAATGGCTGTCACGCCGCTTTCCCCGCCCCTCTTCCCCCTTCGCCTGATTCTCACCGATTTGTTATACTGTTTATGTCAATTACAAATCATTTACAAAAGGAGGCTTACGAATGGCTTTTGCAGAAATCACCCCGGAAGAAATAAACATCAATCCCTTTACCTCATGGAGCAGGTACGTTCTTGTAACCGCGGGAAATATAGAGAAATGCAATACGCTTCTCGTCACCTGGGGCGGCTTCGGCGTCATGTGGAGAAAGAAAACCGCCACCATCTACATCCGACAGAGCCGTTTCACCAAAACGATTCTCGACAGCCAGGATTATTTCACCCTGTCATTCCTCCCGGAGAAACATAAACCGCAGATGAGTTACATGGGCAGCCACTCCGGCCGGGATGAAAACAAGTATGAAGGCTCCGGACTCCACCCTCTTGCCATCGGCGACGCGGCAGGCATCGAAGAAGCGGATCTCATCTTCGTATGCAAAAAAATTTATACCGCCGAGATGACGCCGGATCATTACACCGACAAGAGCGCGTATGACGAGTGGAACACAGGGCGCCGCGCCGGCAATAACCACAGCGCCTACATCGGGGAAGTCATCAAGATCCTTCAGAAGAAATGAAAACTACAGCCAAAACATCATTTCCGGTTTCCGCCGGAGAAATAAAAAAGACGCCGCCGCGTCTTTTTTATTTTCCTGCTTTATTTCACATCATAGAGGCCCGTGGTACCCTCTTTCAAATTAATCATGATATTTTTCGTCTGGCTGTAATGTTCCAGCATGACCTTGTGGGTTTCACGGCCGATACCGGACTCCTTGTAACCGCCGAAGGGAGCGCCCGCGGGAATCGCATTGTACGTATTGACCCAGACACGGCCCGTCTGTACGCCGCGGCTGACCTTCATGGCCGTATTCAGGCTGCCTGTAAAGACACCGCCGCCAAGACCGTATACGCTGTCGTTTGCCAGCTCAATCACTTCATCAACCGTCTTGAACTTCTGCACTACAACGACCGGTCCGAAGATTTCTTCCTGGCATACGCGTGCCGCATTTGTCTTCGAGATAAGAATGGTCGGTTTCAGGAAGAAGCCCTTGTCGCATCCGTTTTCCGTGTAGCGTTCGCCGCCGGTCACCAGTTCGCCGCCTTCTTCCAGACCGATCTTAATATATTTCAGCACCTTTTCCTGCTGGCTCTTGTAAATCTGAGCACCCAGCTGGGTAGACGGATCTGTCGGATCGCCCACTTTGACGCCTTCAAAAGTTGCCTTCAGCTTGGCGATAAGCTTGTCAAAGATGCCTTCCTGCACAAACACGCGGGAACCGGCGCAGCAGACCTGTCCCTGATTGAAGAGGATGCCTGTCGCCACACCTTCCACCGCCTGTTCCAGATCACAGTCATCAAAAATCATGTTGGCCGATTTGCCGCCGAGTTCCAAAGTGACAGGAATCAGTTTATCTACAGCTGCCTGGTATACGCTGCGGCCGATTTCAGTAGAGCCTGTGAATGCCAGCTTATCGAAATCCGGATGATCAAGAATCCACTGCCCGGATTTCGATCCGGCACCGGTAATCACGTTCAGCACGCCTGCCGGCAGCACATCGGCAATCAGCCTGACAAGTTCCATGAGAGACAAAGACGTATGGGAAGACGGCTTGATAACGATCGTATCGCCTGCCGCCAGCGCCGGAGCAAGCTTCCAGCAGGCCATGAGGAACGGGAAATTCCAGGGAATAATCTGTCCGACCACACCGATCGGTTCATGAATCACAAGAGACATCGTATTGTCGTCAAGCATCGTCGCCGTACCTTCCTGCGCACGGATACAGCCTGCGAAATAACGGAAATGGTCAGCCCCCATAGGAATATCCACCGCGCTGGTTTCACGAATCGGCTTACCGTTGTCCAGCGTTTCGACAAGAGCCAGATGCTCAGCATTCTGATCAATAATATCCGCAATCTTCAGGAGATAATTCTGTCTTTCAATGGGAGAAGTCTTGCGCCAGGATTTCAAGGCGCGCTGAGCGGCTTTCACCGCCAGATCCACATCTTCCCGGGTCGCTTCCGCAAAAGACGCAAGCACTTCTCCGTTGGCGGGATTGTGGGCTTCAAAAGTTTTGCCGTCAGAGGCGGGCACAAATTTGCCGTCAATGAAAAGATCATACTGTTTCTGAATGTTTGCCATAAATAAACCACCTTTCAAAAAAACATGAAACAAGAGATTGTCTTCCCGGAGTTTTTACGATTGGCCGGAGGTCCGAGAGTTCATTCAAAGTCATCCTAACCAAAGACATCACCTGACATAGATTCACACAGTATTCTTCGGCTCATCCGATTTTGTGCCTTTATTATAACAGGGCATATCGAAACATTCAAGTCATTCGATATACTTTTGCGAAAAATTTTTATTTTTAGTGAAATATGCGGTATAGCAGGTAACAAAAAACAGTAAACCCTTTTTTGATTTACTGTTTCATGCGCAACCATGTGATAAAATTTTATTTCATTATTTCAGTTGGACAAACAGGACTGTCCTATTCAGTTTCCATTTCCTTTACTATCTTATATCCATCATCTTTTACTAATACCGCTTCGCTGTTGTTTATCGGTATTAAATCTATCTTATCTTTATAAAAATCCAAGGTTTCCTGTGCAGTTTCCTCAAAAGGATATTCTCCCATATGCGGCAAAATATAGTATTTAAATACATTTAATCCGACGTAATCTTTTAATTCTGTCGCGACATTTTTATCATCCATGATCTGGCTATATGCGATATCCTTCGACATAATCATCGCTCCCGCCGATTCACCCATATAGAACATGCCTTCTTTAATCCTGCCCGATAAAAGCTCTGTAAGATTCTTTCTTTTTAATTCCTGCAGTAAATAAAAGGTATTGCCTCCCGATATACATATACATTACGCTTTTAAAAATTTATCCTTCAGGATCTCTTCTTCATATTTTGCGATATCGACAATCTCTATTTCATAGCCTAATTCTTTCAGCATACCGACACCTTCATCGATAAACCCAGTATATTCCTCAACATTTCCGGCAGTAGGTATGAACGTTATCTTCTTATCAGTCATTTTTGAAAGATATTTCTCAACAATCGCCTTGGTTCCGGCTAAATACGACATAAGTAAAATTTCCATCAGTGTACCTCCTATAAATTCCATCACTGCGACCGTTTAATCCATGCATCAAGAAATGCCATCTGCTCCTTTGTATGAAACCAATGCTCGCCGCCTTTCATCACCGTCAATCCCGCGCCGGTCAAACTTGCAAATGCGGATATCGTTTCGAAGGACGTCATATAATCATTCTCTCCATACAACACTTCGGTAGGAATATTCCATGCAAGAGGATTCTTTCTGACATAGCACAGGTACTCCCACAATAATTTTTCCCCACAGGATATACTATCTCTTTTCTCTTTTTCAGTTCATCCTTCGGCATGTGCTGATCTCTCTGTATTTTTCTTAAACCTTTTCTGCAATCTTTCCTGCGCTTCTTCTCACAGAAACAGCTCTATAACCCGAAAATCCGCTCCGTATTTATTTTCGCGTGACGAATCACGTCCTCTTCGCTGACCCCCATGTAGTGGGCAAGGGTCCGGGCAACATATACGATATTCTGAGGCACATTCGTCCGCTTAAGGCCGGGAATCCCCCGCGGGGTGAGGTAGGGTGCGTCCGTTTCCAAAAGAATGCGGTCCGGGGGAATGATTTTCACCGCTTCCCGCAATGCCTCCGCCCGGCGCTCATCACAGATCCATCCGGTGATCCCGATGGAAAACCCCATGTCCAAAAGCGTCTCCGCCGTCTCTTTATCTCCCGTGTAGCAATGCACCACCGAACGCCTGCATATGTCTTCATGCCCGGCAAAGCAGGAAATGAAATCTTCCTCCGCGTCCCGTTCATGGAGGAACAGCGGCTTCTTCAGTTTCTCGCCGAGAGCAATCAGCTTTTTGAAATAATAAAGCTGGTTTTCCTTCGTCGAATACATTCGGTCATAATCCAGTCCGCATTCCCCCACCGCCACGATCTTCGGATTGGAAAGAATAATTTCCTCAATCCGTTCCAGATCCTTGTCCGCAGCACCATCAGCAGCATGGGGATGGATACCCGCCGTGCCGTAAACATCATGGGTTTTTACGAACTCATTCACAAGCTCATTCTCCCGCGCTTCCGAGCCCGTAAGAATGCAGCAGATCCCCGCCGCTTCCGCGTCCGCGATAATCCGCTCCGGATCAGGAAAAGAACGGGTAAATAAATTCAGTCCAATATCATAATATGTCCTCATAACTCCTCGCTTTCATTTTCCCATCGTATCAAACTTCCCCCGCCGCGGCAACTCCTGCCGTATTGTCTTTTGCCATAACATAGAAAAAATATATCGGAAGCAGTAAAATCCTTTCGCAAAATGAACAGTCTTCTCTTTAGCAGAAGCAGGTTTTGTTATAATTTCCGGACAATAAAAAAGGCAGCGCCATCAAAAACGGTTCTGCCCTTATTTACTATCCGATTCCGAGGACTGCACAGAATGGTTTACATGTCCTCAAAACAATTCTGCCCGCTGTTGAAACTTAAGACCCATTTTTATACTGCCTTCCGTCAGATAAAACGACACTCCCCCTGATGATCCGCTTCATGATTTCCCGCAGTATAACAATCAGAAATTTTTATATCTTTCCAGCGCAATTTCTTTAAACTTTTCTCCCGCATAGATATACTCTTTTCTGCCGCCCGTTTTCACCCCAAACAGCCAACCGAAGTTCACCTTGCGGTTAATTTCCAGCGTATGCAAAATTCCACCTTGAATAAAATCGTAAAAACGGTATCCATTATGAGCAAATTCTCTTTTCATGGTATTCAATATGGCAATTATACTTTTATCCGTAAGTTTTTCAAAGACAATAATACAGAGCAAAGAATCTATTCCTCTGGATGACACCTTACCGTCCCCCGTCATTTAGGTCGGATGCAAAAATGCTTTGTGGGAAAAACAGAAAAAGGGGCGACAACACAAATCGAAGAATGACTCTTTAGGGAAAAGTGTCAAATGTCATCTGCCAGCGTTCCATGATAAGCCATAAATTTAGATTGCATAAAACTTTTCTTCTCTATTTTCTTTGCAGATAAATCTCTTTTATCCGGTACATGTCCCCGCCGTTTTCATAAATGATCTTCTCCGCTTCCACCCAGCTTTCTTCATCAGTGAAATGGAACATATGGAGAGCGCCCGCCATTTCCATGTACTGCCAGTAGGGCTTTCCTTCTTCCGTTTCCAGCAGAAGAAATATATACGGCGTGAGACTGTTCACCACTGTAGCGTAACAGTCGTGCTTTTCCGAAAGCTTTTTCAGTCTTTCCAATTCTTTATCCGCCGCTTTCCAGTCTGCCGTGCCTTCGGCAAGAGACCCGTTCGCCTGTGAAATAAAATCTTTGGCTACGGTAATCATGCTGTAATAGCGTATGGGGCAGTGTCTTTTCGTCTTCTCTAATTTATCATCCATTCTTTTTTAAATTTTCCAAATTGGCAAGAGCCAGCTGTTTGATGTTTTCCGCCATGGTTTCTATCGGTATATGGACAGGCATTTCCCTGCGCAGGGAATGGTGCCGTCCGAGGAGGCACACGGCAAAAGGCGCGGCAAGGGTAATAATTCCGCTGCACAGCCGGGGATCATCGGCGGTATAGCCTGTGTATTCTGAAAATATTTTCACGATGACGGAGATTTTCGGGAGCGCTTCTTTTTGAAATATTTTTTCCAGCATGGGAGAAGGATTCATCACTTCCCGTACCCACACGCTGATCTGCCATTCATTTTTTCGGAAGGCATTTCCTGCCAGAAAGTCAATAAGTTTTTCCATTTTTTGCCGCGGTGCCAGATCCGACTCATACAGGTCGATCAGCTGCTGCAGCCCGACAAGGTACTGCTGGACGTTTTCCAATACGGCAAGATAGAGTCCGTCACGGCTTCCAAAATGGTAATTGACCGCCGCCAGATTCACACCTGCCGCCCGGCATATTTCCTTGCTTGTCACGGAAGCGAATCCTTTCTCTGCAATGAGCTGTCCCGCGCATTTGATGATTTTCTCTTCGGTTTCCCGCCCGTCCATACGGCGTCCGTTTTTCTGATTTTCTTTCATTGCAGTTCCTTTATCCTAATTTATGTCTGAACATCCACGCGGCAAGGGGCATTGTCACCGCCGCCACGATAAGCATGGGAATGAAGTCGGAGGCAATCATGGAAAGAGAAGCCCCCTCGATATATACGCGCCGTACGCCGTCAATGGCAAAGCGCATGGGATTGATATAGGTGAAATACTGAAGCACAGTGGGCATATTCCTTACAGGCGTCGCCATGCCTGACAGGAGCATGATGGGAAGAAGCACTACAAAGTTGTACACAATAACCTGCTGCATATTTTTGGCGACAGCGGAAATGGAAAGACCGATTCCTACACAGGAAAGGAGAAATACCGCCATGACAAGGGCGAGAGTAAAGAGAGAGCCCACAAGAGCCACTTTGAACCATGCAACAGCAATCGTCAGTACGATGAAAGACTGGACCATACCGATAAGGAGCGGCGGTACCGCTTTGCCGATGAGTATTTCCATGGGAAGGAGCGGCGTCACCATGAGCTGGTCAAAAGTACCGTTTTCCCTTTCCCTCGCCACGGACAGCCCCGCAAGGATCATTACCTGTGTCAGGCTGACCATGGGAAGAAGCGACGCGAGGAACCCCCATCGGGAAATCAGGTTCGGATTATACCATGCTACCGGGTCTATATGGAGAAGCTGATGACCGCCGTGAAGCCGGCTGTTATATGCCGCTGCCACCGCGGAAATATATCCTGATGCAATGCTCGATGTCATCGTATTCCTTCCGTCAGTAATCACCTGGACGGGTGCGTTTTCCCCTGCGGTTATCTTATCCGCAAAATCATGACCGATGACAAGAACGACGCCTGCTTTCCGCCCGTCGATGAATCGGGCGATCTGCGATGTGCTCCCAAGTGTCGCCACCCGTTTAAATATCCCGCTTCCGTCCAATTCGGCAATCAATTCTTCGGAGCAGCGGCTCCTGCTTAAATCAAGGACAGCATAATCCACACTGTCCAGATTATACGATGCCACATAACCGAAAAGCAGGGACTGGATAATGACAGGCATAATAAGGATAATGCGGCTTTTCGGATCTTTCAGGGTGGTCAGCATTTCTTTCCGCACCATGAAAAGGATGCGGCGGATGTAAAGCATAATATGTTCCATCATTCCAGCCTCTTTTTCGTTACCACGCAGGAGAGTCCCGTAAAGAACACAGCGTATCCCCCTAAGATCAGACAGTTCTCCCTGATAAGCGCCCAGTCATTTCCCGCAAGGAAGAGCGATTTCAAAAGTTCCATGTAGTATGTAGCAGGAAGGACATGTCCCACGGCATAGACCACGGCAGGCGCGCTTCGCAGATCGAAAATAAATCCTGACAGCATGACCGTAGGAAGCGTACTCACCAGCATAGACACCTGGCACGCAAAGAACTGGTTTTTGATCACCGACGAAATCGTAAGTCCCATGCCCAGCGTCACGATGAGGTAAATAACCGATCCCAGAAGGATCATTAAGAATGAACCGTGCACAGGCACGCCGTATAAGTAACGCGCCGCCGCCATGCAGAGCCAGAAACCGATTGTGGCGATACCGAAGTAAGGAATCATCTTCGATAAAAGGATTTCTATCGGTCTCACCGGCGTGATAAAAAGAGCTTCCAGCGTGCCCCTTTCCCATTCCCGCGCCATGACCATTGTAGTCAGGAACAGGCCGACAAGCGTCATGATGAGCACCACGAGCCCGGGAATAAAGAACCATGTACTTGTATTGGCGTCATTGAACCACTGCCGCGGCGTGACGGATACAAAACCGAGGCCGTCGGATACGGTCATGTACTTTGACGCATTGGCCGCCTGCCATGAAGCAAGGCCTGCCTCAAGATAAGATTCTGCCGTCCGTGCGGAAGCCGCGTCCACGCCCCAGAGAATAATCTGCACATGGCTGCCGCCCCTGAAAAGATTTTCCGTGAAATTCGGCGGCACACGGATTATGGCGTCCACTTCCCGCCGGTTCATCATTTCCGTACCATCTTTCATGGACGTGGTATAGCGGGGATCGAAATAGTCGGAGCCGTCCATAAAAGAAAGCATATCCTGCACCGTGGGAGACGCGTCTTCCATGACCACCGCTACAGGCACATTTTTCACATCCAGCGACAGGCCGTACCCGATAAGAAGAATGAGCATGATGGGAATAACGATCCCGATCACCAGACTGCTCCGGTCACGGATAAGCTGGTTATATTCCTTTCTCACCAGTGAAGAAATACGGCGGAAGGCCTCCATCATAACTCCTCCTTTCTCCGGCTGTTTTCCACAATGGCAATGAACGCTTCATTCATGGTGAGATTTTTCCCGCTCCGGTCCCGTACTTCCTCGGGCGTTCCAAGAATAAGCATCTTTCCCTGATCCTGTATCATGATGCGGTCGCAGTATTCCGCCTCATCCATAAAATGCGTCGTGATGATCACTGTCGTCCCCTTTGCGGCCAGCGCCGTTATCTGCCGCCAGAAAACCCGCCGGGCAGGGGGATCAATGCCGCTTGTCGGTTCATCAAGAAATAATATTTTCGGTTCATGAAGAAGAGCCGCCGCCATGGACAGGCGCTGTTTGTACCCGCCGGGCAGATCGCCGGCCATCCTGTCTTCCGCGCCGCTGAGACCGAACTGAGAAAGCACCTCTTTCATTCTTTCTTTTATTTTCTGCCGGGGCAGTCCGTAAGCACCGCCGAAAAACTCCAGATTTTCCTGGACAGTAAGCATACCGTAGAGAGAAAATTTCTGTGCCACATATCCCACATTGGCCCGAGCCGCCGCCCGTGCTGTCCGCAAGTTTACCCCTGCCACCGACAATTCTCCGCTGCTGGCGGGAAGAAGTCCGCAGAGCATTTTAAACGTTGTCGACTTGCCTGCGCCGTTCGGCCCCAAAAGGCCGAATATTTCTCCTTCATGAACTTGAAACGATGTATTGTCCACAGCGGTGAAATCACCAAACCGGCGCACCAGATTTTTTACTTCAATATCCACTTTGCCGGAAATATGTGCCGGTTCTTTATAATCCAGTTCAAATCCTTCAAGAGGACTTTCTTTTCTTTCCAATTTCCCAAGACAGCACATAAAACTGTCTTCCAAACGGGACGGCACGCTTTCCGTTTCCAAACGGGGATAGCAGGAAAACGCTTTTACCCGTTCAAGCGGCACCCCTTCCTTTAAAACGAACCGTACATTCCCCTTTTCGGGAACGGCATCCTCCACAGACTCCCAATCATCCAGAAATGCAGCCTGAAGCACGCGGGGCGGTATTCCTTCCGGCGTTTTCGCCATCCGGCAGCGGTCTTTCGTTTCCTTCCTCAGCTCCTCCGGCGTGCCCCTGTCAAGAACTTTCCCTTTATTCAGGATGTATACCTCGTCGCAAAGCTCCGCCTCTTCCATGTAGGCTGTGGATACAAGGCCGGAAATATGCCCGCCCTTCACAAGGTCTTTCAATATTTCCCAAAGCTCCCGTCGGGAAAGAGGATCGACGCCTGCTGTCGGTTCGTCAAGAATAAGCAGCTCCGGCGTCCGCACGAGAGTACACGCAAGTCCCAGTTTCTGCTTCATGCCGCCTGACAGCTTTCCCGCAAGACGCTGTGCAAACGGTGCGAGACCGGTCATATGAAATAATTTTTCAAACCGTTCTTTCCGTTCCCCCGCTGAAATCCCATGAAGATCAGCGTAAAGATTCATATTTTCCATACACGTCAGATCCTCATAGAGCCCAAACTTCTGGGGCATGTATCCAAGACGCCTCTGCACATCTGCAGGTTTGTCCGCCACAGAAATGCCAAGTACGGAAAGGATTCCCTCGGTTGGAAACATCAGCCCGCAGACCATGCGAAGGAATGTCGTCTTCCCCGCGCCGTCTGGCCCGATAAGCGCTGTCATCTTCCCCCGCGCCGCCCGTATATCCAGACAGTCCACGGCAGTCAGAAGTGCTCCCCCGCGGGAATCCCTGAACCGTTTCGTCACACCGGCCGCTTCCACCACATATCCGTCAGCCACGATAGATCCTTTCCCGGTATTTAAAAATTTTCCGTGATTTCAAAACTTCACCGTCGCCGGCATTCCCATGCGGAGGCGATTCTCTTCATCATCCACAAAAATGCGCACTTCATAAAGGAGCGATGTCCTGAGTTCCTCCGTCTGTACAGATTTTGGCGTGAACTCCGCCGTATCGGAAATATATCCCACTTTTCCCTGAATCGCTTCATTCGGGAAACTGTCCATATAAACATCCGCTTCCATACCTTCCCGTAACTCGCCAAGACGGCTTTCAGGCACATACACGCGGATCCATTTCGGATCGGACAGACCGATAAGATACACCGGCCTCGCAGCAGATGCCATATCCCCCGTTTCCATCAAACGGGAACGAATCACACCGTCCTGCGGCGCGACAAGCGTTGCCTGGCTCAAATTGTACAGATCATTTTCAAGACCTGCCTTCAAAGCGGAAAGCTGCGCTTCCGCCGCCGCGATATCTTCACTGCGGGGTCCCATGTTTGTCAAAGACAATGCAGCCTTCGCATTTTCCAAATTGGCCGCCGCCGCTTTCCATCGTGCCTCCGCATCATCGGCGCTTTGCCTGCTTACCGCACCGTCAGCAAGAAGCGATGCCATACGCTGATAATAAGCGCGGGCATTATTTTCCGCAGCCGCCAGAGATTCCACCTGTGCCGCCGCCTGGGTAATTTCTTCCGGACGGGAACCGTTGTGCAGCTTTTCCACCACCGCTTCCTGCTGGGCAATCACCGCCTTCTTTTGGGCAATCGCCAGCTCCAGCGGACGGGTATCCAGCCGCGCCAGCACATCCCCTGCCTTCACCGCATCGCCTTCCTCTTTCAGCATTTCCTCGATCCGCCCATTGCTGTTGAAAGCAAGAGAAATCTGACGAATATCTACATTTCCGTAAAGGATCAGTCTTCCCTGTTCCGCATTCCTGCTCTTATAAAAGAAATATCCCGCAGCAAAAGCGATCACCAAAACCACGGCAATGATGACCGATTTCCTGTTCCGCTCCAGCCATTCCATTTTCAAGTATCCTTTCTTCCTGAACGCTGCCCTTTCATGAATTCCATTCTTTTCTCCATGATATCAAATTCAAATTTGAATTACAAGTTCACATTAGAAGAAAGAAGATTGCCCGACTTTCATCTGCTGCAGAATTTTTCTGAGTGACTGTTTGATTTGATATTGCCATTTAGTAACAAAAATCCATTGATATACCGAAATCATTTGTGTCAATTTTTATCAAGTTTATTTTCACCTTAAAAATCACCCTATTTTATTGACAGGTTTATTCAATCATACTATTATTCAAATAGGTTTATTTCTACTCCAAAAATCACCCTATTATCCAAACAGGGTGAGATAATGTATACCTGTTAGGAGAGCTTTTATGCCATACAAAAAAGAAACAGCATATAATAACCTTCCGATATTGCCTCCGCATGCAGAACTGGAAACAGTCCAAATACTGAAGAAAACGGTTTCTGCTAATAAGGCCCTGGCAGAACTGCACGGATGGAGTTACATGCAGGCAAATCCGCTTTTGCTGTTGCAGACGGTATCATTACAAGAAGCAAAATCTTCCAGTGAAATAGAAAATGTTGTTACCACAAACGATGATTTATATAAAGCATTTTCGGCACCGGACAGTAAAATCATTTCCCCATCTACAAAAGAAGTCCTTCATTATAAAGACGCCCTTTGGTATGGATTCAATGAAATCAAGCAACGTCCATTAGGAATTAATATATTTATTGAATTATTCCATAAAGTAAAGCAACGTTCAGACGGAATCCGTTCATTCCCCGGAACGGTACTGAAGAATTCATATGGTGAGACCGTTTACACTCCGCCAGATAACAAGGGTGATATACTTCGTCTGCTTTCCAACTTGGAAAACTATATTAATGTAAATGAGGGAAATATTGATCCTTTAATCCGATTGGCAGTCATCCATTATCAATTTGAATGCATCCATCCCTTCCCTGACGGGAATGGACGAGTTGGGCGTATAATTAATGTTCTTTACTTAATACAGGAAAAGCTCCTTGACGTTCCTATCCTATACCTATCCAGCTACATCATTGAACACAAATCCGATTATTATAAAGCCCTGCAAGATGTAACTGAATACGCAGACTGGACTAACTGGATTCTTTATATTTTAGATGCGGTGGAAGTGACCGCTAAAAAGACTCTGTCCATGATTCAAGAAATCCGAAAGGTACAATTAGAAACAGAAACATTTGTAAAGAATGAAATGGCTGATATCTATAGCAGAGAATTAATCGAACTCCTTTTTGAACAGCCATACTGTAAAATTTCCTTTCTCGTAGATCGGCATATCGCAAAAAAGCAAACCGCTTCTAAGTATCTAAACCGATTAGTTGCAGCCGGACTATTAGATAAAATAAAACAAGGCAGAGAGTATTATTTTATTAATAAAAACCTCTGGGAGATATTAACACGATGATCACG
>OJOE01000485.1_pt1 | contig 21500 bp, 10 predicted proteins | sample 1598191 | NCBI WGS metagenome assembly OJOE01 (sample SAMN03922463, study PRJEB24848) | human gut metagenome | isolation source: stool sample | host: Homo sapiens | place: Germany | collected 2009-11
GTTCTGCGGAGCTCAATGGGTTATCTCGCTAAGTAAAAAGATAGTTCGCGGTGGTATTGTTGCTGTGGGTTTAATTCGATATGAAAGGGTGACTTTGGTGTCCAAGATGGATTCTACGCTCTCCTATATTACTGACCAGCTGAAGGCGCTTACCTCGATTGCCTCCCCTACCGGCTATACCCGTGCGGCGACTGATTATCTGATGGAGACCCTGCGCGATATGGGGTTTGGGCCTGAGCGTTCTAATAAGGGTAACGTGCTCGTTGAGCTTGGCGGCGAGGGCGAGCCGCTCGTACTGGCGAGCCATGTCGATACCCTAGGCGCCATGGTGCGTTCCATTAAGGACAATGGCCGCCTGCGCCCCACGACGCTCGGTGGGCATCAGTGGTCTACGGCCGATGGCGAGAACTGCACCGTCTACACGCGTGACGGCAATGTGTACACGGGTGTGGTTCTTAACACCGAGCCTTCGGCGCACGTGGCCGACGAGCCGGTCAAGACCATCGAGAAGAACATGGAAATCCTGCTCGATGAGAATGTCGACAGCAAGGACGATGTGCTTGAGCTGGGCATTCAGACCGGCGACATCATCGCTATGGATCCGCGTACCACGGTGACGGAGAGCGGCTACATCAAGAGCCGCTTCCTGGATGACAAGCTGTCGGCCGCCATTTTGTTGGGCTTGGCGCGTGTCGTCGCCGCTGGCGAGGTGACGCTTTCGCGTAAGGTTTCGCTGCTCTTTACCGTGTACGAGGAGGTGGGCCACGGCGGCGCCTTCGTGCCGGCCGACACGCGCGAGATGATCAGCGTTGACATGGGCTGCGTGGGCGACGACCTAGGCTGCACCGAGCACATGGTGTCGATCTGCGCCAAGGATTCGGGCGGTCCGTACAACTACGACCTGGTGACGGCGCTGTCCAATATCGCGCGCGAGCTTGAGCTCGATTACGCTATCGACGTGTATCCGCATTACGGTTCGGACGTCGAAGCCACGCTCTCTGCCGGCTACGACATTCGCCATGGTCTGATCGGCCCCGGCGTGTATGCGAGCCACAACTACGAGCGTAGCCACATGGACGGCGTGCGCAACACCTTCGAGCTCGTCCGCGCCTACGTACAGCGCTAGCGATGCAGCGGCCTCGGCTGATACGGCAGTACCGACCGAGGCCGTCCTCTCTAAGTTGCGGTGAAATAGGGACTGTTTGGCGGTTTTAAACGCTTAAACAGTCCCTATTTCACCGCAATTTATGAAGGGGATGGGGCTACTTAAGTGCGCCGGTCACCGTGCCCCCGCCGAAGACGATGTCGCCGCGGTAGACCACAACGGCCTGTCCGGGGGCGATGGCTCGTTGCGGCTCGTCAAAAGTTAGCAGCATTTGCCCGTCTTCGTCACGCGTAAGGGTCGCTGCCTGGTCTTTCTGACGGTAGCGGTATTTGGCGCCTACGCGAATGCCGCCGGCATCCAGCTCGGCCTCCATGCGCTCTGCCGGCGCGCTCCAGATCCAGTCGTCGGCCGTGAGTGCTGTGGCCGTTAGGTCCTCGGCCTCGCCCAGATGCACGGTGTTGTTGGCGGCATCGACGCCCGTCACATACACGGGATGCGCCATCGCGACGCCCAAGCCCTTGCGCTGGCCGATGGTATAGCGCAACGCGCCGTTATGGCGTCCGACCACGCTGCCGTCGCGCCACACAATGTCGCCCGGTGCAGCGGGATGTCCGCAGCGGCGCTCGATATAGCCCGCGTAGTCACCGTCTGGAATAAAGCAGATGTCCTCGCTTTCGGCCTTCTGGGCGTTGGTAAAGCCTTGCTCGGCGGCTATGCGGCGCACGTCGCGCTCTTTGTCTAGGCCTGCCAGCGGAAAGATCGTGTGCGCCAGGCGCTCCTGCGTAAGCGAATATAAAAAGTAGCTCTGGTCCTTTTTGGGATCTTCGCCGCGATGCAGCTGCCAGGTGCCGTCTACTGTCTGGCTTGTTTTGGCGTAATGACCCGTTGCGATGTAGTCGCAGCCCATATCCAGCGCCGCATCCAGCAATGCGCCAAACTTAATGTGGCGGTTGCAGATGATGCATGGGTTGGGCGTCAGCCCCTCCTGATAGGCGGTCACGAAGCGCTCGATAACGTTGCGGTCGAAGGCCTGCTGCAGGTCGAGCACATGGTGGGGCATCCCCAGGCACTCGGCGACAGCCTTTGCATCGGCGATGTCGCGGTCGACCTTACTCATGCCCGTGACGGGATCGGGCGCGGGGCAGGTGAGGCGCATGGTGGCGCCGACGCATTCGTAGCCCTGGCTTTTGAGCAGGTACGCGGTCACGCTAGAATCGACGCCGCCGCTCATGGCGACGAGCACGCGCTTGTTGTGCATGGGGAGGTTCTCCTTGGTGGCATGTGGCCAAAAAAGAAAAGCGGCGCGGGAGGCTGGTTCCGCGCCGCAGACATTGTAGCAAGTTCGGACGTCTCGTGGGACACCCTAACGAGATGAGCTCAGGCAGCCAGAAGAGAGGATAGGCCGGCATGCCATGGGCCTATCGACAAGTGACGGGCCCTTAGTCCTGGAACAGTGCCGTGGACAGGTAGCGCTCGCCGGTGTCGGCAAGCAGGGCCACGATGGTCTTGCCCTCGTTTTCGGGGCGCTTGGCCAGCTGCAGCGCGGCCCACACGGCGGCACCGGACGAAATGCCCACGAGCACACCCTCCTTGTGGCCCACGGCGCGGCCGGTGGCAAAGGCGTCGTCGTTCTCGACGGGGATGATCTCGTCGTAGACCCGGGTGTCGAGGACGTCGGGCACAAAGCCGGCGCCGATGCCCTGGATCTTGTGCGGGCCGGCCTGGCCCTTGGAGAGCACCGGGGAGGTGGCGGGCTCGACGGCGACGACCTTAATCTCGGGGTTCTGCTCCTTGAGGAACTCGCCCACGCCGGTCACGGTACCACCGGTGCCGACGCCGGCGACGAAGATGTCGACCTTGCCGTCGGTGTCGTCCCAGATCTCGGGGCCGGTCGTGGCCTTGTGGATGGCGGGGTTGGCGGGGTTCACAAACTGGCCGGCGATGATGCTGTTGGGAGTCTCCTTCTGCAGTTCCTCTGCCTTGGCGATAGCGCCCTTCATGCCCTTGGAGCCGTCGGTGAGCACGAGCTGCGCACCGTATGCCTGCATCAGCTTGCGGCGCTCGACGGACATGGTCTCGGGCATGGTGATGATCACCTTGTAGCCGCGGGCGGCCGCCACCGAGGCGATGCCGACGCCGGTGTTGCCGCTCGTGGGCTCGATGATGGTGTAGTCGCCGCCGCGCACGAGCTTGCCTGCCTTCTCGGCCTCGTCAATCATGTTCTTGGCGACGCGGTCTTTAACTGACCCGGCGGGGTTGAAGTATTCGAGTTTGACGAGCACACGAGCCTTGAGGTCCTCGTCGGCCTCAAAGTGAGTGAGCTCCAGGAGCGGGGTGTGGCCGATAAGCTGATCGATGGACGTGTAAACCTTGCTCATGGTGAACCTCCAAAGTGTTCAAGTTGCTGGTTGCCGTGTGGTTTCACGGTGCGTGTAGCAGCTAAACCCATAAACCTTATAGGTTGTTCGTTTAGCTGTTGGGAAGCATACTAGACACTAAAGCCTAGTAATGCAATAGGAAATAGAAGATTATTACGAGCTGATTAACCATCTTGACCGGAACGGGTATTTTCAAAACCAATTTTTCGGCTAGAATTTCTACGGACTAAATGACCGAAAGGCAGCACTATACATGTTGGTTTCTACAAAGGGCAGATATGCCCTGCGCGTTATGGTCGATCTGGCCGAGCACCAGGCGGCCGGTCGCATCCCGCTCAAAGAGATCGCGGCGCGACAGGGGATTTCCGAGAAATATCTCGAGAACATCTTGGCTACGCTCGTGCGCGCCAACATGCTTTCGGGCATGCGCGGCAAGGGCGGCGGCTACGTGCTCACGCGCCCGCCCGAGCAGTACACGGTGGGCGAGATCCTGCGCCTGACCGAGGGCAGTCTGGCACCGGTTGCATGCCTGGATGGCGACTGCAAGGGCTGCTCACGCTCGGATGAGTGCCCCACGCTCGACGTGTGGAAGAACCTGGACAAGCTCATCAACGACTACCTCGACGGTGTGACACTCGATCAACTTGTCGCTCCCAACCATGGCTACGACTACGTCATCTAACCCACACCTGCCATTTGGGGACGGGGTAGAAATGGTAGATTCTCTCGCCCTTTGAGACTTGACAAATAAGAAGGCCGCCCATTTTTGCGATGGGCGGCCTTCGTTTTGGGCTGTTGAGACGGGCACGGCCGGAATGGCCGTTTTAGTCCTCGGCGATGCTGTCGAGGATGCTGCGCGTGATGGATACCAGGATACTGCCCATAAAGGCCGATCCAAAGCTGGCGATGGAGATGCCCGCGCCCAGCAGATTGACCGACAGGTAGCTGGCCAGCTCGAGCATAAAGCTGTTGACTACGAGCTGAAAAACACCAAGCGTAATAATAGTGAGCGGCAGTGAGATGACGGTCAGGAACGGTTTGACGAACGAATCGACAATGTTCAGGAACAGTCCCACAAAGGCAAAGCAGACCCAGGTCTCGGCAAAGCCGAAGGGTTGGATACCGGGGACGAGGAACGTGGCGATCGCGATGGCGATCGAGGTGAAGAGCCAGTTAAGCATAAAGCGCATGGCGTGAATCCTTTCTTGCGCCGGGATTGCTGGCGTCGCGTGAAGCGGCTTACGGCGGCGACCTGGATGGTTGCGCGGGCGCGCCGCGGTGTTTGGGCGCCCATTGTCTCAAATATTCGTGGAGCTTACGTGCGCATATGGTTTCTAAACGGCGTTCGTCCTGAAAAACGCGCCGCTGGCAGAGAGTCTTGTCGCTTTAGTTTGGTGGTGTGCTACACTGCTACGGGCAAAAGCCACAGGCGTTGCCCTATTGCATAGAACGGGTGAACGATGCCCGATGTCAGTATCAACTTCGATGCCTTTTGGCGGGTTTGGCGGTGATCGATGAATATCGAGAACATGTTTGACAAGCCTGATGTCAAGCAGCTGGTCCACGCATTTAGCCTTTTGGACGACGAGAAGGATATCCAAGCGTTTTTGACCGATATCTGCACGCCGCGCGAGATTTGCGACCTTTCTCAGCGTTTGCAGGTTGCGCGCTATTTGGACGAGGGCGAGCCTTATGTTGAGGTTCAGGCCCGTACCGGCGCTTCGTCCACCACGGTGAGCCGCGTTTCAAAGGCGCTGAACGGCGAGTACGGTGGCTACCGCAAGATCCTCATTAAGTTGGAGGATGGCGAGTAGGCCAGCGACAACATTGAATTACGAAGAACCGTCCCTCCGGGGGCGGTTTTTATATGCCTGCAATCGGCTGGTGCGTTGGGTTCAGGTTGCTTTGTACCAAAAGATGGAACTGCGGTGGCAATGTGTCCGCTTGGGCGGGTAGGATGGATGCATTGATTATTGCGAACGGTTTGAGCGGAGGACCATGCCTGTTCGAATCTATACCACCAATGCCGGCACGGATTTGAGCGATGCCGAGTCGGCGCTGCTTGCCGACCTTATTGCCCGTCACGGGCGTGCCGTGTTGCTGGCACCAACGTTTGCCGAGCTCGATCTGTGCCGTCATGATGCGGCGGAAGCCGGCATTTCGCTGGGTATCGACTACAAGACACCCGCATCGTGGCTTCGCTCGCTTTGGGAGCTTTTGGGCGACGGGCGCGGTTTCGTCGACAACCTGCAACGTCAGATGCTGTTTTCGGATATGATTGCCCGCCGCGACGATGCCGACCTGCAGCCGCTTTCGCGTAGCCAGGGCACGGTGCGCATGCTCGCGCGCATGGCCCGCGATGTGCTGCCGGGTGTGGCGGGGACGACGGCCGAGCGATGCGGTGGCAACAATTGCCAGCCTGAGCCAAAAAGCGATGCCGAGGCTCGTGTGTTTGAGCTTTTGCGTGCCTACGCGGGCGGTTTGGACCGTCGAGATATGGTCGAGCCCTGCGAGGCAGCCGACACTATGGCCGGTGCCCTGGCCGATAGCCTGCCGGCGTGCGCCCGCGCCGTATGCGTGCGCGGTACCACGTCGTTTACGCACGGTCTACTCGAGCTGCTGTCTGCCGTGGCGAACAATGGGGGAGAGGTCGTCGTGCTGCTTGCCCGCGAGCAGGCGGCGATGCGCGAGGAGCTTGCCACGGCATTTGATGCCCGCGGTGTGCTGTTTGAGATCGCGCCGCTGGGGGAGGACGCCGTCGCGTCTGATGTCGCTTGCGGGGCCGCCGCTCAGCCTGCCTTTATTGAGGTCGCCGGCCCCCATGCCCGTGCTCATGTCTATGCGGACGCCATCGATAAGTTGGTGAAAGCGCACAAGGAGTCCAAGGCCGATAAAGCTACTGCAACGCCCGCCGACCCCGTGCGCGTGCTCGTCGTTTCTGCCCGGGCACCCCAGCTGTTCGGCGAGCTCGCCGCCCGTTTGGCGGCGCGTCACATTGCGGCCGAGACGACTGAGTTCACGGCGTTTTCCCAGTCCATCGCGGGCAGGCAGTTTACGGCGCTCGCCAACCTGATCGAGCGTATGAAAGCCGCCGACGAGGGCACCGCTTCCAAGACTGAGTGGTGGCCCGCGCCGGAGCTTACCGACTGGATCTACAGTCCGCTTTCGGGCGCTGATGCCGTCAATGCCCGTACCTTCGATAAGAATATGCGTCTCTCGCGCAGCAAGACTACCGCGGGCGTCAAGAGCCTGCTGCAGAGCGTTCAGGGCCAGGTGAGGGGCGCGCGCAAGGCGACGAGCGACGATAACTGGTTTAAGAACGTACCGTGTGTGGTCTCGGACGTGTTCCAGGCGCTGTGGCGTGACAAGCCCGTGACGGCGCTTAAGGCCATGCTTGCCGTTGCCGAGGCGTTGCCCGATCGCGCTCTAGGCGGCCTTGACGGCCAGGCCCGTCGCCAGGCAGAGACGGCTTTGCTGCGCCATGCCATCGACATCCTTATGAACGATGCTCGCGCGCTCGACGTGTCGCAGGCCGCGACCGTGCCGGTTCTCGACGGCGTTCGAACCAAGGTGGACAAGCGCAGTACCGCCTACGATTACGAGACCTATGAGGTCGATCGCACACCACGAGCACAAGTGCGCTTCGCGTCGCTTGCCGATGCGTCGGTTCTTCGCCCTGGCAGCTACGATGCCGTGCTGTTTGCCGATGTCGACCTGGACAGCTATCCGCTTTCGCACGAAGAGGGCCCGCTTGCCACGTTGACAGCCGAGCTGCGCCGCGACGGCGTGTCTTTGGAGCCCGCTGCCCTGCTGCGCGTGCGCTTTGGCCGTGCGATGCAGGCGGCGAGCGGTCCGGTCGCGCTCGCCCGTGTGACGCACGATCGCCAGGCACGCGAGTGCTACCCGGCAGCCGTATGGACCGAGCTGTGGGCACATGCCGAGGCCGCTGGCGCTGCCAAGCCCATGCGCGTGGGCGAGGGCGATATCATCGCCGACTTTGATCCCGCGGCAGGTGAAGGCCTCAAGCGCGAGCGCGTGACCTGTGAAGCCCCTCAGCATCTGAGTGCCGAGGCCGTGCCGTATTTGGTCCTGCGCCGTCGCGATGGCGAGGGTGAGGACGCGCCGCTCGTGCCGCGTCTGACGTCCGCCTCGCAGATCGAGGCCTATTCGACCTGCCCGCTATGCTGGTTCGTCTCGTACCGCGTGAAGCCCCAGTCGATCGACGCGGGCTTTGGCAACATGGAAAAGGGCAACTTTGTCCACGACGTGCTGGAGTATCTGCATGCCCGTCTGCCCCAAGAGGGCATGGAGCGCGTGACGCCCGAGAATCTGCCGCGCGCACAGGAGCTGCTGCACGAGGTCTTTGACGAGACGTTGGCCGAGCACGCCGGCAAGCGCGGCACGGAGGGCCCGCTGGTGCCGCTCTCTGCGGTGGAGGAACGCCAGGTGGCCGAGATCTTGCCGCAGCTGGAGGGTGTGCTTGCCTACGAGTCCGAGGCACTTGCCCCCTTTGCCCCGCGCTACCTGGAGTTCGCCTTCAACGAGCTCAAGGTCGAGTATGCCGGTTGGCCGCTTGGCGGGCGCATCGACCGCGTGGACGTGGACGCCGAGAATCGTGCCGTGGTGATCGACTACAAGCATCGCACGGGCGTTGAGGAGTTTAAGCTCGCCGACCCCACGGTGCGCGACGAGGAATCGGGCACGGCGCCCATCGACGATCCGCGCTGGTTGCCACCACATACCCAAACGCTCATCTACGCCCAGGCCATGCGTCGGGCGCTGGGCCTAGATACCCGTGCTGCGCTCTATTTCTCGACCAAGGGCGGCAAGCCCGCGCTGCGCGGCGCGGCGAGTGCCGAGTTGCTCGAGGAAGAGCGTGGTGACGGTCGCATCCCGGGCCTCAAGAAGGGTTTCCCGGGCGAGGGCGGCAGCATGGACTTCGATGCCCTGCTCGACCGCGTGGAGACCGGCATTGCCGAGCGCCTGCGCGAGCTCGAGGCAGGTGACGTCGCCGCTGTCGACCCGACATCGGCGCAAGCCGCGCATGCGCGCTGTTCGTATAACCACCAAGGAACGTTTGTAAGGAGGGGCGTGTAGACCATGGATCTTTCGACTTTGATGCCGCAACAGCTGCAGATCGTCAAGACGCTCGACCGTTCGCTGTTTGTCTCGGCGGGCGCCGGTTCGGGCAAGACCTTTACCCTCACGCGCCGCATCGTCTACGCGCTCTCGCCCGAATCCGGTCCGTTCGTCGAGCATCTGGACCAGGTGCTCGCCATCACCTTTACCAAGGATGCCGCGGCCGAGATTCGCGACCGCGTGCGCCGTGCGCTTATCGACGAGGGCATGGACGAGGAAGCACTGACCGTCGACGACGCGTGGATTTCGACCATTCACGGCATGTGCTCGCGTATCCTGCGCGCGCATGCGCTGGAGCTGGGCATCGACCCCGAGTTCACGGTGCTCACCGATACCGACGAGCTTATGGACCAGGCTGTTGAGCATGTGCTGGCCCGCGCGACGGCGCCCGATGCCGCCCCCGAGCTCGCGGCATCGCTCAAGGCCCTCTATGCCTGGTATCCCATGGCGGGCGAGGGCGGTTCCTTTGGCACCGGCACGACCATCAAGGGCCTGGTGCGCGACCTGCTGGAGCTGTCGAGCCAGTTGCCGGGCGGTATGGACGACGTGTGCGTGGCGCGCGGCCAGGCCGATACCTCGGCACTCGCCGATGCCTATCGCGCAGCGCTGGGCGCAAGCAAGGCCGCGACCGAGAAGGCGCAGGTGGCACTCGACGCCATCGACGCGTTTGAGGCGAGCGGCAAAACCATGGAGGATGCGGCGCGACTCATGATGTCGTGCAGTATGCCTCGGGCGAGCAAGGCGTTTCCTAAGGAGCAGGTGGAGCTACTCAAGGCCGAGGCCGCCGATGCGTTTGTCAATATCGTGCTTGCCTGCGGCGGCCCGGCGCTCGATGCGCTGGTGGGGCTTGCCCGTGCCGTAGAGGCGGAGTACCGTGCGCTCAAGGCCGACCAGTCCGCGCTCGATAACAATGACCTGCTGCGCATGGCGTACGAGGCGCTGCGCGACTACCCGGCTATTCGAGCTGCCTATGAGGGCCGCTTTAAGATGGTCATGATCGACGAGTTCCAAGATACCGACCAGATGCAGGTCGATCTGATTCGCTATTTGACGGGTGCGGGCGAGCGCGCGCTGTGCACGGTGGGCGATGCGCAGCAGTCGATCTATCGCTTCCGTGGTGCCGAGGTCGAGGTGTTTCGCCGCCAGGAGCGCAAGGTGGGTTCGACGACGGCGTCCGAGACGGTCACCACGTCCGATGCTCCCGCCGGCGAGCTCGTCAAACTCGTGCGCAACTTCCGCAGCCACGACGAGGTGCTGCGCTATGTGGCGCGCGTCTTTGACGGCGACACCGGTGGTTTGATGCAGGGGTTCTTGGATCTTGAACCGAGCGACAAACGCAAGGACATGCTCAAGGCAAAGGCTTCGCGCCGCCAGGCGCTGTTCGTTGCCGGCGGCAGTATGCAGGAGCGCACGCAGGCCAAGGCCCGTGCGATCGCCGAGCGATTCCATGCGCTTGCCGATGCCGGCCAGCCCCAGGGCGGCATGGTGCTGCTGCTGGGTCGCATGACCAATGCCGGCGTCTACGCGCAGGCCTTCCGCGACCAAGGACTCGACTGCGTCATCGCAGGCGGCTCGGTCTTTGCCCAGGCGGCCGAGGTGCAGACGGTGCGTGCCCTGGTCTGCGCGCTCGCCAATCCGGCCGATACGGCCCAAGGCCTTATGCCGTTGCTGGCCTCGCCGATGTTTGCACTCGGCGCCCAGGAGTTCCTGGCGCTGGCGACCAAGCTCGACGAGCAGACGGGCGAGACGTCGCGCCGCAATATCGATGTGGGCATCATGAGCGATTCCGATGTGCCGGGTTTGCAGAACCTGCCGCTCGTGACGCGTGCCCGCGAGGTGCTGCGCTACGCGCTTCGTCGCGTGGGACGCGATTCGTTCGCCGCCATCGCGCGCGATGTGGTCAATGCCTCCGGCTGGTTCGTGCGTCTGGCGCAGCGCGGCCCCGAGGGCAAGGCCATTGCCGCCAACGTGCTCAAGGCGCTCGACGCCGTGGCCGAGGCAGAGGCCGAGCTCGGCAATTCTCCGCGCTCCATCGCGCTCGCCTTCGACCGCTTCTTGGCGGGCAAGGAGGCCCCGGGCGCCCTCAACGAGGAGGGCGACGGCGCGGTGCGCATCATGACCGTGCATGCGTCCAAGGGCCTGGAGTATCCGGTCGTGGCGGTTGCCGAGTGTTTTGGCGTGCGTAAGTCCTCGGGTGCGGCACAGATGGGCCGCGTCGAGGGCGGAGCACAGGTCGTGGCACTGCCGGCGCGCTTCGACGGCGTTAAGCTCGCCGACGGTACCTTTGTGAAGGGCGACGACGTCAAAAAGCAGTTTGAGCATGCGTTTAAGGGCAAGGGCACGTCGCTGTGGCTGCCGCCGGAGCTCATGGAGGACGTCTGTGCGACGGGTTCTCCCGCCGAGGCATTTGCTCGCCTGCGCAACGACGACCTGCAGCTTTCGCTCGAGGAGCGGGCCCGCTTGCTCTATGTTGCCATGACGCGTGCGCGCGAGCTGGTGATCTTGGCGATGGATACCGGCGTGAGCCGTGGCAAGGTGACGGCGCCGACCTTCGACGTTGAGACCGATCTGACCTACGATGTGCTGCGCCGTATTTTGCCGACCGACGCTCTGGACATGCCGCAGCTCGATGCCGACCGCCTGGTGTTCGACAACTCCCAGCCGGGCGACTACGAGCTCATTTCGCTCGCGGGCTTTACCTTTGGCGAGCAGGCGTTTGAGGCCAACGCTTCGCTGGATGCCGAGGGCAGGCTTGTTCGTGGCGATGCCGATACAGATGCTGCCGACGATTCGGCCAGTACAATCGTCCCCGGTCCTGCCGACCCCAAGCCCGATTCGTTTGAGCTCGTGTATCCCCAGGCAGTGGGCGTGCGCATGGGCATCTGTCCGTTCCCGGTGCGTGACTCGTATAGCTACTCGTCAATTGCCGTGGCGCTGCATGCCGAGTCCGAGGACCGTGCCGCCGAGGCGCTTGTTCCCATGGACGAGTCCGGCGATGATGCGGAGTCGGATGGCTCGGAGATGGCCGATGCGGACGTGGCTGCTGTCGAGCCCGCCGGCAACCCCATGGCGCTGGGCTCGGCCTTCCACGCCGCTTGCCAGTGGCTCATCGAGATGGGTGCCGATGCGCTGCCCGTTGAGCGTGCCGACGCCCTGGCTCGCTTGTGGCGCCTGACGCCGGAACAGCGCGAGCGCTTCGATGTCGCTCTGGATCGCTGGCTCAAGTCGTCGGTTCGTGCCGAGCTGCTCGCGTGGCCGTGCATCCGTGCCGAGGTGCCGTTCTTCTCGCTGGGCTGCGAGGACGAGGATATCGCCCGCTACGGCGCCTATGCCGAGGGCGCCATCGATGCCTTGGCAACCGACCCGGCGGATCCGTCGCGCGCACTGGTCATCGACTACAAGACGGGTGGCACGCCGGATGAGACGCCGGAGCAGCTGCTCGAGAAACACGCCTTGCAGGCGCGCGTTTACGCCGACGTTCTGCACAAGGCGGGCTTTGAGGTCGTGACCGTCAAGTTCGTTCGCGTGGAGCGGGCGAATCCAACCATCTTCGTCAATCCCGCCGAACCTCAAGTGGTCACCTACAATCTCTAGTCCTCAGATAACTTGCGGTGGAATACGGACTGTTTTGGTCAAAAAAGCCGCCAAACAGTCCGCATTTCACCGCAACTGCAAGAGGAGCCGTGTGGGTTTGGGCTAGGTTCGGGTGCCGTCCGCGCTGTGCGGTAGAATCGTAACCCTAAGATCACGAACCCGCATCGGAGCTCATTACATGGCATTCGTCCATCTGCACAATCACACTGTTTTCTCCATGCTCGACGGCGCAACCCGTATCCAGGATATGGTCAACCGTGCCGTTGAGCTTGGCATGCCCGCCGTTGCCATTACCGACCACGGCTACATGTATGGCGTGCCCGACCTGGCGCTGGCCTGCGACGCCGTTAACCACAACACGCCCGAGTACAAAACCTGGAGTCACGACAAGGCCTTCTTGGAAAAGGACCGCCGCGACGAGCTGGTGGAGCCCGACCCCGAGGCAAACCCGCGCGAGCATGCCCAGTACGTCAAGGACATGGCCATGTGGGACGAGAAGGGCAACATCGACGAGCTCAAGCCGCCCCTGGTCATTAAACCCATCTTTGGCTGCGAGGTCTACTTTACGCCGGACGAGACCCTTGCCCGCGACCACAAGCCCGAGCTCTACCATATGATCCTCCTGGCCAAAGACCAGGAAGGCTACGTCAACCTGATGCAGACGGTCTCCGAGGCCGCCGTGCAGGGCTTTTACTACAAGCCGCGTGTGACGCTCGACAACCTGCGCCGCCATGCCAAGGGCATGATCTGCACGAGCGCCTGTATCGCGGGCATCATCCCCAAATACATCGACCGCGGCGACATGGAAGGCGCCATCAAGTGGGCCGAGACCTTCCGTGATACCTTCGAGCCCGGCGACTTCTACATCGAGATCCAGGAACACGGCATCACCACCGACAACGGCCTGACCGACGAGCAGATGGACCGCACGCTCATCGATATCGCCAAGCAGGTGGGCGTCAAGGTCATCGCCACCAACGATTTCCACTACCTGCGCCGCGAGGACGCGCCGGTGCAGGACGTCATCATGTGCATTGGCATGAACGCCAAGGTCGACGACCCCAACCGCATGCGCATGACCGGCTCGGAGTTTTATATGAAGACCGAGGAGGAGATGCGGGCGATGTTCCCGTATTGCCCCGAGGCCTGCGACAACACACTCGAGATCGCCGACAAGTGCTACGTGGAGCTGGACTGGGATTCCATCATCCTGCCGCGCTTCCCGCTGCTCGATCCCGGCGAGACGCACGAGAGCCAGTTCCGCCGCGAGTGTGAGAAGGGCCTGCGCCAGCACTATGGTGACGACTGGGCCACGCGCGAGATCGGTGGCGTCAACATCAAAGAGCGCTTTGAGTACGAATACAAGGTCATCTGCGACAAGGGCTTTGCCGCCTACTTTTTGATCGTCGCCGAGTACGTGCAATGGGCCAAGGACAACGGCATCGGCGTCGGCCCCGGCCGTGGCTCGGCCGCCGGCGCTATCGTCGCCTACGCCATGAACATCACCGCGTTCGACCCGCTCGAGAACGGCCTGATGTTCGAGAGGTTCCTGTCCCCGCAGCGTACCGAGATGCCCGATATCGATATGGACTTCGACGATGAGCGGCGCCTCGAGGTCGTGGAGCACGTTCGCCAGCTCTATGGCCCCGAGAAGGTCACCCACGTCATCACCTACTCGACCATCAAGGCTAAGCAGGCCATCAACGACGCCGCGCGCGTTCTGGATTACCCGGTCTACATGGGCCAGCGCCTGTCCAAGATGGTCTCGAGCGACCCCAAGGTCAAGCTCAAGCAGGTGCTCGAAAAGCAACCCGGCAAAGAGGATCTGTTTAACCCCGACTTTGCCGAGGCCTATAAAAAGGATGACGACGCCCGCCGCATCATCGACACGGCGCTCTCGATTGAGGGCCTCACCCGTGGCGAGGGCGTGCACGCGTGCGCCGTTCTGATCTGCCGCGACCCCGTCAACGAGCACGTACCCACCAAGCTCGATACCAAGGGCGGCGTCGAGATTACCCAGTACGAGGGTCATACCGTTGCCGACATGGGCCTGCTCAAGATGGACTTCCTGGGCCTGCGCACGCTGACGGTTATCTCTAAGGCCAAGGCCAACATCAAAAAGAACTTCGGCATCGACATCAAAGAGGAAGAGATTCCCTTTGACGATCCCGAGATCTTTAAGCTCATGGGCTCCGGCCACACCGCCGGCGTCTTCCAGGTCGAGTCCGCCGGCATGACGGCCACGATCAAGAACATGAAGCCCACCGAGTACAAGCACGTCGTGGCATTGATCGCCCTGTACCGCCCGGGCCCGCTGGGCGCCGGCATGGTTTCGTCCTACATCAACCGTATGAACGGCAAGGAGCCGGCCGTCTCCTATGACGACCGTCTGGACGACATCCTGGGCGAAACCTACGGCACCATGGTCTACCAGGAGCAGGTTATGCTCATCTCCGTCGAGATGTGCGGCTTCTCCAAGGGCGAATCGGACTCGCGTATCCGTAAGCCCGTGGCTAAGAAGAAGATCAAGCTGCTCACGTCGACGGTGCTCCACTGGGAGGATGGCTCGGACGAGACCACCTACGACCACTGGATGAACGGCGCCATCAAGAACAACTACACGCGCGAGGTCGCCCAGAAGATTTGGGACGATGTTCTCGAGTTCGCGTCCTACGCCTTTAACAAGTCGCACTCCGCCGGCTACGCCATCCTGGTTATGCAGACGGCATGGCTCAAGGCGCACTATCCGCACGAGTACATGGCGGCCGTTCTGACGTCCTACACGGGCAAGACCGACAAGATCGTTCACTACGTCTCGGCGTGCCGTCACGACGGCATCCCCGTGCTGTCGCCAGATGTCAACGAGTCCGGTACCGAGTTCACGGCTACCAAGGAAGGCGTGCGCTTTGGTTTGGCCGGCATCCGCGGCGTGGGCACCGGCGTGGCGCAGGCGATTATCGCCGAGCGCGAGGCGGGCGGCCCGTTTAAGACGCTGCACGACTTTGTCGAGCGCGTGGACTCGAGCCAGGCTAACCGTCGCGTGATCGAATCGCTCATCAAGGCAGGCGCCTTCGACTCCACGGGGTATCCGCGGCGCCAGATGATGCACTTTGTGGATAAGAACAACCCCGAGAACATCATCGATGCAGCCGTGAAGCGCCAGAAGGATCGTGCGAGCGGCCAGACGTCGTTCTTCGACATGTTCGGCGACGTTGAGGGCTCGGGCTTTGAGGTGAGCGTGCCCGATCCGGATGGCCAGGAGTGGGACCGCCACCTTAAGCTGAGCCAGGAGAAGGAGGTTCTGGGCATCTATGTCTCGGACCATCCGCTGCGCCCGTTTGAGTATGCGCTAGCCAAGGCGCGCGACTTCTCGTTCTCGCAGATCGACACCGGCTACGAGGTGCAAAACCCCACGGGCGGTACCATCAACCAGGAGATTCCCGAGGGTAAGGCGCTGTGGTGGGCCGGTATGGTCTCGAGCGTGTCCAAGCGTGTGACCAAAAACGGCGACCCCATGGGCATCGTGCAGCTCGAGGACATGGAAGGCGAGGCCACCGTCGTCGTGTTCCCCAAGACCTATAAAGAGGCCGAGGGGTACCTGTACGGCGAGGTCGATCCCGAGACCGGTGCGCAGCTGTCCGATGCGTTTGTTCGCATTAAGGGCAAGCTCGAGCGTTCGGACCGCGGCGACCAGATCATCGCGCAGGAGATCGTGCCGCTTGAGCTTAACGAGGAGAACAACAAGCCCAAGGTGTTTGAGGTCATGGTGCCCAACAGCCGCTTTAGCCAGGGCAATATGGCGCGTCTTGCCACGGTGCTTACCGCCAACCCGGGCGGCGACCGCGTGGAGATCTTTATCGAGCAGGTGGACGGGCGCGTACTGCGTGCCGAGGTGCCGGCCAAGGTCAATGCGCGCTCGATTCCACTGCTGGCCGAGGCCAAGGCCATTGTGGGCAACCAGGGCCGCGTGACGGTTATCTAAAATGATTTTGCTGGGGTAGCTAATTTGGGACGGGGCTATTTTAGCTACCCTTTGACTGACGGCGAATGAGCCAGGGTCGGAATACATCTCAACCGACATATGGGGGTAGCTAAAATAGCCCCGTCCCAAATTAGCTACCCTGTGTGGATTGGAGGAAGTGATGGCGCAGGGGACGTTTGTGCAGGCGCTTCGCAAAGAGGCGGCGTTGAGCGGCACCTTTATGAAGGGGCGTTCGCTCATGCTCAACGGCGCCGTGCTGTCGATTGAGGACAGCGGCTCGCGCTTCTCCAAAAACGTGACGGTTGAGGGCTCGGTGCGCGGTTCGCGCGGCGACCTGTACAAGACGCATGTGGCGCTCGACATGGACGAGCACGAGGTGATCGACTACGACTGCGATTGCCCCGCCGCCTATCGTTACCCCGGTATGTGCAAACACGCCATCGCCACAGCGCTGGCATACCTGGACGCCAGCGGCATTGAGCCTGTTGAGGGGCTGCGCACACCGGTTCGCACGTTTACGGCGCAGCCGAAACAGCCCGTTCGCACCGCGCCCAAAGCGCCGGCCGTCAACCCCAACTTTCCCTTTCCGGCGCCCGTCCCCACGAGCCCCAGCCTCATGGCGGCACTCTCCGATCTTTCGGACGCGCGCATGGATGAGCTGGCGAGCATGCGCCGCAAGCTTGCCGGTGCCGTTGATCCCGACGCCCCCAAAGCGGCGTTGGAGCCCTCGCTGGTGCCGTACTACAATCCACTGTTTGCCGACCGCTTTAGCTGGGCGCTCGAGTTCCGCATTCGCTGCGGTTCGGTGTCCTACGTGGTCAAGGATATCGACGGCATGGCCGACGCCTATGTCCGAGGCGGCACCTTCTCGTACGGCAAGAAGCTCACGTTTGTCCATACGCCCGAAGCCTTCGAAGACGTGTCGACAAAGCTGCTCAACCTTGTCGTGACGACAGTTGCCTATCTCGATGACATCACAAGCTCGCGTTCGGCGTCGTACGACTTTGCCCGCAGTGGTTTTGTCGCCGAGCGTCAGTTGCCGCTGTCCGAGCATAGCATCGTATATGTGCTGGACCTGTTGCGCGGCCAGACCATCTCTTTTGAGCCCGCCTGGTCGCGGGGGACGACGATGCATCGCACCTATGACGTGGCGGTTGAGATGCCTCCGGAAGGGGAGGACGAGGCGCTGTCTGAGCGCCCACCGCTCCTTGCCGCCAAAATCGCGCCGGCGGCTGGTGGCAGCTACGATCTACGCCTGCCGGCCGATGCATACTGCTTTGCTTCGGGCGACGTTGCCTATCTGGTCGACACCCGCCGTGCGCGCCGCGCCGATGTAGCGTTTGCCCAGCATGCGGCGCCGTTCCTATCGCGCTTACTGCCCTGTCGCACGCCGATCCATATCGCTGTCGACCAGGTGGGGGAGTTCTGTCGTATGGCGCTGCCCATTTTGCGCGACTATACCGACCTTACCGCGCCCGCCGCGCTCGATACCGTGGCGCCCGAGCCGAGCTTTGCTATGGCGATCGGCGTCGACGATGGGCTTGTGACCTGCAAAATTACGGTTGCCTACGGCGACTGGTCGGCAGATCTCTTTAGCCTGGGCGCTCCGGGCAGCCCCTTCGAAGAGCAACGCCCCGGCGTGCCGCCCCGCGACGAGGTGGCAGAGTTTCGTGTTATGGACACGGCGGCCCTGTACTTCGATTTCTACGAGGGCGGTCTGGCGTTTGAGGAGCGCGATGACGAGAGCTTGTTCTGCCTGCTGACCGAGGGCCTGTCCGCCCTGTCCGAGCTGGGTGAGGTCATGCTCAGCGACCGTCTGCGCCAGATTTCGGTGCGACCCGCGCCCAAGCTCTCGGTTCGTGCGACCGTCAAGAGCAATCTGCTCGACGTCGAACTGGGCGCGAGCGGCCTTTCGGCGTCAGACCTTGCCATCTACCTCGACTCCTACAAGCGTCACCAGACGTTTGCGCGCCTTACGTCCGGCGACATCATTCGTTTGGACGAGGGTGCCCGAGCCGCGTTTGGCCTTGCCGAGGATCTGGGGGTCGATGCTGTTGACCTGCTCGACGGCGTGTCGCTTCCCGCGTCGAGCACCCTGTTCGTCGATAGCATGCTCGCGCGCACGCCCGCGCTCGAGGCCGATCGCGACGCTGCGTTCCGCCGTACCGTCGAGCGTCTGGACACGCTCGGCAAGATGGACTTTACGGTGCCGGCATCGCTCAAGGCAACGATGCGCGGCTACCAGGTCGACGGATACCAGTGGCTCGGCTCGCTCGAACACCTGGGCCTTGGCGGCATCTTGGCCGACGACATGGGCCTGGGCAAAACGCTGCAGATGATCGCGCATATCCTGGCGCGCGTGGAAGCGGGGGACATTAAGCCCACGCTTGTGGTGTGCCCTGCGTCGCTCGTGTACAACTGGACTGCCGAGCTGGAGCGCTTCGCCCCGTCGCTCGATGTGTGCGCCATCGTGGGCGCCAAGGCCCAGCGTCGCGTGCAAATCGCCGGCGTGGCCGAGCATAACGTGGTCGTGACGTCGTATGACCTTATGCGGCGCGATATCGACGAGTACGTCGAGCAGGACTTTGCCCGCGTGGTACTCGATGAGGCCCAGTACATTAAAAACCCGCTCACCCAGGTGGCGCGTGCCACCAAGCGCCTGCCGGCCGGCGTGCGCTTTGCCCTGACGGGCACGCCCATCGAAAACCGCCTATCCGAGCTCTGGAGCATCTTCGACTTTTTGATGCCGGGCCTACTTGGCACGCGCGAGTCGTTTGCCAAGCGCTTCGAAAGCCCGGTCGAGCATGCCGAGGGCGACAGTGCCGCTCGCCTGCAAGCGCTCGTGTCGCCGTTTGTGCTGCGCCGTGTCAAGGAAGACGTGGTGGCCGACCTGCCCGAGAAGATCGAGGATACGGTCATGGCGCAGCTCACCGGCGAGCAGCGCAAGCTCTACCTGGCCAACCAGGACCGTATCGCCCAACAGGTGCAGCACCGCGAGTCATCCGAGTTTAAGAAAGACAAGCTCAAGGTGCTCGCCGAGCTCACCAAGCTGCGCCAGATCTGCTGCGACCCGCGTCTACACTACGAGGATTACAAGGCGGGGAGCGCCAAGCTCGATACGTGCATGGAGCTCGTGCACGGCGCACTCGACGGCGGACATCGCATCCTATTGTTCAGCCAGTTTACGGGTATGCTCGATATTATCGGTAAGCGCTTGGCCAAGGAGGACATCGCCTTCCTTAAGCTCACGGGCGCTTCGTCTAAGGAGAGCCGCGCCAAGATGGTCGCGCAGTTCCAAGCGGGCGAGGTTCCGGTCTTTTTGATTTCGCTCAAGGCGGGCGGCGTGGGCCTTAACCTGACGGCGGCCGATGTGGTCATTCACTACGACCCGTGGTGGAACGTGGCCGCGCAGGACCAGGCGACCGACCGCGCGCATCGTATTGGTCAGCAGCATACCGTGACCGTGTACAAGCTCATCGCCAAGGACACGATCGAGGAGCGCATTATGCAGATGCAGGAGTCCAAGCGCGACCTGGTCAACAGCGTGCTCGGCGGCGACGGCATCTCGTCGGCGTTGTTTACCCGCGAAGATGTTCTGGCGCTGCTGGGCGGCGACGGGCGCTAGCCGCGCGCGGGGTGGGACTGCTGGAGTGGGCAGGACGGTCGACGCATTTTGGCCCGACCGCTTGCCTGATCCGTTATGTGTTCATTTGCGATGCCGTGGATGGTTCGCCTGCCTTTGGGCATAAGAAGCATCGAGAACATCGGCACATCAGCAAAGGAGAACATCATGGCGAAATTCTTTAAGGACCCCGACGGCAAGCTCATTGCCGCCCTTGGCAACGACGTTGCAACCCCTGCCGGCTGCACGGAGCTGACCGCGAACACCGAGGACGCGGCGCACGAGAAGCACGTGCCCGTCGTCGAGAGCGAGCGCGACGGTCACGTGATCCGTGCGCGCGTGGGCTCGGTCGAGCACCCCAGCCTGCCCGAGCACTACATTGAATGGATCGCCCTTGAGGCCGAGGGCCGCTTAGAGGTTCATTACCTTGAGCCCGGCATGAAACCCGCGACGTTTTTCGCGGGCGGCTCCAAGACCGGTACCGTCTATGCCTACTGCAACCTGCACGGGCTGTGGTCCGCGACATTCTAGGAGCGCGCCCCCGCTCGGGGTATCATAGCTAGCATATGCACATGCAAGCGCCGGCTGCATTATGCGGCCGGCGCTTTTACTACGATTTCGATGGTTTACGACGGAAAGGGCTGGGCCATGAAGCTCGCGCTTGCACAGATCGATATGCGCCTGGGTGATATTGAGGGTATTTGCGGCCGCATCGAGGACCAGGCTCGTCTGGCCCACGAGCGCGGGGCGCGCGTGCTGTGCGTTCCGGCTCCGCTCTTTATGGGCGCCATGCCCGGTGGCCTGGTGGGCGCTGCCGACTTTGAGCACGACGTGCTTGCCGGTTTGACTGGTGTCGCCGAGCGTATCCAGGAGCTTGACATGATCTGCATCGTGCCCGCTGCGGTTTCGTTTGAGGGCCAGCCCCTGCTCGACTACATGATGCTCAAGGACGGTCATGTGGTGCCGGCGCGTTCGAGCATTGCCCTGCAGCGTGGCGAGAACAACGACACACGTTGGGCGCCGCCGGTGTTCGACGTGGACGGCGTGCGCATCGCCGTGATTTTTGACTTGGACCGCGAACTCGAGATGCTGCCGACCGGTGTTGACCTCATTGCGTATTTCCAATTCAACGCGTTTGACATGACCGACCGCGAGACTGCCGCCATTGCTGCCGTTCGCAGCGGCGCCTACCGCAAGATCGCGTCCAAGCGCAGCGTATGGTTTGCCTGCATGGCGCCGATCGGTGCCTATGACGAGTCGGTGTATACCGGCGGTTCGTTTGTGCTCGACGACTGCGGTCGCGTGGTGGCCCAGGCGCCGTGCTTTGAGGAGAGCCTGCTGGTTCAGGAGATTCAGCGCGGCGTGATGCTCGATGCCCTGGAGGATCACGAACTGCCCGAGTTCCGTTCCGAGGAGTGGCTGTGGCAGGCGCTGGTGCTCGCCGTGCGCGACAACGCCCGAGCCCACGGTGCGTCGCGTGCTGTGGTGGCACTCGAGGGTGACTTGCCGTCGTCCCTGCTGGCGGCGCTGGCCGTCGACGCTCTGGGCCCGCGCAATGTGATTGGCCTGGTGCTGGGGCGCAACCGTATCTTTACGCCGGCGCAGGAAGAAGCCGAGGCTGCCCGCTGTGCCGCCGTCCGCGCCATCGCCGAGCGTCTGCACATTCGCACCGTCGAGCGC
>OJOE01000491.1_pt1 | contig 21341 bp, 18 predicted proteins | sample 1598191 | NCBI WGS metagenome assembly OJOE01 (sample SAMN03922463, study PRJEB24848) | human gut metagenome | isolation source: stool sample | host: Homo sapiens | place: Germany | collected 2009-11
TCTTCATGTGGGCCACGCCGATCTTGGTCAGGTCGCCGTCCAGCATGGGCAGCATATGGTCCATGGCCTCCACCACGGTGATTTTGGTGCCGAAGGCCGCATAGGCGCAGGCCAGCTCCAGCCCGATGACACCGCCGCCGATGACCACCATGGTCCGGGGCAGCTTCTCCAGGGACAGTGCGCCGGTGGAGTCGATGCAGTTGGGGTTCTCCTTCAGGCCGGGAATGGGGGGCTGGGCGTTGACGGAGCCGGTGGCCACGATGATGGCGTCGGCGGTCATCTCCTGGACGGAGCCGTCCGCCTTCTTCACGGACAGCTTCTTCTCCCCGATGAACTTCGCCTCGCCGTCGATCTTCTTCACCTTGTTCAGCTTCAGAAGGCCCGCCACGCCGCTGGTCAGCTGCTTGCTGATGGCGTTCTTGTGGGCGATGACCTGGGGGAAGTTCACCCGCACGCCGTCCACCTCCACGCCGATGTCGCGGCCCTGGGTCTTGATCTGCTCCACCAGCTCTGCCGAGTGCAGCAGGCACTTGGTGGGGATGCAGCCCACGTTCAGGCAGGTGCCGCCCAGATACTGCTTTTCCACCACGGTGACGTCCGCGCCCAGCTGCGCCGCCCGGATGGCGGCCACATAGCCGCCGGGGCCGCCGCCGATGACGATGACGGACTTCCTGCCGCCGGCAGCGGGAGCCGCCGGAGCCGCCGATGCCTGGGGCACGGCCGCCGCCACGGCGGCAGGCACCCCGCCGGGCACGGACTCCCCGGCCTGGCCGATCCACGCCAGGGTACCCTTCACCGGCACATCGTCGCCCTCCTGGGCCACGATCTTCAGCAGCACGCCGTCCTGCTCGCTGGTCAGCTCGTTGACCAGCTTGTCGGTGGTGATCTCCGCCACCGCCTCGCCGGCCTTTACGGGATCGCCCTCGTGCTTGAGCCACTTGGAGAGGCTGCCCTCCTCCATGGTCAGGCCCAGCTGGGGCATTTTCAGTTCATAAGCCATTTTGATACCCTCCCTGCTTTACAGGATGATGCTCATGGGCTTCTCCAGCAGATCCCGGAGGGCCATCACGAACTTGGCGGCCACTGCGCCGTCGATGAGGCGGTGGTCATAGGTAAAGGACAGACGCATGACCTGATGCTTGGAGATGCCGCCCTGGTCGTCCATCACCAGCTCGTCCTCCACGGCGCACACACCCAGAATGGCGGCGTCCGGCTGGTTGACGATGGGGGTGAAGGTCTCGATGCCGAACATGCCCAGATTGGACACGGAGAAGGTGGAGCCCTTATATTCGTCCGGCGTCAGCTTGTTGCTCTTGGCCCGGGAGGCCAGGTCCTTGGCGGCGGCGGACAGGGCGTCCAGCCCCAGCCGGTCGGCGTCCCGGATCACGGGAACGATCAGCCCCGCGTCCAGGGCCACCGCCATGCCCAGGTTCACATGGGCCCGCTGGATGATCTGGTCGCCGTCCAGGCTCACCAGCACCTCCGGGTGCGCCCGCAGGCACTTGGCCGTGGCCTTGAGGATCAGGTCGTTGACGGAATACTTGCTGCCGGTTTCGGCCAGCAGCATCTTCCGGAATTTCATCAGCTCCGTCACGTCCACCTTGGTGTTCTGGGTGACGGGGGGAATCTCGGTGTGGGACTGCAGCATCCGCTGGGCCACCACCTTGCGCATACCGGCCAGCTTCACCACGGTGTCGCCCTCCATCAGCTCCAGACCGCCCTTGGCGGCGGGCCTGGCAGCCGGTGCGGCAGCAGCGGCGGGAGCGGGAGCGGCAGTCTGGGCCGCGTTGGCGGCGGCCAGCACGTCCTGCTGGCGGATGCGTCCGCTGGGACCGGAGCCGGTCAGCTTCGACAGGTCCACGCCCAGCTTGGCGGCCGTTTTCCGGGCCAGGGGGGACACCCGCAGCCGCACCCCGGCGGCAACAGGAGCGGCTGCAGGGGCCGCAGCGGGAGCCGCGGGAGCCGCAGCAGGTGCGGCGGCAGGGGCAGGAGCGGCAGCGGGGGCATCGCCCACGGACTCACCGGCCTGGCCCACATAGCACAGCAGGCCCTTCACCGGCACGTCCTCGCCCTCCTGGGCCACGATCCTCAGCAGCACGCCGTCGTGCTCGCTGGTGACCTCGTTGGTCAGCTTATCGGTGGTGATCTCCAACAGCACATCGCCGGTTTTTACCGGGTCGCCCTCATGCTTGACCCACTGAGAGACGGTGCCCTCCTCCATGGTCAGGCCCAGCTGGGGCATCAATACTTCGTAAGCCATAGTTCTCCCTCCTTACTTGTTCAGCACGCGCTTGACCGCGGCCGCGATGTCCTCCGGATGGGGGAAGTTCTTGTCCTCCAGCACGGGGCTGAAGGGGGAGCAGATGTTCAGACCGCAGACCCGCTCCACCGGGGCGTCCAGCTCGTCAAACAGCTCCTCGCCGATCTGGGCGGAAAGCTCACCGGCGAAGCTGCCGCGCTTGACCTCCTCGGACACGATGATCACGTTGTGGGTCTTGGACACGGTCCTGACGATGGCGTCCCAATCCAGGGGCACCAGCGTCCGCAGGTCCAGGACCTCGGCCTCGATGCCCTCCTGGGCCAGGGCGGCGGCGGCCTCCATGGAGAAGTTCACCTCGCGGCTCCAGGTGATAATGGACACGTCCCGGCCCTCCCGCTTCACGGCGGCCTGGCCCAGGGGAATGGTATACTCCTCCTCGGGAATTTCCTCCTTCTTGGCATAGAGCAGCTTGTGCTCCAGGAAGATCACGGGGTCGTCATCCCGGATGGCGGTTTTCAGCAGGCCCTTGGCATCCGCGGCGGAGCAGGGAGCCACCACCTTCAGCCCCGGGAAGTGGCAGAAGAAGTTCTCCAGGGACTGGGAGTGCTGACCGGCGTTGCGGCGTCCGGCGCCCATGGGAGCGCGCAGCACCATGGGCACGTTGCACTGGCCGCCGGTCATATAGCGGATCTTGGCCGCCTGGTTGAACAGAGGATCGGCGCACTCGGTGGCAAAGTCGTCATACATCAGCTCCACCACCGGGCGCAGGCCCCGCATGGCCGCGCCCACGGCCATACCCACGAAGCCCTCCTCGGAGATGGGGGTGTCGATGACCCGGTTGGGGCCGAATTCTTCCAGAAAGCCCTTGGTAATGGCAAACACGTTGCCCATAACGGCCATGTCCTCGCCCATGATAAAGACGTTCTTGTCGCGGAGCATCTCCTCGTGCAGCGCTTCGCCGATGGCCTTGCTGACAGTGATCTTTTTCATCGTGCCACACACCTTTCATTGTCGCTCACATACATATCGTCCAGCACCGTGGCGGGATCGGGATACTCGGACTCGTCGGCAAACCGCACGGCCTCGTTCATCTCGTCATCGGCGGCCTTTTTCACCGCGTCCAGCTCCTCCTGGGAGGCGCCCAGGGCCAGCAGGCGGCGGCCCAGCTTTTCGATGCCGTCGTTTTCCAGGGCGTGCTCCATATACTCCTTGGGCCGGTACACGGCGGGGTCGCCGCAGTAGTGGCCCTGGTAGCGGTACACCGTGGCCTCCACCAGATAGGGGCCCTTCCCGCTGCGGGCGTGGTCCATGGCCTTCTGCATGGCCTCATAGACCTCCGTGGGGTTGGTGCCGTCCACGATGGCATAGGGCACGCCGTAGGCCTCGGCCCGGGTGGCCAGATGGGGGGTATTGGTGACGCGGTGGATCTCGGTGGACACACCGTAGCAGTTGTTCTCGATGAACCACACCATGGGCAGGTGCCATGCGGCGGCCATGTTCAGGGCCTCGTGGAAGCTGCCCTCGTTGGTGGCGCCGTCGCCGAAGCAGCCCACGGTCACCGCGCCGTCGCCCAGGATCTTGGAGGCCAGGGCGCTGCCGGCGGAGATGGGCTGGCCGCCGCCCACGATGCCGTTGGCGCCCAGATGGTTCATCTTCTCCATGTCCGCAATGTGCATGGAGCCGCCCTTACCCTTGCAGTAGCCGGTCTTTTTGCCGAACAGCTCGGCCATGGCCAGCTTGGGATCCGCACCCCGGGCGATGGCGTGGCCGTGGCCCCGGTGGGTGGAGGTGAAATAGTCCTGGGGGCCGATGGCGGCGAAGGCGCCGGCCTCGGCGGCCTCCTGGCCGATGCTCAGATGGATGTTGCCTGCCAGCATACCCTTGGTGAAGCACTCGGCGGCCTTTTCCTCAAAGGTCCGGATGCGCACCATCGTGCGGTAGAACTCCAGAAGCTGCTCCTTGCTGTACATTTCCTTTTTCGTTTCAGCCAATGTTCTCACACCTTTCTTTTATCCGCCTGTCACGCCTGCCTGGGCGCGAACAGGGGCACTTCCAATTCCTCGTCAAACTTTCTTCCCATGACCAGTCCGCCGATCTCGGCGATGACCACGTCCACGGTCAGCAGCACCCGGGTGCCCTCCACCAGGTGGCCGCCGTGGGCGCTGCCGTACCGGTCGCTGAGGCTCATGTGCACGTGCAGATTCGTGTTTCCCTGGTCGTCATGGCAGACAATGCCGCTGCCGGCAGTCAGCTCAATGGGGCCGGTCAGGTGCAGCACCTCGCCGTAGCCATAGCCCGCCTTCTTTTCCGGCAGCTCCACCGGGTTGCAGTAGGCCACGCCGTCCAGGCTGCCGATGGCGCTGAGGATCACGCCGTTGCTGATCCCGGCCCGGCTGCAGGCCTCCGTCAGTCCCGCCAGCACGTCCGTGCCCGGGCGCAGCCGCACGGCGATCACCCGGGTCAGCTGACCCTGGGCCATTTCCAGAATATCCTTCATGGGTTCCGATCTCCCTTGTATCAGATTTCGATCTGCTGCATGGGCTCTGTCAGCGGCAGGACCCGAAGGCCCGCCTCCCGTGCAGCCTGCGGCATCCGCCGCGCCATATCCTGCATGTGCATCCGGTCGTCCTCCCGGAAGGGGACGTGATACACGCACAGGGTGTCCGTGTCAAAATACCCCCGGAACAGCCGCCTGTTGAAGCAGGCCTGGTAAAACAGGGGGTTCAGGAACACCGCGTCCAGATGCGTTCCCGACAGGTGGGAAAGCGTCTCGTGCAGATAGTCCGTGTCCGCCGTGAACAGCACCCGCCGCCCGTCGAAGGTCAGCAGATAGCAGGCGTGGGGCACGTCCCGGTATTCCTGTCCCAGGTGGGCCGTCATAAAGGCCTGCACCGATATGTGGGGCTCGATCTGTATCACCGCCCGGTCCGTCTTATGGGACAGCAGCACGCAGGGGATCACCTCCTGCCGCAGCCAGCCGGAAAGCTGCCTTACCTCCGGCGCGTCGTCCCGGGGATAGAACAGCCCCCTGACCGGACGCCGCTCCAGAAGCCTTCGCACCATCTCCGGCGCGAAGTGGTCCGGGTGATAGTGACTGAACAGCAGATAGTCCAGCTCCTGAAAGGGCGGCTCCCCCCGGAGCATGGCCTCCCGGCAGCCTTCGGGCAGCGGGCTGAAGGGATTGTCCTTCTGCCCGAAAATCCCGTCCAGCAGCAGCGAGACCCCCCGGTATCGGATCAGCACACCGGCGTTGGCCAGCAGCGTCACCCGGATGGGAAAGCGCTCCATGGGCTTATTTCTCGCCGCCCACGGTCACGTCCATCTTGTCCTCGTAATACTTGACCATGGCGATCTGATCCTCATCAATGTGCCCGTTGTCGTTCATCCAGTCCATAACCCGCAGCACCACGTCCGTCATAGGCGTGTCCACGCCCATGTGGTGGGCAAAGTGCTTGGCGTTGAGGATGTCCTTGCGGTGAACGGCCACCCGGGCGCCGGGCTCATAGTCCCGCTTGATGAGCTTGGGCACCTTGTTTTCATACACCGGGCCTCCGGCGAAGCCGCCGCGGGTGGCCTCGAAGGTGGTCTGCAGGTCGATGCCCGCCTTGGCGGCGAAGGCATAGGCCTCGGCGATGACCACCATATAGGCCCCGGCCACCATGTTGTTCACCAGCTTGGTGACGCTTCCGCTGCCGCTGCCGCCGGTGTATACGGGGTGGCCCATGCACTCCAGCAGGGGCTTCACCCGGTCGAAGGCCTCCCGGTCGCCGCCGGTCATAATGGCCAGAGTGCCGGCAATGGCCATGGGATTGCCGCCGCTGATGGGGGAATCCAGCAGGGACATGCCAGCGGCCTTGACCTCCTGATACAGTTCCCGGATGATGTCGGGGGCGGTGGAGCTCAGGTCGATGATGATGTTGCCGGGCTTGCCGTACTCCACGGCCTTCTCCACGGAGTCGCGGATGATGGCGTGGGTGGGCAGGATCTGCATGATCACATCGCAGTTTTTATAGATATCCAGCTGGTCTCTGACCGGCGTACCTCCGGCGGCGGCAAACTCCTCCAGCCGGGCCTTGGCCACGTCGTAGCCCAGAACCTCGCAGCCGCTCTTTTTCAGCAGGTTTTTCGCCATGGGCAGACCCATAACGCCCAGGCCCAGAAAACCGATCTTCATGCGTCACATCTCCTTTATATTCTTTCGTCCTCTCTGCGCTGCCCCCTGATGCCCCGCCCCCTGGGGGAGAGGCGGAGCACGCAGGGGCTGTGGAGAGAACCGATTTCAGCTTTTTTACTTCTTCAGCAGGGACGGCAGCCAGGTGGTCAGCGGATCCACATAGGTGATCAGCAGCAGCACGCAGATGCTGATCAGCAGCACGGGCATCAGCGCCTTCAGGGACTTGGTCAGGCTGGTCTCGCCGATCTGGTTGCTCAGCAGCAGGCACAGGCCCACCGGCGGCGTCACCAGGCCGATGCACAGGTTGAAGCTCATCACGATGCCGAACATCAGCGGATTGATGCCGTACAGCGTCAGCAGGGGCATCAGGATGGGGGTCATCATGATGATGGCCGCGTTGGCCTCCATCAGCATGCCGATGATCAGAAACAGCAGGTTCAGCAGCAGCAGGATCAGCACCCGGCTCTCCGTCAGGCTGGAGAAGGTGTCCAGCAGCAGCGCCGGCAGGCCGGAGGTGACCACCACATAGCTGGAGGCCTTGGACAGGCCCACCATCACCATGATGGTGGCGGTGGAAACGGAGGCCTCCACGAAGGAGCCGGGCAGCTCGCTCCACTTGGTGTCCTTATAGATGAACAGGCTCACCACCAGGGCATACACCACCGCCACAGCGGCGGCCTCGGTGGCGGTGAAAATGCCGCCGAAGATACCGCCCAGGATAATAACGGGCATTAAGAGCGCCCAGATGCCGCTTTTGAAGGTTCTGGCCACCTCCTTGGCGGGCATTTTCTCGTGGGCGGGCAGGTCATGGCGCTTGGCATACACCAGCGCATAGCCCATCAGGCACAACACCAGCATCAGGCCGGGGATCACCGAGCCGATGAACAGCTTGGACACCGACACGTTGGTGATGGAGGCATACACGATCAGCGTAATGGACGGGGGGATGATGGGCCCCAGAATGGACGAAACGGACGACACGGCCACGGCGAAGGGAGCGGGATAGCCCTCCTTCTTCATGGCGGGGATGGTCAGGCCGCCGATGGCGGAGGCCGTGGCCACGCCGGAGCCGGAGATGGCGCCGAACAGGCTGGAGGCCACGATCGTCACCAGGGCCAGGCTGCCCTTGATGCGCCCGATCAGCGCGTTGGCCACGTCAATGAGCTTCCCCGTGATGCTGCGGGACATCAGGTTGCCCGCCAGGATGAAGAAGGGAATGGCCAGCAGCGACGAGGAGTTCATACCGGCAAACAGCTTCTGCGGCAGCACCAGCATCGGAAGGTCCGCCATGTTCAGGGCCACCAGCGTGCCGATGCCCAGGGCGATGTAGATGGGGATGCCCAAAAAGGACAAAGCCAGCAGCAGAATAAATACCAACAGACCTGCGTTCATGCGGCGCCTCCTTCCTTCTTATGAAACAGCTCCTGCAGATTTTTCAGAATGACCTCCACGGACGTCAGCGCCATCAGCGCCGTGCCCACGGGGACACAGGTATAAGGAACGGACATGGGCAGGCCCAGACCGGCGGAGGTGTTGGGCATACCGCTGCGCACCAGCTCCAGGGAGAGGATGAACAGATACACCAGGAACACCGTGCCCACGGCGGTGGCGCAGATGGTGAAGATCGTCCGGACCCGGGGCTTGAGCACGTTGAGCAGAATGTCGATCTGCAGGTGACTGTTGCGCCGGACGGCGATGGCCGCCGCCATCATCACGTTGAAGATGAACAGATACCGCACCAGCTCCTCGCTCCAGGCCGGAGAGTTGGCGAACACATACCGCATGATGACCTGATAGAACATGATCAGCACCATGGCCGGCACCGACACCGTCAGCAGGACGATCTGGATCTTCTCCAGAATGTCCAGAAACTTGGAATACGCTTTGATCACAGCTGATATCCTCCTTCCTTAACCCTTATCGGGGTCCATGGCGGCGATCCGCTCCACCCAGTCGGCAAAGTTCGGATAGTTGGCGGCGGCGAAGTCCTTGAAGTGCTCGGCGAAGGCGGCGTTGTCCACCTCGATGATGGTCTTGCCCTCGCTCTCCAGCTCCTGCCAGGCCACGGCGTCCTTATCCGCCTGCTGCTCGCTGATGGCGCGGCCTGCAAACTCGGCCGCCTCCTCCACCGCCTGCCGGATATCGGCGGGGAGACTCTCGAAATAATCCTTGTCCATGATGATGACGTTGCAGCCATACACATGGTTGGTCTTGATCCAGTAATTGCACACCTCGTCAAAGGCGTAGTTCACGGAGTCCACCACGGGGTTCTCCTGGCCGTCCACGGTTTTCTGCTGCAGGGCGGTGTAAACCTCGTTCATGGGCACCGGGGTGGGGTTGGCTCCCGCCCACTGCCAGGTTTTCAGATACATCTCCAGGTTGGGGGCCCGGAGCTTGAAGCCCTTGAAGTCCTCGATGGTCCGCAGGGCCTTGGTGGCGCACACCACCCGGGGGCCGCGATAAGAAGCACCCATCAGCTTGAAGCCCGCATCGTCGCCCACGGCGTCCTTGATCTCCTGCCCCAGGTCGCTGTACCACACGTTCATGAAGTGGTCATAGCTGCTGAACATATAGGGCATGGCCTCGATGTTGGCCAGGGGGGTGAAGGTGGCCAGGGTGCCGATGGACTCGCACATCACGTCGGCCACACCGGCGTACATGCCCTCCAGCACCTCCGCCGTGGTACCCAGCTGCGCGCCGCCGTACAGGTCCACCTGCACCCGGCCGTCGGTCAGCTCCTTGATCTTCTGGGCAAACAGAACGCCCGTGTCATAGGCGTTGTCGCCCTCCGTGGAGTTCAGCGCCATTTTCCAGCGGTACTCCACCTTTTCGTCGCCCGGCGCGTTTGCGCAGCCTGACAGGATGCCCGCCAGCATCAGGCACGCCAGCGCCATTGCCAATAGCTTCTTCATACGATTCCTCCTTGCTCTCTTACATTTTCAACCCAGCGATCTTTTTGGTAATTTGGTATTACCATCTAACCACAATACCAAAATAGCACGATTCGGCTCCATCGTCAACTTGGGAAAAGGCCAAAATTTCCTGGCATTTGTTGTGGATTATGTATAAAACCGGGGCGGACCGTCAGAAAACGTCAAAAAAAGAGACGCACCTATACAGGCGCGTCTCCGTTTCGCCGCAGGGCGTTATGTGGTCTTTTCCGGCACAGGGGCCTCCTCCTCGCCCCGGTCCCGGGCGGGATAGTTCCGGGCAAACTCGGAAACGATGTTCAGGTGGCGGATCATCTCCTGCCGGGCTTTTGCGGCGTCCCGGGCCTTCACCGCCTCATAAATGGCGTGGTGGGACTGCTGGGTCTGCTCGTAATAGCTGGGCAGATCCCAGAAGCGGATGCGCACGTCGGCGATGAGGTTGTTGACCAGGTGGATGGTGGAGGCCAGCATGGCGTTGTGGCTGGCCACCGCCAGGGCGTCGTGGAACTCCACGTCGTACATATAGTTGGAGGGGTCCTGGTCCAGGTGCTTCACCGCCGCGTCCAGGGCAGTCATGTCCTCCGGGGTGGCCCGCTCGCAGGCCAGGCCCACGATGCCCACCTCGATGACCCGGCGGAACTCGTTGAACTGCTCCGTGCCGCCCATCTCGTTGGAGCACTCGATCCAGGAGCGGGCCTTCTGGATATAGTCCGCGCCCCGCAGCAGCACCTTGCGGTTGCCGCGGCCGTCGATGGCCCCCAGGAACTCCAGGATCGCCAGGCACTCCCGCAGGGAGCCGCGGCCCACGCCCAGCATTTCCGCCAGGTCCCGCTCGGAGGGCAGGTCCTCCCCCACCCGGATGTGGCCGTCCTCCATGGCCTTGATCAGGGACTGCATGATAAGCTCCGGGACCCGGGGGTTGGTGTTCTGCTGAATTTTTTCAATGTGCATGGCCATGTTCCTATGCCCTTTCCATATGATGATAAATCTTTCAGCTTGTCAAAAAAGGCTTTTTGACAAGCTGCGTGCGGTTTTTCAGAACTTTTCAAGTTCTGAAAAACCTGTGATTGCAAACGAAAGACACCCCTGATGGGTTTCTTTCGTAACGATCTTCCTTTCCGATGGTGGAAGATTTCCGGGGTTTTTTACAGTCTCAAATCCTTAACTGTTATTTTACACGCTGTCGGCCCACAAATCAATGGTATGACCAAATTTTTGCGGAACTTTTTCTGTCCGACGCCGTGGACGGCCTGTCCCCCCGGCTGGACTGCGTCCGCCTGTCCTAGGACGCCAATATGCTGGCCCTGTTCGAGCGGCTGAAGGAGCTGTGGTACAATCGGCAGCCTGGTGAGCACCCTGGGCAGCATTTTCGCCAGCACCAACCTGGACCACATCGTGACCCAGACCTCCCGCATCATGAACAACCTCGTGATCCTGTTCGACTATAACAGCCGCCTGCTGGCCGCCTGCTGCCAGCAGCCCATCGACGATCCCGATACCGTCCAGCTGCTGGAAAGCGGCTGCCTGCCTCCCCAGTATGTCAGGGATATGCGGAAGCTGGACAGCGCCAAGGAGCTGCTGCGCAGCAGCACGCCGGTGCCGTTCACGGCGGACGGCGTGAACACCACCCACAACCGCCTGATGGGCATGGTGCGTCTGAACCGGCGGACCCTGGCCACCATCTCCGTGCTGGAGTATAACCCATCGCCGACAGCAACATCCCGGGCAACATCTGCGGCATCCTGTCCCAGGCGGTGGGACAGTCTCAGGCGGCAGACCATCGTGTCTGCCGTCTTTTTCTGCCGGAAAGGCCCGCCCCGCAGACCCGGTTTTTCCCGCGGATCCCCGAAAATCCAACGTCCGCCCCTTGTCAAGTCATTCGGTGTTTGCTATAATAAAATATTATTTGCAGTACCGGGAAAGGGGTGTCCTGTCATGAAATATCAGCAGTGGAGCATACCGGAGCTGCCCGCCGGGGCAGTGGACCGGCTCACCGGGGCCGGGTACCCCTATCTGGTGTCCTCGGTGCTGGCCTCCCGGGGGATCACCACCCCGGAGGAGGCCGCCGCCTTCCTGGAGCGGGACCGGGACCTGCCCTATTCCCCCTTTCTGATGAAGGACATGGACAAGGCCGCCCAGCGGGTGAGCCGCGCCCTGGCCGGCGGGGAAAAGATCGCCGTTTTCGGCGACTATGACGTGGACGGCATCACCGCCACGGTGATCCTGGTGGACTATCTTCTGTCCCGTGGCGGCGACGTGGTGCACTATATCCCCCGCCGCATCGAGGATGGCTACGGCCTGGGAAGGGACGCCATCCTGTCCCTGCATGGGCAGGGGGTCCGCCTGCTGGTAACGGTGGACTGCGGCATCACCGGCGTGGAGGAGGTGGCCTACGCCAACTCCCTGGGTATGGACGTGGTGGTGACGGACCACCACGAGTGCAAGGAGGAGTTGCCCCCGGCCTGCGCCGTGGTGGACCCCCACCGGCCCGACTGCGGCTATCCCTTCAAGCACCTGGCCGGCTGCGGCGTGGCGCTGAAGCTGGTGCTGGCCCTGGGGGGCGAGAGCCGGGAGGAGGCCCTGCTGTCCCGCTACTGCACCCTGGCCGCCATCGGCACCGTGGCCGACGTGATGCAGATGTCCGGCGAAAACCGCACCATCGTGTCCCGGGGCCTGGCGTCCATCAGCCGGTCGGACTTCATCGGTCTCCACGCCCTGCTGCATGAGGCGGGCCTGTCCGACAAAACCGTCACCTCCGTGCAGATCGGCTTCGTCCTGGCCCCCCGCATCAACGCCGCCGGGCGCATGGGCGCGGCGGACATGGCGGCGGACCTGCTGCTGTGCACTGATCCCCACCGGGCGGAGCACCTGGCCCGGGAGCTGTGCGCCCTGAACCGGGAGCGCCAGGCCGTGGAGCAGGAGATCTACTCCCAAGCCGTGGAACAGATCGAGGAGACCCCGCCCCAGGAGCGCAGCGCCCTGGTGCTGGCCTCCGACACCTGGCACCAGGGGGTGGTGGGCATCGTGGCCTCCCGCCTTTCGGAAAAATACGCCTGTCCCAGCTTTATGATCCACCTGTCCGGCGGCACCGGCAAGGGGTCCTGCCGCAGCTGGGGCGGGTTCAACCTGTTCGCCGCGCTGGAGGCCTGCTCCGACCTGCTGCTGGGCTTCGGCGGCCATGAGCTGGCGGCGGGCTTTACCATTGAAGAAAAGAACATCCCCGCCTTCCGGCAGCGGATGAACCAATACGCCAGCCGGTTCCGGGGCGGCAAGGCCCCGGTGTCCTGCCTGCAGGTGGACGTGCCCATCGGCCAGGCGGGCCGGGTGACCCTGGCGGAGGTGGAGGCCCTGGACGCCTTAGAGCCCTATGGGGCGGGCAATGCCCGGCCGGTGTTCTGCCTGCGGGGCGCCACGTTGGACCGGCTTCAGAACGTGGGCCAGAACCGGCACCTGAAGCTGCGCCTGACCAAGGGCAGCGCCCAGTTTGACGGCATCTTCTTCTCCGCCGTGGCCCAGACCTGCGGCGTGGCCCCCGGCGACCGGGTGGACGCCGCCTTCTATCTTCAGATCAACGAGTTCCGCAGCAGCCGCACCGTCCAGATGCAGATGGTGGATATCCGCCCCTCCCTCACCGGAAGCACCCGGGAGGAGGAGTCCCTGGAGCTGGTGGACCGCTGCCTGCGGGGGGACGAGCTGCGTCCCCGGGACGCCGTGCGCCTGCTGCCCTCCCGGGACCAGTGCGTGAGCCTGTGGCGGGCCCTGCAGCACGCGGTGCCCCCCGACGGACTGGAAACGGACTATCTGCCGCTCCTGCGGCGGCTGTCCGGGGCGCTGCAGGGGGCGGAGCCCTTTTTGCGGACGGTGCTGTGCCTGGAGGTGTTCCGGGAACGGGGCCTGCTGCAGTGCCGCCGCCTGGGCGACAGCATAAACCTGCATCTCACCAGCCAGGGCAAGAAAGTAGCCCTGGACCGTTCGGAATATCTGCTGCGCCTGCATCAGGCGCTGGACGCCGCGAAAGGAGGGGCACGCTGATGACAGTGGATGAACGATACCAACGCCTGGAGGACACGGTGCGGGCCTATAACCCCACCGCCAGCTTCGACAAGATTCGGGCCGCCTATGAATTTGCCGCCGCCGCCCACCAGGGCCAGCTGCGCAAGGACGGCTCACCCTTTGTGACCCACCCCCTGGCCGTGGCCCAGATCGTGGCCGAGGAGCTGCACCTGGACTCCGAGTCCATCGAGGCCGCCCTGCTCCACGACACCATTGAGGACACCTCCGCCACCCACGAGGACATCGCCAAGCAGTTCTCCCCCACGGTGGCGGACCTGGTGGAGGGGGTCAGCAAGCTGACCCGGGTCCACTATACCTCCAAGGCCCAGGAGCAGATGGAGAACCTCCGGAAAATGCTGCTGGCCATGTCCAAGGACATCCGGGTGATCCTCATCAAGATCGCCGACCGGCTGCACAACATGCGCACCATGGAGTACCAGACCCCGGAGAAGCAGAAGCAGAAGTCCTTCGAGACCCTGGAGATCTACGCCCCCATCGCCCACCGCCTGGGCATGCAGAAGATGAAGTGGGAGCTGGAGGACCTGTCCCTGAAATACCTGGACCCCATCAGCTACCGGGAGATCGTGGACGCCCTGGACGAGAAGGCCGCGGAGTACGACGGCTTCATGTCCTCCATCCACGACCAGATCACCCAGCGCCTGGAGGAGGCCCATATCGACGGCTATGTCTATGGCCGCATGAAGCACCCCTACTCCATCTATCGCAAGATGTACACCCAGAACAAGTCCCTGGACGACGTGTATGACCTGTTCGCCTTCCGGGTCATCGTGGACACGGTGTCCGACTGCTATTACGTTCTGGGCATCATCCACGACCTGTACAAGCCCGTGCTGGGCCGGTTCAAGGACTATATCGGCACTCCCAAGCCCAATATGTACCAGAGCCTCCACACCACCGTCATGGGCCAGAACGGCATCCCTTTCGAGGTGCAGATCCGCACCAAGGAGATGCACGAGGTGGCCGAATACGGCATCGCCGCCCACTGGAAGTATAAGCAGAACGGCCAGGGCGGCGGCGACGAGGGCCGGTATGAGTGGGTCCGCCGCCTGCTGGAAAATCAGGAGGGGGCCGACGCCGAGGAGTTCATCCACTCCCTGAAGGTGGATATGTTCGCCGACGAGGTGTTTGTGTTCACCCCCCGGGGCGACGTCATCAACCTGCCCGCCGGGGCCACTCCCATCGACTTTGCCTATAACATCCACTCCGCCGTGGGCAACCACATTGTGGCCGCCAAGGTCAACGGCCGCATCGTGCCCTTCGACTGCCGCCTGAAAAACGGCGACATCGTGGAGGTGGTCACCTCCCAGTCGGCCCACGGTCCCAGCCGGGACTGGGTGAAGATCGCCCGGTCCAGCAACGCCCGGTCCAAGATCCGCCAGTGGCTCAAGCGGGAGCGCCGGGACGAAAACGTGGTGACAGGCCGGGCCTCCTTCGAGTCGGAGCTGAAGCGCTGCGGCGTGTCTTTGAAGGAGCTTACCAACGACGAAAACCTCCCCGGCATCCTGAAAAAGCTCACCTATAAGAGCCTGGACGACCTGTACGCCGCCATCGGCTACGGGGGCATCAGCAGCCTGAAGGTCATCGGCCGCATCCGGGAGGATATCCAGCGCATTCTCCACCAGCACCAGGAGGAGCGCCAGGCGGAGGTGCCGCTGGAAGGCCGCCCCGATGCCACCCGTCCCGCCGTGCCCAAGCGCACCCACAGCGAAAAGGGCATCATCGTGGAGGGCCTCAGCAACTGCCTGGTGAAGTTCTCCAAGTGCTGCACCCCCGTCCCCGGGGACGACATCGTGGGCTTCATCACCAAGGGCTACGGGGTGTCCGTCCACCGGAGGGACTGTCCCAACGCCGACCCGGCCCGCCGCCGTCCCGACGAGGAGGGCCGCTGGATCAAGGTGTCCTGGGCCGAGGACGTGGAGGGCACCTTCCGCACCACCCTCCAGGTGGTGGCCAAGGACCGCATCAACCTCATCGTGGATATCTCCACGGTGCTCTCCTCCACCAAGACCCATGTGGCCTCCATGAACGCCCGCTCCACCCCCGACGGCTTCGCCCTGATCACCCTGGATACCGACGTGTCCAGCAGCCAGCAGCTGAAAACCGTCATGCGCCGCATCGAGCAGATTTCCGGCGTCATGCGGGTCACCCGCCCGGCAGGCTGAGAAAAAACACAATATATCAACTGAAAAGGAGACTATATTACCATGAGAGCAGTGCTGACCCGCGTGAAAAGCGCCTCCGTTTCCGTCGACGGCAACGTCATCGGCCAGATCGGCCCCGGCTTTCTGATCCTGCTGGGCATCACCCATGACGATACCGAGGCCCAGGCCGTGAAGCTGGCGGACAAACTGACGGGACTGCGGATCTTCGAGGATGAGGACGGCAAGATGAACCGTGGCCTGGAAACCGTCAACGGTGAAATTCTGGTGATATCCCAGTTCACCCTGTACGGCAACTGCCGCAAGGGCCGCCGCCCGGACTTTCTGGCCGCCGCCCGGCCGGAGGTGGCCATCCCCCTGTATGAAAAGTTCGTGTCCCTGTGCCGGGAAAAGGGTATCCACACCGAAACCGGCGAGTTCGGTGCCGAGATGCTGGTGGAGTCCGTCAACGACGGACCTCTGACCCTGGTGGTGGACACGGACCAGCTCAACGCGTAACCTATCCCATATTCTTCCGGGCGGACGCCGCTGTCCGCCCGCTTTTATCCTGAACAGGAGGTTGAACCCATGAAAATTGACTCCATTATGGTGGGCCCCATTATGACCAACTGCTACCTGCTGAGCGACGAGACGGCAGGGGTCTGCGCCCTGATCGACCCCGGCGACGAGGCCCCCCGGGTGCTGGACATGGTGGCCAGGTCCGGCTGCCAATTGCAGTATATCCTGCTGACCCACGGCCACTTTGACCACACCACCGCCGTGCGCCCCATTCTGGAGCAGTACCCGGACCTGCCGGTGTACATCAACGATAAGGACGTGGTGGACGGCCGGGTGGGGGACATGGAGCTGGTGTTTTCCCGGCTGCCGGAGCATAACCAGCGGTATTATCACGACGGCGACACCCTGACCCTGGGGAGCCTGACTGTCACCGTGCTGGAGACCCCGGGCCACTCCAAGGGCTCCGTGTGCCTGGTGGTGGAGGATGTGATCTTCTCCGGCGACACCCTGTTCCGCTGCTCCTGCGGCCGGACGGACTTCGCCGGCGGCGACTATCAGGAGATGCTGCAATCCCTGGCCCGCCTGGGGAATCTGCCCGGGTCCTACCGGGTCTACCCCGGCCACGACCAGCCCACCACCCTGGACTATGAGCGCCGGGTGAATCCCTATGTCCGCCAGGGCATGAAGTAAGGGGCGGGGCTATGAAACTGGTTTTTCGCGGTCATGACGACCGCTACGCGGTGGAGCAGAGTCTGCTGGCCTTTTTCCCGGAGGAGCGGCCCGTGTATCAGGAGCCGGAGCCGGGGGAGGACAACTGGGCCCGGGTGGACCTGCACCAGGGGCCGGTATACGCCACCGCCGTCACCGAGATCGCCCACGGCGGCAGGCTGGGCCGGGGGACCTCCCGGGCCCTGCTGCGGGACGTGACGGACGAGTATGAGCGGGAGCGCCTGCGGCAGAAGGCCGTGAAGCTCAGCTTCTTCAAGGCCGCCCGAAGCATCACCGGCGTCACCCCGGCCTGGGGCGCATTGACGGGCATCCGCCCCGGCAAGCTGGCGGCCCGGCTGCTGGAGGAAGGAAAGACCCCCGCCCAGGTCAGCCGCATTTTGGGAGACACCTACTATGTCTCCCCCTCCCGCCGCCGTCTGGCGGTGGAGACCGCCCAGGAGGGCCTGCGGGCCAAGGCGGACCTGCGCCCGGAGGACATCTCCCTGTATATCGGCATCCCCTTCTGCCCCACCCGCTGCGCCTATTGCAGCTTCGTGTCCCAGTCGGTGGAAAAGTCCCTGGGGCTGATGGAGCCGTATCTGGACGTGCTGTGCCGGGAGATCACCGACGCCGCCCAAATGGTCCGGGAGACGGGCCTGCGCATCAAGTCCTTCTATATGGGCGGCGGCACCCCCACCACCCTGTCCGCCCGGCAGATGGACCGGCTGCTGACCCACCTGAACCGCAGCTTCGACCTGTCCGGCAGCGCGGAATACTGCATCGAGGCCGGACGGCCCGACACCATCACCCGGGAAAAGCTCCAGGTGCTGCTGGACCACGGGGCCGACCGCATCAGCGTCAATCCCCAGTCCCTGGAGGACGAAGTGCTCCGGGCCATCGGCCGCCGCCACACCGCCCGGGACATTGAGGACACCATGGCCCTGGCCGCCTCCATGGGCTTTCCCCATGTGAACATGGACCTGATCGCCGGGCTGCCTGCCGACACGCCGGAGGGCTTCCGCCGGACCCTGGACAAGTGCCTGACCTTCGGGGCCGACAACATCACCGTCCATACCCTGAGCCTGAAAAAGGGCAGCCGCATCCTGCTGGAGGGTCTGCCCATCCCCACGGCGGAGGACGTGGCCCGGATGCTGGACTATGCCGACCCCACCCTCCGCGCCGCCGGATTCTCTCCGTACTATCTCTATCGCCAGAAGTATATGTCCGGCAGCTTTGAAAACGTGGGCTGGTGCATATCCGGAGCCCAGGGGCTGTATAATATTTACATCATGGAGGAGCTGCACAGCATCCTCTCCCTGGGGGCAGGCGGCTCCACCAAGATGGTGGACCCGGTCCGGGGCCGCATCCAGCGGGTGTTCCACGCCAAGTATCCCACGGAGTATATCCAGCGGCCCGAAAAGATCGTCGAGAACCTGTCGGCCTTCCGGGCATTCCATGAAAATATGAAGAAGTGAAATGAGGAGGGTCCATGACCAGGGGGAAGCAGTCATTTTTAGGGGGCGCCGCCCTGCTGACGGTCACCATGCTTGTCACCAAGGCCATCGGCGCCCTGTACAAGATCCCCCTGGGGAACCTGCTGGACGAGCAGGGCATGAACTATTTCTACGCCGCCTATAACATCTATAACCTGCTGCTGATGGTGTCCACCGCCGGGCTTCCTCTGGCTCTTTCCCGGCTGGTGTCCCAGGCGGAGGCTCTGGGCTGGGTAAACCGGCGGCGGCGCATCGTTTCCGTGGCCTTCTGGCTGTTTCTGCTGCTGGGGCTTCTCAGCAGCGGCCTGATGTTCTTCCTGGCCGGTGACCTGGCCGGGTGGATGCACAACACCCGGGCGGAGGACGCCATCCGGGTGCTGTCTCCGGCGGTGCTGTGCGTGTGTCTGGTGTCGGTGATCCGGGGCTATACCCAGGGCATGGGCGATATGCGTCCCACCGCCGCCAGCGAGGTCATCGAATCCGCCAGCAAGCTGATGGTGGGCCTGGGTCTTGCCTGGTGGCTGCTGCGGCAGGGGTACCCCTCCCACATAGCCGCCGCCGGTGCCATCGCCGGGGTCACGGCGGGGGTGATTCTGTCCCTGCTGGCTCTGACCGTGTGGACAGCGACCCATTTGTCCCGGGACAAGGGCCGGGACGACCCGGGACAGAGCCGGGATATCCTGCGCCAATTGCTGGCCATCGGGGTGCCCATCACCGTGGGCTCCGTGAGCCTGTCGGTGATCAACCTGCTGGACCAGTCCATCACCATGGGCATCCTGCAGAACACCTGGGGCCTGACGGAGCCGGAGGCCGCCGGCCTCTACGGGACCTACAGCTATGCCGGGAATCTGTTTGCCCTTCCGGCGGCGTTTATCTATCCTCTGACCATCAGCCTGATCCCCGCCATCGGGGCGGCTCTGGCCCGGGGGGACCGGTCCGCCGCCGGGCGGCACACCGCCGCCGCCTTCCGGCTGACGGCCCTGCTGGCCCTGCCGGCGGGGGTGGGACTCAGCGTTCTGGCCCGGCCCATTCTGGAGCTGCTATACCCCGCCAAGGGGGCGGCCACCCTGGAGGCCGCGGCGTATCACCTGGAAATTCTGGGCGTCGGCAGCATTTTTGTGTGCCTGATGGCCCTGTCCAACGGGATTTTGCAGGCCTATGGCCGGGAAAAAGTCCCCCTCTGGACCCTGCTGGCCGGAGGCGGGCTGAAGATCGCCCTGAACTATCTGATGATCTCCAACCCCGATTACGGCATCCGGGGCCTGCCGGTGAGCACCCTGTGCTGCTATGCTTTGATCACGGTGCTGAACCTGGGGGCCATCGCCCGGTATGTGTCGGAAAGGCCCGATTATTTCCGGGTATTTTCCCGGCCGGGGCTGGCGGCCCTGGGGATGGGCGCGGCGGCATGGTGGCTCCACCGGCTGCTGGCAGACCTGCTGCCCGGGGGTCTGGCCACCCTGCTGGCGGTGGCCCTGGCGGCGGTGATCTACGCCGGGGCGGCGCTGCTGCTGGGGGCCGTGGGCCGGGAGGAGGCCATGGCCCTGCCCGGCGGGGAGCGTCTTGTCCGCTGGCTGCGGCTGAAATAGACGAAAATTCCGTACATTTTTCACGAAAAACAGCCTCATCAGGCTATTTTGCCGATAAGAGGACTTGCAATAGGAGCGGGAATATGGTACATTTTAAGGAGAAAGCGCGATACGACTACGACGACCTGCTGGAGATCATCCGGGTGCTCCGCTCGCCGGAGGGCTGCCCCTGGGATCAGGTGCAGACCCACCAATCTATCCGCCGGGGACTGCTGGAGGAGGCCTATGAGGCCGCCGAGGGCATCGACCGGGACGATGCGGACCTGCTGCGGGAGGAGCTGGGGGACGTGCTGATGCAGGTGGTGTTCCACGCGGACATCGAGCGCCAGCGGGGCCGGTTCACCATGGAGGACGTGGTGGACGGCGTGGTGAAGAAGCTGATCTTCCGCCACCCCCATGTGTTCGGCGGCGCGGAGCCGGAAAAGGACGCCCAGTCGGTCCTTGTCAGCTGGGACGCCATCAAGCGCCGGGAGAAGCACCAGCGCACCACCACCCAGGCCATGGACAGCGTGGCCCGGTCCCTGCCTGCCCTGTGGCGGGCGGAAAAGCTCCAGAAAAAGGCCGCGGACGACGGCTTCGACTGGCCGGATATCCAGGGGGCCCTGTCCAAGCTGGACGAGGAGGTGGGTGAGCTGCACCAGGCGGTGCAGGACGGCGCCAACGTGGCCGAGGAGCTGGGGGACGTGCTGTTTGCCGCCGTGAAGGCCGCCCGCTTTGCCGGAGTGGACCCGGAGGACGCCCTGAACGCCGCCTGTGAAAAGTTCATCCGCCGCTATGGGGCGGTGGAGCAGGGGGCCCGGGACCGGGGCGTCAGCGTGTCGGACCTGACCCTGGAGGAAATGACCGGCCTGTGGAACGCCGCCAAGTGAGGCGGCCCCCATCTGACCCAGGTTTCTGATGCGATATTCATCGCTTTGGGATAGATTTTGACCAAGGAAAATTTTTAGGAGGACTATCATGAATAAGACCGAACTGATCGCCGCCGTGGCGGAAAAGACCGGCATGTCCAAGAAGGACACCGAGGCTGTCATCGCCGCCACTCTGGGCACCATCACCGCCGCCCTGCACGAGGAGGAGAAGGTGCAGCTCATGGGCTTCGGCTCCTTCGAGGTGAAGAAGCGCGCCGCCCGCACCGGCCGCAACCCCAGAAGCAAGGAGACCATCCAGATCCCCGCTTCCCAGACCCCCGTTTTCAAGGCCGGCAAGGCCCTGAAGGACGCCGTGGCCAAGTAAAAAAACAGACCATTCCGGCGGCGCGGGGTTTTTCCCGCGCCGCCGCGTTTGTCGGCGGGGAAATCGCCGAAGCGCCGCCTGTGGCGGATGAAGCGAGGCGATTTCGAGGAAGTGCCCCGGCTGTCGGCCGCGACAGCGGCCGAGAGTCGGCTGGCACGACGGTGGGCAGACAATCGCCGAAGCGCCGCCTGTGGCGGATGAAGCGAGGCGATTTCGAGGAAGTGCC
>OJOE01000504.1_pt1 | contig 20908 bp, 21 predicted proteins | sample 1598191 | NCBI WGS metagenome assembly OJOE01 (sample SAMN03922463, study PRJEB24848) | human gut metagenome | isolation source: stool sample | host: Homo sapiens | place: Germany | collected 2009-11
AGAAAATAAAATAGATTTTTTCTCATTTAACTATTGACATTTATTAGCTGGACTTCTTTCAATATTAACCTGTATTTATCTGCATATAGTATCCTCCATTTTCACTTCAGCTAAAGTATAACAAAACGAGACTCCATTAGAAGTCTCGTTTTGTTATTCAGTATTAACCTTTAGGTTTCTACTCGCATGTATTCAATTTTTATTTTACCTTGTTAATAGCATTTATCAGCCGCTTAACCTTAATGGACGGTTTTTTCGAATGAAGAATTCCAAATGGCATAGTATAATCCCACTCTACCGGAATGATTCTGATCAATGGATGAACACTTTCCCAGCTCTTGAATGCCAGTAATACCTCATTATTGTTTTCGCATCGGTTAAATGCTTCTACATTGTACAGATTAAAGTCTACAATATTGATTTCAGGATGATTTTTCATCATATCATCCCTTAGCATATCGCCATAATAACTCCATCCTCTTTTCATGAGCATAAGATTTTCTCCAGCCAGATCATCAAGTGTAATTTTTTCTTTTTTTGCCAGCCTGTGATGAATTGATACCGCCACACAAAATGGTTCTCTTGAAATCTCAGTACCATCACAGCCTCTGAGTTCAATCATTGTTTCATCAAAGATTCCAGCTATCACATCAATATTCTTTCCCATATTAGCCAGTATCTCTCTTGCATTCTCTGGTGTATTTTCAAATGTAATCAATTTAAACTTCATCTCCGGATATATTTTCTGTATCTTAGGCCAAAGTTCCACAAAAACTTCCGGTGGCGTCATCGGAGATATTCCAACACGAATGATTTCTTCATTATGATTCATTGCTTCCTGCGCCCGTATCAACGATTCTTTTGAATATTGAATCAGATATTTTGCATCCTGATAGAGCGATTTACCAGCTTCCGTAATAATAAGACCTCTGTGTGTTCTTTCAAATAGTTGCAAATTTAAGCTGTTTTCCAAAGAATTTATCTGTTTAATAACCGCAGGTGCACTTATATATAATTCTTCTGCCGCTTTACTAAAACTTCCAGCTTCTACAACGCAGATAAATGTATCAAGTTGTGGATTATACATCATGTAATTCCCTCCTCTTTGTGATTTTAAATCATCTGAAATGCTTTCAGTGCCCCAATAATTGCCTCTTCTTTCTCCTTCGGACATTGTGGTTGCTTTGCTCCCTCTGACCTAGGAATATTAATTTTGTTTTCTTTTTCAATAACCTAACCTCCCAATTTATTCATTTGTCAATTTTCCCGACTGCTCAGCTAACTTCTTTTCTTCTCTCTTTACTCTACGTTCTAATTTTTTGATATCTTCCGATGCAGGCAAATTTTCTGGCTTAATCCCCCTTTGCCCCAGCATATCCCTGACTGACGTATTATTTTCAACATGCTCAACAGTAATAGCCGTCTCACCTTGTAAGTCTTTTTCTTCAACATTATAATTTGTCATTTCAGTTGCAAGGTTCTTTGCTGCAATAGTAAGTGTTGGCAAAAAATCTGCAAGCGGCCTTTTATCTTGCACTCCTAAACGTTCTTTCATTTGTTTTGTAGTGAATCCTCCAAATAAAGCCTGATCCCCCTTAGATCGGATACGTCCAAATCCAGCATCATCAACTCCACGTTCATATATATTTTGAGACAGTCGTTTTTCAGATTCTCGAAGCTTTCCTCTTGCCTCAGTTCTTTCAATATAAGAAATCCTTTCTTCTATCAATTCCTGTTTTCTTGTTTGAACTGCAAAATAGCTTTGTGCAAAAGCGATCTGTTCTTTACGAGGATCTCCGTTCTCTGCGATAAGATAACATGCATAACGTGTAAGCATATAATCTTCTACTTCTCTATTTGCGCCACTTCCCAGAATAACCATTTTACTTGCATCAGCAAAATGTTCCTCTACTACAATGCCATTATTTGCACAAGCAACTTTTGCCTTTAATAAAACATTTTCAAAATTTTGCCATTTTGAATAATCTAGCAAATGCATTAATTCACGTGCATACCAAAATTCAACTCCGTTTTCTTCATGCCTAATTTCATCAAATCTTTTCTTATAATTGATTATCATTTTCTTTTCCATATTAGACTTTCTCCTCCCACATTGAACCATTTTACTGACGTCAGTAAAATGGTCTATTCCTCTTTTTCCCTCAGTTTGTCATAATACGCTTTATACCTATAAATCGTCCTCTCACTGACATTGTTCCGCTTCGCAATTTCTACCATCGTCATACCACTCTCATATCCAACAACAAAATCATTATAAATTGCCATCCACTTGGCGTTATGTTTCTGACGACCACTTAACTTACGATTTCTGTAATACTCCAATTCCTCCCGAAGTTCTGCATTCTCTTTTTCCAACTCCGCAATTCTTTTTAATGCCTCTTCAAGTGTTACAGATTTCTCCATTATCCTGTCCTCCGTTCATGTCATTTTCGTTTTGTCTATATTATAAATATCTATGCCGCTTTAGTCAATCCGATTATGTCATGTTGCATCATTTTTTACAATAGCTTTCATACAATCGAAATACCGCTTGTATCGTTTACAGGCTAAACTTCTCCAAAAGCAATCAGCTTGTATGTTTTTTATCCAATCACGTAAAATCCATTTTATTTTTATTGCCGGTCCATATTTTAAGATCAGTGCTGTCACAACATCCACACATCTCTCAAATGCTGCATTCTCTTTTGCATCATCATAATATTTCTTTCTCATTTGTCCGCCCCTTTCTGTGCTTAAATTGCTTTGGCAGCCAATTATCGTTATCTGCTTTCAACAAGTCATACACATATATCTTATTCGGCTTCCCTAATCCCTGATGGCTTCGATGGCAGAGCTTTTTCAAAGAGATAAATCTACTATCTCAAAGCATATCAAAAACATATTTGAAGAAGGTGAATTACAACGAAATTCAGTTGTTGCAAAATTTGCAACAACTGCCTCTGACGGAAAAACATATCAGGTAGATTACTATAACCTTGACGTCATTATCTCCGTCGGCTACCGTGTGAAATCCCACCGTGGTACACAGTTCCGTATCTGGGCTATGGGAATATTAAAGGAATATATGAAAAAAGGATTTGCCTTAGATGATGACCGACTAAAAAGACTAGGCGGAGGCAACTATTTTGACGAATTGCTTGCCCATATCAGAGACATCAGTTCTTCCGAAAAAGTATTCTGGAGAAAGGTTCTGAAAATCTATGCAACCAGCATTGATTATGATTCCCATGCTGAAAGCTCTGTTCTGTTCTTCAAACAGGTTCAAAATAAAATGCACTTGGCTGCCCACAAGCATACCGCCGCCGAAGTAATCTATGAGCGTACCGATGCAGAAAAAGAAAATATGGGGCTTACAGTACAGTTCGCCGATATATTTGTTGGTATCGTGAGACATCGTCAAAAGGCGGGCAACTTGCCCGCCTTAAATCTTTAAATTATGCTTTGATCTTTCCAGAAAATATTTTACTTACTTTGTTTTTCATAAGTATGAATACAATTTTTACTTCTTTCCGTATCTGCGAAAACTCTTATAAATAAAAGGCAGTAATGCTATTGCTATCACTGTATACATTACCATTACAAGCGGAATTTGTCGAAATACACAATTCCCAATCTGATAAATAAGTGGGACTTTTACACTTGCCTGTACATTTGTCAAAATTGTTGGTATCAAATTGAAAAGCATTGTATACCCAGAAAGTGCCCGTCCTATAAATGGCAATAAGCAATATAAAAAGAACGGAATGCAAACAGCGACACTAATTGTATGCATTTTAGCCGCTACTAACATAGACACTGAAGCCGCCAGCATACTGGCTATAAATCCACATACAACTGTCAATAAATAGTATTGTCCATATGACATAATGTAAATACTATATGCCTGATACATTTGATATGGTGTATTCATACCACTGGTTCCCATAATTCCAAAACAAATCACACTAAGTAATATAATTCCCATACAATAAATCATAACTGTCGTAACTACTCCTGCCAGTATTTTTGTTTTAACAGCTTTTGTACGTCCATATTTTGTAGAGAAAAATACTGCATCTGCTTTTGTCTGAAAATCATCTGCAAATATTCCAGCACAAATAAAACCAACTATGATTGCCAGAATAATAGAATACGTTTCTACATACATAATCATAGTATCCCACGAACTATAAGATTCGTATTCTATTGGTAATTTTATTTCATTATATTTCTTTTCCAAGTATTTTTTCTGAACAGAAGTCTTTCCATATTCTTCTGCCATCTTTTCCATATTTTTATGATAAGTGTCATAGAACTCTTGTATATTTTCTTCTGTAATTTGATTTAGAACACTTTCATCATATTCTGCATCCGGTGTTAATACCGATATTATAAACCCCCTAATATCATCTATCGGTTGTAATGTCGTTCCGTAAATTGCATTTTCTTCTGAAGATTGTGTCATCGCATTTTTATTTTGTTCTATAACTTTTCCAAGTTCATCTTCTGTCAATGTACCTTTCCATGCTCGTCTGTTATCTGTAAGTTTTCTTGTTGCCATAATTCCAGTACTAGCATTTCCATTCTCATCCACATAGCGATTACTTGTAACTGCAAATCCGCTAAAAATGACAGCAAGTATCAATGCCAATCCAATTGCAAATACATTAATTTTCTTTGAAAAAATTCGTTTTAATTCTAATTTAAGCATCTTGTTTTTCCTCCGATTTTTCTCCAAAATAAAATAGAAATGCATCTTCCAGATTTTTTTCTACAGCCACAGCATCTTCTGTTGGCTTTTCTATTGAAATAATTCTAAGCTCTGCTCCGGTTTTTGTTGTTTTTATATTTCCAACCAAATATTCATTCATATATTTGTCTATCATACTTCTCGAAACATTACATTGCCATACATTTTCTTTCATAGAAGATACTAAATCTTCCGCGGTACCTGCATAAAAAAGTTCTCCATCTTTCATTAACATAATATTATTCGCAATGTACTCAATATCCGATACAATATGTGTAGACAAGAGCACCAAACGTTCTTCCGACAATTCACTAATTAAATTACGAAAACGTATTCTTTCATTCGGGTCTAATCCAGCGGTAGGTTCGTCCAGGACAAGAATTTGCGGATCGTTTAACATCGCCTGTGCTATTCCTACACGTCTAACCATTCCTCCAGACAAATTCTTCATTTTTCTTTTACTGAATTTTTCCATTCCTACTTGATTTAATAATTGCTTCACTTTTTTTCTGGCAAACGGCATTTTTAACCCTTTTATAGAAGAAATGTACATCATGTAATCATATACGGTCAAATCTGGATAATATCCAAAATCCTGTGGTAAATATCCCAGAACTTCTCGGTATTCACCTCCTAGTTTCCATATATCTTTACCATTCCATAATATTTGTCCTTCTGATGGTTGAACAATCGTACAAAGCATACGCATTAATGTGGTCTTTCCTGCTCCATTTACTCCAAGCAGTCCATAAATTCCTTTTTCCATAACACAATTCACTTTATTAACAGCATTTACTTCTCTGTATTGTTTTGTTACATTTTTAAATTCTAATTTCATACGTGTAATCCTCCAAAATTTTTTCATCAAATAGCAATGACTTCTGAACACAAAAAATAAAATATACAAAAGTCAATATCAGCATAGCCACCCATACCGGAGTTACAATTTTCTGATAAATAACATCATTTGCAACAATCATCATCCATAAACCAACCCATACCAGACAAGAAAGTACCGCTATATATTCTGATTTTTCCCATCTGCTGTACAATACACGAAAACATATACAACATGAAACATTTACCGGAAGCAAAAAATTAACCACCAAATCACTTAACGAGAGTATTGTTGCTTGATATGTAATTGCCAAAAACACCATAACGATCACCAGATCCACTACTCCAAACATTAATATTCTTGCTGTACAAATCTGACGCAGTGTGTAATAAGACGCCTGCTCAATCTCAATCGCACCATTTCTTCTGTTTTTCCAAATTTCCGGGATAATCAGAACCACAAATATTGTGGCAGATATTCCCATAATCCTCATCATATCTTTTATGTCTGACGTATAATTACTCAACCATATCCATAGACACATAAGAACACAACCTTGTAAAATCCACCATCTTTTTTTTATGAATTTTGTCTGCTCATACAAAAATTCAAAATAAGATGTTCTATGCGATTGTTTCGATAAAACCGACTCTGACAAAATATTCTGACATGCTTTTACTGTTCTGTTCTCTGCTTCAGCCCTTACATACTTTTCTTCAATCTCCTCTTTATATTCCTTTATTTGTTGCTTATAATTCTTCATCTTTTTTCACCTCCAACTCTTTCATTAAAAGTTCTTTTGCTCTTCCGATTCGATATTTTACAAGAGAAAGTTTGATATGAAGTAATTCTGCAATTTCTCTTTGCTTCAATTCCTGAAAAAAATATAAAACTGCCGTTTCTCTAATTTCTTCCGGTAACTTTCTCACTGCCTGTTCAATAGTTAATCGGACTCCTAGCTCTTCTACATGATTTTTACTACAGTCCTCTGATTTTAGCAGTTCCTCTGATGGAATATCTTTTTTCTTTTTGTAATAATTTTTAACAGTATTTCCGGCAATTGTATAAAGATAATTCTTAACTTTTCCATATTCTTTATATCTATATAAATTGGAAAAGAAACGTGTAAACACTTCTTGTGTCAAATCCTCTGCCTCATATGGATCATTTATATGTAGCAAACAATATTGATATATACTTGAGTAATATTTTTTGACCAGTTTTTCACACGCATCTTCATCTCCTGCTCTTGCTAGATGTACTAACAAAGAATCAGTTTTGTATTCCATTCGCAAATTTGCCTCCCTCTGTTTTCTAAATAATATAACAATCCTACTATAAAAAAAGTTAGGATTTTCTTTTGTTTTTATTTATATTTTTCTAAATATTCTTCCAAACATAAATTTTCTTCTTTCATTATTTTAGCGACAGTCGTTCCAACATAACGGTAATGCCATGGTTCATTACTAATTCCTGTTATATCCGTTTTATCTTCCGGGTAACGTTTTACAAACCCATATTTATATGCATTTTCGTCTAACCATTGATATACTTTTTTAGAAGAACATTTGTCGGTATCCGCATTAATATCAACACTCAGTCCTAATTGGTGTTCGCTTGTATCGGGAATTGCAACATATTTATTGGGAATATAATGTTTTCGATCGACCAAAATAAGATTCCATTCACCCGAAGTGTCTGCAAAGGACTTTTCTGACTGCAAAATTTTCGGTAATGTTAATTCTCCAACCTGCACATCGATTTTTATTGTTCTCCACATTACAACGGTTATTATGATAGTCATTAAAAGAATGAATACTCGTAAAATATTCTTTCTTCTACGATTGCTGTATCTTCTTTTGTTCATTTTCTCTCCCACACTTTCATTATCAAAATATTTCTACTTTTAATATAATTAACAACCAAAACGACAAAAGAGTTAGTATCTAAACTTATTTATCAATAAAAAGTTTATTTTTTCTCAATTCCAGCTCAATTTTCCCTCAATGCCTTTTTCCTCTGATTTTCGTATGCTTATCTCACAGCAAAGCAGTACCACACCAGTACAACCTGCTGAATCAATCAATACGAAAACGGAGGTATTTTTTATACGAGAACTCAGAAACACAAAAATCATTGCTGTAGATGCACCTAAAAAGGAGGAGATAAACCATGCAGAACAACATCTGCAACACGAACCTGCGCTTTAATCTGAACAAAGACCAACAGCGGAAAGCCTGGGAATATTTACAGACAATGAACAGACAGGATTTTAAATCTTACAGTCAGGTAATCTCTCTTACACTGGTAGATTATTTTGACCGCTACTACCGCACTCAGGCTGATCTCTATCTGGAAACAAGAGAACGGGAAGAACTTTTTGTCAAGCAGATTGTAGATGCAGTGGAAAACAGTCTGAAACAGGCATTGCCACTTTTTCTTTCCGGACTGACTGCTGGCATGGCGTAAAGGGAGCCCCAAATCAGGGTGTCCTTTGAAGAGTTATCAAAACAGTACCTGATGAACACCACTACTTTGAAATCCGTTTTCAAAGCAGTCTATGGAATGCCCATTGCTTCTTACATGAAAGAATACCGTATGAAGTCGGCATCAAATATGCTGTTGCATGAAGATAAATCTATTTCGGAAATTGCCGCCGCTGTGGGATATAAAAGCCAAAGTAAATTTACATCGGCTTTCCGAGATATATTTCAGATATTACCTACTGCATATCAGAAACTGTATCGTAATCAATAATTTTAATACAAAACTGCACCCACAATATCCCTGAGTGCAGTTTTGTATCAATCAATATTCTAATGTTTCTCCATCAAGTGGAATATCAGGAACAAGTATCCTATACAAATGCACTTTCCTCTTTTGCTTTCTGTAAATCTTTTAACACTGTTCCTATATCTCCCAAAATAGCAATCCCCTTATCTTCAATGAATTCCGGCAAAAACTGATATTCTGAATTTACGGAGATATAATATGCATCTTTCAAGCTGTTTGTCAGTTCCCAAAACGGTTCCTGTATAAACATCGGTGTCATGCGCCCTACTCCAAGTTCTATAAAGAGAATTTTTCTATCTTTGTTCTTTTGAATGTATTTTGAGATTTTCTCATATTCTTCTTCGTATTTTTTCCCTTGCAGAAAATTCCCATATCCTCTTACCCACGGAAACATTTCCGCACCACAATGAGGGCAGCGAGGAATCAGTTCATCCGGCACCATTGTCCCCTCTCCCATAGCCGCAATCATATCTGCCCCAGGTTGTACGGCATCCCATGTTTCATCCTGACAACACTGGGAACACTGGAAGAAACGATGATCTCCCTGAATCTCACTGACCTTTTCTTCCGAATAAATCTTTACAAACTGTGTATCCTGATTAGTCGTTAAGATATGAAAATCCTTTCCCTGCAAAATTCTATCCAAATCCAGATATGGCTCTCTGATAGGAGCATTTTGTGTAGTATTTAAAAAGGTTGCCACATATCCCCAGTGTTCATTTCTTGTAGAAAACCGATGCATCATTCCGCTAAAAGCACCTTTGAATCCATACTTATCTGCAAATTTTCCAAAATGCTCACGAAAAGAAGGAGTATCACTATAATAAAAGTCACCACCTCCAGCCGCTGATAAACCGGATGCTCCGCCTACTATGATACACTCTGCCTCCTGCACTCTGCGAACAAATTCCTGAATCTGTTCCTCATAAGGAAGTGGTTTTTGTTTGCTCAACACTACAGCAGTACCTCCGGATGCATAGGTGCTATAGTGTCTGGAATAGTTCATTTGTGTTTTCATTACCAAATTTTCGTAACAGCTCATTTTTTTCATTCTCCTGTCTCACAACTGTAATATCTTTAACTACCTTACTTAGTCTATCCTTCACTTTCTGATTTCATCGGCAACACCTCGTCAAAAGCCCGTATTGCATTGCGAATGCAATCATCGCATTCACAGAGTACAACACCTGTATCCTTTCCCTTTAGGTCTTTACATATGGTTGCGCCTGAATATTCCTGAAATTTGTTTAATATCTCGCGTGCTGTCATCGCACTTTTCTTCCCTGGCTTTACAATTCCCGCCATCATGGTTGCTCCAATCAATGCACCACAAGTTGCTTCCATACCTCCCATACCTACCGCAAATCCTGATGCAGCATTCGTCAGTATTTCCTTATCAGAATCTGATAAATCGATCATTGCCTTTATAACCGACTGACAGCAATTAAATCCATTATGTTTGTAATATACTGCTTTTTCTTCTCTTGTCATTTTCCTTAGATTTCCTTTCTGATTTCCTTTAACGCTTCCGTAAGATTACCATCCACACCGATGGATTTTTCTTTGATTTCCTCTGGAATGTAAATTTCGCCCTTGTTAAATGTGATATATCTTGCCTGTGGTTCTACTGCTGCAAGATGCATAAAAGGAGCTTTAATCATCTGATTTCTCCAACCAATGCCAAATTCCAGAATTACCAGCTTCTTTCCATGTAAATTCTGAATAAATTCTTGATAGCTGGCAGCCTTTTCCTTCCAATTTTTCGTTTCTTTAAACGAGGACATCTCACCCCAATTTACTTCCATATCTCCACCGCATTTTGGACATTTCGGCAGTAACTCTTTGGGTACTCTTCCGTTTACTTCCTCTTCTGTCATGGCGAGAACTGCTTTTTGATCAGGATAGACCTCGTCATGACATCTGTTCTTGCACCGCATCTGGGTTAATTTCCCTTCCATTTCAAAAACACGGTCTGCCTCAAAACCTGCCGGCACAAAATGATCCTCCGCATTGGAAGTTACTACGAAATATTCTTTATCCTTTACCAGTGCATAGATGTTTTTCATAATCTCACTCGGCTCATCCTGCATAGCTTTTGCCTTAACAAGTCTGCTTACAAACGCCCACTTTTCTTCTACCTTCATTGGCACTGAAAATCCATGTAAAACACAGCGCAGTCCGTATTTTTCTCTGAAATCTCCCATATTTTCCTGAAACCATGCGTCATCTGCAAAAATATTATATCCCTCTGCGATAGACAAACCATTACTGGCTCCAATCAAAATACCATCTGCTTCTTTGATGATTTGACTTATCTCTTGATATACATTCATCTTCATCACATTTCCTTTCACACTATGTTTTCTTTTATATCAGATTCCACACTTTTTATTTTGCTTGACTTTTATTTTTTTACTTGTTAAAATTAAAATTACATCAAGCATTAAAATTATATTATCATGTAAGTTTAAAAATTGCAAGAAAAATTCGAGGTGACAAATGAAATATTCCACAAAGCTTAGTGACACCATTCATATTCTTATATTTATTGCTCTTGGAGATGACGAACAACTCTCCAGCACAAAAATTGCAGAAAGTATCAAGACAAACCCGGCTTATGTCAGACAGCTTATGGCAACCCTGAAAAATGCAGGCATTGTTGTCAACACACAAGGTCATGCGAATGCCGCTCTTGCAAAATCGGCAGATAAAATCAATATGTATGACATCTACCGAGCTGTAGAGGGCGATAAGCCGCTGCTTCACCTGGACACAGATACCAATCCGGATTGTGGAATCGGTATCAACATTCAATTCGCTATTGGGGACTTCTATCATGAAATTCAAAATATGATAGATGAAAAAATGAAATCCATTACATTGCAGGATATTATTGATCGGTATTATTTTAAAATCAGGAAAGCTAAAAACCTTTAACTAATCAAAAATAGCAAGCACTGCCTGTGTCATGACACAGGCGAAATTCCCCACACTCTCCTACCGTCTGTGCTTGTGAATTTCCATAGGGAAGTATCTATGATATGTACGATAAAGCAATCAGCAGCTACAAAAATGCACCAACCGGAACCCGTGAAGATATAAAAAAGAAATACCAGAACAACAAACTAAATCTTCAAGGCTCCATACAAAATGCCATTCTGCGCCACCTGGTCAAACTCCATTCCAAGCGAAATACCAATCATTATTCATAATGGCCGTTCTCCTAACTTCTTTGTAATAATATGATTAAAGGGTCAAAATACCTTTTGACCCTCATATCATAATATATCATCACTTCATCTATCATAGAAAGAGTAAGTGCTATTTTCTTCTATTCAGCCTTTCCTTCCGGAAAAATTATTTTAAATACGAAGAAAAATATCACCATGGAAACTCCACCTGTAATAATTGTCACAAGCATGTTATAGACTGCCGGTGCCACATATGCAGATGCAACCGGCATCCACAGATTATTAAATCCATTACAAATCAGTGAAATTACCACCCACGCAATAAAATACCAGATTGCCTGATATACAGGATTACCATGACTTTTAAAAGTAATATTTCTCTGAAGTGGAAAATTAATACACTGTGCAAGAAATGACCCCAATTCATAACTGATAAAATAACCAAGTCCACCACCAAGCAGTACATTCCCTGCTGCATCACGCAATACATTATACCCCAGCAGACTCCATGTGAATTTTACTCCAAATAAATTCATGGAAATCTTTGGCCACATGAATTCTGTACCAGCCAGACCAATTCCCAAAATCCCCGGTAAAAATGTAAATACAAGATACTGAAATACAGTCACACCCATACTGAATACAACAAAATAGAATATCTGATAAAGCCATTTTGCAAAAGCAGAATGCTTCTCTTCAAAACATTTCCATATATTTTTTATATAATTCATCTGCACTTTCCTCCGGCTCCTTTTAATAATTTTTCATATTTCTTATTATGTCTTCTGTTTCTAAAATATCCGCCAATTACTTTTTTTACTCCAAGCATAAAGTGCCCATTTACAACATCAACCATTCCATATACCATTTCCATACTGACTGCTCCGCCGGTCATCTTAGCAATCGCTCGAAACGGCATATTATAAATAAAGAGAATATTCAGATCCGGCTTTCCATGTGCCTCACTCTTCTTTTTCATTTTTGTAAGACATCTGTATATCAGCCTTGCAAGTCGGCTTTTTGCATAATACATCTGACAGATTGCATCATTGATTTCCAGATTTCCACTCCATCTTCCGTCCGGTATCTCATGGCCAAGAAGTTCCCGAAATTCATCATCTGATATTTTCTGCACGATTCCTGTATAATAGTAAGGCATTTTTGCCGGATTATAAGGATATTCTTTACTGTTTCCTATTCTCTCAGTCTTACCTGTTAAACGAATATCTGCAACACTGGCTCCTACCATAATCTGATAATTGCCTGTTTCTATTTCCCACTGTCCTGTTTTTATATTCCAATAACGGAATGTCTTATCATCAAACGGAATACTGATTTGTCTGCGTTCTCCCGCCTTAAGATAAACTTTTACAAAGCCCTTCAGTTCTTTTTCCGGTCTGAACACAATTGCATTAGGAAGCCCTACATACATCTGAACAACCTCTGCTCCATCTCTGTCACCTGTATTGGTAACCGAAACTTTGATTCCATCCTCTTCTATAATAAGATCAGAATATGTAAATTCTGTATAAGAAAGCCCAAAGCCAAATGGGTATTGCACCCGGACTTTTGAAGTATCATAATAGCGATATCCTACATAAACACTCTCGCGGTATTCCGATGTTTTCTCATTACTTGGATAGTATCTAAATGCCGGTGTCTGTTCATAAGATATGGGATATGTTTCTGCCAGTCTTCCTGATGGATTCACTTTTCCGGTCAAAATATCCAATGTTGCTAAAGCGCCTGCCTGTCCATTCAGATATCCATGCAAAATCGCTTTGCAGTAGGTATGCCATGGCATTTCTATCGCAGATCCTGCACTTAATATTCCAATAATATTTTCATTCACTTTACTGATATCCTGCAGAAGATTTATCTGATTCTGCGGAATCCGCATATGTGTTCTGTCCAGTCCTTCTGATTCACTGATTTCATCAAGACCAAAGCAGAAAATCACAATATCCGCGTTCATAGATAAATCTAATGCAAACTTTCTATCATTCTCATCTACATCTCCATTTCTCTGATAGCCTCTTGTCATCCCCAGAATATTCAGATCATATTGCTGCAAAACCGATGACATATCTTCTACTTTTGTTGGATTGACCATAGAAGATCCTGCCCCCTGATATCTTGGTGAAAAAGCAAAATCTCCAATAACAGCGATGGATTTTTTGGTATCCAGCGGAAGAATCTGTTTTTCATTTTTCAAAAGAATCATGCTTTCTGCTGCTGCTTTCCTTGCAAGTTGATGGTGTGCATCTCTGTCAAAGTTTTTATCTGAAAGCTTCTTGCCTGATGTCAGTTCCATCACTGCATCCACCAGTTCTCCAACTCTTTCATCCAAATCCGCTTCCTTTAGCCTTCCGTTTTGGACAGCATCAATTACTTCTCTTGCTGAATCATACCCACAAGACGGCATTTCCAGATTGGAACCGGCAGCAACACCTTTCACATGGTCATTGCTTCCGCCCCAGTCTGTTACTACAATCCCATCAAATCCCCAGTCTTTGCGCAAAATATCTGTCAAAAGATGTTTGTCCTCATTAGCATAGATTCCGTTAATCTGGTTGTAACTGCTCATGATTGCTTTTGCGTGTCCTTCTTTAACAGCTATCTCAAAACCGGTCAGATAAATTTCTCTTAATGTACGTTCGTCAACAACTGCGTCCATTGCCATTCTACGAAGTTCCTGACTGTTAACTGCCAGATGCTTAGGGCATGCATAAACGCCTTTACTCTGTATTCCACGAATATATGATGCTGCCATCTTCCCGGAAAGATATGGATCTTCTGAAAAATATTCAAAATTTCTTCCACATAATGGGCTTCTTTTAATATTTAATCCCGGACCAAGCAGGATATTTACATCCATACTTGCCGCTTCTTCTCCGAGAGCCTCTCCAATCTCCTCCCCCAGATCCTGATTCCAGCTGTTTGCGATCGTCGCTGCTGTGGGAAAACAAGTTGCATTCAAGGATGCATTCAGTCCCAGATGGTCTCCTGCTCCTGCCTGTTTTCTGATTCCATGCGGTCCATCCGAAAGAAAGATGGACGGGATGGAAAGTCTGTCTATTTCTCTGGTTTGCCAGACTGTTTTTCCACTGAGGATTGCTGCCTTTTCTTCTATTGTCATCTTTTCAACCAATTTTTGTTGTTTCATAATTGTTTTCCATCCCACTTTCATCTTTATTCAGCGTTCTTTCTTTTCTTATATCCTCTGATTACCAATACTTCCATTCCTGCCATGAAAAGCACTATTACAACGTCAATACCAATTGCTGCTTTTTTCCAGTTTTCCATACTTGTTTCTTTATGTTTTCCATCATAAGCCCAGCTGCTCACAACTGTATACATGACATTTTTGCAGGCATTTCTCATCTGAAGTACAGATGTTGGATGCTCTGGATTAGCTACATTATTCTCTTCTCCGTTAAATGTAGATAACATTGCATCTACACCATTTGCTAATGCTGCATCTGCATTCATGAATCCATGACCATTGTTTCGGAAGAAGTCTGTAAGTGCCATTCCTCTGAATCCCCATTCATCTCTAAGAACTGTCTTCATAAGATTACTGCTTTCTCCAGTCCATTTATCTCCAAGGAAACTCCAGGAAACCATAACCGCATTTGCGCCACCTTGTTTTACAGAAATTTCAAATGGTTTTAGATAGATTTCCCGGATTGCCTGCTCATTCGACCAGACACTTACCATTTTGGCATTACCTTCATACATAGCAAAATGCTTGATGTAAGAATATACTCCGTATTTTCTTGCTCCTTCTACTGCTTTTGCTCCCATATTTCCTGAAAGGACTCCATCTTCTGAGAAATATTCATAGTTTCTTGCACCAAATGCAGTTCTATGAGTGTTCATACCCGGTGCATACCAGCCTTCTGCACCCATTTCCTGGCTGATCTTGCCCATGCATTCACCCCAAGTCTGTGCAAGATTCTTATTCCATGTAGAAGCAATCACTACTTCGATTGGGAAACCAATTGAGCCAACTCCTGTAAAGTTATTATTAATTGCTGCCGGTCCGTCAAAATCAAGTGTACCTACTTTTCCAACAGAATCCATCGCAGCTGTCTGATAACCTGCCATTGCAATCATATTTGACATTTCATCAACAGTAAGCTGATCTAAAAGTTTTTCCCAACGTGGATCATCATAATCAGCATCACGCATATCAGCTAATGTAAGTCCATTATCTGCTCCTGTTGTTGGCATTTTGTCCTTATCATTGAGATATGTAGTCTTATCAAAATTCTTGTTCAAATGATATTCAGAAACATATGGCTCACCTAGTTCAGCAGATGCCGGTGCTTTTGTAGCCTCTTCATAATTCGCAAAATGATCTGCTCGTGATAAATATGTCACATCACCTTTTGCATCTTCAAATACATTTGTTGCTGCAGTATCATCTGATGCTCTTTTATTTTCTTCCTTATATACTACATCATCATCTGCAGTATAAGTTTTCTGATCCAGCACAGTGTGTGAATCGCTGTTGATAGAAATCACATAATCGCCTTTTTCAAGAACATACGCTTTTGCATTATTCTCATCATAAGAGGCCATATCTTCTATACTGAATGTAACTGTAACAGTCTGAGATTCTCCCGGCTGAAGCAGATTTGTTTTTTCAAACTCAATTAGATTTGCAGAAGATTTCTCAATTCCCCCATTTGTATATGGTGGATTATAATATACTTCTACTACATCTTTTCCGGCTTCATCTCCTGTGTTGGTTACTTCTACATCTACAGAAATCTGTCCGTCTTTTTCCTCCAGTTCACCCATTTTCTGTTCGAACTCTGTATAACTCAAACCATATCCAAATGGATACTGTACAGTCTTATCGTAATCAATCGCACCTTCCTGTGCAGCTGTTTCATAATACTTGTATCCTACATAAATGTCTTCCACATAATTGGTAAATGCCGGAGCATACACCTGCGCAGTTCCTGCGTTCATTCCTTCAACGGCCATATCTGCCAGATTTGTATACTCTGTTTTTTCTGCATTATTCCACCATGGAGCAGTCGTCATATCATAAACAAATGTATCCGGTGTTTTTCCGGAAGGATTGACTTCACCTGAAAATACTTTACCAAGCGCATTAAATCCCACATTTCCCGTTCCCGGGCACCATACTACAGATTTAATCTGAGGATATTCATCTGCGAAACCAAGTTCAAACTGATTTGCTCCATTATAAATCACAATTACATTATTAAAGTTTGAGCAAACCATATCCACCATATCTCTTTCAGTTTGTGAAAGCTGCAGATAATGCTCGCCCTCAGGAAAATCATCATATTCATCTGAATTATTATCATATGCTGCTTTACTTACATCCATAGGAATATCATTATGACCTTCACCTGCTTTTCTGGAAAGAACCACAACTGCAACATCAGAATACTCTTTCGCATTTTTAATAAGCTTATCACTGTAAGTATCTACAGGTGGCTCCGGTAATGTCCAGCTCTGTTTCTGGATAGACATTTCCGGATTATCTGCACCATAATTGTTATAAAAATCGACCAGTTCCTGATTAATAGAAAATCCGGCATTTTCAAGACCCTGATTCAGGCTGACTATATCATACAGGCCATTAATTCCACCGGAACCTGCTCCTCCGTAAGCCGGATTAATAGATTCCCAGCCAAAAATATTCAGTTTTTTTGTTTCGTTTAAAGGAAGCAGGCTTTCATTTTTCAGGAGAACAATTCCATCTTCCATTATCTCTTCTGCTACTCCTGCGGCTTCTTTATTTGTTTCATTACTAATAGTTCCACTTCCTGTTGCAAGTCCAATCAACGTAGACATTGGTCCAAAACAGATCATATTTACGCAGATTACAACTGCAAGAAGCATCGCAATCGCAGCTTCTCCTCTTACCAAAAATCTTTTTTCCTTAGACATCCTGCGGCATGCAATCATAATTACGATTCCTATTACAAGTGCAGCAACAATACCGATAATATACGGTTTGCATAATTGTAATACCGCCAGCACGTCTTCCATTTCAACACTGATCATTCTCTTTTTTCCTCCTTTGATTCTCTCGTCTTTTCAGGTATCATTCCCTGTTGGCATTACTATAACATGTTTATCATTTTGTGCCATTTCGGGCACAAGATGTAACAAATATGGCACAAAACACTAAAAAAGGTCCACCGGACCTCTTTGTCGTATGCTGGGCAACAAAAATACCCAGAGCATTACAATACTCTGGGTAAAAGAATCTTTAATTCAAACCAGTTCTGCTGTACTCCAAATGCAACAGAGCCATCATATTTTTCTACTGCTGCACGAATACTTTTCAATCCGAAACCATGGTTTTTACTATCTGTTTTTGTTGTTGCAATCAGATTCTCTTCATTTTTGTAGATTTCTGCTTCACAATAATTTTCTATCTTGATAAACACAAATCCTTTTTGAGCGCATAATGTCAGATGAATCAGTCTTTTTTTCGGATCTGGAATCATAATCACATGTTCAATAGCATTGTCCAAAGCATTTCCAAATATAGAACATATATCTGTTACATGCATATAATCCAATAATTTTCCATCTGCCACGCAGGTTATTTGTATATGATTTTTTCGACAATGAAAAATCTTAGCTGCCAAAATCGTATCAAGTACATGATTCCCCGTTCTGCTTATATTTTCAAAAGCAGCAATTTCCTTTTCCATGGAATCAATCCATTTTTTTCGCTTCTCTTCATCTGATTCCGCACGAAGTCCCATTATCTGATGCTTCAGATCATGGTATTTCATTTGTATGAGATCCAGGCTGTCCTGATAATTTCGATATTGCTCATACTGGCTTTTCAGCATCATATTCATTACTGAAAGTTCTCTCTCAGCAACATACTCACTGATCCTGCTCTGATAAGCATAGAGGATTGCAATTCCCCCAAGATCAATCAGTGTTCTGATAGAAAAAATATCTGCACGTTCTCTGCTCGCAAATGGCACATTTTCATTTAAAAAACTCAGATTACTAAAAGCAAAGATTGCTACCGCCATAATTGCTACCGCCGCTACTTCCCTTACGGTCATCTGTTCAAGATAATTCTGCTTCAGAAGATCTTTTTCTAAATAAATATCAAGAGTAAAACAGCCTCCAAAAATAACTATCGTAATCAGAATTTCAACCCATATACTATGATTTTCCCATGTCTGTACACTAGATACCATCTGCCACTGCAGCGAAGCTGCAAACTCAGCAAGAACAAATGCACGGGCGCAGCAATAAGCCGCTCCAAGAGGCTTCATTTTTCCTCCGATCATAAGAAATACATACATCATACCTGCTGCAATCATCATACAGGGAATCCACAAAATCTCTGTTACATTGTCTGTCAAAGTCAAAAATATACTCTGGATAGCCAGCATGAATAGACTGCCTGCCAGAAAATGTACAGATTTCATATTTTCTTTTTTTAGGATATAAAGATAAACCAAACATGATCCCCACTCTGCTATTGCCGTATAAATTCTTGGAATATCCTGATATAACATTGTATCCTCCATTTCGCATGAAATCATTCCATATTGAGGTTTTGCAGAAGCAGATTCATGAATTCCTTTTTTTTGGCTCTGCTGACAGGTATATGTACATTATTGATCACACAATCAGAACCAACAAATCCCTCTACATGATTCATATTTACCAGATAGCCCTTTGCACACCGAAAAAAATTATGTGGTGTAAGTTTTTCTTCAAGTTCTTTCATCGTGATTCTTGAAGAGTAATCTCCTCTCGAAGTATAATAAATTACATTATGTTTCTGTCCCTCAATAAAATAGATATCTGCTATATCTATCTTTACAACTCCTTTTCCAATCGGAATCGTAAGAAATTCTTTAACCTCAGAGCGCATACGTCCAATTGCTTTATCCAGCTTCTGAGAAAAAGAAAAGTACTCAACCGGTTTTACTACATAATCCATTGCATCAACTTCATATCCACGTACTGCATATTGAATCATATTGGTAATGAACATGATAATTACTTTCTGATCTATCTGACGGATTTTTTCTGCTGCTGTCATACCGTCCATAAACCGCATCTGAATATCCATAAGAATAATGTCAAAACTGCCACTGTAATTCTCAGTGATATCTTCTCCATCTCCAAATATTGTAACTTTTATTGATTTTCCTCTTTCCGTTTGATATTTCCGGATATACTCTGTTAATTGTTTTACGTAAATTTCTTCATCTTCCACAATTGCAATTTGTATCATCCCATACCCTCCACAAGAAATGCATTCTTTGTAACTATTCAAGCCCACACAATATAGATCTTGCTTTTGATTCATGGACGCATCCTATAATTTTAGTATACAGCAACTATACAGTTGCGACAAGATGTGTATTTTTTCTTTTTTGAAATATGCTGGAACGACGTTTTGATTGATAATCCGTTTAAAGAAAAACCGATACGATGCGGATAAGGAAAAAGTGGCTTCCCAATAGTCTCCCCATACCCTCTCAATAACAGATGTTTCACTTGTCTGTTGGTTCCACCTGAAGGTGTTCACAGCTCTATTTCTAATATCGGAAGGGACAGCCGATATTAAAATATGTGGACTCCCGATGGGAGGAACAGTCGCAGCGAAAGGAGGAATATGAGAACAGAAAACAAAGATAAATGGAAGTTGTCTATTATCTAATACAAGCTTTGGCAGTATAGGATTCAACGTCAATCTTAACCACATTTACTGCACTTGCCATCTTATCGTCGATTTCATGTTCTTCGCCAGTCTGTACTTTCATAAGAACACCAAGCGCTTTACATTTTTCTTTTATGTCTTCAATGATCATTGCTTTACCTCGACACATAACGCTCTCATACTCTGCTCCATATTTGCAAGGTATATCCGCTGTAATAAGAGATTCACCTCTATCAATTTCTACAAATACATTCCTGTTTTCTTTAAGGCACTCCAGCTTGTGTCCTTCTTTCGCACAATGCACATAAAATGTCAGCTTTCCCTTTTCCATTTTGTAGCCATAATGCAATGGTACAATATAAGGGAATTCACCGTCAAACATTCCTAAATGCATATATCTTGCTGACGCAATAATTGTCTCGATTTTATCAATGTCGGTAATCTCTCTATCTTTCCTTCGCATAGTTTTTTACTCCCTTCAAATTCCGATTTCTCAGTTTCAAAAATTGGAAGTTAGCGATTTCTTTTTCCGGTATTCTCTGTCCCACGGATTTCCTCATGATAGAAATAATCTACGATCACCGGATGTCCCTGCGGGACTCTGCCATAAGGCATTTCATTATCCACAAAGGCAC
>OJOE01000514.1_pt1 | contig 20612 bp, 17 predicted proteins | sample 1598191 | NCBI WGS metagenome assembly OJOE01 (sample SAMN03922463, study PRJEB24848) | human gut metagenome | isolation source: stool sample | host: Homo sapiens | place: Germany | collected 2009-11
CGAGGCCGAGCGCAAAATGGATTCTAAAAAACACCTTGCCAAATAGGAGCGTCAGGACGCAAAGAGGCTCCGCAGCGCGAAGCGCGATGCGGAGCCTCTTTGCATGTCCGAGGACGTTCCGGAGAGAAGTCCCCGTCCCGCCCCCGGATTCCCGGTGGGAGTTCTAGACCTTGTCGGCCTTAGTACATACCGCCGCCCTGCTGACCAGCGGTAGCAGCAGCGATAGCGTCCTCAAGCTGAGTGTTCTTGGGCACATCGGAGACGGTAGCCTCGGTGATGAGGATCAGGCTGGCGACAGAAGCAGCGTTCTGCAGGGTGACGCGGCTGACCTTGACGGGGTCGAGGACGCCCATCTCGATCATGTCGCCCCACTCGCCGTTGGCAGAGTTGAGACCCTGGCCGGCGGGCAGCTCGGCAACCTTGTCGACCACGACAGCGCCCTCAAAGCCAGCGTTCTTGGCGATGGTAGCGACCGGAGCGGTCAGAGCCTTCTTGACGATGTCGACACCGATCTTCTCCTCGGGGTCGTCAATCTCGACAGCATCGATCGCAGGAGCAGCGTCCATGAAGGCGACGCCGCCACCGGCGACAATGCCCTCCTCGACAGCAGCACGGGTAGCCTGCAGGGCGTCCTCGACGCGGTGCTTGATCTCCTTGAGCTCGGACTCGGTAGCAGCGCCGACCTTGATGACGGCAACGCCACCGGAGAGCTTGGCCAGGCGCTCCTGGAGCTTCTCGCGGTCGAAGTCAGAGGTGGTGTTCTCCATCTCGCCCTTGATCTGAGCGATGCGAGCGTCGATGGCCTCCTTGGAGCCAGCGCCGCCGACGACGACGGTGTTGTCCTTGGAGATGGTGACGGACTTAGCGGTACCGAGCATATCGGCGGTGATGTCAGCGACCTTCACGCCCAGCTCGTCCAGAGCGGCCTGGCCACCGGTGAGGACGGCGATGTCCTCGAGGATGCGCTTGCGGCGATCGCCGTAGCCCGGAGCCTTGACGGCGCAGACGTTGAGAGCGCCACGGATCTTGTTGAGGACCAGGGTAGGCAGAGCCTCGCCGTCGATGTCCTCAGCGATGATGAGCAGGCCACGGCCAGCGCGCTGGACAGCCTCGAGAACGGGCATGATGTCCTGAACGCTGGAGATCTTCTGGTCGGTGATGAGGATGTACGGATCCTTCATCACGGCCTCCATGCGGTCGTTGTCCGTGACGAAGTAAGCGGAGACATAGCCCTTGTCGAACTGCATGCCCTCGACGGTGTCGATGGTGATGTCGAACGTCTGGGAATCCTCGACGGTGATGACGCCGTCCTTGCCCACGACCTCCATGGCCTCGGCGATCTTCTCGCCGACCTCGGGGTCACCGGCAGAGATGGTACCGACGGAAGCAATCTGCTCCTTGGTCTCGACCGGCTTGGCCTGCTTCTTCATCTCGGCGACGGCGGCGTTGACGGCCTTGTCGATGCCGCGACGGATGGCCAGCGGGTTAGCGCCAGCAGCAACGTTGCGCAGACCGTCGTTGACGATGGCCTGAGCGAGCAGGGTTGCGGTGGTGGTGCCGTCACCCACGGTGTCGTTGGTCTTGGTGGCGACCTCCTTCACCAGCTGGGCGCCCATGTTCTCGATGTTGTCCTCGAGCTCAATCTCCTTGGCGACGGAAACGCCGTCGTTGGTGATGGTCGGAGCACCGAACGTACGCTGCAGCGCAACGTAGCGACCCTTGGGGCCCATGGTGACGGTTACGGCGTCGGCCAGAGTGTTGACGCCCTTGGCAAGCTTAGCGCGGGCATCGGTGTTGAACGTAATGTTCTTTGCCATGGTAGGTAATCCTCCAAAAGAAATGTGACTCGCGTCGCCGCTTCCGAGTCCTATGCGGCGGGCGCGTTCAAAGACGAATCAGAGATTCTGACGAGACTAGGCCTCGACGACAGCGTAGATGTCGTCGGCGCGCATCAGCAGATACTTCTCGCCGTCGACCTTGACCTCGTTGCCACCGAACTTACCGTAGATGACAACGTCACCGACCTTGACGTCCATGGGGATGCGCTCACCCTTGTCGTTGACCTTGCCGGCGCCAACGGCAACGATGGTGCCGCGCTGCGGCTTCTCCTGGGCGTTGCTGGCGATGTACAGACCAGAAGCGGTCTTCTGCTCGGCCTCGTCGGGCTTGACCAGAACACGATCTGCAAGCGGCTTCAAAGACGACATGCTTGTCTCCTCCTTTTTGGGCCGCGTGGTTATGCCACGCGAATTAACCCTTTTTGTTTGCGTACGCGTTGAATGGTACCCACGAATAGCGGGTTATACAACACGGAGTCAAAAAATCTTATTTTTTGGCACTTAGATTTTCTGAATGCCGGGGGATAACTTAGCGATGCCTCCCGTGTGGCTCCGGAGGGGCGGGGCGTAAGGTTTCCTGCTCGGGCAGTCCTGCTCGCACGAAGGCCACATTAAGTGGCCTTCGGCTCGTGCGGAACTCGCGATAAACCTTATGCCCCGCCCCTCCGGAGCCACACGGGAGGCAGGTTAACTAATTCAGGCCCGGCATTCAGAAAAGTCAGTGCAGCAAAATGGCGATGCAGATGTTGCGAACAAGAAAGGGGCACGTTGCTGAAACGTGCCCCCTATGAGTGGGGTATGAGGCTAGCGCTCGTAGATTACGTTACCTGCCAGGTAGGTGGCCTGAACCTTGGTGGCTTGCAGTTCTTGGGGGTCGATGGTGAGTGGGTTTTGATCCAGGACTACCAGGTCGGCGTATTTGCCGGGTTCCAGGCTGCCGAGGTTTTGCTCGTCGCCCGCTGCGTACGCGCTGCCCAGGGTGTAGTTGCGCAGGGCTGTTGCTGCATCGATGCGCTCGCTCGGCAGCCAGCCGCCCTCGGGCCAGTGGCTTTTGGGGTCCTGGCGCGTGATAGCCGTGTAGAGCACGTTCATGCTGGTAACAGCTGTGATAGGGCTGTCGGTACCGAAGGCTTGGCGAATGCCGCGCTGCTTATAGGTCGCAAACGGCCACATGATGCGGCTGCGCTCCAGGCCCAGATCGCGCTCGGGGCCGCCCGGGTCGAGTGTAATGTGACAGGGCTGGCTCGAGGCAACGACGTTAAGCTTGCGTAGACGATCGATGTCCTCGGGCAAGAGGTTCTCCAGATGCTCGAGCGTGTTATGACTGTGCTGGGGCAGGCCATACAGTTCGGCGGCCTCCTCAAAGATATCGAGCGCGGCATGGATGGCACCGTCGCCAATGACGTGGATGCGCACGGTGTGACCGCGCTCCGCGGCAGCGAGGACCAGTTTGCGCATACGCTCGGCCGGAACCGTCAGACGGCCCTGGTCGCCCGGGAAGCGCGGGTTGGTATAGGGCTCGGTGAGATAGGCCGTGTGTTCGCTCGACACGCCGTCGAAGAACTGCTTAAAGCCTGGCGCCGAGAGCAGCGCGTTGTTCGCGTAGCGGGTCTGCAGCTCTTCCAAGCGCGACTGGTCATCCAACAGCGTGGGGAACAGATGGGCGCGGATGCCCAACTTGCCGGCTGCCTGCAGTTTGTCGTAGACGTCGTCGCGGATAAAGTCGCAGCCCGGCATGGGCATGAGCGACATATCGCATATCGAGGTGATGCCCTGCTCGGCCATACGCCTCATTTGATCGGCGTAAGCGCTTGCGATGCGATCCTCCCCCAGCCACTCAAGGCAGCGCGGTAGCAGCTGCATGGCAGCCGCCTCGTGAGCAATGCCCGTGAGTTCGCCGTTTGCATCCTTGTCGTAACTGCCGCCCGCTGGCGGCTCGCTGTCGCGTGTGACGCCGAGCGCCTCGAGTGCGCGGCTGTTGAGCCAAAGCGTGTGCCCGTCGCCCGAATACATAACGCAGGGACGATCGGGGAATGCCGCATCGAGCGACGCCTTGGTAGGATGCTCGGGCGGGTCCCAACGGTAATCACGCCAGCCCTGCGTCACAACCCAAGCGTCGTCGGGCAGGTCCCGGGAAAACTCGAGCGCGTGCTGCACCAGCGCAGCCTCGGACGTGCCCATATCCATGAGCATGTACGGCGAGGAACCGACCGAGGTATGGAAGAAGTGCAGATGAGCGTCATGGAAACCGGGGCAGACAAACTGCTCGCCGTAGTCGATAACCGGCGTGGCGGCAGGAGCGGCGGCGATCACGTCATCGGGCGCACCGACTGCGACGATACGGTCGCTTGCAATGGCAATCGCCAGCTCGCGGGCGGTATCGGTGCCGTCTTGCGCGGTAAAGACGTTCTTGGAGCGGATAATCCGATCGATATGTTGCATGGGCATCCCCATCTCTGGCAGGAAATTCAACACCCCCGAGTGTACTCCCCCGCCCTTGTAACAAAACCCCAAGCGGCAAACGGCAACTTTACCAGCCCTAGCGGCAGGTGGCATACTGGAGAGAGCCTGTACGATTTTGCGATCAACCCAGCAAGGAGCAAATCGACCATGACGAAGACCAAGGCACAGCAGATTATGGCGGCGACCGAGGCTCGCGCGGCAGACGATGTCACCGCGGCCATCCGAGATATCGCCACCGAGTTTGAGCCCTACATCATCAAGCAGCGCCGCCACTTCCATAAGCACCCGGAGTTGAGCCTTGCCGAGGAGCGCACGACCTCCGACATCGCCAACCAGCTCGACGCCATGAATATCCCCTACGAGCGTCCCCTCAAGACGGGCCTGGTGGCGACCCTTCGCGGCACCGCGCCCGACGCCTATCGCGAGGACGGCACGCCGCGCCGCCGTATCCTACTGCGCGCCGACATCGACGCCCTGCCCGTTACCGAGCAGACCGGCGAGGAGTTTGCCAGCGTCAACGAGGGCTGCATGCACGCCTGCGGCCACGACTGCCACATCGCCATGATGCTCGGCACGCTGCAGATCCTGCGCCATATGACCGACGACATCCACGGCGAGGTCCGCATCGTCTTCCAGCCCAGCGAGGAAAACGGCCAGGGCGCCAAGCTCATGATCGGCACGGGCGTGCTCGACGGCGTCGATGGTGCCTACGCCGCGCATATCTGGAGCGAAGTCGACGCCGGCACCGTGAGCTGTGAGCCCGGCCCGCGCATGGCAAACACCGACTGGTTCCGCATCGATGTCCGCGGCACCTCGTGCCATGGCGCCATGCCCCAGCGCGGCCACGACGCCGTTATGGTGGCTGCCGAGATCGTCAACGCCCTGCAGACCATCGTCTCGCGCGAGATCAGCCCCTACGAGCCGGCTGTCATCACCGTCGGCGAGCTGCACGGCGGCACCGCGCGCAACGTTATCGCCGGCACGGCCTACCTCGCCGGCACGGTGCGCACCTATGGCGACAAGACGCACGAGGAAATGCCCGAGCTTATGCGCCGCATCGTGGAGCACACCGCGGCAGCCCTGGGCGCAGAGGCCGAACTTACCGACTACACCATCGCCAACTACAAGGTCGAAAACGACGTCGCCTCGAGCGAGCGTTGTCGTCAGGCCGTGGTCAAGTGCTTGGGCCCCGCGGGCGAAGGCCATTATCGCGGCACGCTTTCGGGCGAGGACTTCTCGGAGTACCTGCGCCGCGTGCCGGGCGTGCTCGCCTTTGTTGGCACGCGCAACCCCCAGATTGGCGCCACGTACGCCCAACATTCTTGCTTCTACAAGATTGACGAGACCGTGCTGGCAAAGGGCTCCATGGTGGCCGCCCAGTATGCTATCGACTTTTTGGCCGAGCCCACGCAAGAGGAGCTCGACGGCCCCACGATCGCCGCGGTTGCCGAGACCAACCCCGACTTGGCCGCCAAGCTGCGCTCTGCCAAGGCCACGGCCGCTGAGGCGCGCGACGCCATGCACGATGCTCGCACCGCCCGCCATGCTGCAATCAAGGGCATCCACGATGCGCGGGCTGCCGCTCGCCACGAGGAAAAGCGCGACGAGTAGCCGTCACGCCCATCCATAACAGCCTGGCTAAAGCAAAGCGGGGGCGGACGTTATCTCAACGTTCGCCCCCGCTTATGTGTCGACCGTTTTTCTAGCGCGTCCTCCGTCACGCCAGGTAAGAGCGAAGGATGGTGAGCCAGCGTGGGGGTTCGAGGTGGATGATATCGTCGGGAACTCCGGCGGGCGCATAGCCGCCAAAGAGCAGACCGGCATCTGCCGGATTGACGAGGCGCACGATCCATACGACGACGACCAGCACGCACAACACGGTGACCGCAATGTCGATACCACGCTTTAGCTTGCTCGATGCCACCTCCTCGCGCACGAACGCGAGCACAAACGCAATCGGCACCACCCAAAACAGCGGATGGTAGGCAAAGGCAGCCGCATAATCGAGGCGCAGCGCCGCCAGCCACGCCCTCGTCATGCCGCATCCCGGACAAGGAATGCCCGTCATCAATCGAAAAATGCAGCCAATGTCGAGCAGGTAGAGCGCGAGCCAGGCGACAAAGAGCGCGCCGGTGCAAAAAAGGGCGCGGCGAAGGAGCTCTGCCGTGCCCCTATGTCCCTGGAAGCTGTTCACGCCGCCCTTATTGTTAGGCACGAGCGCCAAGGCGAGTGTTGTAAGCCGTTGCCATGGCATTGGTATTATTGATGACGATGTTCATAGCGAAGATGGGACCAAGGCCGCACAGGAGCGCGCCGAAGATCTGCCACAGAAGAACGGTGGTGCCGTTTTCCTGGAACACCAGGCCGTAGCGAGGAGCGTTGGCCTGCAGGCGGTTGCCAATCTTGTAATACCAGTAGTACGCGTAGAAGCCGCAGGTCACAAACGATAGAAGGATGAATTCCGCCAGACCCGGCGTGTAATCGCCGTCATCCTGACACAACGTGTTGACGTCGCGTGCCAAGCAATACAGGAAGTAGAACGAATAGATACCGCAGGTCACAAGAGAGAGCAGCAGCCAGCCGATCAGGCTGCGGTCAGCCTTAATGGGGTCATAGCCCATCGGAGCGGATGCGGACTGTTGGGCGTATTGACCGGTGTACTGCTGCTGAGGCTGGGGCGCGGGCTGAATAGCCTGGGCCGGAGCGGGCTGGGGCTGCGGGGCCGCAGCGGCAGAAGCGGCACCAACGGCGGATCCGCAAACAGGGCAGAATTTGGCATCATCCGAAATGGGAGAACCACAAGTGGGACAGAACATGAGCCTCTCCTTTTCCTAAGGCGTCGCACGCCTTCAAACCTTACACGTCTACGTTCTCAACAATAGCCGCGACGTTGTTGCGCAACATTGACCAATTTCCGAGAAATTTTGCTGCAACCGTTTTCCCAGGCATTTTCTTGCTTTCGCAGTAGAAAAAGGCACCCCGGGCTCAGTTGCCCAGGGCGCCTCGACCGGCTATTCGGTTTGATTGTTTTCGGCAGCAGGATTATCGCCCGGCTCATCCGCCGGCGTGGCAACGGCATCCCAATCGGGCTCCGCAGGCGTCGCCTCGGACGCCGGTGCGGGGACAGGAGCAGGTGCCGGGGCAGGGGCAGGCGCGGGTGCCGGGGCAGGTGCAGGCGCGGGCGCCGGGGCAGGCGCAGCACCAGTGGCTGCCGTGGGATTGAATCCCGCAGGAGCAGGCTTCTTCTCACCCGGGAGCACAAAAGTCAAAACGTCGTCCTTGTCCTCATCGGCCCATTCGCTTGCATAACGTGCAGCCCAATAGCCAACGGCACGGTGCTTGAGCATCTTGCCAAAGACCGTAAGGAACACCGTGACGAATGCAATCAGCACCAGGAACAATACGAGCGTGACACCACCGGCGGTAACAATCGCCTCGATACCCGTGGGGCGATAGTAATAGCCGTACGCGCCAATTCCGGCGATGGCACCAAAGACAGCTGTCAAGATCCACGTAATGGCGTTGGCGACCAGGCCCGTCAAAAACTCGGGAAGGAACGAAGCACAGAACAGCTTGGTCTTGTTGTGCTTAAACGCCGCCCAGACCTTATCGAGCGAAAACGCGCTCTCGACGCGCCCGGTCACCGCAAAATGCATCACGGCAATGTCGGCGAACATCTTAAAGAAGACACCCAGAATCGCCGAGGCAATTAGCGCAAGGACAAGCAGGCCGAGCGAACCGAACAGCGCAGCCTCGAGCGCATAAGAGCCGTAATAAGAATACGAGCCCGCGGCGCCAATTACCACGCCCTCCACCAGCGAAAGCACTACACCGATAACGGGAATGGCAGCGATAACCTCGAGCACGACCGAGATAACGCTCGAAAAGACTCCGAGGCCAAACGACGTGGAACGCATGAGTGGACGATCCATGCCGTCATCAACCTTGAGCGACAGATCGCGACCCCACTCGATGCCAAAGCCGGAACCGCACACGCTCGCAATGCAAGCTGCCAAAAAGCCGATGGCAGCCGCAATGCCGCCAATAACGGGAATAAACAACACGAGCACCGACACAACGCAAATCAGCGCCGGCAAAAACGCGATTTGGCATACACGCTGAAGCACACCCGGAGTCTTGGTCATATCTTGGAACGCCTGAGCCACACAGCCCTTTGGCGCATTCGCCACGGGCGGTTGCGGAACAAACTGCTGGGGCTGAGGCTGTCCCTGGGGAGCGGGGCCAGCGGCACCGGCATTAGGAGCACCGCACACGCCGCAGAACTTGTCGTTATCGCCCATGGGGGCGCCACACTGCGAGCAGAACATAGAATCATCCCTTCGTATTTTGAACGAATCACTTGGATCGCAAACGATGTCTTTAGCATCATTATTGCCCAATGTAGGGTCAAATACTCAAAGATGACCGATTTGCAAGGTACACGGCGCCAGCAGGCGGTTCGTTGAATACGTCTGTGCTAGTTCGTTCCGCGGAAGCCCTTGCCGACGATCTCGGAGCTGTCAACGATCGTGATAAAGGCACCCGGATCGACTTCGCGCGCATAGCGGCGCAGTTGCACGGCCTCGCGACGGCTCAGCACGCTCATGATCACCGTCACGCACTTGCCCGAGAAGGCACCGTAGCCGCGGCTAATGGTCGCCGTGCGGTTGAGATGCTTGACGATAAACTCCTCGACCTTAAGGGGCTCGGAACAAATGACCGTGCAGACTTTGCGCAGGTGAATGCTCTCAATGGCTTTGTCGACCACGAGTGTCTTGGCAAACAGGCCGAGCACGCAATACAGACCGACACGCGGGCCATACAAAAAGGCCGCGATGGTCACGATGCCGATATCGACCAGCAGCAGGGCACGGCCAATCTCGAGCGTCGTGCGGCGCTTGAGGATCATGGCAAGAATGTCCGTGCCACCCGTCGAGGCGCCGATGTCAAAGACAATAGCGCTGCCAAGCGCCGGCAAGATGACGGCAAAGCACAGGTCGAGCCACATATCGCCCGTCATCGAGACACTGGTCGGGATAAAGAGCTCGAAAAGCGAAACATAGGCGGACAGCGCAAACGAGGCGAAGACGCTCCACAGGATTGCCTTGCGTTCCAAAAAGATAAAGCCCAAGACGACGAGAACCGCGTTGATAATCCACATAAAGACACCGACGGGCAGGGTCGGGAACAGCGTGGACAGAATGACCGACACGCCCGAGGTGCCGCCAAAAGCAAAGTGATTAGGGGTTTTAAACGCAACGATGGCAAAGGCCGTAAGAATCAGACCCAGATTGAGCTCGGCGAAAAAGCGCGGGAAGCCTGGCTCCTGGCTGCGCTTTTGGCCGGCACGCTCGCCGCGCTCGATATCGGTGCGATCGACCACGCGCTCCATCGGCACCACGGGAGGACGATGTAGCTCCTCGGCAGCTCGCGATGCCGCCTCTGCCGCGGCGGCCTCAATCGCCCATGCCTTGCTTTCTGTTTCGCGCTCGTCAGCCATTACGGCAACCCCTCGTTAACAATTTGGAAACAATGCGCCCATTAGGGTAACGCGGAACGCGACGATTGCAACCCCTAGTTAGACGAGTGGTATGCCTACATCGGGGGCATACAAATAACGGCCGGCCGCACATACATCCGTGCGACCGGCCGTTTGACGTTTTCGCAGATAAAACCTGCCAAAATAAACCTGTCCCTTTTTGGCAGGTTACCTTTTTGGTAGGTTACTCGTGCTGGTTGGTGCGGTGCTCGTACTCCTCGGGGGTGATGACATCCTCGATGCGCAGGTTGACGCCTGCCACCTCAAGGCCGGTCATCGCAGCCAGACGCTCGGTCACACGCGCCTTAACGTCGTCGAAAATCGCGGGCGCATAGGCGCCGTACTCGATAATGACGGAAATGTTAACGACCACGCGGTTGTCATCGGTGACCTCGACTGTCACGCCCTTGGTCAGATTCTCGGCACCAAACTGCTCCTGCACAAAGTGCATGAGGTTGCCCTTCATGCCCAGGACGTGCGGTACCTCGCGGGTGGCCATGGCGACGATCTTCTCGATCACACCGTTGGAATAGGTCAGCGAGTCCTCGGACTCGTCCGCTTCCCCATCATCCTCATCCGCATCGTCGGCGGGTTCGGCCTCGACGAGCGCCTCGTCCTCGAGCGTTACGTCCTCGGCCTCGGCGGTGACGGTCTCGTCTACCTCGAGCTCGGTATCGGCCACATCGACCTTCGTGTTAAAAGCCATGGTTCCTCCTTATGCCCACCGCACACGCGGCGGTCGAATACATGCTAGCGGCCGCTAAACAGACGGCCGAAGAAGTTGACGATCCCGTTCTCGCCGTCGCGGATCTGGCCAATCACGGCGCCGATCAGCACAAAGAAAGCGATGACGAGCGTATCCCATAGGCCGAGCGTGAGCACCAGCACGGCGAGCACAAAACCAGCGACGGCTCCAAGCGTGGTGTTGGGATGACGGACGGCATAGCTCCAGATGGCTGCCCCCGTACCCTTGATGAGACCCATGGCCTCATCAAAATCATTGGCGACCGCGTCATGCGACTCGGTACCCTCCACCTTGGGATCGACGACCTCGCTAGCCGGCGCGGCGCTCTGATCGATAGTCAGGCGCGGAGTGCGGACGGTCTTGTCTTGATTGGTATCACTCACCGGAAACCTCCACGGTCTGGACGGTAGTCTTGGACGGCAAAAAACGAACGCGTGCGGTCGTGCCCGGCGTGCCGAGCATGGTGTCGCAGGCCTCCTCGATACGTTGCTGCATCGCGGCTGCAAGGGAGGCCACATCCCGGTCGTCGAGCGCGATGGCGTCGACCTTAAAACGGACGCGCGATTCGTCGGAGCCCTGCACGCGCGCCTCGACATGCTCGACCATCACGCGGTCGTCGCGCTCTGCCGCGGTGCGAGCACACGAGGAGAGGGCGGCGAGCGTGACCTCGATATTACGCTCCCCCGCCGGATGCACGCAGGACGGCTCGCGACGAGCAAACATCAGGCGAAAGAAACACACGAGCACGCCGAGCGCCACGACACCGCCGCACGCCGTAACAACGATGCGAGGCAGCGAATCGCGCATCAGCAGCATAAAGCGATAGGTATATGGCCCCCAAAACTGGCAGACCAACGTACCCAGCGCCACAACGGCGGCGACAAGATACACGATCGCCAGGGCTCGTTTGAGCACGCGCATGCGGCGCTCCCTTCAAATCTCGATCCAAGGAATGCAAAACGATTCGCATCATTATAAAAGAGCCGGGTCCGGTGCCTCATTGCACGCGGATCCGGCTCATCTATTCCACGAGGCTTGCATGCTCGCTTCATTATGCCCAGATATGCACGGCTCAATCCGTGCGGGCGCTACTCCTCCTCGAGGGCAGCGATGACCTCGTCGGTCATGTCCATGGTGCTGTAGACGTCCTGGACGTCGTCGAGCTCCTCAAGACGGTCGATGAGGCGCTGAACCTTCTTGGCGTCGGCACCGGAGACCTCGGTCGGGGTGGTCGGGACCATGGTGGTCTCGGAGCCCTTGACCTGGACGCCCTGCTCCTCGAGCGCCTTGGAGACAGCCATGACCTCGTTGGCAGTAGTCCAGACGATCCACTCCTCGCCGGCGTCCTCGTAGTCCTCGCCACCGGCCTCGGCGATCGCCATCATGAACTCATCCTCGTCACCGGCAGCACCGTTGGCGATCATGGTCTCCTTCTTGGCGTTCTCGTCCAGGATCTCCTTGGCGACGACGATCTGGCCCTTGCGCTCAAACTGGAAGGCGACGGAGCCGGAGGTGCCCAGGTTGCCACCAGCGTGGGAAAAGGCGGAACGGACATCAGCGGCGGTGCGGTTGCGGTTGTCGGTCAGGCAGTCGACGTAGACGGCGACACCGGCGGGACCGTAGCCCTCGTACACGATGTTCTCGTAGACGGCGGCGTCGGCACCCGAACCAAAGGCCTTATCGATAGCGGACTTGATCTTGTCCTTAGGCATGGACTGAGCCTTGGCCTTAGCGACGGCAGCGGCGAGGCTGGCGTTGTTCTCGGGCAGCGGGTCACCGCCGAGACGGGCAGCAACGGTGATGTTGCGGCTGAGCTTGGAGAAGAGGGCGGAACGCTTGGCGTCCTGCGCGCCCTTACGATGCTTGGTTGTGGCCCACTTAGAGTGTCCGGACATACGTGTCTCCTATCGGTTTCGACCTAAAGCCCAGCGTGAATGCTCGGGCAATATAAACAAACGTCGTTATGATATACCTACCGGCCTGCAAGATAAACCCCAAAATGAAGGCGTCGTGATGATACAAGCCGTTGGGGCAAAGCAACCTGTCCCCGATATACCAATCTTGGGCTAGGCCCAGAGGAGGTCGCTGCGGGTGATCGTGGCACCGATGGCAAAAGGCATGCATGCAATGACCGGGTACAGGTAGCGCATGTAGGTCGATCCGTTGCAGGGACCGATCAGGCACACGGCGAGCACGCCCAAAAGCGGCACCCAAATGGCCAGCCCGCGCCACGAATGGCGGCGCAACAGGTAGACCACCACGACGATCATGATCCACACGTAGGTGGCCGAGCTCATGGCGAGCGAGATAAACGGGATGCGCTGCACCGCCACGCGGTACAGGTTAATCAGGTGGTCGCACCAGCGCACGACCTTGCTATCGACCGGATGGAAGTCAAAGTACTTGAGGTTATCGGGCTTCGCCATGATCTCGGCACTGCGCGCCGTGCTGTAGACCCACGCATCGCGAGCGCTTGGATAGAAGTACCCGTAGTAGTTATTGACGAGCGCCGAGATATAGCACTCGGGGTCCTTTTTGAACATCTGGGCCCACACCTCAAAATAGGCCTTGATGTCCTCCTGCGAGGCGTACTCATTAAAGCAGTTTTTGACGGCATCCGATTTGTCGGGGTTATAGCGACGGCCCAGGTTCTCGTACTTAAGCACGCGATCGATCGCAGCGCGCTCCTCATCGGTCACCAAGCCGTCGCAGGGAGCTTCCTCAATCGTGCCATCGTCTTTGACCTTGGGGTTAACGCCCGAATTAAGGCCGTCGTGCTTTTGGACGAAGCGTGCCGTCTGTTGAAACGGAATCGAGAGGATCTCGCGCTTGGAGCCCGGCGTGATATCGTGCGCCGGCATAAATACCTTGGTGAAATACATGTTGGAGACAAGGCAGAGCGCAAGCACTGCGAGCACGCCGACCCAACGGAAGCGCGGCGTGGCGTACGAGGGCGTGACGCCAGACTGTTTGGCCACGCGACGGGCCACATGCGCGTCCCAGGCGCAAAACGCCGCCGCAATCACGCAGGCCGCTAACGGAAAGACCAGGCCGCCATTGCGCAAAAACGTGGAACCCATGGCACCCAGCACGAGCAACAGCCAGTCGTGGCGCGCAAAGAGCACAGGCGCCTGTTCACCCGCGCGCTCGGCATTGGCATCGCGACGGGGTAGGCCACATGCCACGAGCTTGACGGTCGGAACGAGCAGTACCAAAAACGCATCGGCGAAAAGTACGTCTTTGGTCAGCAGCGCCGCGTAGTTGGAGAACATCGGCATAAACGCAAAGAACAGCAAGATGACGCCGCGGACCGGCAGGCTCACGCCCAGCTTGCGCAGCGACGATATGGAATAGGCCATGCAGGCGGCCGTGATGACAAATTGGGCACAGGTGTAGATGGCAAGGCCCGCATTGGCGCTGTTGAATAGCGAAAGCCCCAGTTGCACACACGAGCCGATGATGGCCGTGTGCACCACCGGATGATGGCCGTTGAGCAGCACGTTGGGGTTAAGCAGGCGTAGGTAATCGCTCGTGCCGTTGGGGTAGTTGAACCATTGGCGGATCTGCGCGCCCGTATCTCCCATAAAGAGGCCGGGCAGCGAGGCGATAAGCGTGGGCGCCCAGACAATCATGAGCACAAGAAACGGCCCGACAAAAGGATGGACCGAGAGCACGGCGTGGGCAACACGCCACACGCGGCCAAAATGCGCCTCCGAAAACGGAATGCGGCGAGAGCTCAACCAATCCAAAAACTCAAAAGCCAGATAGAAGGCCACAATCGCCAAGAGCATCCAACCCGCGCCGCCAATCCAGGCGCAGATAACGCGTGCCTTGTCGCCCAGCACAATCTCGGCCGAATCGGTAAGGTCGTAGCTACGGCCGAACACCATGCAAACGGCAAAGAACAGCGATGGCAGCACGACCGACGGACGCCAAGCGTCACCGCGACCAAAGAACACATAGCGAAACGGCAGCGTGAGCAAACAGGCAAGTGCGAGCAGCATCACTGCGTCGGTATGGCCGGCAAACGAGAGAAGTACCTCGTAGCACACATAGAGCGTACCCGTCGCCTTGGGATCGATCGCCAGGACCGCGTTACTCGACACCGGGGCGGGATCGATGGAAAACGCCGTGGTCGCCAACAGGGCGAGCACAAATGCGACGAGCGTCTGCTTGGCGGGATAGCGTTTAAACCAGACGATGCGAGCGGCATCGCGCGCAGCCGTTGTGGAGAGGTCGGAATCCTTCACAGTCCGAATAGCCTTTCTAGAAACCTGCCAAAAAGGGACAGGTTTATTTTGGCAGGTTTTATCTGGGGAAACGTTACGGTTCTGTCATCGTTGCCCGACAAAACCACCACAAAGGTGCCTGTCCCCCTTGTGGTGGTATGTGGTGGCTAGGCGTCGAGGTAGATGCGCTGGGGACGGTTGCGGCGGAGGGCAAAGATGACAAGCGCCAGGCCCGCAATCACGAGTGGCAGACTCAACAGCTGACCCATGGTGATGACGCCGCCCAGCAGATAGCCCAGCTGGGCATCGGGCACGCGCACAAACTCAATGAGGAAGCGGACGATGCCGTAACCCATCACAAACACGCCCATAAACGTGCCCTGGGGCAGCAGCGGTTTTTTGCGGCTGAGCACCTGCAAGATGCAAAAGAGCACAATGCCCTCTAGGAATGCCTCGTAGAGCTGGGAGGGATGGCGCGGCATATCGCCCGCGGTGCCGCCGAAGATCACGCCCCAGGGCAAATCGGTCGGCTTGCCCCACAGCTCGCCGTTGACAAAGTTGGCGCAGCGCCCCAGGCACAGGGCCAGCGGAGCACCGATGACCGCAAGGTCTGCCAAAGTCCAGGCATCGAGCTTGTACATACGGCACACGAGCACGCCACCGATGATGCCGCCCACCAGGCCGCCGTGGAAACTCATGCCGCCTTCGTTGGTGGCGAAGATCTCGAGCGGATGCGCCCAATAGTAGCCGTCGCCGTAAAAGATGACGTAGAACAGGCGGGCGCCAATGATAAGGCCAAAGACCACACCGACCACGACGCTCGTCAGATCGTCGACCGTAATGTCGAAACCCCAGCGACGCTGCGTGCGGTACATGACGACCGCCGTGAGCAGAGCTCCGACCACATAGGCCAAGCCGTACCAGTAGATGGTGATGGGCCCCGCCGAAATGGCGACGGGATCAAGCATATGGTAGAAGTCGTTGAGCATGTCGACCCTCCTACTCCCTACATACAAATGCGGCCGCGGGCCTTTCGCTCGCAGCCGCATATTTGGGCGTAACGTCTATGCGGAGTACGCCGTCCGCAGCTTTCGCATCTTAGAACGGCGCGTACTCGTCGTACAGGTCCTCCGTCTCGCCGGAGGCATTGACCTGCTCGACACGGGTAACGCCGGGTACGTGCTCCTTGAGAATACGCTCGATACCCATGGACAGGGTCAGTGCGCTCATAGGGCAGCCGGCGCAGGCACCCTGAAGCTCAAGCTGGACGACGCCCTCGTCGTCGACGCCCACATACTCCATATCGCCGCCGTCAGCCTGCAGGTTGGGGCGGATCTCCTCAAGAACCTTCTTAAGCAGCTCTTCGTTAACAGCCACAGGGGCTCCTTTCTCACAATAACGCGGGCGCGCCCGCGGACAGAGCTATGTTACTACAGCCATGTACCCGCTCACGAGCCGTCCATGCGCGCGGACACGACTTTCACGAGCAGTCAATTTGGGACGGGGCTTTTTAGCTGCTTTTGCCGACGCCCGGCGCTAGCACACGCTGCCGCTACTGCTGAGTTTGTTCCCCGGTGCCGATGTGGACATCGACGATAACCTGGCGGTAGCTGATGCCGCAGGAGTCGAGAATGCGGCGACTGATGCGGCCGTCGTCGGTGTCGGCGTACTTATTGTCCAGGTAGACAACCTCGCCCACGCCCACCTGCGCCAGGATCTTGGCGCAGTCATGGCACGGGAACAGCGTGACGTAGACCGTGGAACCCTCAAGGTCTTTGAGCGAGCCGCGGTAGTTGAGCACGGCGTTGGCCTCGGCATGGACTACGTAGTTATGCTTGTCCTGCAGCGGGTCATCGCTCGTGCCCCACGGGAAAAAGTCATCGTTGAGTGCCGAGGGCGTACCGTTGTAGCCCACCGAAAGGATGCGGTGGTTGGTGCTGGCGATGCACGCGCCCACCTGCGTGTTGGGGTCCTTGCTACGGCGCTGCGCGGCGATGGCCACGCTCATAAAGAACTCGTCCCAGCTAATAACGTCGCGGCGCTTGCCCGACGTGGTTTGATGAAGATCGTCCGACATGGCAGACACCTCCGAAATCGCAATAGTTTGACCCATTGTAGCAGGTGGAAGGTGGAGACGTTTTTGTCCCACCTCCCCCATCGCTACGCGCGACGGGGCTTTTGATTGATGCGGTACAGCTCGGCGAGACCCCGTAGCGTCAGTGCGTCGTCTACCGTCAGGCTGTGACCGACCAACGCCGCGAGCGCCTCGGCATCGTCGCCGGTGATGACGATGGGCACGCTGCCCTCCCCCGCCGCCTTGGTCGAGCGCATCTCGGCAAGCACCATGTCGAGCATGCCGTCGATGCGGGCCACCTCGCCCAAGACCACGCCCGAGCGCATGGCCTCGCGCGTGTTGCGACCGATCACACGCGTGGGTGCCGAGGGCTCGACCTGCGGCAGGCGCGCCGCAGCGGCCGAAAGCGAGCGGGCGCCAAGCGCCAGACCCGGCGCGATAACGCCGCCGACAAAGGTTCCATGCGCATCGATGACCTCGATATTGGTCGTAGTGCCCAGATCGATCACGATGCACGGAGAGCCGTAGACGGCACGGGCCGCCACGGCGTCGGCGATGCGATCGGGACCGATCTCTGCTGGATCGTCGTAGTGCACGGGCATACCGGTCTTGAGGCCCGGCCCCACGGTGAGCACGCGCCCCGTGCAGGTGCGGGAAAGCGCCGCCTTCCACGGGCGCTCGAGCGCCGGCACCACACAACTCAGCACGGCCGCCGCGGGAACGAGTACACCCGGCATGCCTGCATCGGCTGACAGCGCGCCCATGACCTGCACGAGCCTCATGCGCGCCTCGTCGGCCGTGATGCTCGACGGCGTCGTGATCTCGCACGTCGCAAGCGGGCATTCCTGCGCCGCGGCCGAATCCTCGGCAAACAGGCCAAAGCGAATGAATGTGTTGCCCACGTCGACCGTCAATATATATGCGCAGCCATTAAGCATCGTCGGCACTCCTTTCGTCTGCCCAGCAGTATATCGCCTACCCAAACCAGCTAAAAAGCCCCGTCCCAAATTGACTACCTTGCGGCTATACTGATGCGCGGTCGTGCGCGAGCTCACGCGGCGGCCCTTGGTAACCCGACTTCCCGCGCCGTATCCGTAGCGGCGCTTGCGGGGGAAGCGGATATACGCAAAGGAGTTCTATATGAGCAATCCCTCGAACCGCACCTCGATGCGCGGTCAACTCACGCTGCGCGGCGTCGTCATCGGCGTCCTTGGCTGCGTGATTATCACGGCAAGCTCGGCCTATACCGCCCTCAAGATGGGCGCCCTCCCCTGGCCGATCATTTTCGCTGCCGTCATTTCGCTGTTCTTCCTGAAGCTCATGGGCAACGCCAGCCTCAACGAGGCCAACGTCACCCACACCATCATGTCTGCGGGCGCCATGGTCGCCGGCGGCCTGGCGTTTACCATCCCGGGCGCCTGGATGCTGGGCTATGCCGACCAGATCAGCTGGCTCGACATGTTCATCGTGGCGCTCGCCGGCACCATCTTGGGCCTACTGGCCACGGCACTCATCCACCGTCACTTTATCGTGGACGCCGCGCTGGAGTTCCCCACCGGCAACGCCGCAGCTCAGACCCTGCGCGCCACCGAGGCCGGCGGCAAGACCGGCAAGCAGCTCTTTGGCTCCATGGCCATTGCAGGCATCTACAGCGTGTTGCGCGACGCCCTGGGCGTGGTGCCCAGCATGCTGTGCACGCTCAATATCCCCGGCGTGACCTTTGCCATCTACAACTCGCCCATGTTGCTGTCCATCGGCTTTTTGGTGGGCTTTGCCCCCGTCGCCTTCTGGTTTGCCGGCGCGCTGCTGGGCAACTTTGGCATCATCGTTGGCGGCAACGCTGCCGGCCTGTTCGATATTGTGACCGCGCAGGGTATCGTTAAGTCCCTCGGTATGGGCCTTATGATGGGCTTTGGCGTCGCCGTCGTCCTTAAGGACATCCTGCCGCAGGTCGCCGGTATCGTCCGTGGCCTCGCCGCCGACAGCTCCACCGACACCGACGAGCAGTCGCTCATCTCGGGCTCGCTTAAGCTCGACGCCGGCATCATCGGCCTGGGCACCGCAGCCATCGCCGTGATCGTTGCCATCGCGCTCGACCTTGGCCCCGTTCCGGCCGTCATCGTCACGCTGTTCACCTTTGTCACCACTATCATGAGCGCGCAGAGCTGCGGCCAGACGGGCATCGACCCCATGGAGATTTTTGGCCTCATCGTCATGCTCATCGTGGCAGCCTTCGCGCAGCTCGCGCAGGTCAAGCTGTTCTTTATCGCCGGCATCGTGGCCGTGGCGTGCGGCCTTGCGGGCGACGTCATGAACGACTTTAAGGCCGGAGCCGTACTGGGTACCAACCCGCGCGCACAGTGGGTCGGCCAGGCCATCGGCGGCATCGTGGGCGCCCTGGTCGCTGCCGCCGTCATGGTCGCGCTCGTAACCGCCTATGGTCCGGACGCCTTCGGCCCCGACAAGAGCTTTGTGGCCGCACAGGCAAGCGTGGTCGCCACCATGGTCTCGGGCATCCCGAGCGTGCCGTGGTTCGCAGGCGGCTTTATCGCCGGCATCGTCATGTACTGGCTCGGCATTCCGGCCATGATGATCGGTCTAGGCGTGTACCTGCCGTTCTACATGTCGCTCACGGCCTTCCTGGGCTCCTGCGTCAAGCTCGCCTACGACAAGTGGGCCGCACACCGCGACGCCGAGGCCGGTCTTTCGGACGAGGAAAAGGCCGCCAAGGACGCCGCCTCCCAGGAGCAGGGCCTGGTTGTCGCCAGCGGCCTGCTGGGCGGCGAGTCCATCGTCGGCGTTATCCTGGCGTTTGTCTCCGTGGGCCTGAGCCTGCTGGGCTAAGTCGAGCGGCCGCTCGACAGCGACCATATTGCCTACGGCTTGCCCGGTCGGTAGCTTTCGCGGCTGCCGACCGGCCTTTTTGATATCGAAACAAAGAAAGGCCGGCGCGCTGCGTTTAACAGCGCACCGGCCTTATCGGTTAAGCTATCGAAGCGTTCCTGCCATGAACCGAAGTTCGTTGCAGAAACTACGCTCGAAACGCTACATCTGCTTGCGACGACGATCGCTCAGCGTCACACCAGCGGCCACGAGGGTGATACCGCCGATGACGAACACCTCACCTGCAAGTGCGGAGTCATCGCCAGTCTGGGCGAGCTTGTCCGACGCGGCCTTCTGTTTGCCCGCGGGAGCCTTTGCAGCTGCCTGCGTGACCTGGGGCTTTGCCTGCGGCTTGGTCTGCGGCTCGGCCTTGGGGTGGTACTTGTCGTACTCGGCCTGTGCGGCAGCCAGAGCGTCCTTGGCATCGCCAAATTCGGCCAGCGCGGCGGCATAGACGCCGTTGGCATCAGACAGCTTGGCGTCGGCATCGGCAGCCGCCTGCTTGAGACCCGCCTCGGCGTCGACGGCAGCCTTATAGCGCGCGTAGGCAGCATCGAGCTTGGGCAGCTGGTTCTTGGGCGTCCAGCCCGCATTGAACGCCGTGGTGCCGGCAGCGAGAGAGGCCTTATCATCAACGTTTTCGAGGTCTGCCTTGAGCTCCTCGGTGGCTGCGAGCTCGGCCTTGGCCTTGACGATCTCGAAATTCGCTTCGACTACTGCCTCGTTTGCTGCGTCGAGCTGCTTTTTGGCCTCGCCAACGCCGGCGTCGGCGGCATCATAAGCTGTCTCGGCGTCGTCAACAGCCTTATAGACAGTGACGTAGCGCTGGAATGCCTCGTTC
>OJOE01000542.1_pt1 | contig 19749 bp, 20 predicted proteins | sample 1598191 | NCBI WGS metagenome assembly OJOE01 (sample SAMN03922463, study PRJEB24848) | human gut metagenome | isolation source: stool sample | host: Homo sapiens | place: Germany | collected 2009-11
GTTGTACTGTATCTGGCAAAAATCCCAGTCATATGCGTCAAGCATCGTCAGGAAATCCACCGCGCTGCCGTGGTACGAAAAACCAATCTGGCGAATGCGCCCCGCCGCCTTTTGACACGCGATCCAGTCCTCAATGCCCAACGCCACCACACGTTCCCACTGGGCGGGCGAGGTAATGTTGTGCATAAGGTAATAGTCGATATGGTCGGTCTGCAGGCGGCGCAGCTGCTCGTCGAAAAACCGATCGAAATCCTCCGCGCACTTGCACGAAGCATGCGGCAACTTGGTCGCCAGCAACACCCGGTCACGCAGCCCCAAGCGCTCAAGCGAGGCGCCCACGCACGCCTCGTTACCGGGATAGAGATACGCGGTGTCCAGATAATTAATCCCCTGCTCCACCGCACGGGAAATGATGGCATCGGCTGTCTTCGCATCGGGGTGTCCCGGCGCACCGGGAAACCTCATGCAGCCCAGACCCAACGCCGAGATACGGTTGCCGCTTTTGGGGTCAACGCGATATTGCACGGCCCCTCCCCTCCCGTCGAAGCCCTGACAAGGCGAAACAAACCCGTCACGTCATCGAAACACATCGGAATCGCAATTGAGAACGTATCGTAACGCAGCAGAAATCAGGCCGTCACGGCACCGCTTTAACATCAGCAAAAAGCCCGATGAAAGGAGCCGGGCATGACCACGCGCATGTCTTTGCGGTCTGCCCTGCAGCGTAGCGTCCAGGCAAACGTTTCTTTTTTATAACAGCCGCCCCGCGCACCCACCAATCACCCTGGCAGCATACAATCCATCAGGCGCCCCTTACGCGGGCGCCTTTTACATGGGGAGATGATTCACATGCAGATCAACAAGGTCGCTTTTATCGGCAAGGGCGGCGTCGGCCTGCTCTACGGCAGCATGATTGCCAAGGCCCTCGGCAATGACGCCGTCGAATACGTTATGGATGACACCCGTTTTGAGCGTCACGCGGGCGATGCGCTCACTGTCAACGGCAAGCCCTGCGATCTCACGTCCGTCCGCGCCAGCGAGGCGACGCCCGCCGATCTGGTCATCCTGACAGTCAAGACCACCGGTCTCGACCAAGCACTCAAGACTATGGAGCGCGTCGTGGGACCCAACACGCTCATCGCCTCGCTATGCAACGGCATTACGAGCGAGCAAAAGATTGCCGAACGCTTTGGCTGGGAGCATACCGTTCTTGGTATCTGCCAGGGCATGGACGCCGTGTTCCTCAACGGCGCGCTCACCTTTACCAATGCGGGCGAGATTCGCTTTGGCGCGGCAGCGGGCACCGACCCCGCGACTGTCGCCGCTATCGACGAGCTCTATACGCGCTGCGGCATCGCCCATACCGTCGAGGACGACATCGCCCACCGCATGTGGGCCAAACTCATGCTCAACGACGGCATCAACCAGACCTGCATGGCCTACGGCGGGACCTACGGAAGCGCCACGGAGCCGGGCTCCGAGCAGCGTCGCTGCTTTGTTTCCGCCATGCGCGAAACGCTTGCGGTCGCCAACGCCGAGGGCGTTGAGCTGACCGAGACAGACCTGACGCAAATGGTACACCTCATCGAGGGAATCGACCCCGCCGGTATGCCCTCGATGGCTCAAGACCGCATCGCAAGGCGCAAAACCGAGGTTGATGAGTTCGCGGGCACCATCTGCCGCCTCGCAGCCAAACACGATATCCAGGCACCGCAAAACGAGTGGCTCTATCGGCGCATCCGCGATATCGAGAAAAGCTGGTAGCGTCAACGCGCCGCATTCAACAGCCTTAACAGCAAAACCGCCGCAAGGAGCACTCCCCTTACGGCGGCTTTCATCTTCGTCTATGACCGGCGGTCAATCTCACAACAGCTAGCGTTGCGACTCCGGAACCTCGTCCTCATCGTCGCGACAAAGGACAACACCGGCGCTTCCCAGCAGCGTGGCCGCGATCAGCACGCCGACCACGATAGGAGCAGCCCCGCATGTCCCCTGCATGCCCGCGACGAGCGCGGCCGTGGGACCAAGGCAGCCAAGCATCAACGCGACGGCGGCAACGGTAATATCTCGAGCATTCACAAGACCACTTCCTCCAAGAGAAAGACCTTATTTCTCAAGAACCAGTGTGCCCCGCATCCATACGCCCAGCGTACCGCCACGGTAAGGGCTCTGTTAACTCAAACGCATACATAGAACGGACGTCCTTACGTTGCCCTAAAGCTCGGTAAAGACGCCCGTCCGCCAAATATCCGTGATGCAGAAAAATTACCAACCGGTGTAGTAGTCGGTGGTTCCGGCAGCGCAGCCGGAGTCATAGACCTTGCAATCACCCTTGGAGCCCGTAAAGGTCGAGCCCTGGGCCATATCGCCCGCGGCGACAACGTAATAGCCGTCGGAATCGCGCCAGAAGCCCTCAGAATCCTGAGTCCATTCGCCCGTGCGATAGTGATAAAGCACATTGCTGCTGTAATAGGTCTCGCGGCGCCCGTTGTAGTTATTGACACCCGCAGAGCGCGTCAGGCCCGATCCGTTCGCGTAGGACGCGGCAGACGCGTAGGACGGAGTGTAACCGGCGTTGTAGTACGAAGCCCGGGCGACCTCGGCAGCCTCCGCCTCGGCGGCAGCCTCGAGCGCTTCGCGCTTGGCATCCTCAAGCGCAGTGCGCAGCTCATCGAGCTCGGTCGACTTGGCGTCGACCTCCCCCATCGTCAACAGGCTACCCGCGCCGTCGATACAACCCTGCAGCACAGCGCGCTCGTCATCCGTGGCATAGTCACCGTACATGTTCATGATAATCTGAGCGCGCATCTCCAGGGAATCGCGCTTGGCCTCCATCGAGGCGTTCCACTCCTGCATGGAACCATAACCATCGCCGCGATAGTCAACGGGCTGTACCAGCGTCGTCTCGGACGGCGTAGATCCAACCGTATCGGACAGTGTTGCGGCGTGGGCATCAGTTGCACCGGCGCCCGCCAAAAGTGCCACGGTCAGAGCGGCGGAAAGGGCGGCGGCTTTCGGTTTTCGTGAATCGATCCTCATGTAGCTGGAAACCTCCGTAGTGCGTTTTTGCTGCGTTTGAGCTGCGTGTGATTCGATCGCGCTGCATAGTACCCCGAGCAAATCGCGACCTGCGGTTTTACTCAAAAGGCGCACGTCAATTGCGTAAAACTCACATCCTCTCAACAGGAGTTTTCCACAACTCGAATGCATAAAGCGTGTCAAAAACCCTGTTTTTGCGCCCTCTCTATGCAAAAAAGACGCCTATGCAACCATTGTTCGCACAGGCGCCTTGAGCAGGCATTTTATGCAGTTATACCTATCGAGTCGCAAGGGGTCCTTGCACAAGTCGCCTTACTCGTCCAGCGCGGCGAAGGCCTGCTTCAGATCCCAAATGATATCCTCGGCGTTCTCGGTACCGATGGAAAGACGGATCGTGGAGGACGTGATGTTCTGCTCGGCGAGCTCCTCGGCAGAGAGCTGGGAGTGCGTGGTGGTAGCCGGGTGCACGACGAGCGACTTGACGTCGGCCACGTTGGCGAGCAGCGAGAACACCTGCAGATGATCAATGAACTTCCAGGCGGCCTCCTGGCCACCCTTAATCTCAAAGGTAAAGATCGAGGCACCGCCGTTGGGGAAATATTGCTTGTAGAGCTCATGGTCGGGGTGCTCAGGCAGGCTCGGGTGGTTCACCTTGGCAACATGGGTGTCACCGGTCAGGAACTCAACGACCTTCTTGGTGTTCTCGACATGACGGTCAACGCGCAGCGACAGAGTCTCTGTGCCCTGGAGCAGGACCCAGGCGTTGAACGGGCTGATGCAGGCACCCTCGTCACGCAGAAGGATAGCGCGGACATAGGTTGCGAAGGCGGCGGGACCGGCAGCCTCGGCAAACGAAACGCCGTGGTAGGAGGGGTTGGGCTCAGCGATCTGGGCGTACTTACCGCTCGCCTTCCAGTCAAAGTTACCGCCGTCGACGATCACACCGCCCAGCGAGGTGCCGTGGCCGCCGATGAACTTGGTTGCGGAGTGGACGACGATGTTGGCACCATGCTCCAGCGGACGGAACAGATACGGGGTGCCAAAGGTGTTGTCGACGACAACCGGCAGACCGTGCTTCTTGGCTATCTCGGAGATGGCGTCGATGTTGGGGATGTCGGAGTTGGGGTTGCCGAGCGTCTCGAGATAGATGACCGTGGTGTTGTCCTTGATGGCCCCCTCGACCTCTTCCAGGTTATGAGCGTCGACAAACGTGGTCTCGACGCCAAACTGGGAGAGCGTATGCTCCAGCAGGTTGTAGGAGCCACCGTAGATGGTCTTCTGAGCCACCACGTGGTCACCGGCCTGGGCAAGAGCCTGCAGGGTATAGGTGATGGCAGCAGCACCGGAGGCGACGGCGAGACCTGCCACGCCACCCTCGAGTGCGGCGATACGGTCCTCGAAGACGCCCTGGGTGGAGTTGGTCAGACGGCCGTAGATGTTACCGGCGTCGGCAAGACCAAAGCGGTCGGCGGCGTGCTGGGAGTTGCGGAACACATAGCTCGTGGTCTGGTAGATAGGCACGGCGCGGGAGTCGGATGCAGGATCGGCACTCTCCTGGCCAACGTGAAGCTGCAGGGTATCGAAACCAAAGGCGTGCTCGGGGTTGTTGATGAACTGGCTCATGATGATCTCCTTGATCGAACAAAAGTAAATAAAAAGAGAGAAGTAAGTCGCTGTCTCCTGATCACGCCGACGGGCGCAAACAGGAGCCCGGCATTCGTCTTAGTAAGCAGTTCATATGCGGTCCTCCTTTTGACATCCCGGTTCCGTGGTCGGCTTAATTACCTACCGCCTTTGTGTGTTTTGAATAGTACGAGCATCGTCTCCCCGGGTCAATCACTTAAAAGCGCTAACCTGTTATCGGTTTTGTAGATAACACTCGAAAGGATGGGCGCCGATGACCCTCCAGCAGCTTCGCTTTTTGATCGCCGTTGCAGAGTCCGGTTCGATCAACGCCGCAGCCCAGCGCCTCTATACGGCACAGTCCAATATCTCCAATGCCGTCAAAAGCCTAGAGCAGGAACTTCATATCGAAATCTTTACGCGCTCTAGCCGCGGTGTTGCACTCACCAACGACGGCACCGAGCTTTTGGGTTATGCACGCCAGGTCGTAGAGCAGGCCGACATGCTCGAGGCCCGCTACGAGGACGGCGGTACACCTCAGGCCCGCCTTGCCATCTCAGCCCAACACTACGCGTTTTCGGTCGAGGCCTTTGTCAACGTCGTCGAGCGCTGCCGCGACAGCAAGTTCGAGTTCATCATGCGCGAGACCACCACAGCGCAGATTATCGACGACGTGCGCGCGTTTCGCAGCGACATCGGCATCCTCTATCTGGATGACTTTAATACCCGTGTCTTGCAGAAGGCCTTTACCGATGCCCGAGCGAGCTTTCATCCCCTCTTTGATGCAAAAGTCCACGTGTTCGTGAGCGAGCGCCACCCGCTCGCACGCCGCTCGCAGCTGTCCCTTGCCGACCTTACGCCCTATACGCGCTACAGCTTTGAGCAGGGAACCTCAAACTCCTTCTATTACGCCGAGGAGCCGTTTAGCTACATCCCCTGCGATCGCAACATTCGAGTCTCTGACCGCGGCACGCTCACCAACCTGCTGATCACCTCGAACGGCTACACGCTCTCCACCGGCGTGCTCTCAAACGAAATGCAATGGGGCATGGCATCGATTCCGCTGGCAGATGCCCCGACGATGCACGTAGGCTATATCATGCACGATGAACGCAAGCCCTCTCCCCTGTTGCAGCAATACCTCGACGAGCTCGACCGCATCATCCAAGAAAACCAGCCATCAGAGGACGGGGTAGATATGGTAGATTGCTAGCCCTCGGCGAACGCGGCGCTACAATGGTCACTCACACGAAACGTACCCAACGAAAGGAACCATGTGAAGGTCATCATCTATACCGACGGCTCGGCCCGATCAAATCCGGGACGCGGCGGCTACGGCGCCGTGCTCAAATACACCAACCCCGCCGGCAAGACCTTCACCTCCGAGCTTTCGCGCGGCTACGCCAAGACCACCAACAACCGCATGGAGCTCATGGCGGTCATCGTGGCACTCGAGGCGCTCAACCGCCCCTGCGACGTCGAAGTCCATTCCGATTCGCAGTACGTCGTCAACGCCTTTAACAAGCACTGGATCGACGGCTGGAAAAAGCGCGGATGGAAAACCGCCAACAAGCAGCCCGTTAAGAACCGCGATCTGTGGGAGCGCCTACTCACCGCCAAAAGCAAGCACAAGGTTGAGTTCATCTGGGTTAAGGGTCACGCCGGCCACGAGCTCAACGAGCGCTGCGATGAGCTTGCCACCACGGCGGCCGACGGCAGCAACCTCGATATCGACACCGGCTTTAACGAGAGCGACCTGTAACGGCGTTTTCGCACGCTTTTGTGTCCTCCCGCGCTACACTCGTCCTGTAGGCCAAACAACGCAAGGGGGACACATGCTGCGTATAGCGACCATCGGCACATCCATGATTACCGACGACTTTATCCAAGTCGTCAACGCCAACGACCAAGCCGCGTTTGTGGGCACGCTCTCGCGCGATGCCAATCGCGGTGCTGCCTTTACCGCCGAGCGCGGTGGCGAGCGTAACTTCACCGCACTTGATGAGCTCGCGTCCGCCGCCGACGTCGACGCCGTCTATATCGGCAGCCCTAACGCACTTCACTACGAGCAGGCCCTTGCCTGCATCGCCGGTGGCAAGCACGTCATCGTCGAGAAACCCTTCTGCGCCACCGAAGCGCAGGCGCTGGAAGTCTTCCGCGCTGCCGAGGCAGCAGGTGTCGTGGCCCTCGAGGCCATGCGTCCCCTCCACGATCACGCCTTCCACGCCATCGAGGACGCCCTGGGCGAGATCGCCCCCATCCGCCGTGCCTCATTGCGCTTTGGCAAGTATTCCTCGCGCTACAACGAGATTCTCGCGGGACGCGCCACCAATATCTTCGACTGCAATATGGCATCGGGTTCCCTCATGGACATTGGCGTCTACGCCGTCGAGCCCATGGTCGAGATTTTCGGCATGCCCTCCGGCCTTACGAGCATGACTACTCTGCTCGACCCCACCACGCGACAGCTCACGCACGGCCCCATCGACGGCTGCGGTTCCATCCTCGCCAGCTATGGCGGAGGCCGCATCTCCGTCGAGCTCGCACACTCCAAAATTACGAATGACCTGCTGCCCTCGCAGATCGAAGGCGAGCGTGGCACTATCCAGATCGACCATCTGTCCACGCCCCGCAACGTCCGCATCGACTATCGCGGCGATGTCGTACGCGGCTCGGCGACCGAGGCACCGCGCGAACAGGGCGACAACGGCCGCGTGCTCGACCTACCCAAATCGAGCAACACTATGGAATACGAACTCACAGACTTTATCACCGCCATCGGCGGCATCGATAACGTTAAGGAAGAGATTTGGGAGACCCCGGCGGGACGCCACGAGCTTGGCCACTACCGCGATGTCACACTCGTCTCACTGCGCATCATGGATGCCGTGCGCCAGCAGGCCGGCATAACCTTCCCAGCCGACGCAGGCAAGCAGGCATAGCTATGGGTCTCTTCGATACGTTCTTCTCCAGCGTCACCGGCGGCAGTCGAGAGCCTCAAAAACCATCAAACGTCGAGCTCGAGCTGCGCCGCAGGCTTACTGTGCTCGCAAGCGACGAGGCCACTCAAGACACTCCCCTGCGCTATTTCCTGCGCTGGGCGGGGCAAGTCCAGGGCGTTGGCTTTCGCTTTACCAACACCAACCTCGCGCAGGCACGCGCGCTCACCGGCTGGGTGCGTAACATGGAAGACGGCTCAGTCGAGATGGAGATACAGGGGGCTCCGGCAAATATCCTATCTCATCTCGAGGCGCTTCATGCCTCCTACGAGCGTATGGGAACGCGTTTTCGCCTCGTAGACGCCCAGGCCCGAGCCCCACTTGCCAATGAAGACGGTTTCACGCCTCGTTATTAGTATTGTGTGCTAAATACGGTATCATTTACCTACGACCGTTGATAGAAAAGAGGCGAGGCGCATGGCGGTGCAAAGAAGGAATACCAGGCAGCGAAAGCTGGTTCTTGACGCCGTGCGCCAAAGCTATAACCATCCCACCGCCGACGAAATCTACAACGTCGTGCGCGCGCAGGATGACAAAATCAGCCGCGGTACGGTCTACCGCAATCTCAATCTCTTGGCCGACGCCGGCGAGATCCTCTCCATCAAGACGCCGGGCGGCAGCCGCTTCGATCGCACGATCGAGCCGCATGCGCATATCATCTGCACCTCGTGCAGCCGCGTCATCGACGTACCGCTCCCCTTCGATGCCCATCTCGACGCCAAAGCGTCCGAGCAAATCGGCTGGCACGTCACGTCGCACTACACCATCTTCGAGGGTCTCTGCCCCGACTGCCGGTAGATGTTCGGGACATGCCTTAAAATCCACCTTTCCGCGCTTTGCAGCAAACAGTACATTTCTAGGCATGTCCCGAAAACCTACTCGGCGAGCAGGCGGTGCAGTTCTTCTTCGACCGTGTGCACGTAACGGACGCGATCGTTGATACCGCGCATGGTGGGGTTGCAGCTCTCCATCAGATAGGGATGGCCCACGACGTTGAGCATGTCGCGATCGTTCTCATTGTCGCCAAATGCCATCATCTCATCGGGCGAAATCCCCAGGACACGACCGTAATCGACAAGCGCGGAGCCCTTGCCCGAACCGAAACCGATAAGGTCCGTCCATGCGGTTCCTGACGTCATCACATCGACACGGTCGCCAAAGAGGCGCTCGAAATACTCCCGGGCCGCCGGATAATCCACCTCGGGCGTCTGGAAGCCAATCTTAATGACATCCTCGTCGATGTCCTCGGGACGGTCGACCACCGCCACATCGCAGTGGACCACATAGCGCAAATGGTCGACGAACGCATCGTTGCCGCTCATGGTGTAGATGTGCCCCTCACACGAAAGGGTCATGTCGGTATGGGGATACGCAACCACGGTATTCGCGATAACCATAGCAAGGCTACGCTCCATGGAACGCTTGACGACGGCACGCCCCTCGCTCATCACCAGGGTTCCGTTTTCGCATACATAGGCGAGCTCATCGGCCACCGGGGCAAACAGGTAGCGCAAGCTCGCATATTGACGGCCACTCGCCGGCATAAACACGATACCACGACGATGCAGCTCATCGATAAGCTCAAAGGCCTCGGAACGCAGCTCGCGCTCCCCCGGATGCAGCAACGTGCCGTCCAAATCGCATGCAATCAGTTTGATTCCCTCAAGACCCATATGCTTCCCCCAAAGCCTCATATCAACAGCAAGACGGACCTTGATCGGTCGCCCCTCAAAGCCCGTCTTGCGCATACGCGCGCTTAGCCGCGCGCCTTTTTTACGATGGTAAAGTCGGGAGCCATGCTCACGACGACCTCCGCCGCACTCGACGCAAAGCGCCGGTCCGCATCGAGTTCACGGGTAACCAGCGAGAGCCGAACACCCTCGACACCCCGGAGCATGCGGCCCAAAACAGGCTGCACCGGCGTATACATGCGCACAGTATGCTCGTCCGAGTCGCCCCGGAAGAGCGGCGCATGCATGTTGCCGATCTCCCAGCACGAATGCGCGAGCGCAATCGGGTCCATGCGGTCAACTTCGACCAAATAAACCTCGGCGCTGCGCAAGCGCACGACAACCGCCACGGGCACCATGCCCGAACGGTCAATGGCGAGCACGTCGCCGTCGGCAAGACGACCGCCGTCGGCAGTATCCAGCCGAACATCGACCGTGCGCCCCAGCTCCGTCACGCCCACAAACGCGTATACATCAGCCTGGTCCCAATCGAGCAGCAGATCGTCAACTTCAAAGACGCCGCCCAACTTCCGGCGAAGCAGGAGTTCATAGGACGGATCGTTGAGATTTCCCAAGCATGTCGTCGAAACCAAGCGTTCAGGCATACTCTAACCCTCGACCTCGACGAGCTCGATATCAAAGTTGAGGTCCTTACCGGCCAGCTCGTGGTTGGCGTCGAGCGTCACGGCCTCGGGCGTTACATCGATGACCACGGCGGGGACGGGCATACCGCTCGGCGTGGACAAGAAGAGCTTCATGCCCTTCTCAATCTGCTCGATGTTGGGAACCTGTTCGGCCGGGAAGGTCAGAACCATCTCGGGATTGTGCTCGCCGTAGGCATCGGCAGCAGGAATGTGCACGGTCTTCTTCTCACCCACCTGCATGTCGACAACAGCGGCGTCGAAGCCCTTGATCATCTGGCCGGCGCCGCAGGTGAACTCCAGCGGCTCACCGCGATCGTAGGAGCTATCGAACTGCGTGCCGTCGTCGAGCGTGCCGCGATAATGAGTCTTGACCTTCTTGCCCTGGTTGGACATGGAAACCTCCGTGATAAGGGCGGCGCACAACACGGGCCGCCATGAACATATGGCGCTAACTATACCCTAGTCATACAATTTGAAGACAGTTTGCAAAGAAACGCTGCAACCGGAGGAACCATGGCATATCCCGTATTTGACCTACACTGCGACACCGCCGACCGAATCGGCTGGGCCACGCTCGATCTCGACCTGCGCTTTACCGCCGGCACCGACGGTTATTTCCCCGGCGACGAAACGCATCCGCAAGATTTCGACCTCATCGAGGGTAACGCCTGTGCCATCTCGCTCGCAAAGATCGGCAACACGCCGTGGGCACAGTGCTTCGCCACGTTTGTCCCCGACGAGATTCCCACCGCCCACGCCGCGCGCTTCCAGGCGCAGATCATGGCGCATATGAGCGGCCAGGCAATGCTCAACCACGACCGTATGGTCAACGTGCGCAGCGCCGCAGACATTCGCCCCGCGCTCAAGGACGGCAAGGTCGCTTGCATCCACACCATCGAAAACGCCACGTTCTTTGCCGAGGACCCCGCGCTGATCGAAGTGCTCAAGAGCTTGGGCGTGCTTATGTCGTCACTCAGCTGGAATGCGCAGGGGCCGCTCGCGAGCGGCCACGACACCCACGCCGGCCTCACCGGCGCCGGCATCGAGGCACTTACGCAGATGGAGCACGCCGGCATGGTACTCGACGTCTCCCACCTCAACGATGAGTGCTTTGACGAGGTTGTCGCCCACGCCACGCGTCCCTTCGTCGCCAGCCACTCCAACTCCCGTGCGGTTTGCGGCGTCAAACGCAACCTTACCGACGACCAGTTCCGCACCATTCGCGACATGGGCGGTATCGTCGGCCTCAACTACTGCAGCGAGTTCCTTTCCAACGACGCAACCGACAAGACCGCCGCAGACGTCACCTTCGACCAGCTAGCGGCACATATCGAGCACTGGCTCGACCTGGGCGGCGAGGACGTCATCGCACTCGGCGGCGACTGGGACGGTGCCACGGTGCCCGCTTTCCTCTCCGATGCCAGCAAGATGCCCGAGTTCCAGAACATGCTTTCCAAGCATTTTGGCAAGACCGTGATGCAAAAGCTCTGCAGCGACAACGCGCTTGCCTTCTTTGAGCGTTATTAATTTCACATCCCTTGAGCAGGTCGGCATGCCGAACGGTTGACATGCCGGCCCGTCCCCAATCTGAAGGACCGCTTTTGACGCAGCAGTTTACGATTTCCGTATCCCGACCGCATGGGACGCCCATCCCCGTCGTCGTTACCAAAAAGCGCGTCAAGAACTTCAACCTACGCGTCACATCGAGCGGTGAGGTCCACGCCAGCGCACCGCTCGGCGCCAGTCGCGAGCGCATCGAAGCGTTTGTGAAGCGCAACAGCGCCTGGATTATCAGCCGGCTTGCCCAGCGCGAGCAACGTCAGGCGACGGCACGAGAGCCGCTCAGCCCCTCGTCCATCATTGCGCTTTGGGGCAAGCCCATCACGGTACAGGACGCACTCGATCACAACTTTGCATCACCCGCACCGCGGCCCAAGCAGGCCACCTTCGCAAGTTTTATGGGTGCCGACGAGCCAGACGAACGTCCGCAGGCCAAGTGGAATGCGACCCTCGACGGCTTAACGCCCAGTGAGATCCAAGCCCATATTGACCAGCTCTATACGTCCGAAGTCACATCGGCGCTGCGTGATATGGTGCACGCATACGAAATCGCAATGGGTGTCGCCGTTTCCCGCGTTTCCGTGCGCAGCATGAAAACGCGCTGGGGATCATGCACGCCCAAAACCGGCGCCATTCGCATCGCACGAGAACTTGCCGCCTACCCCGTCGAGTGCCTTGACATGGTTGTCGCCCACGAGCTCGTCCACCTGCTCGAGCCGAGCCACAATCATCGGTTTCACGCGCTGCTCGACACGTACTGCCCCAACAACAGGGCTCTGTCGCAGCGGCTCAAGCAGCCACCCATAGAGACGTATTAGAACCGGTTAGCGCACACGCTCGATCTCGACGCCACAGCTTGCCAAGGGCAGGCCAACAGGCGCCCACGGCTTATCGAGCTTGATGCGCACACCAAGCAGCGAGGGATAACGGCGCAGCAGCATCTGGGCCGTACCTTCAGCTGCCGCCTCGATGAGCTTAAACGTATGCTCGCGCAGATAGCCATCGACATCGTGGCACACCGAGCCGTAGTCAATCGAGGCGTCCAAGTTATCGTGCTCTCCCGCTGCACGCAGGTCAGCATAGAGTACCAAGGACACGATGAATTTCTGGCCCAGCGCGTTCTCTTCGGGATACACGCCGTGGTTAGCAAAAACCTCAAGACCTTCAACGGTGATGCGGTCGGCATGGCGCAGATCGTCATAGTTCACGTGGGGCACCGCCGTTGCGGTGGATATTTCGCCCCTTCCACGGCGGGCGAGCTCGGCGCCTTCAGTCTTGGTTGCATTCTCGGGCAGTTTCTTGTTGCTCATCGCGATCGTCTCCTTCGTTTAGAACCCCGACCGCGTAAACTAACTACACGCGAATCGACAGGTTCTTTTTATCATCGCTCCAGTTGCAAGCATTGCGCGCGGGGCATGCAAAGCAGGCGCGCGACGCTTTGTCGGCTGCATAGAGCAGGCGCTCGAGCGGTTGGCTGTTCACGCGCAGCTTTCGATGGCCCAGAATGGCCGTCTTAATGGCTGCGGCATCGGCCGGCTCAAACGCTACGTCATCGGGCATACCGCCGAAAATCGCATCAGCGACGCGTTCGCTTGCAACATCATGGGATATACCCGATTCATACTGTTCATCTTTGCCGATATCGTGAAGAAGTGCCGTGGCGTAGATGACCTCGCGGTCAAATTCGAGCTGTTCCTCGAGATTCTTGATCCACATAATGCGAGCGACATCCAGCAGGTGGTCAATACCGTGGCGGCAGAAGATGCGCCCCGATTCCAACTGTGCAATGCTGCCCAGGTGCCGCCGGAACAGACCGTTGGCACAGATGTAATCAATGCGAGGCATGGCACCAAAAGGCGCCAGGCCCGAAGCCATAAAACCGCGACGCGGCGTTCCCTCGTCAGTATTCGATGTAAAGTCGTTGACGACTCTCATAGTTAGCGTCCCAGCATCCTAAAGAATCGCTCCTCGAGCGCGGGATCGGTCTCAAAGACGCCGCGGCGAGCGAGCGTCACGGTCTTGGTGCCGGGCTTTTGCACGCCGCGCATGGTCATGCACATATGCTCAGCCTCCATGAGCACAATCGCTCCCTGGGGAGCGAGATAATCCATGAGAGCGTCGGCAACCTGCGCACACAGCTGCTCCTGCAGCTGCAGACGACGGGCATAGACTTCAACCGTGCGAGCGAGCTTAGACAGACCCGCCACGCGACCGTTAGGGATATAGCCGATCGCAGCCTTGCCATAAAACGGCAGCAGATGATGCTCGCACAGCGAGTAAAACGTGATGTCGCGCTCGATAACCAAGTCGTTCGAGGCGACGGCAAAGGTTTTGGACAGGTGCTCTTCGGCACTCTGGTCCATACCGCCGGCGATCTCACCATACATACGGGCAACGCGCGCCGGGGTCTCCAGCAGGCCCTCACGAGTTGGGTCCTCGCCTATGCCCTCAAGCAACAGCTTAATGGCGGCCTCGACTTTTTCCTGATCGACCATCTGGGCCTCACTTTTCCGATTTTGCGTTCGCGCTATGGTACCACGCTCTTCGGCATCGACCACAAGCTACATAGTATGGGTCGAATAGACCGGATCATCACGCCAAAGTTCAACCGCATCACAAAGCACAACGCCCTCGCGCTCAGCACGGTCGCGCGTAGCGTTCATATCGATTACACGCTGGTTACTCGAGCCCCTAAAGCGCAATGAGATATCGTACAGATCCTGAACAAACGGGCCATCCACCAACATATCGAGGCAGGCAAGGATACGGTCCGTGACCTCGGTATGGTGACGACCACCCGGCATAAGCTCCTCGAGCACGTCGCCGGTAAAACACCAAATGGTCTTTCCTGACCCCGCAGGATAAGCGGCACGAACGCGCTCGACAAACTCAACGAGTCCCGCCTGATTCTCGGGCTCCATAGGTTCGCCGCCCAGAATCGTCAGGCCGTCAATAAAGGGATGATCGAGGCTCTCGATAATCTTGTCCTCGACGGCACGATCGAACGGCTCGCCCGCAGCAAAGTCCCACGCGACAGAGTTAAAGCAGTTCTTGCACCCACGACGGCACCCGCTCACAAACAGAGAAGTACGAACGCCTTCTCCATCAGCAATGTCGAAATACTTAATGTTCGCGTAGTTCATAGGTAACTCTCCCGGGAGGTCGGGACATATCATCCCGTCCTCAAACATTCTCGGCCTTCGGCCTGCGAAACTGCGGGCGGGACGATATGTCCCGACCTCATGCAAAGGGTAACTCAATGAACGAAGCGAACATCGAGTATAGGGTTCGAGGTCCAATAAATACTTCGTTGCAGCTCAACCGTCATCGCAAGCAAAGCGTTGCTGCAAGTCAACTCATTTCCACTAAGAACTTCGAGGAGCGAGCAGACCGCATGCTGCATCTCAGCTACGTCAACTTGGCCGCCCCGTAGCGAGGCCCCGGACCTTTGCTCGATATAAGTTTCGCACGAACAGGAGGCGCCAGTGGCGCCTCCGTCGTGAGCCAGGACTGTCCGAAATAGCGAGTAAAGGTCCGGGGCCTCGCTACGGGGCGGCCTGGGATGGTTATTAGAGATGCAGCACGCGGTCGCGGATCTCCTCGGTTCGACCCTGGTTCCAGAACTGGGTACCGATGTAGCCGCACGTACGACGGGCGACGTTCATCTTCTCCTGATCGCGGTTGCCGCAGTTGGGGCACTCCCACACCAGCTTGCCGTCATCCTCGACAATCTTGATCTCGCCGTCGTAACCGCACACCTGGCAATAATCGCTCTTGGTGTTGAGCTCGGCGTACATGATGTTGTCGTAGATGTACTGCATCACGCGAATGACAGCCTTGAGGTTGTCCTGCATGTTGGGAACCTCGACGTAGGAGATGGCACCGCCCGGCGAAAGCTGCTGGAACATGCCCTCAAACTTAAGCTTATCGAAGGCGTCGATCTCCTCGGACACGTGGACGTGGTAGCTGTTGGTGATGTAGCCCTTGTCCGTCACGCCCGGGATGATGCCAAAACGACGCTGCAGGCACTTGGCGAACTTGTAGGTCGTCGACTCAAGCGGGGTACCGTACAGCGAGAAGTCAATATCGCTTTCGGCCTTCCACTCGGCGCACTTGTCGTTCATGCGCTGCATGACGGCCATGGCAAACGGCGTGCCCTCCTTCTCGGTGTGGCTGTGGCCCGTCATGTACTTGACGCACTCGTACAGGCCGGCATAACCCAGACTAATGGTGGAGTAACCGCCCACGAGCAGCTTGTCGATCGTCTCGCCCTTCTTCAGACGAGCGAGGGCGCCGTACTGCCACAGAATCGGTGCGGCGTCAGAAAGCGTACCCATCAGGCGCTCATGACGGCACAGCAGGGCACGGTGGCACAGCTCAAGGCGCTCGTCGAAGATCTTCCAGAACTTATCCATATCCTGATGCGAGCTCAGCGCGACATCGGGCAGGTTGATGGTCACGACGCCCTGGTTAAAGCGACCATAGTACTTGGGCTTGTTCGGGTCGTAGTTTAGCGCGTTGGCAACGTTGTTAAAGCCGTTGCCCGAGCGGTCGGGCGTCAAGAAGCTGCGGCAGCCCATGCAGGTATAGCAGTCGCCGTTACCCGCGGTCTCGCCCTTCGACAGCTTGAGCTCGCGCATCTTTTTCTCGGAGATGTAATCGGGCACCATACGCTTGGCAGTGCACTTGGCAGCCAGCTGGGTCAGGTAGAAGTACGGGGAATCCTCGTGAACGTTATCGTCCTCGAGTACATAGATAAGCTTGGGGAATGCCGGGGTGATCCATACGCCGGCCTCGTTCTTAACGCCCTCGTAGCGCTGGCGAAGCGTCTCCTCCACGATCATGGCAAGGTCGTGCTTCTCCTGAGGCGTACGGGCCTCGTTAAGATACATAAAGACCGTCACGAACGGCGCCTGGCCGTTGGTGGTCATAAGGGTCACGACCTGATACTGAATCGTCTGAACGCCGCGACGGATCTCGTCACGCAGGCGATCCTCAACAACCTCGCGGACCTTTTCGGGAGATGCGGAAACGCCGAGCTCCTCGAGCTCGCGGGCGACCTCGACGCGAATCTTTTGACGGCTCACCTCGACGAACGGGGCAAGATGGGTCAGCGAAATCGACTGGCCACCATACTGGGAGGAAGCAACCTGGGCGATGATCTGCGTCGCGATGTTGCAGGCGGTCGAGAAGCTGTGCGGCTTCTCAATCAGCGTACCCGAGATAACAGTACCGTTCTGGAGCATATCCTCCAGGTTCACCAGGTCGCAGTTATGCATGTGCTGGGCAAAGTAGTCCGAATCATGGAAGTGGATCAGACCCTCATTGTGAGCATCCACAATCTCCTGGGGCAGCAGCACACGCTGGGTCAGGTCCTTGGAGATCTCGCCGGCCATGTAGTCACGCTGAACGGAATTGACGGTCGGGTTCTTGTTGGAGTTCTCCTGCTTGACCTCTTCGTTGTTGCACTCAATCAGCGACAGAATCTTGTCGTCGGTCGTGTTCTTCTGGCGCTTCAGGCTCTGAACATAGCGATAGATGATGTAATGGCGAGCGACCTCGTAGCAGTCGAGACGCATGATCTCGTCCTCGACCAGATCCTGAATCTCCTCGACCGACACGGTGTGGCCCGCGTTCTCGCATGCCTCGGCGACGTTTTGTGCCGCGTAAACCACCTGGCGGTCGGTAAGACGAGAGCTCTCCTCGACCTCCAAGTTTGCGGCGCGGATGGCATTGACGATCTTATCGATGTCAAAGACAACCTCGGTGCCGCTGCGCTTGATGATCTTCATCCTCTTGCCTCTTTCGTATCGTAGCCTCATCGCGCTTCAGAGCCAAACGATACCTGGCAGGGCTTGCCCCTGTCTTGCGGCGCCGTCGCGCAATCTGTGTTCTCGATAAACCATAAGCCTCCATGCGGACATTCCCTGGAGCCGATCAAGCGGCTCAAGGACACGTTCAAAAGAGGCAGTTAAGGTCTTCGTTCTCTGTCCGCCATCTATCATACGACAAAGAGGCATCTATATCCTGTATTCTTTTTTTAGGTCAAACACAACATATAGTGTTTCAGCAGGTCAAAGCAATTAGTCATTTTGCAGACGCATTAAAAATGAGGGGTTCTTGGCAAGTCGGTAAAACGCTACCAACACGGCTACCTGCATGGCAGTTATAAAACCCCCTTAGTCAAGCCGCTGACAAATCCTACCAAAATCAAGTCGCTCACGCCAAAAGAATCCAAAAGATTATGCTTGACCAACATGTTGCGGTCACGATCGGCCAGGACGTATGCAATCTGCCGGCACCTCTACGGGATGCGAAGACCATCGCGTACAGACCTTGGATCAATATTTGGTGGCTTATATTGGCGGCGTGCTTGGTGGCAAAACAAAACAGCCCAGAGGATATAGCCTCTGAGCTGCGAACATTTGGTGGGCGTTAGAAGATTTGAACTTCTGACCTCTTCCGTGTCAGGGAAGCGCTCTCCCCCTGAGCTAAACGCCCAAATGGAGCGGACAACGGGGCTCGAACCCGCGACCCCAACCTTGGCAAGGTTGTGCTCTACCAACTGAGCCATGTCCGCCTGCGAGGATTTAATATACGGGATGATCCACCCAAATGCAAGAACTTTTTTTAAAAAGTTTTGCGACGCCCTCGCGAACCTCGCGAAGACATCAGCCACCACGGAAGGCGCAGGCAAACGCAAACTCGCCGCAAGAGGCCACTACATCTCGCCGAGCATGATCCAGGCAGAGCTGTCCTGCGCGAGCCTGCCGTCTGCAAGCGGTGATGAGGTGAGCAGGACCCTGCCCGCCGGCAGCTCCACAGGTGCTGCACCGAAGTTCGTCACACACGCCCAGCCGTTATCGCGGCGATAGGCGATGACGCCGCCCTCAGCGCCCTCGGCACCATCCGCAAGACCGGTGCGCCCGTCAAGATCGAGCCACGCAAGATCGTTGGCGCACCCGCGCAGCTTGCGCCGCAGCCAGAGGGCGTCACGATAGAGCGCAAGCATCGATGTCGGGTCCGCTTCTTCCTTATCGGCAGCATAATCGGAAAACCATGCAGGCTGCGGCAGATGAGGCGCTGCATCGGCGTCTGCCGGCGAAAACCCAAACGATCCGCCATGCGCGGGATCGTCCGCTGCCACCCACGGCAGGGGCACACGACAGCCGTCGCGCCCCTTCTCACGCTTCGGTCCGTGCGTATTGGTCGCAGTAGGGTCTTCGAGTGCAGCCCACGGGATATCAGCCACCTCAAAAAGGCCGAGCTCCTCACCCTGATACACGTATGCCGAGCCCGGAAGCGCCAGCTCAAGCAAAAGGGCCGCCCGCGCGCGGCGCTCGCCGAGTTCACGGTCCTCGTCATAAGACGACCCGTCGCGCAAGAGCCAGTCGAGCGCAATCTGGTGGTAGCGCGTCGCCTTGATTTGCGGCAGGGCATAGCGTGTCGCCACGCGCGGCACGTCGTGGTTGGAGAGTACCCAGGTCGAGGCGGAATCGGATTCGACGGCTGCCTTCAAGCCCTTCTCGATTGCAGTGTGCATGTCATCATAGGTCCAAGTGGCCTTGGCAAACTCAAAGTTGAATGTCTGGCCAAGCTCGCTGGGACGCGCGTAGAGATACTGGCGCTCGGGCAGCACCCACGCCTCGGCAACGGCACTGCGCGGCGGATTATAGCGGTCGAACACGCGGCGCCACTCGCGATAGATCTCGTGGACCTCATTGCGGTCCCACAGCGGATGGGTGCCGTCGTCAACCATGTCATCGCCCTCGGCGAGATGCCACCGGTCGAGGTCATCGCGGTCGAGATCCTTGGCGAGACCCTGCGCCACATCAATGCGAAAGCCGTCGACGCCTCGATCGCTCCAAAACGCCAGGACGTCGCAAAAGAGCGCGTGAACCTCAGGGCATGACCAGTCAAAGTCCGGCTGCTCGGGCGTAAACATGTGCAGATACCACTGACCGTCCGCAACACGCGTCCATGCGGGGCCGCCAAAGTTGGCATTCCAATTGGTGGGAGGCAGCTCGCCATGCTCGCCGCGACCATCGCGGAAGATATAACGGGCGCGTTCGGGCGATCCGGGGCCGGCGGCAAGAGCGGCTTTGAACCAGGGGTGCATTGATGTGGCGCAGGGTCTCGCCAAGGATCTCGACC
>OJOE01000558.1_pt1 | contig 19187 bp, 33 predicted proteins | sample 1598191 | NCBI WGS metagenome assembly OJOE01 (sample SAMN03922463, study PRJEB24848) | human gut metagenome | isolation source: stool sample | host: Homo sapiens | place: Germany | collected 2009-11
GAAAATCGGATTGCAGGTTTGCGTTGGATGCGCGTAAAACTCACCTTGTCTATGCTACCTTGCAAATTGTGCCTTGAGTGCGGTTTGCTTGTTAGTTCAAGGTAAGAAGTGCTCCGATGTACAGAAAAACGAGGCTTGCTTATATACTCCTGTAACTACAGGTGCGACGTATAAGCAAGGGGACGGAACAAGCTAACTGGCGGCCTTGTGCTTTTGTGCAAGGTAGGTTAGGGGCAAGTCCTACTTACAGCAAGCCTATAGTTTACCGATAAACCGTAAACGGCGTTGCAGATTTACAACCTAGCAATGCGATAAGTCGGCTCAAAGGGTAGACTGAAAGTAACCTTAGAAAAGTTACAGCCGTAGAGTATTGGCGTTAAAAGGATGCGTTCCATCCTGCGTTGGAAACAGTACAACGGCTATAAATAATAGACAAAGGTGTTCCGTCTGTAAACAGTTTGACAGTTGCAGGGGAATGGGGTGCCTTGGGTGCGTTATGCCCTTGCAACCAGTCAAATTGTTTCACAACTTTAAGGAGAACATTATGTTAAAGTATCTTTCTCAACGTTATGTCAATATGCTCATGAAAGGCAACCATTCCATGGACTTTTACGAATGGGCAGGTCACGTAGCTTATAAAACTCAACAACTTAAAACTGCCGTTGAAGAACAGCAGGCGCAAGCTATGGAGAAACATCATGCACGATAAGCCACAAGGTTACAAGAGGCAGGCTAATGCCCTGAACATTTGCAGGAATCAAGGCATGAATAACCTCTACCAGACGGAAAAGGAAGACCTGCGCTATAGTCCGGTTTGGAACAAGCGCGGGGAATGTGTAGGTTATAGAAACCAGCATGGCCAGTTTCTGGACACTAAGACACTTCTATGGTCTGATTTTGCTGGTACTATCAAGCGCTATTCTGACTTAACACTAGCAGAACGGAAGGTATTCTTCCCTGTTCTCCCCGGTCTGGCAGATGTGCCTTTCCTGTATGCCGAATACGGACAAAACAAGTCCGTAACTGGCAAGCATGGCAAGCATATCAACATCCGTAAGGTACGTACAAGCGAACGCCCACGCGCTAAGTATCGTACCACAAACGTGGGCACTGGTGAGTCTATGGACAAGCAAGACGGTTACGCTTGTGCCCTTGTGACTCTGGACAAGCCTCAAAAGGTTCGGCGTCGTGTTAGCCGTCATGCTAAGGTCGTCGTGCATACGGAAGACGATTACGTCATGGTTACAACTCGGTCGGCTCGGCGTTTCCGTTGATTTATACACAAGAGGGGAAGTTTACCTTCCCTTTTTGCAATAAGGCAATGGATACTAACAACTAAAAGGAGTGTTTAACATGCTTGCAATTTTTCCTCTTGAGGCTTTTGTAGCTCAAAGGTTTGTCCAGCGTTTGATAGCTCAGGCTTATGTTTCCCATTCGCCTAATAAACAATGGGAAACGCAACGCGTCCGCGAAGCCTATAATGTACGTAAGGTGTGCGTAAAGGCTTGCAGAAGTGCTATCAGCTGGCGCTCCCTTAGCGTCATGGCTTGGCTTGGTGACTACTAAACAATAACCTTCAACAATAAGAGGTCTTACTATGAACGCTGCTATTGCTACTCCTATCGCTCCGGTTACTGCTGAGATTGCTACGGCCCCTGCCAAGATTACGGACTGGACTGAGGCAGACTTCCACGCTCAGGTCAACGTCTTTGTGCATTCCCAAAAGGAATTCGTTAATGGCGTCACTCGCTGCACGCTTTACGCTGTTCGTGCTGCCATGATGAACAGCAACAACCAGCCTTTGAACTACATTCTCGGCAACCTCTCGGAAAAGCTCCGCCCGGCGTGGACTTCTTGGCTGTTCTACTTCGCGCCTTTTGCCTTGTCCGGGGGCAAGGACGCCACATCTATCACGCTTGACGATGGGACGATTGTTGACCTCAAGTCGTCCATCAAGCTGGTCGCTAAGCGTTGCGACGAGTTATGCGACGCTGCCGAAATTGACAAGCTCGCTCGTGATAAGGGCGGGAACGTTAACGACCCCGCCGGCATGATGCGCTTGTGCGACTACGTGATTGGTTCCCTGCGCTCTGCCCCGCGTTTCGATGCATGGAAGCGTGAAAAGTCTACCGGACGGGGTGACAAGCCTTTGACCGAGGAAGAAGTCAGGGCGAAGTACACCAGCATCACCAACAAGCTGAATAAGCTGTTGGAACAGGCAAAGGCGTCCGGTGTTCATGATGTCCGCAAGTTCCCCGGCATTGAAGCCCCGCATGGTCTAGACTACTACATCCAGATTCTGGAGAACGCGGATGAAAACGACATGAGCGAAGACGTGCTTAACAAGGTGCGTCTGCTCAAGGGGGAACGTCTGCCCTTTACGTCCCTGCTCAAGATGGTGTCTAACTGCGATACCACAAACCTGTCCGCTGAAGAGGAATACATCTACAATACCCTGTTGAACGCCGCTGTTGAAAAGGGTATCGAACTCTAAACCCCCTACATTCACGTCACATTGAAGCCCCGATAGGCAAGTTCTTATCGGGGCTTTTGTTGTGCCATGAATCTAACAAAGGAGTAGACAACATGGGAACTGTCTTGCGTCCTGTCTATGATAACAACACCACGCTTGATTCATTCAGGGATGCCGCTCAATTGTATGACGGTCAATTGCTTACTTTCTATGAGGCACGTTTGCTCTGCCTCTGCCTAGGTGTAGACCTTCAACCGATAGACGAAACCTTTCTGTTTAAGGACTCTGACGGTGTTTCGTGGTGGCTGTACGCTGAACCTGACAGCACGTTTACTGTACAAACGGAGTTGTAAACCATGCCAGACATCAAACAGTTTCTTTCAAGGCGTTACCTGCGCCTTGTAGACAATCTGTCAGAGTCCTTTCTGTTGTCACCGTCAGTCTATACGGACTGGAAAACTCAACGACTGATTGAGCTCATAGAACAAATCAATACCTGTATTATCTACAGACTTTATTAGCTAAGTATCTAAGAAACAGGCTGGACATCAGCTTGTTTCAAAGGATGCTTATTGCATCCAGTTAAACCATAACTGTCAAGGCTACATCCTTGAAAGGCAGTGTTGCTAGATGGAAAAAGGTTTGTCTCAACGCGGTGACGTGCATCCTTTGTCCTTTGTATGGCAGAACGTGTGACGGTAAGCCCGAACATCCTCTTGACGTACAGGACATTCCTACTACGGAAGAGGAGGATGTACTTCTCGAACTGCGCTTTGAGCGAGACTGTTGCTCGTTCTAGCATACATTCTTAAAAGCCCCGGAGTCTTTCGGGGCTTCCATAGGAGGTGTGCTTATGATTAACTGTAACTATAAAGCTATCGTTCATGGTAAGTATCTGTCTGAGAAGACCAAACGTATTAAAGGGCATATGTGTATTATCAAGAAGTTCTACTTCAAGACAGCTATGGTCAACTGGGTTAGGGAACAGATCAACATGCCGAACACCAAGCCCACCTGTGTACAGTTCTTTGTCAAAAAGAATCATGTCTGGGAACTCAAGGCTAAAGTTCAAGTCAAGATACCTATCAACCAACGAAAGAAACGCACTCTTATCTGGGGGGGTCAATATGTTTGAAATCCTTATCATTATGCTGTCGTCGTTCGGTCTTGGTTGTTGTTCCATGTTCCTGTTCCGTAGGTATCTGGACAGGAGGAACATCTTTCGTTCTTACTATGCACAGGGCTTGTTCCTCGTGCGTAACTGGGGGAGGCAAACATGAAGTGGTACACTAACCCGACGTTCTGGTTGTTCATCTTCTTCCTTGGCATGTGTGCCATCCTGTTGTCTGGTTGTGCCAACTGGTCGGTACGTGGACAAGCTGAGTACTCAGCAACCCAAGCCCTGATGAACTGGGCGTCGTCAATCGGCCCTCTGCTCCGCTAGGATTACCAAATGTTACAACCATACCTTGACCGAATGGTTAGCAAACTGGCTACGGATTGTATGGCACAGCGTGCACAACGATTCTTTTATAAGGATTGGTATGCACAGAACTACAACTACTGTTATGACCACATCATTCAGCTTAGTACCGTTATGTCACAGCATCCGTACATCAAAGGCAGGAGGTTTTTGTGGTGGCGTATTGTAAAAAACATATTCGTGCTGGCATTCTATGCAGCGCAGTCTTGCTTGCTGTCCTGCCTTCACTGGGCTATGCGGAAACTGTAAAAGACTTCCGTGACCCCGAAGGACGACTCTTTGAAGACTATCGGTACTTTCCCCCGGCACTAGTAGCTAGAGCTAAGGTGCTGTTCGATGAAGGATACTTCATGAACACTGACCTGTACCGATTCATCAAGAAAGAGTACGGCTTTCAGGCGGCAGAGGACTTTCGCTTCTGGTGGATTCGTTCTGAACTTATTAAACATCAGGAGAAGTAATGAGGGCGCACGCAGTTGAGGCTGCGCTCAAGTGCCTCATTGCAGAGTATCCTGCTGCAATATTCTACGCTTTTGTCTGCCCTACTCTCAGTCTACAGCACTTTGATGCTCTTACCAGATACGACAGTGCCTGAATAACTCAGGCGTCATATACATAAGGACTTCAACATGGAGGTAGACTACAAAGCTATCTTTGATTTCATGCTCAGGTCTGGGCTCTGTGCTGAGTCCGACCGACCGCAGGCTATGGAACTTGTGGAAGACTGGCTTAACATCTACAAAGAAACAAATGAACAACAAGGAGATACATTTTATGGGAACACCTGTTGGTTCTGCTATTCTTGACAACGAGATTGTCAAGTTCTTTGAGGAACTGATTGAGTTCTATGGGCACGGCAGTCCGCAGGCTCGCATCATTGAACGTGTCAAGCGCAGGCTGGAACTCGTACCTGTTGGTGATAAGTACGAACGCCTGTGCCCCACGTGCAAATGTCCTGCGTGTGGCAAGACCAGATCGCAAGCCGCTGCCATCGCTCGTGAACGTCAACGCCGGGGCAAATCCAAGTACGCTGAGCGTAAGTATCCCGGCATGGGGATGGAACTGTCACAACCTGACGATGACATCCCGGTAAGGTCTGTCGGCTTCTCTGTCCTCGACATCGGAAAGGCTGAGGCTGATGCCGTAGCCTACGTCATGGGCATCGCCCCTTCCAAGCTGGGCAAGTAGCACCTGCTACTGTACCATATACACAATGAACTGCAACCATCAAACAAACGGAGTATCTACTATGTCCATGCGCAACATCTTCAAAATTGTCCTTGATTCCAACACTGAAGCTGGCAAGCTCGTGACCGCTCGCATCGCAGGCAAGGCTGCGAAGGAAGCTCTCTTCGCCAACCCCACTGTGCTGCAGGGTGTGCTCACGTCCTCCGCTGTGCTGACCGCTGCGTCCCTCGCTGACCCGGACACTGCCCACGGCAAAGCTCTGCACTACCTCGGCCTCGGCATGACGATGGACTCCGCCGATGAACTCCTGCGTGTGTGCGACGAGGCGGGCGTGTTCCAGATGAAGGGCACCGCCGAAGACAGCGCAACGGCTGACATGCAGGCTGTGGTCTCCAAAACCTTTGACTCCAAGCCTTTCCTCCAGATGCTCGGTGTTCTGCCCAAGGGTGACGGCACCAAGGAAACCAAGCCCCGGTTCTCCACGCAGGCCAAGCCCGCCGGTGTCACTGCCAACGCCATCGAGAATCCCAACAAGATCGAAGCCAAGGAAGAAACCACCGCTGAACCTGTGTCCGTGAAGGTCGGCCCCGAAGTGGCTACGCCTGTTCTCCTGCCCACCAAGTACGGCAAGGATGCCAAGACCGAGAAGCCTGTGCTGCGCTGCGCCTTTGAAGGTTGCGGCAGTGTTCTTCGCAAGGTGGCTGAACAGAAGCCCTTCCACCTGCCCACCGACAAGGACACGCAGAAGTACATCACCGATGATGAGCGCAAGCTGGAAGGCAGCTACCTCTGCAAGTTCCACCGTGACGTGGTGACCAAGGCCATCCAGAAGCGGAAGAACGATGACCGCATGAACAAGGTGCGGGAACAGCGTCTGGCTGAAGCCACTGATGAGCTGACCAACGTGGAAGCTGAACTGCGTGAAGGTGAAAAGGCTCTCGCTGCCAGCGAAAAGACCATCAACAAGATCACCGACCCCATCATCAAGTCCGGCGCCGAGAAGGCCGTGGAAGAAAAGCGCAACAGCATCCAGAACCTGCGCAAGCGCAGCATCGCCCTGCAGAACAAGTGCAAGCAGATCTCCGAAGAGATCGCTAAGGCCAGCAAGTAACACACTGAAACTCACGGAGGTATGTAGTCTATGAACAAAAACAATGAGATCATTCTCGACATGGAAGCGGCACATGAACCGGTTGGCTTCGGTGCTAAGGTCATTGGCCTTGCCAAGAGCGTGACCAGTTCTCCCACCATGCACCGGCAGATCGACAAGACCAAAGAAGCTGGTGTAGTTATCACCAAGCTCGCCGCTGGTCGGCTGGTTCTGAACAACGTGACCGATGTGATTGCGTCCGGCCTGCCTTGGGGCATGGGCGGGTTCATCAAGTCCAACCCGCTGAACGAAGCTCTGTTCAAGTTCAGCTTGGCTCAGGCTCTGTCCATCATGGGCGGTGCGTTTGTCTCGAACGTAGGTGAAGACGATCCGAAAGCCAAGTACTTCCTGACGGCCATCGACGCGGCCACGCTTGCGTCTGTCGACGCTCTGCGTGAAGCCTCCGGCATTGAAGAGTTCATCATGTCCAAGATTCTGACCAAGGATGTGATGGACAAGATCAAACCTCTCGTCAACACCCATCCCATGTAACCCATAACAAGCAGGGCCGGGGCAACTCGGCCTTGTTTGGAACTAGGTTGCAAGTGAAAGGAGTAAGGCAGACACTGTCGTGTACATGAGAGCAAGCGCAACTGGTAGGTTGCAGCCTCCGCACAAGGTACGCTCCACCGAACGTGTAGACTTAGGGTGGCTAATGAATTGTTGGTTAGGTAAACGCTTTGCAAACTTGTGTATCAGAGTGAGGTATAGAATCCTCGATGGCTGCTGATACTGTGCTCAATGTCGGCACATCAAAGCAAACTACGGATACACAACTTGTGTTTTGGGTCGAACACAGAGCTAGTGGATGACGCAAGTAACATGAGTACCGGCTAGCCATGCCGCGAAGTTGTTACTGAATATGGCAGGTAAGATAGTCTAGCAATGTGCATCATGTCCTTCATAAGATCAACTTACTGACTACAAGGAGCCAGTCATGTTTGATATACTAGGAGAACTCATGGTGTCCAGCCCTGCAGTGCGACAAGTCTATCTGCATGGTGGTGCACTGGTGGTTGGCGTGGGACTGTGTGCTTTTACTCTGGCACGGTATAGAGAGTACAAGTATTGCAGACACGTGTTGACGGAGGAACTTAACAAGCTGTACTCGATGGGTATCATCATGAGAACCGTTGCGTTCACATGTGAAACCAGCTTGGTGATGGCTGATCTCATCGAAGCTATGGCTACAACTAGGAGTAGATGGTATGTCTTACACCTCGTTGTTCGGTCACTGCGAAGAACCCCCGTAAAGGAAATGCTGCTGGATGCCTTGCACGCAAACAAGGTACAACCTCTGACTGGACTTAAGAGGCTCAAGGCCCTGTTTACGTCAGCGTTCTAGCTTCATATCTTTAACATCTACTCGGGCTGAGGTTGGCTGCTCTCTGCTAACCTCAGTCCGTTTACATAACAAGGAGAAAGTTTATGGCTACGTATCATGACAAGCTGGACTACTGGTCTCAGAAAGACCCTTATGCTCCCCCTCGATTCCTTCCGAAGAAGTCACCTCAACTCACCGAAGAAGAGGTGGAAGAGTGGAAGCTGAAGAACGCAGGTAACTTTATCACCTGTCCTAAGTCTGGCACCAGTCTCTTGAGAAGCAACTGTGGCAAACTGCTGATGTGTTATCAGCAAGGGACATGCTATCATGTGGACTACACCAACTTCGACAAGAACCTGCAACGAAAAGCATACGACTTCAATGGGTAGCAGGGTTGAAGTGTGATAGGTGTAGAGTCAGGGATGTTCCTTGCCTCTTTCCTGTCACACTTTAACAAAGGAGAAACTTATGTTTCGTTTCCTGAAACCCCTTGTGTATGCGGTCATTGCCACGATCGCCGGTTCCTTCGCCTACAAGGAAGGGAAGCAGGCTCTGTTCCCCGCTCCGGCCTCCGACCAGACCATCGACACCAAGCCGGTGGAAGACAAGAAGGACTAGTCCCCTTCTTTAAACCTTAACTTGGAGAGGTTGTCATGAGTGTTGATCAGGATGCGTTAGACATCCTATGTGAAGTCTTCGATGATAGGATCGAGGATGTCATGTCAAACCGTGACAACCTCTCCTACACTCTGTATGATGACGATGGCTACCCAGTTGGTGCTGCTATCTTTGACGAGTTCAAGTCTGGCGAGCGTGTCAGATATGTCTACGTCTACTGGATTGGGGTGCGCTACCGTGGTGTAGGTATTGGAGGACAGATACTTCGCACCTTGCACCGGCAGTACCCTGAACACTGGTTCAGTTTGAGTACACTCAAGTCGAACACAGATGCTGTCAGATTCTATCAACACCTAGGGTATCAGATAACTGGAGACTTACCCGGATGTCCTAGCTTCTATCATCTCCAGCGCAAACCTGAAAAGGAGTTCACCTCATGAGCGGTGATCAGAACAACAACCAGAACCAGCAGAAACAGAAGGGCGGCAATCAGAACGGCCCGAAAGAAGGCATCACCATTGCCACCTCGGTCAATCCTTCGCAGTCCGGTACCCTTGGCCAGCAGGTTCAGGGTGCCATTGTCACCGGCATTGGCGGTGCCATCGCTGCGTTGGCTTGCGCCGGTGTGCAGAAAGGATTCGACTGGATTGTTGGCAAGTGGACTGGTCGCAATGTTCGCCCCGTCTTCAACGTGACTCCCACCGGCCCCGCCACTGGTGGCTCTGGCAACATCATGCAGGAACTGCACACTGTTGCGGGAAACAATCCCGATGAAGCGAAGCGTGCCATCCAGTCCGTGGCCAAACGTCTCGGTATGCAGATCGGCCAGCCTGCCCCTGCTCCCGTGACTGTCGACGCTGGTGTGGTGGAGATGACTCCTCCCACTCCGGCCCCTGCTCCCACCGTTGCTGATGTGGTTCCCAGTGATGCTGCCCTCAAGGTGGAAACCAAGCAGCCCAAGCCTCAGCAGCAGAATAACAAGGGCGGTAAGAAATGATTACCCGTATCGCTGGGTTTCTGTTCTATACCTTGATGACCGGCCTGTGCGCCATTACCACTGTTGGTTATGCCAACGATGCGGTTAAGGCCCTTGACAAAAAGAACTAACCTCTAGCACATAGCAGGACTCATACGTACTAGGTGCGACTAGTCGCGTAACGGGGTCTTGTGTAGAGACAGCACCTCCACATAAGGTTGTCTTGTGTGGGTTGTGTGAGTCCTGCTATGCATCTAGGGATTAGATCAATGTGCTATTCACCTAGCGTTGCCGACGCAGTACAGTCATGTTTACCAAGTCTAAGCGTATACTTGTGACCATGACCTTTGGTACTCATCACGTTTCAACTCACGAGGTTTCTCATATGTGTAACTGCACTTCCTGCTTCTGCTCCATGTCTTCCTCCATCGTCATGCCCGCCCCTGTTCGTCCTTCTGTCAAGCGTGGTGCTCTGCTCCGTGCTGTCAGCGGCGAGAAGGTCGGTGACTTGTACATGCTGGTGCGTGAAGCGACTGGTGTGTTCGCCAAGGACGCCGCCGGTAACAACATCGGTGCCCCGAAGAATCTCTTCAATCTCGTCAACCTGACGAACGAAGGGAAGACTCGTGTGTCTCGGCCCCAGCGCAAGCTGGTCTGGGGACATGACGAAGTACCGATGGATGTGATCGAGCAGCACTTTGGTTTCCAGATGGTTCCTGTTGCTGATAACATCAGCAAGATCGAACCTCTGCTCAAGGGCGTAGGCATGAACCTTCACGCTGCCAAGATTCGTGAAGAACAGTCTGCCTTGATGTACCGCCTGTTCTAATCTTTAAACCTGCTGGCCCATGTGTACTCTTCTATGATGGTAGCTGTCTCTGTGTGAGACAAAGTCCTAACGAACATAGTGCACATGGGCTGGCCTCTTCGGAGGTTTGTATGTCCATTGATCTGAGTAAGCAATGGCCATCTCTTTTGTCTTATTATGTAGGCTTTCCTGCTGATGGAGCTGGTACCTACATCGAGAACATCTACAAACTGAGCAAGCAGAACAAGGCTAATCTGGCTGCTAAGCTCGGGCTTCCTGACACGCTGACTGTCGAGGAAGAAGTAACAGTTGATTTGAATGAACGCTTTGCGTTCTCTTATCAGCTTGTCTGTATGGTCATGCCGGAAGATAAGCAGCCTACGTTTGACGAGTTCATCACGAACAGAACGTCTAACCAAATGAAGCTGTCCAAACGTATCTTGTCTTATGCCAAGACCAACAGCAATGTGACCGCGAAGATTCTTCTTAGCGGATTATATTCCAGTACTTTTCGCATGAAGCTGAACAAAGAACTGCCGAAGGTACCTGATGCCAAATCCTTTGTCAGTAACTCTGACTGTGCTGAGGCAGTTGTGATCACGCAGGACTACGAATACTACTCCGCCATCATTCAGAACATCTACTCTGAGATTGCGTCGATCAAGAAAGCGACGTATGGTTTCAGCATGGATATGTTCACGATGCTGTCGGCTGGTAGTAGCAGCAGCTTCTCATCGTGTTTTACGGTTGGAAGGTTCAACAGTAAGGGGCCGCTTGACATCACTCTCTGCCCCTTGACTGGTGTAATCTACAACCGCCAAGGAAAGAACATCACTGGCAGAGCTTGGGTTGTCTTTGACAAAGACTTCAACAAGTTTATCGTCATGAAGTCTTATGGCTTTATCGACGACGCCATCATCAAGAAGGTGTGTGGTTGGTTGTGTGCCCTGCTTGACGATAAAGCAGACTGGTCATACACAAATGGAAACAGTGAAGATGTCTATCTTTCACTCGACTACAGACCAGAAGGATGGTACATTGACCCTGTTCGTATGTTCTTCTTCTCTTCAACGTCTGACAAGATCAGGAACATTGATGTGCGAGGGTGCGTAGAAGCACCTTGTTTGTTGTGCGGTAAGTATCATACCACATCAACAATCATTTGCAGTGACTGCGAAGAAACAAAGCTGACCAACTGCAAGAGGTGTGGCAAGCGGATGCTTAAAACGGACAGCAACAAGCTGTACCCACTGTGTAATAACTGTGTGGAGAAGGTCACATTCTGTCCTGTCTGTGGTTCGATGATGCGGGAAGGCAAAGCATGTCCCAAGTGTGCATGGAATAACATGTGCGCTATCTGCGGCACCAAGTCTGACAAGAAGCTACAGTGGATTGAAGACATCCCTGTATGTGAACACTGCATCAGTATCTTGCACAAGACTACCTGCGAATGTTGTGGTTCTCACGGCTTGATGTATCCTTATCGTGGCCATGCTTTGTGCAACAACTGTTACCAGCAGTTGTCTTCTCTGCCTTCGTCAACAATCAGTAAAGCACAGGTTCACATCAAGGCCAGCATCTTGCAGAACTTTATAACCAGCAATCCTGATCTCAAGATTAGCTGGAACGTCAGCGAAGGAGACGCTAATGAGCATTGAGAGACTCAAGACAATCCTTCGCATGACGGATGCGGAGGTAATACAGAACATCATTGGTACTCTGACGAGTTCCGACTCTGGGTACGAAGTATACACTGACGACGAGAACTTCGTCTTCGGTATTCCTACAACTGATACCATATGTCCTGTGCTTTTGCAGGCGCATGTGGATACAAGACGACACGCCTCGGTGGATGAACCTCTCATCTTGTGCACCGAGTACGGAGTCATTACGAATGCCAACGGTATCCTCGGCGGTGATGACCGCTGTGGTGTTGCTGGTATTCTGGACATCATTGAACGCCATACCAGTAAACCATTCGTTCTCTTCACAAACTATGAAGAAACGGGTGGCAAAGGCATGAAGGCTTTCCTCAAGACTGGCTACCTCGACAAGTTCGTCGACCATATTTATTGTGTCATTGCCCTTGACCGAAGGGGACACAATGAGTATGTATACTATAGCCCCACGTTACCGAGCAAGCTGACGTACTTCCTTGCCAAGCTCGGTTACTATGAGGCCAATGGTTCTTACTCTGACTGCTATGATCTTTGGATGAAGCATGACATCGCTCATGTCAATCTGTCGTGCGGTTATGGTCGGCAACACACAGCCGATGAATTTATCTTGGCTGAAAGCTACGTGTCTTCCATCCTTCGCGCTGATCGTTTGATGCAAATGATTGACGAACCCTTCCGTGTAAAGGAACGCTTCACGTACCGAAGCGGACACGGGTACTCGTCTATCGCTTACCCTATCCCCAAGCCTGCTGACAATGCTGGTCAGGGAACTGCTGCTCTTGAAATAGTGGGCAGTGAAGAGCTTGCATCTGACGATGGCCCTGAATATGTTCAAGGAACTCATATCCATTCCCCTGTTCACATGCCTCCTGAAGCGGTGTACGCATACTCTGCGGCACCGAAATGCTTCGTGTGTGCGCGAGACGACAGACCGATGGAGTATGATACCAAGAATAGTTTCTTCATCTGTGAAACGTGCAAGAAACAAATCATGAAACACTTTGACACAGTGACAGTCCCCAACGCTATGGCGTACTACGACATGCTTGAGGAAGTCCGGGCCAAGAGCCGAGAGGCTAACAGGAATTTGAACAAGGCAAAGCTCAAGGCCAAGAGTTCTCTTCCTGTGTGTCCCGGATGTGGTGACAATCACCATGTCATCTGGTCGAGGAAGGACATAGGATTTGTATGCACGTCTTGCTTTGAGTACCCTTCTACCGATGGATACAACGGTAAGTTCTGGGTACGAGGAGACAAGAAGTTCTTTGTGAAGACTGTGAATGGCAAGCAAATGGTACTGGTGACAGATCTTAAGGGTGAACACCTTCTGTCAAGTGAAGAGCTGTTGAAGAGCAGTAAGCTTCACCAGTGCGCTGTCTGCCATGAGCCTCACATCTCCTGCTCTTGTGAAACCATAGGCAAGACGAGAAAGGTAAACGTATATGTTTGCCCCTCTTGCAAACAAGAAGCCTTGGATACACTTCTCAATGACAACCTCCCTCCGTGGGACTTGGACTAGGAGGATTACAACATGATCGTACCACGTCGTCCTGAGATTTGCAATCCTTCTATTCCCGGATGTGAACTCAAACTTCCTTTGTACACGGAAGAAGAACGGAAGCGTATTGAAAACATGATCGACTTCCCCGGTGAATATACCGCAGACGATTTTCGTTCTGCGCTTGACCTCTGCTTCAAGCGTAGCACGGAAGCGGAAGCTTTCATCCGTTCCCTACACGACTACACCCTTCGTCTGAAAGGGGTGTGGCATAGATGGTTGGGTGCTCTTCGTCCGACCGTTGTTCGTAAAAGTTAGCGTAGCTAACGCTACTTGTAAACCTTAACACGAGGTGCTTATGCGTAATCGTATCAAGCAGTTCTTTGGATGGTTGTTCAAAGGTATCAAAGCCCTGTGGCAGATCGGTTGGAAGAAGATCATGGACTTCGTCACCAACATAGAAGCTGCCAATGAACTACTTGACAAACTGGAAAAGAATGATTACGTAATCATTCCTGAGAAGATGTCAAGGGTTCACAAAGCTGTCTCTCTTGTGTCTGGATGTTGTCACAGTTTCTTTAACAGATTCCTTAAGAGGACTGACAAAGAACACAAGCTGCTTGACATTGACATCCCTAAGAACTGGATGCGAGGGAAAAGAAGACGTTTAAGCGACGTTGAGCGGCTTGCTCTCTAGGAGAGGTTTTAAGCCTCGTTTACTATGAGGATGACCTATGAGTCATCTTTTAAATAAACGTGTCTTAGAATCAATCCTCGTGCGTTTAAACGGTATATGAACCATAACCGAGGGACGTAGAAATGTAATGCAAACAGAACACCAACAACAGTCCAGACATACTGTGTGTCTCTGACGTAAAGGCAAGACATGAACTCATGCTTAGAGAGAAGACAAACTGTCTTCGACAGTGGCATGGATGTATCAGCTTGTAACCATAACAGAGATGCAAGAGTATGACTGTTAGGCGAGAGGAGCTTGAGAAGTTCCTTGATTACAATGCACCTATGGACGTGCCAGTAAGACAAGCCTACTGTCCTTTCTGTGAACCAGATAAGGTAACCAGTCATGGCTTTGTTGTGACACGTAAGAGGAATGGGTTCAGTATGTGGTGTCATAGGTGCCACACTAAATACTGGTACCCAATTAAAAGCCCATCATCTAGCGCGATCTTAAGTGAATTGCATCGAAGAGCAGTGGGCAACAAAGACAATGCCAGTGTCGTAACGAAGAAAGTCACTCTCCCGTCAGACTTTACAGCTGACATTCCCGCGTCAGGTTTGCTGTGGTTACGTACCTACGGCGTCAGTGAGGATGAGATACGCCGGTTCCATTTTGGATACAGCCCCAGACTAGATAGGTTAATCCTTCCTGTGTTCCGGGATGGAGAGCTGGTCTTTTGGCAGGGCCGCAACCTTTCTTCAGACACATCCAGACCTAAGTACATGAACGTGAGATCACAAAGGTCAGATATCGTTCTGTTTGTAAATAACCAAACATCGAAGGTCGTACTCGTCGAGGATATTCTTTCATGCCTCGCAGTAGCTAGGGCCGGTGTAAGTGCTGTTGCTCTACTTGGAAGCTACGTGAAGATGGATCTTTTACGTGATGTTCTGGCGGACGCAGATATAGATTGTATAAAGGTCTGGCTTGATCCCGACAAAAGACAAGAGGCATGTAAGTACGCAAAGCAATTGCGTGCACTTGGTTACAGTGCAAGTCCAATTGTGCTAGCACACCAAGACCCTAAGTGTTATAAACCCGAAGAAGTCCAACGCTTCATAGGAGGTGTGACATGTTCGGATTCGGAAAGAAAACCTACGATGGGCCTACGTGGAAAGACGTGTCCATCGGTGTGACCATCGGTAAGAAAACCATGAGCATCTTCGAGATCATTCGTAAGTTGTTCTGGAATGTGATCAACATCATCAGCAACGCCCGATCTATCTGGCGTACTTTGTGCAAGGCGGTTAAGGAGGTGTGTCATGCTTAGCTTCAACGATAAGGCTGTCTCCTTCGTACAGTCTTTTTCCTCCTCTGGTTACGACATACAGCGCAGCCTGTCTCGTAAGCGTAACCAGCTGTCGAACTTCTACGACATGGAGCTGGCTATGTGTGACTCGTGTGGCACGCTTTTTGCAGACAAGCTCAAATCGATGCCGTGCCCTAAGTGTGGCAGCACTAACGGCAGGAGTCATTCGTACAACACTACGAGTCTTGGCTATCTTGATAACATCAGGATGAACTCGTTCACCTACGCGATGGCTGCCTAACAAATGTGCAGACAGGTACTTGACAAGCAGGTATTTGATCTTATACCTATAGTACTATAGGTTACTTAACAGGTAAACCTAAAGATAAAACCTTTAGGTTAATATATTAAGTATCTTAATAAGTATCCTTGACTTTACTTAATTAAGTATTATAATATATCTAAGTATATCTTAGCCGTTACTTAACCTTACTTAAGTATAATATCTTAAATAACCTACTACGTAAATACCTTAATAAGTATAATATCCTAAGACTAAACCTAACTCTTAATTCATAAGTACTATAGGTAACTAATGCTTTGAACATTAAGACTATATTATTTCTGAATTAGAAGGTTGACCTTAACTCTTGAACAAGCAAGGCATTATGAACATTGAGGAAATCTCCCTTGTTTTGTTCTTGTTAAGCAAAGAAAACTTTGACAAGTATTTTAAATTCATCTTTGAGTTGAACCTTGAACTTGAAACTAAGAACTTTCTGAAAACAATTCAGGAATATTTCTCTGAATATCCTGATAAAGAAGTCCTTAGTGTTGAAGAATTACTTGTTTTCTTTTCAGTGAAGCACCCTATCTTGAAGAAGAGAACATCTTATTCTGCTTACCTTGAGCGTTTAGGTTCAACTGAGATTGATAATAAAGTACTTGAAGAAAACTTAAATCACTTCCTTGAAAAATATTTTGCAAGTGAGATGGTATTTAAGTTGACTGAAGTTCTTGACGGTGATTCATATTCTGTACTTGACGAAGTACAGGAGATGTTATCTGAGTTCAATGAACGCAAAGTGAAGCTTAACAAAGATGAAGACCAACTATTTGTAAAGTCTAACTTGACTGAACTCTTACAAGAAGAAGTACATGAAGCTGGATTACGATGGCGCTTGTCCTGCCTGAACGAAAGCATCGGAGAACTAAGAGGTGGTAGCCTTGGTCACGTATTTGCTAGAGTCGATACAGGTAAGACATCGTTTATTGTATCAGAAGTTTCTAACTTTGCATCGCAGTTGAAGGATGATGAGGTTATACTTTGGTGTAACAACGAAGAGAAAGGCAAACGTGTTCTCTTTCGTATCTATCAGTCAGTGCTTAAGTGCAATAAGACTGATCTCATAAACTATCCTACTGATGCAGAAGAAGAGTTCACCAAATTAGGTGGGCACAAAATAAAAATCTATGACCAAGCTATCATCACCGTTGAAGATATTGAACAGTTGATGAAGACATATAACGTGCGTCTCTTGGTTATTGACCAAGGTGACAAGGTTCGTTTCTCTGGTGACAGAGATATGTCAACTGTCGATAGACTTAAAGCTGTGTACGGTAAGTTCCGTGAACTCGCTAAGTCATACGACTGTGATGTTATTGCTGTTGGTCAGGCGTCAGCTTCAGCCGAAGGGTTAAAATGGTTGAAGACTTCTGACATGGACAACAGCAAGACCGGTAAGCCCGGTGAGCTTGACTATGCAATTGGGATAGGAAAATCATTTGATGATGTTGACAATCCTGTTTGCAGTATTAGATATATATCTCTGTGTAAGAACAAGATGAATGAAGGTAAGCATGGCAGATATGAAGTAGTATTCAATGCTTCATGTGCCCTGTATACTGACAAGGCATCAGGTAGCTTCTCCGAAGTGTCGAAGTCCGACGACCAGTCTCCCCAAGGTTCTGGCTCACCTGAGATCAAGTCCACCTTCAAGTCACTCTTGTCTGAGATATATGGGAACCCTAACATGGAACAGAAGTAAACATGTCCGTATTCACTAACAAGGTTATTGCTCAGGCTGATATCGCCCTTGAAGAATTTGTTGCTAAGCTGGAAAAGGAAACTGGTATTGCTCTGCGCGACCTCTCCATCGTCGATATGCTGACTGCGCTTAAAGACTATAAAACTCCTGCAACGCCTGAACCGGGCGAGTAATATGTCTTATGCTGTCTTAGATGTGGAATGTTCCAAAGCACCAAGACATATGCCTTGGACAATAGGTTCATTCCTATGCTCTGTCGGCATCGAACGTCAAGACGGTACTTCTACTGTGTGGTTCTTCAATCCGAATGATAGACCACATGAAGAACTTCTTGCTGAAATCCAACAAGAGATTGACAGTGTTGACTTCTTGATTGGACACAACATTAAGTTCGACTTGAACTGGTTGAAGTGGATTGGTTTGAATGTCAAGGACAAGCCAGTCTGGTGTACGATGGTAGCTGACTATCTCATAAATGGTCAGCGTAAACTTGAGTATAGTTTGAATGCTGTTGCCAAACGCTATGGCTTAGGTCATAAGCTCGATGCTATGGCTATGTATTGGCAAGCTGGATACGAGACGGATGAGATTCCGTTGGAGATTCATGAAGACTATCTCAAGCAGGACGTACATCTTACACATGACGTGTTCAAGAAACAACTCCCGCTCATTGAGCGTGCAAGCCTTGGCAAGATAACGGAACTTTCTTTCCGTCTAACCCAGATCCTTTCTGACATGGAAGTATCTGGTGCAGCCTTCGACAAAGAAGAAGCTATTGCTTACTGTAACCAAACGCGTGAACAGGTTAAAGCAATGGACAAGACGCTGGTCGAACTGGCTGGTATTGACTTTACTCCCTCCTCTGCTTCACAACTCAGTGCTGTTTTATTTGGTGGTTCTTGGAAGAAAGAAGTTCCTGAACTTGTAGCTCGTCAGCTAAAGAGCGGTAAGTTTAAGATCACCACACGTAAGACTAAGATTGAGATTCCTATCAAGGGACTTGGCTTTAAAGTTCCAGACCTGTCTCTTATACACATCTCCGAGTTGCCTTCAACTGATAAGAACACACTTGATTTGTTAAAGTCTCGTGACAAACGCTCTGAGTCCTTCCTTCAAACACTACGAGATCAGAAGAAGCTGATGAAAGTAGTGTCCTCAATTGCTGGTTCTAAAGAAGAGAAAGAGGCAGGATTGATTGCTGTCATCGGTAAAGACGATAGGCTTCATCCTTCCTTTAACCAGTGCATTACACGTACAGGTAGACTCTCTTCTTCCAACCCTAAGTACCCATTGGGGTTGTAAAACTGGGTGAACTCATGGAAACCCTAACAGATGTCGCTGAGGGCAATCATGAGCCAAGCTTCAGTGCATGAACAAGCATACCATCTCTTAATCAACACAGCGCTTACATATCAGCAGATTGCTGATGAACTAAAGTCTAGTGCACATGGTACAACAGAAAAGGAAAGAACAGTCCTTTTTATACAGGTGGTATTACAATAGACAATGACGGCTATGCTCTAGTCTATAAACCTAGCTGGTTTACAGGAACACGCGGAAACTCTAGTAAAGTTTTTGTGCATCATGTTGTTGTTTGCAAAAGAGACGGTATGACAAAGGTTCCAAAAGGAATGCACGTTCACCATATCAATGGTGATAAACTATGCAACAAGGTTTGGAACTTAGCCTTGTTAAAGTCTGGTCAGCACAGACATATTCATGCAATACTGAAGAAGGTGCAGAGACTAAGTGCCTATGAAGACATAGGACAGCGCCCAGCTTGGGTAGACTTACTCTTTAAGTACTGTCTACTCATGATGATATAGTCCAATTACCACAGTAATGTGGGAAGTATACTTAGCTGATCAGTATACAAAATTTGAGAATGGCCAAAACTTCCCTAGAGGTGGTACCAGCCCCATCAAAACATTCTTTAAAAGCAAACAAGGGGTTA
>OJOE01000559.1_pt1 | contig 19172 bp, 26 predicted proteins | sample 1598191 | NCBI WGS metagenome assembly OJOE01 (sample SAMN03922463, study PRJEB24848) | human gut metagenome | isolation source: stool sample | host: Homo sapiens | place: Germany | collected 2009-11
GTGTGGGTTTGTGTGAAGATTTTCCCTTGTGGTTTTTTTTATTTGTGTATTATTTTTTTTTGTTCTGTGTGGTCCTTGTCTCTTTGTTTTGTTCATGCCTCTATTATATTTTTTTTACGCCTGTCTGTCAAGTTTTTTTATTTCGGGCGTGTCGTTTTTTTTATTGACACTGTGTCAATGGTTGTATATGCAACAATCTGTGTCCAGCTAGGTTACGGTAACGTAACCGTAGCTTGTTTGTCTGCCGGTTGGTGGTTGTTTTTTATTTTTTTGTTTTGTTTTGTTTTGGGGCGTGTCGTTTGTTTGTGTTATAATAAAAATATTGACCACAAGGGAGGTAAATAAAATGGAAAGTTATAAGCAAATCGCAGAGGAAGCGGGCGTCAGTATCGAGGAAGTGCGTGAATTGATGGCACGCGCTTGCGTTAAAAGGGTTGAGACTCCATACTATCGCACTATCGAAGATGGACGTAAGGTGGACGCGGTTGAGGTGTTTTACACCGTTTGCGCTAGGTATTGTCGTCCTGTTGCCGTCTTGGGAACTGGGGACACTATCGCGGAAGCGGTAGCTGACGCCTTGACTCACTGATTGGAGGTCTATCATGTGGTATTTCATTATTACCAGTGACGGTTTTCAGGTTTTTGAGGTTTTGTCTGATTGTGTGAAGCCTAGTGGCGTGTTTCATACAGTGTCGTTGAAAGCGTCGTTGGATGGCGTGTTGTCTCATGTTCGTAGCGCTTATGTTGGGCGTAATGTGAGCGTGGATATTGATAACGCCACGTTTGATATAGACGGCACTATGGTCGGCGTTGTGAAGGTGGTATTGGCGTGAACCGGGAACTTATGTTTGATGTAATACAATTCATCCTTTGTTCGGTAGGATTTATTGGTTCATTGGCTACTATTCCGTTTATTGTAATTGTATTCAATGAAATTAGGCCATACAATGTTTTAAAAATCCTATTTCTCACTCTCGCCGTGATTGCACTCTGTGTGATTGCTGTTGTTTGTGTCGTTTTGGCTATAGTTGACGTGTCTTTGGTTTGATTGGAGGGGGTTATTGTGGAATGGCATTATTTCACTGTTGTTGACACGTTCACGGGGTTAGACCGTCGTTTTCGGTGGTGTGAGCATCCATGCGACTACTGCGGGGTTGATTACCGATTCCAGATGTATGATGTAATGTGTGGCCGCTGGATTCCAATGATGGATTTTGTTGACTTGGATGACGGTTTTAGGTATTACCATAATTTTGATTTTAAGGAATTTTATAGGACTTATGAAGAAAGGTGGGTGTGATATGGTGATATCTATGATTATTGCTATATGTATCATTTCCGCGCTGTTTCTTACGATGGCGGCTATGGTGTTTTGCGAACTGCCGCGTAATGCGCGTGACGTTTTTTGTTTTTTGGTCATGCTCGCTGTGGGCGTGGCTATTGTATTGGTTTTTGTAGTGAAAGATTGCTGATCATGCGTTATTGTGATATGAAGGTTGCTGTGTTTCCGTCTCAGTATTGGGGCGGTGATGTGGAATTGTGGTATTGCTCTCATAGTCAGTCGTATAGGTTGAAGTATGATGTGGCGTTTTGCTCGCCGGATGGACTGCATTCGGCTGTGGAGATGGCGTCGTATAGTGCTACCGACTATGACCAGGTGGCGGACGTGCTTGTTGACGCTATCGATATTGCCAATACCCCACTACTGGATAGGGATTGATATGTATTTTCGTGGTTGGGTACATTCGTGGTTGTGCGGCACGTGTCCGGACGCTGATAGTTATTGGCGTTTGCGTGCGTTTTGGGCTGGGGGACAGCATAAGCGGAGCGCCACTAATCCTCCGAAACGGTGTCCTGATCCGCAATTGTGGCATGACATGTGGAGGCTCGGTGCCGAGTCTACTAACGAGGAAGTGGAGTTTTAGTCATGTATGAAACTTTTGTTGCACTCGCGTATCTGAGGCATGGTGATAAGCCGCCTATCGAAGTCGGTTATGCGTCCTCATATAAGGATGCGGTGGACTTGATTAAACGGTGGGCGGCTATCCGGTCTCATACGGAGAATATCGGTTATTTTCGCGTTGAGGAGCGGTATTATGTTTAGGCGTGGTGATGATAGGCGTCCTATTTACCGTATGCGTGACTTTGATGATGCGATCATGGAAAGCAAGCGTATTGTCCGCGCCACAGAAGGCCATAAGCGTGAACTGAACTTGAAGCGTTTTGACCTGGGGTATGGTGATTTTGAGACATGTTGTCGCGCTGTCAACATGTTGTGTGAGTTGTGGCGTGAAGCTCCTAGTGAGTGGTTTACGCAAGCGGTGATTACTGTGTCTCAGATTGCGGGCGGTCTGACCATTGGGGGTGGACTCGCCGCCGTACTGTCTCGCACGTCCGACGTGGAACATTTGGACGGTTCCATCAATCCGCCTAACCTGATTGCATGGTGCGCGGTCTGCGCGGTCAAGGGCGGTACGTCGTATGACTGTTGTACGGTTTTTGATAGTCCTCAAGCGGAAAAACTGATTATTGCTGTGTTTAAAAATTTTGACAGACTCGACACGACACGTTATGATGACAGTGAATTGCAAAAAATCTTACTGCAAGGGGAGGTGAAAATTGGCTAGAACCAAAACCGAAATTTTCCGCACGCGCGTCTATGCCGTGCTGAAGGGCATGGAATTGGTGGACGGCGACTTCATGGAATCCGAGCACGTTATCGACGGACGCCTTAAGGACGCTCGCGCGTATTCGATTCGTGCGAAGAAATTGTTTCCGAATTTCATTCCACGTTCCATCAACATTTTTTCACAAAAGGTCTCAATGAATGAGGAGACTTTTTATAAGTATGCGACTTTTGAGGAACCGCAAGAGTGGAACCCCGAAGAGCACACAAAACGACACGCCGACATTGAAAATAATGACGGTATGTGATATGAAAGATTTTAGGCATAAGCCTGAAAAATAAAATAACAATAATCTAGGAAAGGTTAAACAATGGAAAACAACAGTACCGCACTCGTCGCTTTCAACACCGAGAACACCGAACTCGGCACCGTCCAGCACTTCATCGATACTTCGACCCGTGAAGGCAAGATCAAGCTCTATTCGGCATTGCAGAACGCCGAAAAGCTTGACGAACACCTCAACGAGCCGCTGAACATGACGAACGCCGTTGCCCAGGCGGTACAGGTGACCGACGATCAGACGGGCGAAATCTCCAACACCGTGCGCGTCATCATCGTGACCGACGATAACAAGGCGTACGCGGCCACCTCCCCCACTCTCGCGGCGGGACTGAACACCATGTTCGGCATCTTCGGCACGCCGAACACCTGGACGGAACCGCTGTGCATCAAGGTTGTCGAACGCCGCTCTCGCCGTGGCTTCAAGTTTTTCAGCATCGAGCCGGTGGATGAGGAAACCAAGTGAGCTTGCTATAATAACTGAGTAGCGTTCATCTATAGGGAGCACCCAATCTTGGGTGCTCTCGCCATCTTAAGGACTGTGCCATATGTCTCGAAAGCAAAAGCATGTCAAGGCACGTCAGGCCGCGCAAGCCCGCGCCGCCCGTAATATCAAACAGCTTGGCGCTTACTCCCGCTCGAATCTCGCCAAAACCGCGGACAAACAACTAGTCAATATCGCGAAAACCTTAGGCAAAGAGTGGGAACGGCAGAAGAAACAGGCCATAGCGGAAGCGAAAGCAACACCATACCATGCCAGTGCCGTGGAAAAGCCCACGAAGAAAGACTACATGTTTGCACAGCGCACGCCCATCACAGACGCGCAGATTGACGCGGAACCCGTGGCGAAACGGCGCAAACTCTTGAGGCAACAGCAACGGAAAATCAATGCGGCACGGCGCAAGATCAATGAATGGAACAAGGTGCAAGCCATGCCCCAGCGAAGCGTGTATGATCAGCGCGTGGCTGAAATCACCGGCACCACCGGTGATGGTTTCGGACGTAATCAGATCATTCCATCGAAGCTCACTGATTTTCTGCAAATGACGAACGTGCTGTCAGACGAAGCGTTCGTGCGCTCCCAACTGGAAAGCGGCCATCGCAACGAACTGCTTGAGCAGATGCATGACGCCGCCGAAATTCTCGGATTGCGCACCGAACGGAAACGCAAGCGCAAACCGTCCAGGAAGCGGAAGAAAACCGATCAATTCGACTTGTATGACGATGATGATTGGCCGTCCTATATGAGTCGGGGGCGTTATGAGGTGTTCGAGAAGATCTTGGCCACCACGCTTGGTTCGAAACGGTTGAAACGATTCCGCCAACTCTCAGCCGCACAAAAACGCGCGTTCATCGAGCAGACGGACGCCCCCAGAATCGTGTTCGACTGGACGGTATATGACCCAGTTCGGCACGGTTTCACTTCGGTGTTCCGTGACAACAGCGAGGGCTATCAGCGTTCCCGACGGCAGTTCGACCGATGGATGACGGAAGCTGGCGCGTTGGAAAAGTAGCGGCAGTCAATCAAAGAAAGTTGTACCATGACCAGGCAAGATAAAAGAGTGGGATTGTGGTGCGCGGATAACGTCATACGCTTTACGGACGGCACCGTCCTGCGTGACGTCACCGCGCCCAACCGCCTTTTGGCGTCCATCATGACGGGCGGAAAACTCACTATATATGTGACTGACCCAGACACTTTAGATCCGTTTATTGCGCACGTCGTACACTCATTGCCCCACAACGAACACAACTCTAATCTGAGCTGGGATGCCATCATCTCAAAAAAGGGGAAGTTCTTCAGTTTCACCGTGCGTATCGACCGTGAGAACTCGGCACGCTTTTTCGACGTTTCCAACCTTTTACGTGAGAACTGCCGTCTCACCATGACCGACACGCAACTGCTCAACATTCTGCGCGAATACGATAACCGTGGTTTGTGCAAGATCACGGCTGGCGGGGCGAGTATGGAGGCGTTCGCGTCCGGCGAGTGGAAATGGTATTACGACAAATTTCCCCAGCTCGAACCCGAGGATAAAAAGTCATTGCATGATGCTTATATCGGCGGATTTATGATCGCCAAAGAGGGCATGTACGGTAAGGCCATCGACGTCGACTGCAATTCCATGTATCCGAGCATTTTGCGGGACGAGTGGTTGCCGTGGGGCGAACCGGAACAATACGACGGCGAATACATCCAAGATGATGACATGCCATTGCATTGTGACGAACTCACGTTTCGTGCGGAATTGAAGCCGGACGGATACCCCTTCCTGCTTGACAACCGCAGCGTGTACGGCTTGAACCGGCTCATCTCCACTCGCGGATATGTCACGCGCGTATTGACCGACATTGACCAACAACTACTATACGAGAATTATGACGTGAACGTCTACAAGCATGTAATGGGGTGGAAATTCCGTAGAAGCAAGGGATTTTTCCGTTCGTTCATCGATGAATGGGGGGACTTGAAACAACGGGCGACTGGCGAGAAGCGGCAGATGGCGAAACTGATCATGAACGCGCTTGTCGGCAAAATGGCGAGTCTCCCCAAAGGCACCGTCCTACTCCCCCTCTCCAAAGACGGCATCACTCTCGACTGGGATGTCGCACAACGCGAAGAATCGAACCTGAAAACCGACTATCTGCCCGTACCCGTGTGGGTCAACGCCTACGCACGCCGCAAGCTTATGGACGTGTGCCACGCGAACGCCGGTCGGCTATTGTACGCGAACACGGACGGCTGTATCCTGAGCGGTTGGGAGCCGGTGGAATCATGCGACATACACCCGACCGAACTAGGCAAGTGGAAAATCGCCGCCAGATATGAGAAGTTGACTATCCTTGGTATGAACCGGTATCAGGGATGGAGGGAAGACGGGGAGGTTGACGTTTGCATGGCCGGAAACATGTTCTCCCAGCCCATCCCCTACGAAAAGTTCCGGCATGGAACGCAAGTCATGGATGATTACGGAACAATGGTTATGCTATAATACTTGTGTCTTCCTGAGCGTCGATTTTCGACTGGGAGCAACATGAGTCGGATTGCCACGGCTGAGAATGCCGCCGACCGTGAATATCACTATCGTGGCGGTAGTGCCCTACGATTTTCAACTCGCGCTCACATGGGACGTTTCGACCCCGCGTGATTTCGGGGTCATTTTATTTTCTTACGACATGATATAATTTCTGTGGAACTATTGCCAATCATAAGGAGCTTTCATGGAAGACCCGAACAATGACGGAGAGGAAACCACTACTCCGCCGCCGACCGAAGAGGAACGGCAGACTGAAACCGTCGATGATGAGGTAAAGCCGAAAGAGGAGCCGGAATCGGAGCTGAACCAGGAGCCGGACGTTTTCGCACGAATCGACAGCATCTACGCACGACTCGACAGCATCGAAAAGGAAATGGCCGGACTGAAAGCCATGATGGACACGCTCGGCTACAATGACCCCGCACCGTCCGACAATGACGGCGACGGAGACAATGACAGCACCGAATCTATCGAAGATTTGTTCGACTAAAACAGAAAGGTATAAGTAATGTCCAATATTCGACCATTGGCGGGCAAGGGTGACGTTGAGATCTTCAACGCCGTCCGCAACGCCACTTCCCCACAGTTCCAGACCCGCATCCCGTCCGCAACGCAAGGCAATATTCGGAACGCGGTGGACACCATGCGTAATTTCCCGTACTTGCGTGACGAGTTCACCGGCGTGCTCATCCAGAGACTGATCGGCCTCTATATCCAGCACGCGGATTGGGATGACCCGCTCAAGCTTATCGGCTCCCCCCGCACCTTGAAGCGTTACGGCTCCACTTACGAGCAGGCCGCCGTTGGTCTGGTCAAGGCACGCACCCGTAATTTTAATAAAGAGTACTTGGGTGACGACGTGTATGGACGCTACAGTCTCCCGACCGCAAGCGTGTTCCACCCGCTCACGTTCGACCATTACTACCCCGTCACCATTCCGGAAGACGCCTTGCTGACCGCGTTCGACGGCGAAAGCGGCATGTCGGATTATATCGCTGAGATCATGAACGCGCCTATCCTCTCGGATAGGAATGATATGTATCTCATGAAGACGCAGACGTTTGCGGAGTACGCTCGTAAGGGCGGTTTCTACCGTGTGCATACCCCTGACGTTGGTAAGGCCGACTCTACCGAAGCGGACGCGAAGGGACTACTGCGCCTCATCCAGCAGATGGCGAACGAATTGAAGGCGTCGCCAATGAGCGCCATGCCCCGATATAATGCCATGAGTTGGGTGACGCCGTGGCGCGATTCCGAAGCCATTCTCTTCGCCACCCCGCAGGTGATCGCCGCGCTCAACGTGGAAGCATTGGCCGCCGCGTTCAATATCGATAAAGTCAACGTGCCATATCGTATCATTCCGATCCCCGAAGACATGTTCGGTATCGGCGGACAGGGCGGCAAGGTCCAGGCAGTGCTGACCACAGAGGACTTTTTCTTCTGCTGGGATGAAATGCTGGAAACCACCAATTCTCCCGTGAACCCGATTGACGGCACGCGCAACATTTTCTATAAGCACAGGGGTAGCATCACTCCTAATCCTTTTGCTAACGCGATCCTGTTCTGGACGGGCGAAGGCTCCAACGAGTCCGTGACGTTGCCGGATACGCTCACCACCTCCACGCCGGTATTCGAGCTGAAGGTGCAGAAATACGGTCAGTCCGCCATCACTCCTCAGAACGTGTCCCGTGGAGACTTGGTGCAAGTGGTGTCCACCATTGCGAGCGCCAACGAGGAAACGGCGACGTTCCAGCCAAAGGGTATCAAGTATGCCGTCGAGGGCGCAACCTCCCAGTTCACGACCATTGACAACGACGGTATTCTTCGTTGTGGTTTGGATGAAACCGCCGAAACGCTTAAGGTCACCGCTCAGGCTACCTACATCAATCCGGCCACGCCTGAAATCGACCAGACGGTTTCCGCCGCGCTCGATGTGCCGGTGGTCGGCACTTGGCTTGGCGGTTGGAAGGCCGGCGCCATCGAGTCTCTTGAGATCCAAGGCGAAAAGTCGGTCAAAGTGAACGGTCATGTGGCTCTTAAGGCGATCGCCACCAAGACGGACGGCAACACCGCGGACGTGACCAATCTTGCCACGTGGACGGTGGACGCCCACGCGACCATCACCCCCAATGGCGTGCTGACCGGAACCACAGCGGGCGCCCCCAATGTTTCCGTGAAGTTCGCCGGAGCCACTGGAACGGCAAAGGTCACCGTCACCGCATAGCGATGACAGTCAGCCGCTAAAATAGGTGTGGATAGACTTTATCCACACCTATTATTTTTAGGAGAACTTTTATGAGCGCAAACGACTTGCCTATAAACTTCAGTTATGCGAAATGGACACCAAACACCAGATTCAAATTGTGTAACGTGCCGTGGGATATGGGCTACAGGGATATCGTCAGATGGAGCGAGCAAGCTCAAAGAGATTATTTCGACCGATTGGACGGTATCGAGTTCACCGACTGCACTATGGCGAAATATGGCCTTCCGGTACGACTACCGGTGCCGTTCGCCCAAGCGTGCCAATACAATTATCTGATCGCGACGAACGACTACGATTTCGACACCCCCCGTAGTTGGTATTATTTCATCCAGACATGCGACTATGTGAACGCCAACACCACGCAATTGAATATCCAATTGGATGTGTGGCAGTCATTCCAGCATGATATTCACCTGGGCAACGCCTATGTGGAAAGAGGACATGTGGGGGTTGCGAACGAGAACGCATGGAAAGACTATGGAAAAACGTATCTGGATCTGCCCGAAGGACTCGATACCGGCAAATGCACCGTACTCACCAACGAAGCTTGGAAACCACTCATGGATATTGGCGCTCATGATGGCGTGAAATATACATCCTACGGGCTGATCATCGTAAGCACCACCGATCTGGAAGCCGATACGGGCACCAAGGATAATCCGGTGGTCAACACCGCCACGGGTAGCGCGTTCGAAAGTCAGCTTAACGGCACATCCATGTACTATTTGGATACGCCCGCCGATATTGTCACATTCTTCACCGAAGGCATGAGCGCACCGTGGGTCACTCAGGGAATTTGCGGCATCTATGCCGTGCCGCATCTGCCGCAAGCGCTGTTGGACGGTCAGCCGAAAAAGACGGAACTTTTCGGACATTCCGTCGGTTTTATTGGCAATTGCTGGGAACTACGCAAGAGAAACGACAATAGCAACGCCCGCTACACGGACATTATCAACTTGAAGAATTTCCGAGACACTTTTACTTTGCCCGACCGCTACAAGTATCTGAAAAAATTCCTTACCGCCCCTTACGCCTACATTGAATGCAGTTGCTTGAACGGCACGGTGATTACGTATGAGCCTGAGCAAATTCCGTCTGCCGATCTGATTATCCGCGAATCATGGAATTACGCGCCACCGTCGCCCCGTCTGAACTTTTATGCACGCGGCTACCATGCCGGAAACTTGGGCGAACGCCAACCACTACCAGACGGTAAGGGACTGCCTATCGATACGGGCGAAATGCTTAACGCATCATTTGGCATCACCAATTTCCCCACCTTCATGGCCGTCAACAACGGCTCGGCTTTGGCGCTTGCAAACAGCGCGTACACGCGCCAATACGCCCAGCAAAGCGCGGACTGGAGTTTCCAGAAAACACAGATGGGCATTAACAACGCCTACGCTCAAGCCCAGCTCGGCACGCAGTACGCGAGTGAGCAAAACCGGCTCGGCACGTCGAACCGGAACGCCATGAACGCCATCAGCAACCAGAGCGCGCAAATGAGTACCGACTTGACGCTGAAAAACCTCGGCTTCAACAACCAGATGGCGCAAATCAACACCATCGGATCGGGTGTGGCGAACGCGGTCGGTTCAGCCGTCACCGGCAATATCGGCGGTGTGGCCGGAGCCATCGCGGGCACCGCTATCGGCGCGTGGACAAACCAAATGACTTACGACAACAATGTTTCGACGGCGAACCAGCAATTGGCGAACACGCAAACCACCAACAACGCTTCAACCTCGCAGACTAACGCCTACTCGCTTGCGCAAACCAACTTGAGCAATCAGCAGACCATGCAGTTCGCGGACATGAACCGGCAACTCGCCCAAGCCACCGCGCAAGGCGACTACGAGAACACCATCGCCGGCATCAACGCCCAGGTGCAACAGACCCAAACAGTACCGCCCACCACGTCGGGGGCGCTCGGCGGGGACGCCTTCAATCTTGCGAACGGATTGATCGGCGTCATGGTACGCTTCCGGCAAATACCACCGGCCGCCATGCAAGCGATCGGTGAAGTGTGGCTGAGGTACGGGTATTATGTGCAAAGGTTCATGAAACTTCCCGCGAATCTCATGGCCATGAGCAATTTTACCTATTGGAAACTGCACGAATTGTACGTACGCTCGAGCACGTGCCCAGAAGAGTACCGATTGACAGTGAAGGGAATTTTCGAGAGTGGTGTGACGGTGTGGACTGATCCCGATAAGATCGGCGTCACCGATTATGCGGACAATACGCCACTGGCCGGTATCGCATACTAGATATAATGGAGAGAGCATAAAACCTCTCTCCATTATTTATATTAAGGACAGTGACCATGAGCAGACGCAATAACGCGCGTAAGGCGGCGCACTGGGACAACCAGAGCGTGCTCGGCTCCATGTGGGGCAATTTGAATCTTCCCGAAATGCGGCAATCATTACGCATCAACCAATATATGAAATTGATTGAAATGCTGGCAGTGTCGCGTTTCAAATGGATTAACCTACCCCCGTACATTGACGAGCGATATTTGGAACTGACCTTGTTCGAGAACGGTTTGGCCCTCTTCTTCCCCGACAAACGCAAGGGTGTACACCGTTTCATGGTCACGTCGGGCAATATCGGCGGAGTCAACAATTATAATAATCCGACGTCGTTCCAACCGGTTGCCACGAACTACTCGCACCCGCAGATCGGTAGCAAGGAGTGCGTGCCGATTTGGGACAACCAACTACGTTGCACCATGATCGACGTCATGTGGAATTACGCCACACGACTCGCCATCGCAGACCGCGCTTTGGACGTGAATCTGGACAATATTTCGGTGCCGTTGATCATCGCCACTTCAGAAACCAACAAATTGACCGCCCAAAATTTGATGAAGGCGCGTGAAGACGGAGACCCGTACATTTACACATATGACAGTGCGGATATCACCGGCATGTTCCAAACGTTCCCGAACGTCACCCCGTTTTTGGCGGATAAGATCATCACGACGAAGACGCAGATCTGGAACGAACTCGTGAACTATCTTGGTATCGACAACAGCACCACGGAGAAGAAGGAACGACTGCTTGAGTCGGAAGTGACGGCTGGAAACAGTCGTACGAACGTGTTCCGCCTGAGCTACTTGAAGGCGCGTCAACAGGCGTGCGATACGATCAACCGGTTGTGGCCGCAAATGGCCGACTCCGGGAAGCCGATCAGCATCGAGTGGAACGACACCACTTCGGGCGGACTCCTGGACGTTGACGGAAACAAGGAAGAGGAATAAATATGGTGCAGGACTTGAGCATGTACGCCATCAAAGACGGCATGGCGGATTACACGTTGACGCTTGGCAATCTGATCGACCGTGGCTTTGACACGGATGAAAAACTGCATTTGAGCGCCCGATATTATCCGATTTTCGACGAAAACTATAGGGCGAAACTGAACGAGAAAATCGTCGCGCACTACGCATTGCGTGAAATCGGTAGCGAAACGCCGCAAATGTTCGTCTTTTATTTGGGGCGTACCATGCGGGAGCAGATGGACTATTTCAACCAACTCTATATGTCCGCGCAACGCAAGTTCGACCCGTTCATCACGTCCGACATTCGACAGGAAATGGACTCTACCAGCACGAACGAGTCGAGCGGCAAATCCACTGGAAAACAATCCAATACGTCCACCGCCAACAGCACGTCCGACACTACCGCCGACAATTCGTCAATGACGTTCAACAGCGAGTTCCCGCAGACCCGTATCGACGATTTTCGCAAGTACGCCACCACCGCAAGCCAGACGGATTCAACCGGCAACACGCATACGGCAACCCAGCAGGACAGCACCGCCACCGCAACCAGTACCAGCAACACGGATTACGCGCATTCGTCTGATAAAGGCAACAGCACGTCACACACGCTCGGGACCAGCGGATCACAGTCCCAACTCCTGCAGGACTGGCGTAACACCATGCTCAATATCGACATAATGGTCATTAACTCGCTCGAAGACCTGTTTATGGGTATGTGGGGGAGTGGCGACAATATGACCAACGTGCCACAATTGTATTCCACGTCTCTCTCCTACAATCTCGGCCACTAGAGTATACTTGACTTGAGACAGATTGGAGGATATATGGACGGAATCAACATGTGCGCCGCGCCCTTGGACATTGACCCGCGGCAACGGTATTTCACCACGGTTCAGCCGTTTTCATACCGAGACACGTTGACCGTATTAGGATACGTGCAGGAGGTGGCCGAGCATCTCGACCAGATCAGGGAACAGCTCGACAATCTCGCCAAGGACGAGAACGCGGACGTTGAAGCCATCAATCAGCTGATAGCCGGTTTCAACGAGCAGTTCGAGCGCATCAATGAAACCCTGGATGACTTGGAAAAGCAGGTCGGACAATATGAAGACTCCGATTTAACCTATAATCCGACGCGCGGCAAGTACGAAGACTCGAAAAACACTAATCGAGACATGTACCGCGAACTCGCCGTATTCGGCGCGCGGGTTAATCAGATGGCTACCGTAACCACGGCTCAGGCGGCACAGCATGATTGCATCACTTGGGCGGTGTTAGGCAACCGTGAGATTTTCGGCAACGAAGAACCGCGGGTAACGCCCCGACCTCAGAATCAGCCGCCGACACCGCCGCCGCCGCCGGCATCACCGGAAAAGGATATATCCCAGTCGACGGAGCCACATCACCGGGAACCCAAGCGACATATTTCATCGTCCACGAAAAGAATGGAGAATGATGGACATCAAAAAAACGATAAGCTCGATAACCGTTCGGGGGATGAAAGATTTAGAAGGCCGCGACTTCAGAACCCAGCTTAATATCGCGCTCGATGAAGTATGCTCTCAAGCGGGGTTCGACGTGCAAAAGGATCCAGACGGCAAGAACGTGACGGCAACACTACCGTGGGGGACAATGTTGTCCATAAACGACATTGCAACGACTCCGAAATCAACAACGTTTGAGGATCAGGTCATTCTCGTGTGGAGTGAACAACTCAAAGTCGCTTACATCGCATATCTCAACTCGCTTGTAAATGGGGAAACCCCCAACGACTATCTTCAATCGTTCGGGCTGCTATGGGTGGTGGACGATAAGAAACAGGGAACACCGGGGGGCTGGAATAACACCCAGACGACACTATCCAACATGGCGATGAAGGACACCGTCGGGAGGGACGTGCCGAATATCCTGGTCCCATTGTATTTCTCCTATGCCGCCACCGGGACATTGAAGGGGTTTGCCCTGCCGTTTTATTTTTCCATGAGCCTAGGGCGCACCCCAGCCGGGACGATAGTCACGGACGGGGTGACCGATTTTTATTCCTGCGGGAACTGCATCTACATCAGAGAAGGATAAGCTATGAATGAAAATGACGAAAACCGCGACATGTACGGGCACACCACAACCTACGGACTACCTCTCTACACCGACGATACCCCGTCCGATCTGCGCGACGGATATAATCGGGCAATGGTGATGATCGACCGACTCATACACCAACTCGAAACCCTCATCCGCGAAACCAAAGGAACAAACCAATGACCACCATCTACGACAAAACCGACAACTACGCGCTTAACCTTTATGGAGACAGTGACCCCGCTGATTTGCGCGACGGCTACAACGGCTCCATGCGCACCATCGACACCACGCTCGAAACGCACCTCAATCGCATCGAGAGGGTGGAGTCGCGAGAAACACATGATGAGGAAGTGGTCAAGGCGCTGGTTGGAGCCAACACAGTGGACAGTGCCACCACGGCGAAAACCAAGTGGGATAAAGCCGGTACCGACGCCACCGCCGCCACCGCAGCGGCCGCCACAGCCGCAGGTAAGGCAGACAACAATAGAGCCATTCTCGCCGCGCTCGGCGCGGACACCACCGCGCACGCCACCGACGCGAAAACCAAGTGGGATAAAGCTGGAGTGGACGCCACCACCGCAATCGGCAAAGCCGACTCGAACAAAACCATCCTCACCGCGCTAGGGGCCGACACCACCGCGCACGCCACCGCAAATAAGACAAAATGGGATAAAAACACTACGGATATCACCGCACTATCCACCTCGGTGGGCAATAATTCCTCTCAGATTGCGCAGATCCTCGAAAAACTGGGGCAGTCTCAATATTCGGATGGATATTTAGTTACATTCGGAGATTCTTACGCGGATAATACGCGCGAACGCACTTGGTCATACCAATTGTCTACCATGTTTCCGGAACTGCAATGGAAGAACTATGCAAAGAGCGGTGCCGGTTTCAACGTGTCCAGCACTTCAACTTTTGCCCAGCAGGTTGCCAACTGCGTAGCCGATACCAGCGTGAACAAAGCTAAAGTCAAGGTTGCCGTGTGCGCGGGCGGCCGCAATGATATCCTGGACTGGACTACAGGAATGTCTAAGGCACGTGACGTGGTGTTGGCGATGGAAGCGGCATTCCCGAACGCCATTATCGTAATCGCCCCCATGCTGTTCGATCACTCCACCCTCAACGAAGACGGCATGAATAAATACGATGCCCTATTCGCCGGGGCTCTGAATGCTTCGCATGGCAATCATCGTGTGGTGGTAGCGGACAGCGCGTACGTGTGGTGCAAAGCTGAAACCGGTTGGTTCCCTTCGGACGATATTCACCCTAATGCGACTGGTGCGAAAGTCATTGCCAAATACCTCTATACCGCATGCCGGGACAGCTACCGTGGCAGGCAGGAGTATGCAGTTTCCAAGTTCGGTGATATGCCAGTGGAATTTAAGCTACAGAACGGAATTATTGTCGTGGATGGACAGGGGGAGATCCCATCGATCGGTCAGGGTAAGGGCGCTCAGTTGGCGGGCTGGGCTAAGCCACGTCACAATATTTGGACGTGGATAGTCACCGGTGGCAGTGTTACTACACCGACACTGGGCTATATCGCACCTAGCGGCGAGTGGGGTATTTACAATGCCTTTGAATCCAACCAGGGTCATGCGAGTTTCATGGCATCCTACGCCGCTTAGTCTCCGATAATCCACACATAGCCATGCCACTATAATGGTGGCATGGCTATTACTTTTGATGATTGGATTAGGCAGACGCAAGGCCGCTACTGGGATATGGACGGAGCTTACGGGGCGCAATGCTGGGATTTGTGGGCGAAATACAGTATGGATATGTACGGCATGAGCATACAGGATTGCATAACCCCCACCGGGTATGCGGGCGGTTTGTACACCTCATATCCCGTGTCGGCACGGTGCGAACAAGTGTACGAACGCATTCCAGCCAATGGATACTCGCCCGTAGCGGGAGACGTGGCAATATGGGGGTACGGTTCCTACACGCCATACACTCATGTTGCCATAGTCGCCGGTGACGGCGTGAAAGACGGGAACATTTACGTTATCACGCAAAATCCAGATGCCAGCGCACTCAAATGGTTCCCCACCATTGGGCTATTAGGCTACTTGCATCCCCGTACCATGCCGAAACCGGACGCCAATAATCCGACCGGCGACAACAACCAGGGCAACCCCGACACGTCACGCGGGGGAGCGTGGATACACTGGCAGGGCGATAACCTCTACTTGCACGAGACCGACAATGCCGGGACGCGGACACGGATCTTTTACCGTACTACGGCCAATAATTTTTCGGAAAAAGCGTCGCAATCCCAGCCGTCCGACTCGCAAGGACAGGGGCACCCGTCCAGCTCGGTCAGTGCGGGGAACTCGTACGCGCTCTATGTGGTTGGAACGGTTGAGTCCGGTTTGCGCTGGGATGCGGTAGAGGCCGCCAATTTGCAAGGGATCGGCATTGCGCAATGGAGTTTCGAGCGCCGCCTGCAAGTGCTCAACTCGATGAAAGCCGCCGACCCAACCGGATATGAGGCATTCAAAACCGCCGCACCCGAAATAGCCGCGCTCATGGAGTCGGGCGGCACGTTCAAACGTTCCCTCACCTCAGTGGAGGCGGCCGCGTTCAGAACGTGGGCGGCACGCAATGAGTCGAAAGAGGGGCAGCGAAAGCAGTTCGCGGAAGACTATGCGGGCTATCCTAAAGAGTATAGCGACACGAAAATGCAGATTCTTTGGGTGACGGCATATCACCAGTCACCGGCGAACGCGCTTAAGGTGCCGAAGGCGTCGAACCTCGCACAGCTCAAAAACAACATTCTATCCACGTTCCCGTTCGGCCCGTACACGACTCGATACAATCAGGCATATTCGTTACTGAGTGTGTGGGATGGAAAGTCTAATCCGCCAGCGTTCTAAAAGTGTGGTATACTTGATAATGGCGGTGGTTATGTGATGACCTTTCCCTTGAACAGCCGCCAGATGATAAGTTGGTGGAGGGGCGTGCGAGTCATGGCGCACGCCCCTCCGCTAGTTTCAGGAGGTTTGCAGGCATGACATTGCAGACGCTTGACGAACATGACTATTACGATTTGCACAATCTGTTGACGCGAAACGCCCCGTGGAATTTCATAATCGGAGCACGCGGACTCGGCAAAACGTTCGCCGCCAAACGATACGGCATTAAGGAATACATCAAGCACGGCCACGAGTTCATTTACCTGCGTCGCACAGACGTGGAACAGCATAGGAAAGAGACGTTTTTCAAGGACATTCAAGAGTTTTTCCCTTCCTACGAATTTCGTGTCAACGGTGAAAAAGGGCAATTGCATAAGACGTCATGGGACGAAAAGGACTGGCGGACATGCTGTTATTTCGTAGCACTCTCACAAGCTGGCGGATTGAAATCAGTCGCCTACCCTAAAGTGCACTTGATTATATTCGACGAGATATTCCCCGACAACCTGCGATTCTTAAGCAATGAGGTAAACTCGTTTTCCGAATTCTACAATACGGTTGACAGGTGGCAGGATAGGACAAAAGTACTATTCCTCTCGAACGCGGTTCAAAAGGCCAATCCGTATTTCGCGAAATACCGGCTCGACATTGGCTCCCAGCAAACCAACCAGCAACAATACAAGTTGTATTGCGGTGGATTCGTATGTCTCGAACTGGCCGACTATGGCGGATTCAGCGCGAAAGTCGCACAATCCAAGTTCGGCAAATTCCTTGAGCAATACGACAGCGACTACGCCGACTATGCGATCAGAAACAAATTCCGCGACGAGTCAGACACATTGCTAGCGCCTATACCGAGCGACGGCGAACTCTCATACATCCTGGACACCACCGACTATGCACGGTTCGGAATATGGGTTTCCGTGTCCGAACGCGACGGGCATGTTTCACAATATGTTTCACGGCGCATACCCAAAGACAATACAAGACCCGTCTACACGTTAGACCCCAACCATGTAGACGAAAAAACATGGTACGTCAAAAAATCAGATGATATCATACGACGGCTAACCACTGGCTACCGGCTCGGAAAAATTAGATTCGATGATTCACAGGTCAAGGCCGACTTTGGACTGATCATAGGTGAATTGTTAGGAAAGTAAAGAGGATAATATATGATAATGACAGCAACCGACGTGTGGTGTGTGTTCGCGGTAGTCTTTTTTATCATTGTGGACTACGTGACAGGCGTTGCAAAAGCCATCTTAAACGACACGCTCAGCTCCCAGAAAATGCGACAGGGGTTATGGCATAAGTTCGCCTACCTCATGCTCACCTTGGTAGCCTATTTCGTGGACATGATCAATCTGCATGTAGATCTTGGACTGCCGATCAGCGTATTCGTATGCACGGTCGGCGGCATCAGCCTCATCGAACTTACGTCCATCCTGGAAAACATTACCGCCATCAACCCAGAACTGGCAGACGCCCCGTTCATGAGCGTATTCGCAAACACCACTACCCCCAAACATAGGAAGGAAAACTAACATGAATATCCAAGAATGGATGAACAACGTCAACGGCAAAATCATCGACATGGACGGCGCATACGGCGGGCAATGCTGGGACCTATGGAGCAACTACGCCCGCACCGTATACGGCATCCCAGCCGCCGACACCAACACCGTAGACGGATACGCCGCAAGCGTCTACACTGAACGATACGACCGCTCCAAAGCATTGCAAAACACGTTCATCCGCGAAGCGGGCACCTACACTCCGGTTTACGGTGACGTGGCCTTCTGGAACGGCAACGGCATGAACCACGTAGCGATTGTGGTACGAGACAACGGCAACGGCACCCTGGAAACCATGTCGCAGAACCCCAACAGGGCCGGATACGTGACACTCACCAAGAACGGTATTATCGGCTACTTCCACCCCCGCACGGCAAACACGCCCGCGCCAGCACCGGCAACCAATAACGCAACAATCATTCCCCGAACCTACAAAGTCAACGTAGACGTGCTCAACGTACGCTCCGCACCATCCACATCAGCACAGATAGTCGCCCAATACCACTACGGACAAACAGTCAACCTATCCGAAGGCGGTGTGATCGCAGACGGATACATTTGGGCACACTACGTAGGCGGTTCAGGCAAAACCCGATACATCGCACTCGCACCCGCAGACAAGTCCGCATGGTATCTCGTATTCACCTAAATTGACAGCATAAAATAAGCCCCTAGGTTAATAACCTAGGGGCTTTATTTATTACCACGTCCGAGCAAACGTTTCCAAGTCTTCAGCAGAAAACAGGAATGGGCGATCATCTGTCTCATACGGCAGAAGAAACCGGTAAGAATCATACTGAGCCACTCCGTAATCATCAACGGCCTGATCACGGTCAATCGAACTCGTGACACCGTCCTTGACGCCATGAAGTGTCACGGACGGGTCATCCCACAAAGTGGTCAGCAGTCCATTCTTTTCATTGAAAGTCATATTTGAAGTCATCATTTTATTTTTCCTTTCCCTTGAAGTTGATAGTTATACCATACCACAAACAAAACAACGACACGCCCCAAAACAAACAAACAA
>OJOE01000562.1_pt1 | contig 19115 bp, 15 predicted proteins | sample 1598191 | NCBI WGS metagenome assembly OJOE01 (sample SAMN03922463, study PRJEB24848) | human gut metagenome | isolation source: stool sample | host: Homo sapiens | place: Germany | collected 2009-11
CTGCATTCTTGCTGTATTATCATCAACCTTGCTTTTTCTTGCTGCGTTTACTTTATATTTGGATGTTTTATTTTAAATGTAATATACATTCTTCTTAAACTAACATTTTTCAAATCCAAACAGAAACGGACTATATTTCATTATTTTATTTATTACTTTATAAAAGTATTCCTAAAATCCATGTATATGGTAAATATTTGTTACCAGAATGTGGAAAAGTTGAACTTTGACAAGCCTTCGGTTATTATAGCAAACCATCAATCTTTTGTAGATATTTTAATTCTTCTATCTTTATCTCCGAAGATTGTTATGGTAACGAAAGGATGGGTCTGGAAATCGCCATTTTTTGGGCGTATAATACAATATGCTGGATTTTATTCTATAGATGAAGGTTATGAAAAGCTAGTTGATTCTTTGTCTTTATTTGTGGATGAGGGATATTCTATTGTAGTTTTTCCAGAAGGAACACGTTCTGATGATTGTGAAATAAAACGTTTCCATAAAGGAGCTTTCTATTTAGCTGAGAAACTACAACTGGAAATTATACCGCTTGTGATTTACGGGACTGGATTAATATCCTCAAAGAAACAACCATTTTATATAAAAAAAGGGGACATAATAGCTAAAGTCATAGTAAATTTAAAAGATTTAGCATTAATGAAAGATACTACTTATCAAGAAAAATCCAAATATTATAGAAAGCTATTTCAATATGAATATGATATTTTTAAAAGGCAATATAATAGGGCAACCAATAATTACTATAGAAATTTGCTGATAAAAAATTATATATACAAAGGCCCTGTATTAGAGTGGTATATGAGAATTAAATGTAAAATGGATGGGTACTATAATTTTTGGGATAGAAAAATCCCTTATGAAGCAAAAGTAGTAGATATTGGATGTGGCTATGGTCAATTATGTTTTATGTTAGGAATTCTCTCACCCAAACGAGATATTATAGGTATTGATTATGATGGAAATAAAATTGAATTAGCTAACCGATGTTTTTTAGTAACAAAGAATATACGTTTCAGTCAAGGTGATATGCAAGATGTTATATTACCAGAATCTGATGCTTTTATTTTTAACGATTCTTTGCACTATGTTGATACATTGTGTCAAGAAAGAATATTGTGCCATTGTGTATCTAAGCTTAGACCTGATGGAGTTATATTAATAAGAGAGGGAGACTCTTCAAAGAAAAGCAAGCATAAGACGATTATCAATTCAGAAATATGGTCAACTAGAATTGTAAAATTCAATAGGACAGAAGGACCACTTAACTTTCTATCTTCAAATTGGATACAACAATTTGCAAAAAAAAATAATCTGAATTTAAAAATAGAACTATGTGATAAAAAAACTTCTCAAACTATATATACAATAACTAAACCATAAATTATGGATAAATATGATGTAGTCATAATAGGAGGAGGAATTGGAGGCCTTGCGTGTGGTGCTATTTTAAGCAAAGAGGGAATGAATGTTTGCATCCTGGAACAACAAAAGCAAATAGGTGGATGTTTACAATCTTTTACAAGGAAAGGCTATATTCTGGATACAGGAATGCATTACGTAGGTAGTTTTTCTGTAGGCAATACAATGTATCAATACTTTAAATATTTTGGGATACTTGAAAAAATAAAAATTCAGGAGCTTGATGTTGACGGATTTGATGTTATAAACTTTGGTAACGGAAAAGAATATTCTCATGCTGTTGGTTATGAAAGGTTTATAGATACTTTATCACAAGACTTTCCTGAAGAAAGAAATGCGATTTCTGAATATATATCTATACTTAAGAATATAGGAGCTAATATTAAGCCTGATGTTCTTAAAGCCGGCTATATTTCAAAAGGGGGTGAGGAATACATGGGGGTATCAGCATATCAGATAATTAACAATCTATTTAAATCAAGGTTGCTTAAAAATGTTATTGCTGGTAATATTCCACTATATGGATATGACAAAAGTAAGTCATCATTATATGAACATGGAATGATTCATAATTCTAATATAGAGGGAGCATATCGGTTTGTGGGGAATACGCAGCATGTAGCAGATGCTTTTTCTGATGTCATTAAAGCTAATGGCGGAGATATTATATGTGAAGCAAAAGTGACCGGAATAAATGTTGATGAAGGCATAATAAAAAGTGTTGAGATAAACAATAAAAAGATCCTGCAAACAAAAAATGTTATATCGGCTATACACCCAGCTATAACTATGTCACTTTTAAAAAAGAATACGATTATTAAGAAAGCGTTTATAACCAGAATTAATTCATTGGAAAACTCTTTTGGTTTATTTACTACATATCTACTTTTAAAACCAAATACTTTCAAATACCTTAATAAGAATTTTTATTTATATAATACACCAGATGTATGGAATAGGTATGTAGATTATGAATCATGTAATATACCTGTCATTCTATTTACGTGTCAGAATAACGGTGACAGTGATTATGCCTCAGTAATAACATTAATGACACCTATGGATTTTAGTATTATTTCGAAATGGGAAGATACGAGAATAGGACATAGACCAAATGATTATTTGGAGTTTAAAGATTGTTATTCTAGTGCAATGATTGATTTTGCATCTAAATTCTTTCATGATTTGAAGCAATCCATACAATATGTATATACAACAACGCCTTTAAGTTATAAGGAGTATAATTCAACGCCACAAGGAAGCGCATATGGTATAATAAAAGATTTTAATAATCCTATGATATCTCATTTATCTCCAAGAACAAAAATAAAGAATTTGTTTTTAACAGGGCAAAATCTGAATGTTCATGGATGCTTGGGAACAACCGTTTCTGCAGCAGTAACTTGTAGTGAAATTTTAGGAACAAAATACTTAGCACAAAAAATAGGTAATGAGTAAAATTAGTTCATATAAAAAGATAGTGAAAAGGATATTATTATTTGTACTGATAATTATCCTTGTTCTTATTTTTATACCAATAACGGTAGGGATATATTATTTTAAAAAAGCAGATTTTAAATCTCCTAATGATAGTATTTGTTTGGAGAAATATGCTGTCCATGCTATGAATGATTCTATTAAATATGTGGGACAAGATTTACTTCATTTAAATAGTTGCGGAATATGGGAAATTTATATAAGTGGCTCTCCAATAGAACGTGGAGCGAAATATGGTATTCTGACAAAGGATTTGCTTAGGTTTCAAGAGAATGTTTTTGTAGAACAAATAAAAGAGATTATTCCCTCTGATTTTTATTTGAGTTTTTTACATAAACTTATCGCAATATTTAACTGGAATATGGCAAGTTATATACCAGAGGAATACAGAAAAGAGATTTACGCTATATCAAAATCATGTAGCCACGAATTTGATTCTTTCGGGACGCCCTATGAAAGGCAATTGAATTATCATGCTGCACATGATATAGGTCATGCTATGCAAGAGTATATGTTAGTTGGATGTAGCTCTTTTGCTGCATGGAATGAAAATACTTCTGATTCTACCTTGTTAATAGGTCGTAATTTTGATTTTTATGTAAATGATGATTTTGCTAAAAACAAAATTGTTCTTTTTGTAGCGCCTGATAATGGCTTAAAATTTGTGTCTGTTTCTTGGCCTGGAATGATGGGGGTAGTTTCAGGTATGAATGAAAAAGGTCTTACTGTAACTATAAATGCAGCAAAAGGTGCAATACCTATAGCATCGGCTATGCCTATCTCTTTATTAGTAAGAGAGATACTTCAACATGCATCGACTATACAGGAAGCATATCAAATAGCTAAACTCCATAAGACATTTGTTTCGGAATCTCTTCTTATAGGCTCTGCAATTGATAAAATTGCAGTAATAATAGAGAAAACACCAGATAAAATTTCTCTTTATGGAGGAATGAATAACAAAGTTATATGTACCAACCATTTTCAATCAAATGATTTTATTAATGATCCTTATAATATAAATAACATACACAACTCTGATAGTAAATATAGATTTGACAGACTATCTGAACTTGTTGAAAAATCAAAACCATTATCACCTGATAAAGTTGTTCAGATATTGAGAGATCGTAGAGGGTTGAATAATGAAGATATTGGATTGACAAATCAAAAGTCAATTAATCAGTCAATAGCACATCATTCGGTCGTTTTCAAACCAGATGAATTAAAAATGTGGGTATCTACACAACCATGGCAAAGTGGGGCATTTCTTTGTTATGACCTGAGAGATCTTTTTGAAAATCCGAAATCTTTAGTTAAGCCTCAAGAGCGCCTGATAGCTATTCCTGCTGATACATTATTTCTTAAGAATGATTATCAACGTATTTTGGATTATAGGAAAAAATATAAGGAGATAAAGAAAAATGTAAGTAATAGATTGAAGATTACTGAGCAGGATATTAATTCTTTTATAGAACTTAACCCTCAATATTATGAGGTATATAATCTAGTGGGTGATTATTATAAAGAAACTAATGATATTCATAAAGCATTAATATATTGGGAAAAGTCTCTTAATTGTGAGATTCCATCTGTTTATGAGATAAAAAAAATAAGAAATAAAATTAGATATTATGATAAAGAATAGCGTATTACATTATTCTTCTGAAAATGAAATTATCAGTTTTCAAGAAGAAAGGCTAAAAGAAACATTGAAATATTTAGCAGAATATTCACCGTTCTATAAAAAGATGTTTAGAGAGCATAATATAGAAATTAGTCAAATAACTCATTTATCAGATCTCTATAAAATACCTGTTACGACGAAGGAGGACTTACAGAAATATAATGATGAGTTTATTTGTATTGATAAAGAAAACATAATTGATTATGTTACGACATCAGGAACACTAGGGGAACCTGTAACTTTTGCTCTCTCTGATAATGATTTAGATCGTTTGGCATATAATGAAGCGAGTTCTTTTACTGTAGCAGGTTGTAAGAAGGGGGATGTTATTCAGTTAATGACAACAATCGACAGAAGATTCATGGCAGGGCTTGCATACTTTTTAGGAGCACGTAAATTAGGTTGTGGAATTATACGAGTAGGAAATGGTATACCGGAACTACAGTGGGATACTATTCAAAGAGTATCACCAAATACTTGTATAGTAGTACCTTCCTTTTTGATGAAACTCATCGAATATGCAGAAGAAAATGGCATAGATTATAATAATTCTTCATTAAAAAAAGCGATTTGTATTGGAGAGGCATTAAGGACACCAACTGGGGAATATACCACATTAGGAAAAAAATATCTGAAAAATGGCCCAATTTAGAGTTGTTTTCGACATATGCTTCTACTGAAATGCAATCTTCATTTACAGAATGTCAGGAACATTGCGGATGCCATATTCCTGTAGACCTTATTATAGTAGAAATACTTGATGAAAATAATCATCCTGTTCCTGATGGTAAACCTGGAGAGGTTACTGTGACAACCCTTGGCGTAGAAGCTATGCCTTTGTTACGGTTTAAAACGGGGGATATATGCATAAAGCAGAGGGGCATATGTTCATGTGGACGATATAGTGCAAGATTGAGTTCTGTAATAGGGAGAAGAGGACAAATGATTAAATTTAAGGGAACGACTTTGTATCCGCCTGCTTTATTTGATATTTTAGATAATATCCCTGAAATTGAAAATTATCTTGTAGAAGTATTTACCAATGCACTTGGTACAGATCAAATTCAAATTAAAATAGGATGTAAAACTCAAAACGAAACATTTATTAAACAAATAAAAGATGTTTTTCGTTCAAAAGTAAGAGTTGCTCCTGATATATGTTTTATGCCGGTCGAACTTATTGCAAGACAACAACATCCTGAAATGAGCCGGAAGGTAATTAAATTTTTTGATTTAAGAAATAATTGATATATTTGTAATATTAACTAACAATAACCTCATAATAAACGGTTTAAAATTATAAAGTTATGAAAAAAGTTCTATTCTTATTCCTATTTTTATTTGGCATATTTGTAGCTAATGCTGAAAATTCAGAGTCTGTGTATATTTATGGAATTGATTTTTCTTCTGTAAAAGTATATGGGGCTGATGAAACTGTTGAGCAATTTGAGAATGCTTTTGAGGGGATTAATCTGCTTTTAATTAAAGAATCAAAGAAATATGATTTTACGGATATTGTAGGAGCGGACAGTAAATTAAAGCTTGATATGGTTATTAATTTAACAAAAGATAGTGATTTCTCAGATATAAAAGTATACGATAAAGATATAGCACCTATAAATGTTTCAGAAAAAATAAAGAACTATCCTATTAAAGAAAAATCAGGAAATGGTTTTATCATGATTGCTACATTATTAGATAAGTCAACGAACAAAGCGACGTATAAAGTCGTTCTTTTCGATGTAGAAACACGTAAAATTCTAAAGGAAAAAGAGTTTACTAGTAAAGCTGGAGGATTTGGATTAAGGAATTTTTGGGCAAGAACAATTTATACTTTAACAAAAAAGTTTGAATTTGATCAACATAAATAACATTAATTTGATGTAAAACTGGAAGAAAATAAGTTACCCGTCATTAATAGTGCTCATCTAATGACGGGTAACTTTTTAAGAAAAGTTGTGCTAGGCGCTAAAGAAACGGACTGATTTTTCCCCTTTTGAAGTTCATAATGTGAAATGCTCTATATCCGAGAAGCAAGACTGCACAAGTAAATCCTATAGGGTATGACATCCAAATACCGGCTATTCCTTTGCCTAAAAAGAATGCGATACTATATCCCGAAGGAATGGCTACGATAAAATAAGAGATAAACGATATAATCATTATGGAAGTCACATCGCTTAGTCCTCTCAGAGCGTTTGCAAGAACGATCTGTATACTGTCACCAAATTGATATGCTATCAGTATCGGTATCAGTATAGCTACAATTTCTGACACCGATTCATCATCTGTAAACAGAGTGCCTATCGTATCACAGCAGCATAATAATATAATGCTGAGTGTGCTAGAGGTGATGATAGCCAAAATTACTCCAGCAGCAGTTACATGACGTACTTTCTCCCAATCTTGCAGTCCTTTAAACATACTTGTACGAATGGCAACGGCTGAACCTAATCCCAGATAGATTGTAAAACTTACCGTAGAAATAGCAATAGCGACTTGGTGTGCGGCAAGTTCCATTCCACCTAACCATCCTATCATGATTGTTGTGATACAGAATGTTGCAGCTTCTATTCCCTGCTGGAATGCGATAGGCCATCCAATAAGGTTCAATCTTTTCCAGTATGCTTTTCTAAAAGGAGTTACCAGGAATCCTTTTCTGAATGGCAGATATTTTTTCTGTTTCACAAATACTGCAATAAAAAGTAATAACATTATAATTCGTGAGAGAAGGGTACTGATACCTGCCCCCAAAAGTCCGAGTTCTGGAAGACCGAATTTTCCGTAGATAAGTATATAGTTTCCTGCTATATTCATTGCATTTCCAATTGTAAGAATCCACATTGAAATGGAAGCATCCATAATTCCCTCTACAAATTGTCTGAATGAATTGGCTAGCATAACGAAGAGAACAGAGCACATCAATACAATATAATATGGTTTAATGAGTGGCATCAGTTCATCCGGTTGCTTCAGTAATTCTATGTTAGTATATATGAGGAGCAGGACGATGAGTATGATTATTGTTGTTGTAAAGTTTGCCATGAGGCTGTTTTTTAACCATCCGCCTATTGCAATTCGTTTGTTTACGGCTATATTCTCACCAATTATAGGTGTGTAATTGAAAGAAAAGCCTGTGCCTAATATGATAAATGCATTTATTACATTGTTGACAAATGAAGCTGCCGCCAGCTCTTCCGTACTATGCTGTCCTACCATAACTGTATCTGCCAATCCGGTTATAATATTTCCCAGCTGGCCGATAATGATAGGTAATCCTAAAAGTAATAATGATTTGATGTGGTATATATATTCTGTACGTTTGATTGATCTCATTAGTTCTCTTATTATTTTAAATGGTACATAACAAATAGCCCTTTTTATTGACTGAAAAAGGGTGAGAAATCATTCCCTTAGCACACATCGTGTTATGGAAATAATTAGAATTTTATTTGAAAATAAAAAAGAGCCTTTTAAAGGATAAATAATGTTTTCCCGTTCTGCAAAAGACTTTAAAAGAACCATTGCAGAAGGTTAGGACCACGAGTTGTCCATGTGATGAACAGAATATGGTTGATTTTGTTTCGATTAATTTTATACAAAATATAACATTTAATTATTCAGAACTGCAAAGGTAATACTTTTTGGTGATTTATTCTCTGTCCACACCTTCAATGTTGCTGATAGTTGAAGTCTGCTTCTTCTTTGGTTCGTTGAACTGTGTATGATATTAGTATTATTTTTTTACAACTTCACCTCTGATTGAGTGTTCAGCCTACTATACGTAAGGTTAAGAATCTTGTTACGGTTCCGATCCAGTTCGGTATGTACCGGATAGGCTATCGGAACTGTAACCCCGTTTTTGTCTGTAATCGTTTGGAGTGTTATGGGAGTTCAGGTTTTACTGATGTTCATGTTTCTACCGATAGCGCTTGTATATGCGGAAGAAAGAATCATTTAATTGCAGAAGCCATATGTGTCTTTAAAGTTTTCTTTTAAACATAGTATAAATAAGATAATATGTTTGTTTTGTATATAAATGTTAATATTGTTGATTACTGTTAATAAAATATTCATAGGGTGTTTATCCAAGTAATAATGGCATTATTAAAACTTGAAAGAATTATGATATCATATTTAAAAGAAATGAATGAAGACTTTTATACTGTTACATCTAAAATTGATGGCAGACAGTATATTCTTAATAAACAGGATGATGGTATTTTCAATCTCATAATAAATAAGATTGTACGTTTAATGTATGAAAGTAGTCATCTTGATTCTATTCTAATCCTTACAGATACGCCAAGCCACACTTGTGAATTAAAGTCAAGAATTGCTTTATGCATAGGTGAAAAGAGAGTTCAATCATTATGGATTAATACTTTCTACGACTTCTATGTCAGGTTTTATAGAACAGAGATTTTACCAATCAATAAAACAATTGAAATATACGATAGTAATGTTATTCTAAGAAATATTATCAGGCATTTGCAGCTCGATAAGAAAATCTATAATTTAGGTGCAGTAATAAATGAAATTAGCTATGCTAAGAAGAATTTAATTTTACCCGATGAAAATGGAAAGGTAGATAATTTAATAAGATGGCGTAATGGAAAACTTAGAAGCATGTCTGATATTTATGCTTATTACTGGAACTTTTGTAAAAAGAGGAATATAATAGATTGCGATGACTTTGCCATTAAAACATTCTTTTTATTCAACGAGCGACCTGATATTCTTCATAAATATATAGGGAAGTTTGATAATATATTGGTTAGCAATGAATATAACCAATCGTATATTGATTCTCGCATGTTATCATTACTATTGGATAGAACAATATATTCAGAAGGTGAGTGGATAGACTACAGATATACAAATTATAGAAGAAATGAGTAAATTAATACAATTGTTCAATGACATACACTTGCTAATAGAAAAATATGAGCAGATACGTAAGGAAAAGGGAGATAATTATAACCTTTTTCAAGTGATAAATATGACTAGTGATGAAACAAGAGTGCATTCTGCCATGATAGCAGATTTACTTAATCCGGAGGGACTTCATCAGATGGGTGATATCTTTCTAAAACTGTTCATCCGTAAATTAGAGGAACTGTTTAAGTTGGAGTTAAACTTAGACTATGGCGATGCAAAAATTGTTTGTGAGAAATATATTGGTCTCAAAACTAAAGATAAGGAAGGGAAAGATATAGGAGGTAGGATTGATATTTATATATCTGACAATACCAATCATATAGCTATTGAAAATAAAATATATGCAACAGATCAGGAAAACCAACTTCTACGTTATCATAACTATCTGGAGTCGATTGCGGGGGAAAATAAGCTGTTGTTGTATTTGTCGTTATATGGTGAAATAAATGGCCTAGAAAAAACTACAGGAAATAATCAGATAAAAGAAGGTGAAGATTTCTTTACAATATCCTATTCTGAATTTATTTTGAATTGGTTGGAAGAATGTAGAGCTAAAGCGATAGATAAACCTCTGATACGCGAAGGTATAACACATTATAGGAACTTAATTAAAATATTGACACATCAGATGGAAAATGAAAAGAATGATTTGATAAAACTTATCAAAGATAATCCAAAGTATATTTGTTTTTTGCCGAAATATAAGGATGCTATTAAAGAGGTTGAAATAAGCTTATATACCGATTTTTGGACAAAGTTGGAAAATGCTATTCAAAATCAAGGTTATCTGATTGTAAAAGAATCATTTGATGGCTATAAATATGCTTTGGATAAGAATTACCTATGTAAATATTATGAAAGTAATAATTGTAAATATCAGTCTGTAGAATTTGTGGTAGAAGGTTTCGATGAATACCGATTGATGTACAGTGTTCAGGTTGATTGGCGTACATATTATGGAGCTTTGATCAGAGATAATAGTAATAAGATAATTCCCCTCAAAGATGCATATGAGATAGAAAATCCAAAACTCAAGACTATTATATCTCGTATAGACGAAATGATACAGAATTCACAAAATGAATATCATTCTAGCAGTAGTTGGCTATTCTGGAAGCATACAAAGCCCTGTATCAATTTCAGAGATTTGAATGATGGTAATAGTGCATCTCATTTAAGTGATATGAATAAAACGATAGAGCGAATTACCAAAGATATTATTGATGATATAGGCGTAATACGTAAGGATAAATGAGAACTATAAGCTTGGCCACTTCCCAAGCTATTGTAAAATAACATTATGTGTCCCGTCAGCACCATTCAGCAGATACCATGGTATTTCACTGGTTACGGCAAAGCCCAGCAGGGTAAAGAAATACCTGCTTCTTGTATGAATAAACCCTTCCGCAATCAGGAAGGCAAACACAGGAAAAGGGATGCGCCCTACACAGGCATCGTTTCGTATAATACGACACTGTCCAAAATTTTGTGTAAATGGAAACAGGATTCAGCTGTAAGTTTGTTCTTATATCTGGATTCTGGGTACCGTGCTCCATCGGATAAAGAGCAATGGTCTATCACCGTGGAAGTCATGGCTATGACTTTTAGGGTATTGCTGCTAAGATCAAATGCCGGTGTTAATTCAGATTCATAGGCTATATGTTTAACTGATACCGAGAAGTTCCTTCACCATATCCTCCACTTCCTGATTCACATGTTTGAAGTTACGGCTGAGCAAGATTTCCTTCTCTTTGTCATTCTTTAACTCATAGATTTTGGGCAGAGGAACATAATGCTTTTCTCGTCTTTAGTCTTCTTCATGTTAAAGTGCGTCTTGCAGAGATACTTGGTGATCTTGAATTCTTCTGCTTGCTCGATGTCAAAATGGTTAAGCAAATTGTCATTGGTAGTCGTAAAGTTATGGTTACGTCCTTTGAATTTACTCTTGTAATCAAGTGGGTTCAGTACTAATGCATTTAGAGAGCCGACAACCTGTTCTTTTTTAGGTCATTGGCAATTATCAGATTGCTCGGATTAGCCTTGTCAGAAATCTTCAGGACGAAATCATTCCTAGTGAATACCCTGTGTGCTTCCGGAAAACAAGGTGTCTGGCATTTAACAAAGCGTACCGACTATACCTGCCAGCTAGTCATTCTCCTTGTTCTTGGAGGTATTCTTGAACGGTGGACAACACGAATGTACACTGGATAAAATCCGTCAGCTCTCTTTTTTCTTACGACTACTTTAAATGTTGCCATATCAGATTGATTTATAAGTTATTAAATGGTGTATGCGTTGGTGTATGCGCCACTGTACAAAAGTGTATGCGTGGTGTATGCAAGTACCGTTTATTTGGCTCATTTTTTGCGGACAAATGTACGAACCGCCTAAAAACAACTTAGGCTGTAACGCCTGATAAACAGTTCGTTACAGCCTAAATCAAATATTATCCTATATTGCTTATGCTTCCTCAATAGCAGCCTGCGCCGCAGCCAAACGAGCGATAGGCACGCGGAATGGAGAGCAACTTACGTAGTTCAGACCAACTTTATGGCAGAACTTAACAGAAGATGGTTCACCTCCATGTTCACCACAGATACCACATTTCAGATCTGGGCGTACTGAACGGCCTTTTTCAACTGCCATTTCTACTAATTGTCCAACACCGTTTTGGTCGAGAACTTGGAATGGGTCTACTTTCAGGATTTTCTTTTCCAGATATACAGGTAAGAAAGAGGCAATATCATCACGTGAATATCCGAATGTCATCTGAGTAAGGTCATTAGTTCCGAATGAGAAATACTCTGCACGTGAAGCAATTCGGTTGGCTGTCAGGGCAGCACGTGGTATTTCAATCATTGTACCTACCTTGAACGGTACTTCTATGCCTTCTTCTTTGAACAATTCGGCAGCTGTACTGCGAATTACTTTTTCCTGTGCTTCGAATTCATAAAGAATACCGGTCAATGGAACCATGATTTCTGGATGTGGATCGTAACCTTCTTTTTTCAGTTCGCAGGCAGCACCCAAAATAGCACGTGTCTGCATTTCTGTAATTTCCGGATAAGTGTTACCCAGACGGCAACCGCGGTGTCCTAACATTGGGTTGTGTTCGCACAAACTTTCTACACGCTGGCGGATATATTCTACCGTAACGTTCATTGCTTTTGCCATTTCTTCCTGTCCCTTCAGATCGTGAGGTACGAATTCATGCAAAGGAGGATCGAGCAAGCGTACGTTCACCGGACATCCGTCCATAGCCTTGAAGATACCTTTGAAGTCAGCTTTCTGATATGGAAGCAGTTTGGCAAGTGCTTTCTTGCGGCCTTCTACATCAGGAGCAAGAATCATTTCACGCATGGCAATAATCTTCTGGTTATCGAAGAACATATGTTCTGTACGGCAAAGTCCGATACCGGTAGCACCGAAACTGCGTGCAACCTCTGCGTCTCTTGGAGTATCAGCATTGGTACGTACTTTCAGGCGAGTATACTTATCACAAAGATCCATCAGTTTAGCGAAGTCGCCTGACAGTTCAGCTGCGCGGGTAGGAACTTCTCCTGCATAAACTTCACCGGTACTTCCGTTCAAAGAGATAAAATCACCTTCTTTCAGAACTGTACCGTCTATTTCTACAGTGCGTGCTTTATAGTCTACGTTGATTGCGCCTGCACCTGATACACAGCATTTACCCATGCCTCGTGCTACAACAGCTGCATGAGAAGTCATACCTCCTCGTGCGGTTAAGATACCTTCAGCAGCAGTCATACCGGCAAGGTCTTCAGGAGAGGTTTCAATACGTACCAATACAACGCGGTGTCCGTCTGCACGCCATTGTGCAGCATCTTCTGCAAAGAATACAATCTGACCGCATGCTGCTCCCGGAGATGCAGGAAGACCACGAGTTAAAACTTTTGCCTTACGCAGAGCTTCTTTGTCGAATACGGGGTGCAACAGTTCGTCCAGTTTGTTAGGTTCGCAACGTAAAATAGCAGTCTTTTCGTCAATCAGTCCCTGCTGAAGCATTTCCATTGCGATGCGGACCATAGCAGCGCCTGTGCGTTTACCATTTCGTGTCTGGAGGAACCAGAGTTTACCTTCTTGAACGGTAAATTCCATGTCTTGCATATCATGGTAGTGGTTTTCCAGTTTTGTCTGTAATGCATCGAGTTCTTTATATATTTCCGGCATAGCTTCTTCCATTGACGGATATTTGCTAGCGCGTTCTTCTTCTGAAATACCCTGTAGGGCAGCCCAGCGTTGAGAACCTATTTTTGTAATTTGCTGAGGAGTACGGATACCTGCTACTACGTCTTCACCTTGTGCATTGATCAGGTATTCGCCGTTGAATAAATCTTCACCCGTTGCAGCATCACGAGAGAAGCAAACTCCGGTAGCTGATGTATCACCCATGTTACCGAATACCATGGCTTGTACGTTGACAGCTGTTCCCCATTCTGCAGGGATACCTTCCATCTTGCGGTAAAGAATAGCACGTTCGTTCATCCATGAATCGAATACTGCGCAGATAGCTCCCCAAAGTTGTTCGTAAGCATTTTCTGGGAAGTCTTGTCCGGTTTGAGCTTTTACAGCAGCTTTGAAGCGTACTACCAGTTCTTGCAGTTCGGCTACTCCCAGTTCGTTATCCAGGCGTACACCTTTTGCTTTCTTTACATCTTCTATGATAGCTTCGAACGGATCGATATCTTCCTTATTTGTTGGTTTCATGCCAAGTACGACATCACCGTACATTTGTATGAAACGTCTGTATGAATCCCATGCAAAGCGTTCGTTACCGGTTTTCTTTGCCAGGCCGACAACAACCTTGTCGTTGAGTCCAAGATTTAAGATTGTATCCATCATTCCTGGCATAGATGCTCTTGCACCAGAACGAACAGAAACAAGTAATGGATTTTCTACATCACCGAATTTAGATTTCATGAGTTCTTCCACTCCGGCGATAGATTTTTCTACATCGTTTTTCAGGAGAGCAACTACATCGTCTTTGCCCTTTTCAAAATATTCATTGCAAACTTCTGTTGTAATTGTGAATCCGGGAGGAACAGGAACACCGATTAAGTTCATTTCTGCAAGGTTGGCTCCTTTGCCACCCAAAAGATTTCTCATATCTGCCTTACCTTCAGCATGTCCGTTTCCGAAAGTATAGATTCTTTTCTTTTCCATTTTATTAAAAGGTTTATTAAGGTTTATTTATGTTTTTCTAGTTGTAATGGTTCTTTGTAAAAGAATTTAACGCTCGCAAAACTATATATATTTTATGAATATCCAAATGAAAAGAGAGATTTTTATTGTATGTTTTGTAATATAGACTTTGCAAAATCAACTTCTTTCAAATTCGTGACAGATTATTGGGATTATTTTGTAACTTTGCTCCCAAATCGGATTTATATAAAATAGACGTGGCAAGAAAGAAAAAAGAACTTCCTTTACTGGAAAAAGTAACAATAACAGATGTAGCTGCCGAAGGGAAGGCAGTTGCTAAGGTAAACGATTTGGTAATATTCGTACCTTATGTAGTTCCTGGAGATGTAGTCGATTTACAGATAAAGCGTAAAAAAAATCATTACGCGGAAGCTGTTGCAGTAAAATTTCACGAAAAGTCGTCAATGCGTGCCGAACCGTTTTGCCAGCATTATGGCGTTTGTGGCGGATGTAAGTGGCAGTGTCTTTCTTATCAAGATCAGATTCGTTATAAGCAGAAGCAGGTGTATGATAACCTGACTCGTATCGGAAAGGTGGAATTACCTGAGTTTATGCCTATTCTTGGCTCAGAGAAAACAATGTTCTATCGTAACAAGCTGGAGTTTACTTTCTCTAATAAACGTTGGCTTACCGAAGAAGAAGTCAAGCAGGATGTGAAGTATGATCAGATGAATGCTGTCGGATTCCATATTCCGGGAGCTTTCGATAAGGTACTTGCTATCGAAAAGTGTTGGTTGCAGGATGATATTTCCAATCAGATCCGTAATGCAATCCGCGATTTTGCTTACGAACATAATTATGAGTTCTTCGATTTGCGCAGTCAGGAAGGTATGCTCCGTAATATGATGGTGCGTACTTCCTCTACAGGAGAACTTATGGTGTTGTTGCAATGTAAGATTACTTCGGATGCGGAACTGGATAAGATGAAAGTGTTGTTGCAGTTTGTTGCAGATAAGTTCCCTCAGATTACTTCATTGCTTTATGTCATCAATAATAAATGCAATGATACTATTGGCGATTTGGATGTCGAAGTATTTAAGGGTAATGACCATATCTTTGAGGAAATGGAAGGGTTGCGCTTTAAAGTCGGTCCGAAATCTTTTTATCAGACAAACTCAGAACAGGCATATAATCTTTATAAAGTAGCTCGCAACTTCGCAGGGCTGACTGGCAACGAACTGGTGTACGACCTTTATACCGGTACGGGTACGATTGCAAACTTTGTTTCCCGCCAGGCAAGGAAGGTTATTGGTATAGAATACGTTCCCGAAGCTATTGAGGATGCAAAAGTTAACTCTCAGATAAACGGTATTGAGAATACACTGTTCTATGCCGGTGATATGAAAGATATCTTGACGCAGGATTTTATCAATGAACATGGTCGTCCGGATGTAATTATTACCGACCCTCCACGTGCGGGTATGCATAACGATGTGATAGATGTAATTTTGTTTGCCGAGCCTAAGCGTATTGTATATGTAAGTTGTAATCCTGCTACTCAGGCACGTGATCTTCAGTTGCTTGATGCTAAATATAAAGTAATGGCCGTACAACCGGTAGATATGTTCCCGCATACGCATCATGTAGAAAATGTGGTATTATTGGAGAAAAGATAAATTATATCAATAAGAAGATATGTCAAGAAGAGATAGAAATACAAGCGGGCGTCCTGTAGCGCGTGTTGCTGCTAAATATACTGTATATAATGTGACGGAACCTGCCGAACTGATGGAGTTTCTGATGAAGAAGATGGCGGGGATAAGTCGCACTCGTGTGAAGGCTTTGCTTACCAATCGTGTTGTCCTTGTCGATAATAATATCCAGACATTATATAATTATCCGTTAAAGCCGGGAATGAAGGTGCAGATAAGCCGCGAGAAGAACAAGCATGAGTTCCGTCATCCGATGCTGAAGATCTTGTATGAGGATGCTTATCTGATAGTAGTGGAGAAAAAGGAAGGTCTTCTTTCTGTTGCGACAGATCATCAGAAGGAAAAGACGGCTCAGCATATATTGAATGAGTATGTAAAACGTCAGCATCGCAATAATCGTGTGTTTGTAGTGCATCGGTTAGACCGTGAAACATCGGGTATTATGATGTATGCCAAAGATGAAAAAACACAACATACATTACGTGATAACTGGCATGATATTGTGCGCGATCGCCGTTATGTTTCTATCGTGATGGGAGATATGGAAAAAGATCAGGGTACTGTGGAATCTTGGCTTACCGACCGTAAGTTGTATGTAAGTTCTTCTCCAGTTGATGATGGTGGAAAATATTCGGTTACTCACTACCGTACCATAAAACGCGCTAATGGCTATTCGCTGGTAGAACTGCAATTGGAAACAGGTCGTAAGAATCAGATTCGTGTACACATGCAGTCACTGGGGCATCCGGTCGTAGGGGATGAACGTTATGGCTGTGAAGTGAATCCTTTGGGACGCTTGGCACTCCATGCGTTTAAGCTATGTTTCTATCATCCTATTACAGGTGAACTGATGGAATTTGAAACTCCATATCCGACTCCTTTTAAAAATTTGATGCTAAGAAAATAACAGGTAGTAAAGATAGAGAGTTCACGCCACCTTGTCAATGTTAGTGACAGGGTGGCGTACTTTTTTATAGGATGTTAATAGCTATTTGCGCACAAGCTTCTGCATCACAAAGCGCATGATGGTGGTGTGATAAATCGTAGCCGCATTTTAGAGCTACTGTTTGTAGCTGATGATTGGGAAGACTTTTCCCGAATGTCCGCCTGGAGGCTCTGCAGGTACAGTGAAATGTATAATCAGGATATTCCATGTTGTATGCTTGAAATGCTGCCTTCAGACACCCTTCATCAAAAGGGCTGTTATGCGCTACTAAGGGTAATCCGGCTATTATAGGATCAATCTCTTTCCATACTTCAGGGAATGTTGGCGCACAGGCTGTGTCTTGAAACGTCAAGCCATGTACCTGTGTGTTCCAGTAGCTATAATAGTTAGGGTAGGGACGTATCAGCCGATATAGCTTTTCGGTAATTTCTCCGTTCCTTACGATAACAATTCCCACACTACATACGCTGGAGCGTTCCTTGTTTGCTGTTTCAAAGTCGATTGCTGCAAAGTCTGTCATAGATTTGTATAGTTTATAGTTTCCCGATTCGTGCACTTATCTGAGCATAAGTGTACAATGCCTCTTCGGGCAGTTTGTAATTGCCAAGTCGGCTTATCTGTCCGGAATAATAGGAAACTATTTCATTGAATCCTTCTTCCCAAGCTTTCTCTTTTGCTTCTGTATCTTTCAGATTTTTGTTTTCAAGCTCATTGAAGAATGTTACTACACTATAGTAATATGCTTCTTTATATAAGGTATAAGCTTCTTCTGTTTTTCCTTCCAGAGCTTTTAACTGTGCTTCTGTTATTTTGCGGTTTTCGACTTGTGGTTCGTTCAGTTTCTGTCGGATTTTACGCACATCGCTTGTCATCATCCATATTTTGATGATGAGAATTACTTGTACTGCTGTAATGAGAGATATCAGTAGCATTGTTTTTACTTATTTGATTCAAATGTTATTTCTCCGAAGAAATCGGGGCAGTGAAAGCATGGGGAGGGGAGTGCAATAGGGCTCCATGATAAAAAATGAGGAGTCTGAAGTTTGTCTCCGCACTTATAAAAATTTGCTTTCATTCTCATTCCGTCAAGTGATGTCAGTGAATGGTGGAAGAAGGCGGATATGGGGATTCTTAAGGCAAGTTGCCATGAACATTCTCCTAAACGCTCTTCGAAGGGAGTTCTTCCTAATGAAGCCCAACGTGTAACTTGTCCCACAGTTTCCAGTGGAGCGTGTTCCCGGTTACCTGGCTTCCCGTATTCTATCAGTAATGTACCTGCACAGTTACATTCAAAATTATAATATTGGTTGTCTGTTCCGGGCTGTACAAAAAATTCTGCACATGAATCCTCCCATACTCTTCCGTTGTCCTCCGGAGCTGTTGCACGTACACTCTGTTCTGTTATACAATAATGCAATAAAATAGCATTTCCAGTATGAGCTATTCTGAATTTAACGTCAGGGTGATATGGATAGTCTTTCCAGTTGATGCAGTCTATCTGGTGGAATGGTATTTGTTCTATATCAAATATTGTAGGTATCTGTTCTGCCGAAGTAATTGCAGAGTCATTGACTTTTTTCACTGATAGTGTTTTCATAATAAGCGTAGGATAGAAGTTAATTAATAAAAGAAAGGTTGATAATTTAAACGTTTATCTTGTTTAATTATCAACCTTTTGTCGGGGTAGCGGGATTCGAACCCACGACCCCCTGCTCCCAAAGCAGGTGCG
>OJOE01000572.1_pt1 | contig 19041 bp, 17 predicted proteins | sample 1598191 | NCBI WGS metagenome assembly OJOE01 (sample SAMN03922463, study PRJEB24848) | human gut metagenome | isolation source: stool sample | host: Homo sapiens | place: Germany | collected 2009-11
GCTGCGCCGACAGCTCCCCCAGAGGGGGAGCCAAGCCGCAGGGGCTTCGGCATTCCGGGGGGGTCGCTATGAAAACCTATCCTTCCAGCAGGCTGTCGGCGCTGACGCCGAAAAAGGAGGCCAGGGTACGCAGCTCGATATCCGTGACGAAGCGCTTGCCTGCCTCGATGCGCTGCACGGTGTTTTCCGCCGCCAGGTGAAACAGCACCCGTCCCACCGGCAGGGCCCGGGGACAGCGCAGGGTCAGGCGGACGGCGGCGGGGGAAATTGCACCCCCCCGGCGGGACAAAAAATCCCCGGCAGAGCGGTGCTCTGCCGGGGATTTTTAGCTATGCGCCGATGGGGACGTCAATCAGTCGTTGTTGATGGCGATGACGACGCCGGAACCCACGGTACGGCCACCCTCACGGATAGCGAAACGCAGACCGTTCTCGATGGCGATGGGGGTGATCAGCTCCACGTTCATGTCGACGTTATCGCCGGGCATGCACATCTCGGTGCCCTCGGGCAGGGTGATGATGCCGGTAACGTCGGTGGTGCGGAAGTAGAACTGGGGACGATAGTTGTTGAAGAAGGGGGTGTGACGGCCGCCCTCGTCCTTGGTCAGAACGTACACCTGGCCAACGAACTTGGTGTGGGGGTGAATGGAACCGGGCTTGGACAGAACCTGGCCGCGCTCGATCTCGGTCTTGGCAACGCCGCGCAGCAGGGCGCCGATGTTGTCGCCGGCCTCAGCGTAGTCCAGCAGCTTGTGGAACATCTCGATACCGGTGACGACGGTCTCGCGCTTCTCGTCGGACAGACCAACGATCTCAACCTTCTCGTTGAGCTTCAGCTGGCCACGCTCCACACGGCCGGTAGCAACGGTACCACGGCCGGAGATGGTGAACACGTCCTCGACGGGCATCAGGAAGGGCATATCCTCCTTGCGGTCGGGGGTGGGGATCCAGGTATCAACAGCGTCCATCAGCTCCTTGATGCAGGCATACTCGGGAGCGTTGGGATCGGTGGACTCGGAAACCAGGGCGTTCAGGGCGGAACCGCGGATGATGGGGGTGTCGTCGCCAGGGAAGCCATAGAAGTCCAGCAGCTCGCGGACTTCCATCTCCACCAGCTCCAGCAGCTCCTCGTCGTCCACCTGGTCGCACTTGTTCAGGAACACCAGCACGGAGGGCACGTTCACCTGACGGGCCAGCAGCAGGTGCTCACGAGTCTGAGCCATGGGGCCGTCGGAGGCAGCGATGACCAGGATAGCGCCGTCCATCTGGGCAGCACCGGTGATCATGTTCTTGATATAGTCGGCGTGGCCCGGGCAGTCGACGTGGGCATAGTGGCGGCCCTGGATCTCGCCGTCCTCGCCGGTCTTGAAGTTGTGGCCGGTACGATTCTCGGTCTCATACTCCACGTGAGCGGTGTTGATGGTGATACCACGCTCGCGCTCTTCGGGAGCCTTATCGATGGAAGAATAGTCGGTGTACTCAGCGCCGCCCTTCATCGCCAGGTACTTGGTGATGGCAGCGGTCAGAGTGGTCTTACCATGGTCGATGTGACCGATGGTGCCGATGTTAACATGGGGCTTCGTTCTCTCAAATTTCTGCTTAGCCATTTGAAAAAATCCTCCTTAACAAATTTGCATCATGGTTTTCTTGCAATGTCTTGTACTAACACTGCTATTTTACAGTATTCGATAGGGAAAAGCAATCGTTTTTTAGCGATTTAGAAATTTTCCCGGCCGGTACGCTTGTTGATGAGCTTCTCCTGCAGGCCCTTGGGCAGCTCGATATAGTGGCTGGGCTCCATGGTGTACTGACCACGGCCCTGGGTGCGGGAGCGCAGATCGGTGGCGTAGCCGAACATTTCCGCCAGAGGAACAAAGGCGTCGATCTGCTGGGCGCCGGCGCGCATCTCGTAGCCCTGGATCTGGCCGCGGCGGGCGCTGATATCGCCGATGACGTCGCCCATATATTCCTCGGGGACGATGACGGAGACCTTCATGATGGGCTCCAGCAGCGTGGGATCGGCCTTGCGCATGGCCTCCTTGAAGGCCATGGAGCCGGCGATCTTGAACGCCATCTCGGAGGAGTCCACCTCGTGATAGGAGCCGTCGTACAGGGTGACCTTCACGTCCACCACGGGGTAACCGGCCACGGTGCCGGAGAGCATTGCGCCCTGGATACCGGCGTCGATGGCGGGGATATACTCCTTGGGGATAGCGCCGCCCACCACCTTGTTGATGAACTCGTAGCCCTTGCCGGACTCGTTGGGCTCCACATGGATCTTGACGTGACCATACTGGCCCTTACCGCCGGACTGGCGGGCATACTTGGTATCCTGGTCCACTGCCTTGCGGATGGTCTCCTTGTAGGCCACCTGGGGCGCGCCCACGTTGGCCTCCACCTTGAACTCGCGCAGCAGGCGGTCCACGATGATCTCCAGATGCAGCTCGCCCATACCGGCGATGATGGTCTGACCCGTCTCCTCGTCGGTGTAGGTGCGGAAGGTGGGGTCCTCCTCGGCAAGCTTCGCCAGGGCGATGGCCATCTTCTCCTGGCCGGCCTTGGTCTTGGGCTCGATGGCCACGCGGATCACGGGCTCGGGGAACTCCATGGACTCCAGCACGATGGGGTGCTTCTCATCACAGAGGGTGTCGCCGGTGGTGGTGTTCTTCAGGCCCACCACGGCGGCGATATCGCCGGAATAGACCGTTTCCAGGTCCTCCCGGTGGTTGGCGTGCATCTGCAGCAGACGGCCCACGCGCTCGCGCTTGCCCTTGGTGGCATTGAGCACGGCGGAGCCGGTGTTCAGCGTGCCGGAATACACGCGGAAGAAGCTCAGACGGCCCACATAGGGGTCGGTCATGATCTTGAAGGCCAGAGCGGAGAACGGCTCGTCATCGGAAGCGTGACGGTCCTCCTCCTCATCGGTCTTGGGGTTGGTGCCGACGATGGCGGGAATATCGGTGGGGGCGGGCATATAGTCCACAATGGCGTCCAGCAGCTTCTGCACGCCCTTGTTCCGGTAGGAGGAGCCGCAGGTGACCGGCACCATCTCCACGGCCACGGTGGCCTTGCGGATGGCGGCGCGGATCTTGTCGGTGGGGATCTCCTGACCCTCCAGATACATCTCCATGATCTCGTCGTCGAACATGGAAACGGCATCCAGCAGCTTTTCCCGGTACTCGTTGGCCAGGTCCATCATATCGGCGGGGATGGGCTCCACGCGCATATCCTTGCCCAGCTGATCGTAATAGATATCAGCGTCCATCTCCACCAGGTCGATGATGCCCTTGAAGGACTCCTCTTTCCCGATGGGAAGCTGGATGGGCACGGCGTTGCACTTGAGGCGGTCGTGGATCATGTCCAGCACGTGATAGAAATCCGCGCCCAGCATGTCCATTTTGTTGACATACACCATCCGGGGCACATGATAGTGGTCGGCCTGACGCCACACGGTTTCGGACTGGGGCTCAACGCCGCCCTTGGCGCACATCACGGTGACAGAGCCGTCCAGCACACGCAGAGAACGCTCCACCTCCACAGTGAAGTCCACGTGACCCGGGGTGTCGATGATGTTGATACGCGTCTGGGGGAACTGGTCCTTGGAGCCCTTCCAGTAACAGGTGGTAGCGGCGGAGGTGATGGTGATGCCACGCTCCTGCTCCTGTTCCATCCAGTCCATGGTAGCGGTTCCCTCGTGCGTCTCGCCGATCTTGTAGTTGACGCCCGTGTAGTACAGAATACGCTCGGTCGTGGTGGTCTTGCCTGCATCAATGTGGGCCATGATGCCGATATTTCTCGTATTTTCCAGTGTAACCTTTCTCGGCATAACGTTCTCCTTTTAATCAGTTTGCGGGGCTTACCAGCGGAAGTGGGCGAAGGCCTTGTTGGACTCGGCCATCTTGTGGGTATCCTCGCGCTTCTTCACGGCGCTGCCGGTGTTGTTGGCGGCGTCCATGATCTCGCCTGCCAGGCGCTCGGCCATGGTGCGCTCACTGCGGGCGCGGGAATAGTTGGTCAGCCAGCGCAGACCCAGGGTCTGACGGCGGGCAGGACGAACCTCCATGGGGACCTGATAGGTGGCGCCGCCGACACGGCGGGCCTTGACTTCCAGGCTGGGCATGATGTTTTCCATGGCCTGGGTGAACACTTCCAGAGGCTCCTTCTCGGTCTTCTCCTTGATCAGATCAAAGGCGCCGTAGACAACCTTCTGGGCAACGCCCTTCTTACCGTCCAACATGATGCTGTTGACGAGCTTCGTCACCAGCACGGAGTTGTACATAGGATCGGGCAGAATTTCTCTCTTGGGAACATTACCTCTTCTGGGCACTATGCTTCCCTCCTTCATAAAAATATGATTTCATAGGTACTCAACAGCCGGAGACTGTTGTACGGCCTGCCAAAGAGGTACATACGATATATATAAACCTTTTCGGCAAAGCTCATTTCATGCGGGGATTACTTGCTCTTGGGACGCTTGGCGCCGTACTTGGAGCGCGCCTGCATACGGCCCTGAACGCCCTGGGTATCCAGAGTGCCGCGGATGATGTGGTAACGAACACCGGGCAGGTCCTTGACACGGCCGCCGCGGATCATAACCACAGAGTGCTCCTGCAGAGAATGACCGACACCGGGAATGTAGGCGGTGACCTCGTAGCCGTTGGTCAGGCGGACACGGGCGATCTTACGCAGAGCGGAGTTAGGCTTCTTGGGGGTGGCAGTTCTCACTGCGGTGCAGACGCCGCGCTTCTGAGGGGAGGACAGATCGGTCTCCTTGTTCTTCAGCGTATTCAGGCCCTTCTGCATAGCGGGGGAATTGGACTTGTAGGTAGCCTGTTTCCGGCCCTGCTTGACCAGCTGATTGAAAGTAGGCATGCAATGAACTCCTTTCTAAAGATTTGTGGGATGACTCCCTATATTTTCCACGGAACAAAGAATTTTATTCCGTTGGAAGCGGTTTTTCCTTTGCCAGCAGCGCCGCGGCGGCGGTGCCCACGTCGATGCCGCAGGCCCGGCCCAGCTGGGCCATGGTGTGCGCCCCGGACACGGGAACGCCCCGTTCCCGGCAGCGGCCCTCCAGCGGCCGGGTCAGCCGGGGATCGGCGTCGCAGGCCAGAAACACCCGGCCTGCCCGGCCGGCGCTCACTGCCCGCTGCACCTGTTTCAGGCCCACCACCTTGTCTTTGGATGACAGCTCTTCCAGCACGTGGGAACCTCCTCGGCACAGTGTGTCTGCCGCATGGCAAAATTCGCGGAATCCATACCCGCGCAGTTTGAAATTATAGCATAGCCCCCGGTGTACGTCAAGAGAATTTATAAGAAAACTTTTTGGGCGGATGGGAAGAAAAAATGTGTTGATCGACAAAAAACCGCCCGGCCATGCCGGACGGCTCTTTTTTGATCAGGACTCACAGCGTTTCCATGGCGGCGTTGACGGCGTCCTCACAGCTGCGCATGGCCAGGATGGTCTTTTCCATCAGCTCCTCTAAGGTCCAGCCCAGGCGGTCGGCCCCCTGCTGGATCACGTCCCGGGAGCACCCGGCGGCGAACTTCTTGTCCTTGTACTTCTTTTTCAGGCTCTTGACCTCCATGTCCTGGCAGCTTTTGCTGGGGCGCATCAGGGCCGCGGCCCCAATGAGGCCGGTCAGCTCGTCGGCGGCATACAGGACCTTCTCCATCTGGTGGGTGGGCTCGATATCGCAGCAGATGCCATAGCCATGGCTGCACACGGCGTGGATCAGGTCGTCGCCGCAGCCCGCTTCCCGCAGAAGCTCCGGCGCCTTCTGACAGTGCTGTTCCGGCCACCGCTCAAAGTCGATGTCGTGCAGCAGGCCAACCGCGGCCCAGAAGTCCGCCTCCTGGCCATAGCCCAGCTCCCGGGCATACCAGCGCATGACCCCCTCCACCGTCAGGGCGTGCTGAAGGTGGAAAGGCTCCTGATTATACTTCCGCAGCGCCGCCAGCGCCGCCTCACGGGTGATACATTCTCTCATATGTGCACATACTCCTCTATATAAAGATGATTTTTCTGTGATTGTAGCAGGGTTTCCCTTAAAATGCAAGAATATTCTGCTCCAGCAGGGCCATCAGCTGGCGGGCCTGGCAGCGCTCCTCCCGGGACAGGTCCTCCAGCAGACGGGACAGGCACGGATCGTCCGCGCCCCGGGCCGCCTGATCGTACTGCCGGGCGGCCCAGACCGCCTGGTGATACCGCTGGCGCAGGGCCTGCCGCCAGGGAAGGCGCTCCCCCGGGCCTGCCGCCAGGGCCGGGCGGTAGCACTGGCCGCAGGCCAGGTAATACACCGCCATCAGCTGACGGGCGTGGGCCTCCTCCCGGCCGGCCATCCGCTGCAGCATCCGCCGGGCGGCGGGATTGGGGGCCTGCCGGGCGGCCTCCAGACAGGCGCGCCGGTTCCCCAGCTCTCCCTCGATCATCTCCTGCAGGCCCCGCAGATCCGGCCCCGGGGCCGCCGGACAGCCCGCTTCCTCCCGCTCCTCCGGATATGGGTCCAGCTCCGGCGACACCCGCCGCCATACCCGGCGGCAGCTTTCGTAATCCAGGGCATTCCGGTCCGTCTGATCCATGTGATCCCCTCCTTCTTCCCCCATTCTATGCCGGCGGGAGGAAAATGGTGCGTTATGGATTGCATTTTTCGGAAGAATCTGTTAAAATTATCATTTCGTGAGGGGATTTTTCCCCAAAGGAGGAAGCATTCCATGCTGGAGCTGCAAAACATCTGCTATCGCGTGTCCACTCCCGAGGGGGAGCTGGACATTCTCAGGGACATCAGCATCACCATTCCGGACCAGCGGCTGATGGTTTTCACCGGCCCCAACGGCGGCGGAAAAACCACCCTGGCCAAGATCATCATGGGCCTGGTCCAGCCCACCTCCGGCCGCATTCTGTATAACGGCCAGGACGTCACCCCGCTTTCCATCACCGACCGGGCGCGTCTGGGCATCAGCTACGGCTTTCAGCAGCCGCCCCGGTTCAAGGGGATCACGGTCCACGATCTGCTGCGGCTGGCGGCGGGGAAGGAAAAGCTCACCAAGGACCAGTGCTGCGCCTATCTGACCAAGGTGGGCCTGTGCGCCAACGACTATCTGGACCGGGAGGTGGACGTGTCCCTTTCCGGCGGCGAAGTCAAGCGCATCGAGATCGCCACCATTCTGGCCCGCCGGGGCAGTCTGATGATCTTCGACGAGCCGGAGGCCGGCATCGACCTGTGGTCCTTCGCCCGGCTGACGGAGACCTTTGAACAGATCCACCGGGAGCATCAGGCCGCCATGATCATCATCTCCCACCAGGAGCGGATCATCCAGCTGGCCGACGAGATCGCCGTGATCGCCGGGGGACGCATCGCCCACCGGGGCACCACGGAGGAAATTCTGCCGCTGATCCTGGCGGACACCCTGGGTGGATGCCCGGTGCTGAATCGAGAGGAGGCCCGTTCATGATCACCGAGATCGACGCAAAGCTGCTGGAAAAAATCGCCGACCTGACCGGAAAGCCCGCCGGGGCCTTCAACATCCGCAAGGACATGGGCTGCGAGGCCCGGCAGTCCACGGAGCACATCGCCATCGACCCCCGGGCCGACGGCAAGCCCGGCATCGACATCCATTTCAAGGCCGGCACCAAGGGCGAGACCTGTCACATCCCCGTGATCATCAGCCAGACGGGCATGAGCGACATGGTGTACAACGACTTCTATGTGGCCGACGACTGCGACGTGAACATCGTGGCCGGGTGCGGCATCCACAACTCCGGCTGCGACGAAAGCCGCCACGACGGCGTTCACACCTTCCACATCGGCAGAAACTGCCGGGTCCACTACACGGAGAAGCATTACGGCGAGGACGCCCAGGGCGAGACCGGCAAAAACGTGATGAATCCCCAGACCATCGTGTATCTGGGGGAGAACTCCACCATGCAGATGGACACCGTCCAGATCCGGGGCATCGACTCCACCCTGCGGGACACCCGGTTTTACTGCGAGGCCGGCAGCGAGGTGGTGGTCACGGAGCGCCTGCTGACCCACGGGGACCAGACGGCGGAAAGCGACATGACCATCGAGCTCAACGGCAGGGACGCCCGGGGCCGGGTGATCTCCCGCTCCGTGGCCCAGGACAGCTCCCGCCAGGTGTTCCGCCCGGTGATGGTGGGCAACAGCCAGTGCTTCGGCCATGTGCAGTGCGACTCCATCATCATGGGCGCCGCCCACATCCAGTCCGTTCCGGCCATCACCGCCAACTGTCCCGACGCCCAGCTGATCCACGAGGCCGCCATCGGCAAGATCGCCGGGGACCAGCTGCTGAAGCTGGAGACCCTGGGCCTGACCCCCGAGGAGGCCGAGGAGACCATTCTCAAGGGCTTCCTGGCGTAAAATACGCAGAACGACACCCCCGGCGGATTCCGCCGGGGGTGTGCTTGTTGAATGCGGGGTATCGGGGGCGGGGCAGAGCCGAAGCGCCTGCGGCTGGGCTCCCCCTTTGGGAGAGCCAAGTAGGGGCCGACGTCCCCGGCGGCCCACTGTGCAGGGGGTACGGATTGCCACAACCAGTCTGCGGACTGGTTTCGCAATGACACGGCAAGGAGATTGGCGGTCAATGGCCGGGCGAACGGGCCGGCTTCCGGCAGACCGCCTGTCAGGGGGTTTCCCGGCTGTCGGCGGCGGAGGAGGCGTTTTCGGCCACACGGCTGGCGGCCTTGGCGTCCTCCTGACCGGCGGCATAGGCCCGGCTGCGGGCCTCCTCCAGCTCCTGGCGGCGGGCCTGCTCATCCCGCTCCGCCTGGCGGGCGGACCGGCGGGCCGACACGCTGCGGCGGGTGGCCTTGATGACCTGCCACGCCGTCACCAGCACCACCGCCGCCAGACCGATCCATCCGGCGGTGCGGATCTGCCAGAAGTCCCGGATGGTGAAGGCGTCGTTATACATACCCAGATAATACAGGGCCACGCCGCCTACCACGCACAAAAGCCCCAGCACCAGGTCCAGCACCGCCCGGACCCGATGGGCCCCACGGCGCACAAAGAAACACACGATCAGCGCCAGGGCGCACCAGAACAGCGCCGGGGACTGACAATACAGAACGCTCATACGGCTGCCTTCTTTCTCATTTCCCGGTTACAGGCTGCACTTGCCCCGGGGGATATATTTGCCGTCAGGCCCGGCCAGAACGAAGCCGTCCTCCACCGCCAGGCGGCCCCGGAGCCACACCTGCCGGATGCCGCCCCGGATGGCGAAGCCCTCATAGGGGGAATAACCGGCCAGGCTGGCCATGTCCTCGGCCCGGAGCACATGGTCCGCCTGGGGATCGTATACCACGATGTCCGCGTCGGCCCCGTCCTGGAGCACGCCCTTCCGGGGGAACATCCCGTAGAGCTTGGCGGGGTTTTCCGCCAGCACCCGGCACATGGTGGCCAGGCTGATCTTCCGGGTGGTAACGCCGTAGGTATACAGCAGCTCGCCCCGGTTCTCCACCCCCGGCAGACCGCCGGGAATCCTGGTGAAGTCCCCCCGTCCGGCGTCCTTCTGCTCCAGGGTGAAGCTGCAGTGGTCCGTGGACACGGTCTGAATTTCCCCCTTGCGCAGGGCGGCCCACAGGACCCGCTGGTCCTCCGTCTTGCGGATGGGCGGGGCGCAGACATACCGGGCAGCCATGGAATACTCCGGCGCGTCATACACGCTGTCCTCCAGCACCAGATACTGGGGGCAGGTCTCCACATATACCCGCTGGCCCCGCTTGCGGGCGGCCTCTACCTCCCGCAGGGCGGCGGCGTTGGTCAGATGCACGATGACTACCGGGATATCCACCGCCTGGGCGATGCGCAGGAGCCGGGACACGGCCTCGGCCTCCAGAAAGTCCGGCCGGGTCCGGGGATGGGAGCCCACGCCCATCTGGCCTGCCGCCTTCTTTTCGGCGATCAGCGCGTCGATGACGCCGCTGTTTTCGCAGTGCACGCCGCAGACGCCGCCCTTTTCCTTCAGCTTCTTCAGGGCGTGATACATGGCCTCGTCGCCGATCATCATGGCGGGATAGGTCATATACATCTTGAAGGAGGAGATGCCGGCGGCGTACATATCGTCGATCTCCGCCTCGATGCCGGGGTTCCAGTCGTCGATGGTCATATGGAAGCCGTAGTCACAGCAGCAGTTTCCGTCGGCCTTCTTGTGCCAAAGCTCCAGCCCCTGGTGCAGGGTTTCGCCCTTGTTGGGGCAGGCGAAGTCCACCACCGTGGTGGTGCCGCCCCGCAGAGCCGCCCGGCTGCCGGAGAAAAAGTCGTCCACCGTGGTGGTGCTGCACACGTCCAGGTCGAAGTGGGTGTGGGCGTCGATGAAGCCCGGCAGCAGAAGCTGCCCCTCCACGTCGATGACGGCGGCCTCCGGCGCGGTGATGCTGCGGGCCACCCGGAGAATCTTCTCGTCCTCCACCAGCACGTCCGCCCGGCGGGTCCCCCGTCCGGACACCACCGTGCCCCCGCGAAACAGATATTTCATGGAAATGCCCTCCTTTTCCGGATCATATGGCTTGATTTTTTATTATACCACGGAACAGGCAGAAAAACATACTGTTTTTTCCGGTTTTTCCCTGAGAAAATCCAACAAAAAAGGGGGAATATTTTTGTATATCCTGCAGAAGGAAAAAGAATTTCCTTTTCCGGAAAAATCATGTATGATAGAGGTACAACAGAACGCGCACCGCGCTCTGAAAATGAAGGAGGAAAGATACCATGCGGAAATTCTTAGCGACTCTGCTGGCGCTGGTCATGACGCTGGCGCTGATGGTCCCGGCTTCCTGGGGCGAGAACAAGGAGACGTATCAGCTCCCTGACTCCCTGGAGGGCAAGACCGTCATCCTGCACACCAACGACGTTCACGGCGCCATCGACAAGTATGCCAAGGTGGCTGCACTGCGGGACGAGTGCTACGACAAGGGTGCTCACCAGGTGATCCTGCTGGACGCTGGTGACTACAGCCAGGGCTCTCCCTACGTCAGCCTCAGCAAGGGCGCAGCCGCCCTGGACATGATGGCCCTGGTAGGCTATGACGTCATCACCCTGGGCAACCACGAGTTCGACTACGGCTTCCCCCAGCTGATGGAGAACCTGAAAAAGCACCAGGGCGATTTCATGGTCGCCTGCAACAACCTGGTGGACGATGAGGGCGAGCTGATCTTCGCCCCCGGCGGCACCGCTCCCATCTATGCCGACGACACCTATGAGACCGAGCTGTTCCGCATCGCCATTGTGGGCATGGCCACTCCCGAGACCCAGACCAAGGCCAACCCCGCCCTGATGAAGGGCCTGAGCTTCATCGGCGGCAAGGATCTGTACAAGGTCACCCAGGAGGATGTGGACATGGTCCGCAGCGAGGGGAATGCCAACATCGTCATCGCTCTGGGCCACCTGGGCGTGGATAAGTCCTCCGAGCCCAACTGCTCCTATAATGTGATGCAGAACGTCAAGGGCATCGACCTGTTCATCGACGGCCACTCCCACACGGTGATGACCGCCAGCAAGGACAACAACATGGTCCAGTCCACCGGCACGGGCCTTGCCTATGTGGGCGCCATCGTCATTGACAACGCCACCAAGAGCATCGAGAGCAACGGCCTCATCGACCTGTCCGCCTACACCAAGGAGGACGCCGCCGTGAAGGCTGCCGCCGACAAGATCATCAGCGACATCAACGCCGAGTACGGCAAGGTTTTTGCCAGAACCGACGTGGAGCTCAACGGCGACAAGGATCCCGGCAACCGCACCCAGGAGACCAACCTGGGCGACCTGATCACCGACTCCATGCTGTGGGCCATCCGCAAGGACGCTGAGCTCACCGTGCCCGCCGAGGACGTGGTGGCCATCACCAACGGCGGCGGCATCCGGGCCTGGATCCACAAGGGCGACATCTCCAAGCTGGACGTGAACACCGTGCTGCCCTTCGGCAACACCGTGGCTGTGGTGTACGTCACCGGTGCCGAGCTGCTGGAGGCCCTGGAGGCTTCTACCTTTGCTCTGCCCGACTCCCTGGGCGGCTTCCCCCAGATTGCCGGCATGAACATCTCCATTGACGCCACCAAGAAATACGATCCGCAGACCACTCCCTATCCCAGCGGCAGCGGTAAGGCCACCTACTATGGTCCCGCTTCCATCAACCGCGTCACCATCAACAGCGTCAACGGCAAGGCCTTTGACCCCAACAAGACCTATGCCGTGGTCACCAACAACTTCTGCGCCGCCGGCGGCGACACCTACTATGCCTTTGCTGCCGCCTCCAGCCAGTTCGACACCGGTCTGCCTCTGGACGAGGTGCTGATGGACTACATCACCACCGAGCTCAAGGGCGTTGTGGGCGAGCAGTATGCTCAGCCCCAGGGCCGCATGACCATCACCCTGCCTGCTGAGGAGCCCACTACTCCCACCACTCCCACCAAGCCCGAAAGCCCCAAGACCGCCGATACCGGCGTGGTGGTGTACGGTCTGGTGGCCGTCATGGCAGCCGGCGCTGTCGTGGTGATGACCTCCAAGAAGCGCAAGGCCATCTGAGCGATCTCCTTTCGCTGACACAGCATTTCCCCTGCCCCGGCGGACAAGCCCCGCCGGGGCTTTTTCTGTCATGGCGCTATTCTGCAACTAAAATTACGCCAACCGCTTTTCAAATCCGGCAGGATGTGCTATGATACAATGTAATAAAGAAGAATTACGAGGGCTTATGCCAGATATCGCGGCTTCTTATTTTGCTGAGGAGGACACCATTCATGGCTGAGGTTGGAAAACGGGAGGTCCGGGTGGACGCCTTTGACAAGGCCACCGGACGCACCAAATATTACGAGGATCTGATGCCCCGGGACGCGCTGTATGTGCGCATCAGGCACTCCACCATTGCCCACGGCTTCGTGAAGTCTGTGGACACCACCGCTGCGGAGGCGATCCCCGGCGTGGTGAAGGTCCTGACCTGCTTCGACGTGCCGGAGCACCCCTTCCCCACCGCCGGTCACCCCTGGTCCATGGACCCGGGACACCAGGACGTGGCGGACCGGCATCTTCTGAACCGGCACGTCCGCTACTACGGCGACGACGTGGCCGTGGTCATCGCGGAAAACGAGGTGGCCGCCATGCAGGGCGTCCGGGCTTTGCAGGTGGAGTATGAGGAGCTTCCCCTGGTGCTGGACGCCCAGGAGGCCATGAAGCCCGGTGCGCCCCAGCTCCACGAGGCCTTTCCCAACAACATCCTCAAGCACACCGACATGAAGAAGGGCGACTATCAGGCCGCCATTCAGGAGCCGGGCCTCATCCGGGTAGAGGGCTGGTACGACACCCCCACGGTGCAGCACTGCCACATTGAGAATCACGGGTGCTTCGCCTATGAGGAAAACGGCCGGATCACCGTGGTGGCCTCCACCCAGATTCCCCACATCATCCGCCGGGTGGTGGGCCAGGCCCTGGGCCGCCCCTGGAGCGACATCCGGGTGGTAAAGCCCTATATCGGCGGCGGCTTCGGCAACAAGCAGGACGCCCTGTATGAACCCCTGTGCGCCTGGTGCTCCACCCAGGTCCAGGGCCGCTGTGTCCGCATCGACTGCTCCCGGGAGGAAACCTTCGTCTCCAACCGGGTGCGCCACGCCATCCGGTTCCACATCGTGTCCTGGCTCCGACCGGACGGCACCTTTGCCGCCCGAAAGGTGGAGCTGTTCTCCAACCAGGGAGCCTACGCCTCCCACGGACACAGCATCGTGGCCAAGGCCATGGGCTCCTTCCCCCAGCACTACCCCTGCGACAACATGGAGTGCGACGCATGGACCGTGTTCACCAACCGGCCCGCCGCCGGGGCCATGCGGGGCTACGGTATGCCCCAGGCCTCCTTTGCCGACGAGGCCAACGTGGAGGACTGCGCCAAGGCCGTGGGCATGGACCCCCTGGCCTTCCGGATGCAGAACGTCATGCCCCAGGGGTACGAGGACGGCTTCTCCCACAACGTCAACTATGACGATTCCTTCCGCCAGTGCCTGGAGGCAGGCAAGAAGTACATCGACTATGACAGGAAGCTGGCAGAATTTGCCAAGGACACCGGCCCCGTCCGCCGGGGCATCGGTATGGCCACCTTCTGGTACAACACCGCCGTGTATCCCATCTCCCTGGAGACGTCCTCCAACCGGATGCAGCTGAATCTGGACGGCAGCGTCACCATGCAGTGCGGCGAGACGGAGATCGGCCAGGGAGCCGACACCGTCTATGCCCAGATGGCCGCCGATGTGGTGGGCCTGGGGGACTATCGCAGGGTCCATGTGGTGTCCTGCCAGGATACCGACGTGACCCCCACCGGCCTGGGCGCCTACGCATCCCGGCAGACCTATGTGGCGGGCTTCTCCATCCGCCAGACGGGCCTGATGCTGAAGGAGAAAATTCTGGACTACGCCGCCAGGCTCACCCGCCAGGCGGTGTACAACATGGACATCGTGGACGGCAGCATCGTCCGCACCACCGACGGCAAGGTGCTGATGAGCCTGTCGGAGCTGGCCATGCACGCCCAGTATAACCCCAACGACTCCCAGCATATCACCGCCGAGAGCACCTATACCATCCGCAACAACGCCTATTCCTTCGGCTGCACCTTCGCCGAGGTGGAGGTGGACATCCCCATGTGCAAGGTGACGCTGAAGGACATCATCAACGTCCACGACTGCGGCAGGCTGGTGAACCCGGCCCTGGCGGAGGCTCAGGTTCACGGCGGCATGTCCATGGCCATCGGCTACGGTCTGTCCGAGCAGCTGCTGTTCGACGAAAAGACCGGCCGTCCCCTGAACAACAACCTGCTGGACTATAAGCTCTCCACCATCATGGACCACCCCCATCTGGAGGCGCAGTTCGTGGAAAATGCCGAGCCCACCAGCGCCTTCGGCACCAAGGCCCTGGGCGAGCCTCCGGCCTGCTCCGGCGCCCCCGCCATCCGCAACGCCATCTACAACGCCACCGGCGTGGCCATCGACCAGGATCCCATCACCCCCCACGTCCTTTTCCGGCGCTTCACGGAAGAGGGCCTGATCCGGGACTAAGGAGGAAATACCGCTATGTATGATATGTCAGCGCTCTACCAGGCCCAAAGCGTCCAGGACGCCATCCGCCTGCGGCTGGAGCACCCCGAGGCCCAGATCATCGCCGGAGGCACCGACGTGCTGGTGCAGATGCGGGAGGGCAAGCGGGCCGGAAAGGCCCTGATCAGCATCCAGGGTTGCCGGGAAATGCGGGGCGTGTCCCTGGATGAGGAGGAGAACCTCCGCATCGGCAGTCTCACCACCTTCAGCCACATCACCGCCGATCCCCTGATCCAGCGGTACATCAACGTCCTGGGCGAGGCCGTGGACATGGTGGGCGGCCCCCAGATCCGCAACGCCGGAACCATCGGCGGCAACACCTGCAACGGCGTCACCTCCGCCGACTCCGCCTCCACCCTCCACGCCTGGGAGGCCATCGTGGAGATCACCGGCAAAAACGGCGTCCGCCGGGTGCCTATCAAGGATTTCTACATCAAGGCCGGCACCGTGGACCTGCGGGTGGAGGAGGGCGAGATCCAGACCGCCATTCTCATCCCCAAGGCGTCCTACGACCGGACCTGGGGCCACTATATCAAGTATGCCATGCGCAACGCCATGGACATTGCCACCCTGGGCACCTCCGTCAACGCCCGGCTGAGCCCGGACAAAAAGACCTTTGAGCGGGTGCGCATCGCCTTCGGCGTGGCGGGCCCCGTGCCTCTGCGGGCGCTGAACGCCGAGGCCTTCATCAACGGCAGGGAAGTCACCCTGGAGAATATCCAGCAGTTCGGCCGCACGGTGCTGGAGGATATCCACCCCCGGGATTCCTGGCGGGCCAGCAAGGCCTTCCGGTCCCACATCGCCGTGGAAAGCGCCAAGCGCTGCCTGATGGAGTCCGTGAAGCTGGCAGGAGGTGAGTTGTAATGGCAAAGAATCAGTATCAGCTGGTGACGTTCTTCCTCAACGGCAAGGAAGTGGAAAAAATGGTGGACGTCCGGGCATCCCTGACGGATATGCTGCGCAGCGACTTCTCCATGACCTCCGTGAAGAAGGGCTGCGAGGTGGGCGAATGCGGCGCCTGCAACGTCCTCATCGACGGCGAGTGCTACAACTCCTGCCTGTACCTGGCCGTGTGGGCCGAGGGCAAGCACATCACCACCCTGGAGGGGCTTATGGGCCCCAACGGTGAGCTGTCCGACATCCAGCAGGCCTTTATGGAGGAGACGGCCATTCAGTGCGGCTTCTGCACCCCGGGCTTTATCATGACGGCGGTGGAGATCCTGGACCGGGGCGTGTACTACACCGACGACCAGCTGCGCAAGCTGCTGTCCGGCCATCTGTGCCGCTGCACCGGGTATGAGAACATCTTCAAGGCCGTGAAAAAGACCATGCTGCGCCGTCTGGGCCGCCTGGACGATCCCTTCCTGAACACCTGACATCCGGCTCCCCCTGTGCGTCCCACAGGGGGAGTTTTGTCCCCCGGAGATTCATAGAAATTTAACACAAAACCCGTCATTCTCCGCTTGTGACGGGGTTTGTTTTATGGTATACTGCAAGAATGCTACTACTATCTGCCCGGAAGCGGCCAGGCTGGGGGCAGTTTTTTTGACGGAAGGAGACCAAGATGGACTCAAACAACAGAAACGGCGGAAACAACGGCGGAAACAAGAAGAACAACCGGAATCTGCGCAGTGTCCTCTCCCTGATCGGCTGGGCGTTGGTGCTGACCCTGGTGTTCAACTACATTCTGGCCATGACCAGCGGCGGCAAGAGCTTCGAGATCACCTACAGCCAGATGATGAACCTGGTGGAAGAGGACCAGATCAAGAAGATCGAGCTGAAGGACGGCGTGCTGTATGCCACCCCGGTGGACGGCTATACCTATACCCAGGAGTCGTCCAACAAGAACCAGCAGCCCCGGACCTATACCCAGAGCGAGAAGAACCCCATCACCCTGTACACCACCTACCTGACGGACACCCGGCTGCTTCCCCTGCTGGATGAGCACGACGTGGAGTATTCCAGCCCCGTGAGAAGCTCCTGGAGCGTGCTGGGCGACATCCTGACCATGTATGTCCTGCCCATGGTGCTGATGGTGGGTCTGTTCCTGCTGGTGATGCGGATCATGTCCAAAAACGGCGGCGGCATCGGCGGCATCGGCAACGTGGGCAAGTCCAACGCCAAGGTGTATATGGAAAAGCAGACCGGCGTCACCTTCAAGGACGTGGCCGGTCAGGACGAGGCCAAGGAGTCCCTGGAGGAGATCATCGACTTCCTCCACAACCCCGGCAAATACACCGCCATCGGCGCGAAGCTCCCCAAGGGCGCGCTGCTGGTGGGCTCCCCGGGTACCGGCAAGACCCTGCTGGCCAAGGCCGTGGCCGGCGAGGCCAACGTGCCCTTTTTCTCCATCTCCGGCTCCGACTTTGTGGAGATGTTCGTGGGCGTGGGCGCGTCCCGTGTCCGCGACCTGTTCAAGGAGGCCGCCAAGGTGGCTCCCTGCATCATTTTCATCGACGAGATCGACACCATCGGCAAATCCCGTGACGGCGGCCGCTTCGGCGGCAACGACGAGCGGGAGCAGACCCTGAACCAGCTGCTGGCGGAGCTGGACGGCTTCGACCCCAGCAAGGGCGTTATCGTGCTGGGAGCCACCAACCGGCCGGAGGTGCTGGACAAGGCCCTGCTGCGTCCCGGCCGCTTCGACCGGCGCATCACCGTGGACCGGCCCAACCTGGCGGGCAGACTTGCCACCCTGCAGGTCCACACCCGGAACATCCGCCTGGCGGAGGACGTGAACCTGGACAAGATCGCCCAGGCCACCGCCGGGTGCGTCGGCGCGGACCTGGCCAACCTGGTGAACGAGGCCGCCCTGCGGGCCGTGCGCAAGGGCCGCAAGGCCGTGAACCAGAACGACCTGCTGGCCGCCTTTGAAACGGTCATCGCAGGCTCCGAGAAGAAGGGCACCGTCATCACCCAGGAGGAAAAGCGCATCATCGCCTATCACGAGGTGGGCCACGCCCTGGTGGCGGCCAAGCAGAAGAATGCCCAGCCCGTCAGCAAGATCACCATCGTGCCCCATACCCAGGGAACTCTGGGCTACACCCTGCACCTGCCGGAGGAGGAAAAGTTCCTCATGTCCAGGGAGGACATTCTGGCGGAGATCCGGACCCTGCTGGCAGGCCGCTCCTCGGAGGAGATCGTGTGCAACACCATGACCTCCGGCGCCGCCAACGACATCGAGCGGGCCACGGAGATGGCCCGGAACCTGGTGGCGCGGTTCGGTATGTGCGACGAGTTCGACATGATGGCCCTGGGCACCGTCCAGAGTCAGTATCTGGACGGCGGCTACTCCATGACCTGCGCCCAGGAGACCTATGCCGCGGCGGACCGGGCCACCATCGCCATCATCCGTCAGTGTCATCAGGATGCCAAGCAGATCCTCAGCGAAAACCGGGAGCTGCTGGACAAAATCGCGGCGTATCTGCTGAAGAAGGAGACCATCACCGGTCAGGAGATGATGGCCATCATCGAGGGCCGGGATCCGGAGACCGTGGACAACTACGGCGCCACCCGGGAGGAGGATCAGAAGCTGTTCCGCCCCTCCACCCCGGACGTGATCGAGGCCCCCGCCAAGCACATCAACATCGTGTCGGAGCCCATCCCCATGCCGGACTTCGACAGCCAGCCGGAGGACAAGCCGGAGGACAAGCCGGAGGACAAGCCGGAAGAAAAGCCCCAGGAGGAGGACTCCCAGGACAAGGAATAATTCCATACAAAAAGAGACGGGCCTCGGCCCGTCTCTTCTATTAAGACTGTAATATTGCAATTTCTTCGCCGAACCCTGCCATCAATGAAAATCCACAAAGAATCTGACCTGTATCGGTCGCCTGCGATTTCTATGATCCGGCAAAGATACCGCCCTCCGAATTCTGAATATGCGCTCTGATAGCTGGATAATGTACAATAACTTGCGCAAATTGAAAAGAGCATAAAAGAAGACATAGCTTGCAG
>OJOE01000598.1_pt1 | contig 18210 bp, 14 predicted proteins | sample 1598191 | NCBI WGS metagenome assembly OJOE01 (sample SAMN03922463, study PRJEB24848) | human gut metagenome | isolation source: stool sample | host: Homo sapiens | place: Germany | collected 2009-11
AACTCACTCCGGGCAAGGTGCATCTCTCGGTGCGCGCCAAGGCCGAAGGGCAGATGCCCTCGCTCAAGGGCGCCGAACTCCACGCCTTTGCGGGCAAACACCCCGTCGGCAACGTCGGCGTGCAGATCCACCACGTGGACCCGGTGAACAAGGGCGAAGTGGTGTGGACGGTCAACATCCAGGATCTGGCCATCATCGGCCGCCTGTTCAACGAAGGCCGCGTCGACATGACGAAGATCATCGCCGTGGCCGGTTCGGAGATCGAGCGTCCGCAGTACGTCCGCATGGTGGGCGGCGCGAAGGTCGACTCCCTGGTCAAGGGCAACGTGAAGCGACAGAAGGAGGGCGACAGCGTCCGCTTCATCTCGGGCAACGTGCTCACGGGCACCCGGACCGCGCCGGACGGCTTCATGGGCTTCTACGCCAATCAGCTGACCGCCATCCCCGAGGGCGACAAGTACGAACTGCTGGGCTGGGCGATGCCCCGTTTCGGGAAGTTCTCCGTGTCGCGCGCCTATTTTTCGTGGCTCTGCCCGAAGAAGGCCTACAATCTCGACACCAACATGAACGGCGGCGAGCGTCCGTTCGTCGTGACGGGGCTTTACGAGCAGTACCTGCCGATGGACATTTACCCGATGTACCTGCTGAAGGCGTGCCTTGCGGGCGACATCGAAAAGATGGAGAACCTCGGCATCTACGAGGTCACCGAAGAGGACTTCGCGCTGTGCGAGTTCGTCGATCCCTCGAAGATCGAGATTCAGCAGATCATCCGCGACGGTATTAACTTAATGATCAGGGAGGCTTAAAGATGGGACTTCGTAAATTCATGGACAATATCAAGCCCACCTTCTCCAAGGGAGGCAAGCTGGGCTTTCTGGAGTCGACGTTCGATGCGTTCGAGACGTTCCTCTTCGTACCCAACACCACTACCTCGAAGGGCGCGCACATCCGCGACTGCAACGACATGAAACGTACGATGATCATGGTCGTCGCGGCGCTGATGCCGGCTTTTCTGTTCGGCTGCTACAACACGGGCATCCAGGTCGGACTCGAAGGCTTCACGGCCTTCTTCTACGGACTGGTCCGCGTGCTGCCGATGGTCTGCGTTTCCTATATCGTGGGTCTGGGCATTGAGTTCGGGTTCGCGCAGGCGCGCGGCCACGAGGTCAACGAGGGTTTCCTCGTCACGGGTCTGCTGATCCCGATGATCTTCCCGGTGTCGACGCCGCTCTGGATGGTCGCGCTGTCGACGGCTTTCGCCGTGGTCTTCGGCAAGGAGGTCTTCGGCGGTACGGGCATGAACGTCTTCAACCCCGCGCTGCTGGCGCGCGCCTTCGCCTTCTTCGCCTATACGCCCTCGATGTCGGGCGCGACGGTGTGGATCGCGGGCATGACCTCCGGCGAGGGCGTGGTGGACGGCTTCTCCGGCGCAACGGCGCTCGAAAACCTGAGCACCACGGGCCGGATGGGCTATTCGGCCATGGACGCCTTCCTCGGTTTCATTCCGGGCTGCGTGGGCGAGACTTCGACGCTGGCGATCCTGATCGGCGCGGCGATCCTGCTCTTCACGGGCGTCGCTTCGTGGCGCACGATGGTCTCGGTATTCGTCGGCGGTCTGGCGATGGGCTATCTCTTCCAAGCGCTCGGCGTGACGACCTATCCGGCATGGTGGCACCTGATCGTCGGCGGTTTCGCTTTCGGTGCGGTCTTCATGGCCACCGATCCCGTCACCTCGGCGCAGACCGATAAGGGCAAATACATCGTGGGTCTGATGACCGGTGCGCTGGCCGTGCTGATCCGCGTGGTCAATCCGGCCTATCCCGAAGGCATGATGCTATCGATCCTCTTCATGAATGCGCTGGCTCCGCTGGTGGACTACTATGTGGTCGAGGCGAACATCTCGCGCAGAAAGAAACGTGTTAAACTGGCAAAATAGGGGAGAATATGGCAACGAAAAAATTCAAATGCACCGTTTGCGGCTACATTCACGAAGGAGACGCCGCACCCGAAAAATGCCCGGTCTGCATGGCCCCCGCCTCGGCGTTCGTCGAACTGAAGGACGAGAAGAAAAAGGGGCTGTTCAGCGACAAGAACGGCAACGCATATATTATAATGTACTCGACGGTGATGGTGGTCATCGTAGCGACGCTGCTGGCCGTGGCCGCACTTTCGCTCCAGTCGCGCCAGTACGCCAACGAGCTGAACGAGAAGAAGCAGTCGATCCTTTCGTCGCTCTCGGCGCAGGGTGAGAATTACGACGCCTTCATCAAGGGCTACGTGCTCGACGCCGACGGCAACGAGCTCGAAGGCGAGGATGTCTTCGAGCTGCTGAAGGACCTTCAGGGCGCTTTCGACGACGGCAAGTTCCCCGTATTCGAAGCCGCCGACGGCCGCGTGGTGATTCCCGTGACCGGCATGGGCCTCTGGGGACCCGTCTGGGGCTATATCGCCCTCGAAAAGGATATGGACACCGTGGCCGGTATCATCATGGCCCACAAGGGCGAGACCCCCGGTCTGGGCGCCGAGATCGCAACGCCGAAATATCAGGCGCAGTTCGTCGGCAAGAAGATCTTCAAAGGCGACGAGTTCGTCTCCGTGAAACTGCGCAAGGGCGGCGCTCAGGACCCCGAACATGAGGTCGATGCCATTTCCGGCGGTACGAAGACCTCGGACGGCGTGACGGCGATGCTCTACAACAGCATGGAACACTACCTGCCGCTGCTCGAAGCCAAGCGCAAGGCCGCGGTCGAGCAGGTCGTATTTGCTCCCGTGCGGGATGAGTCTAACGAAGAAAATGTAGAAAACAATGAGTAAGAACGAAAAAGAGCCTTTGTTTTCGGCTAAGAACATGAAGTTCCTGACGGGGCCGTTCTCCGCGAACAACCCGGTCATCGTGCAGATTCTGGGTATCTGCTCGGCGCTGGCCGTCACCGTACAGCTCAAACCCGCCATCGTCATGGCCTTGTCCGTGACGGTCGTGACGGGATTCTCGAATCTGGTGATGTCGCTGCTGCGCAACGGCGTGCCCTCGCGCATCCGCATCATCGTACAGCTGGTGGTTATCGCCGCGCTGGTAATTCTGGTCGATCAGGTGCTTAAAGCCTACGTTTTCGAGGTTTCCAAGCAGCTGTCGGTTTACGTGGGCCTTATCATCACCAACTGTATCGTCATGGGCCGCATCGAGGCCTTCGCGCTGGCCAACAAGCCGTGGGCGTCACTGCTCGACGGTATCGGCAACGGTCTGGGCTACGGCCTGATTCTGGTGATCGTGGCTTTCTTCCGCGAGCTTTTCGGTTCGGGTTCGCTGCTGGGCTTCCGCATCGTTCCTGAGAGCTGGTATATCGCCGAGGGCGGTTTCTACTCCAACTGCGGCCTGATGCTCTTCCCGCCGATGGCGCTGATCATCGTGGGCTGCATCATCTGGGTGCACCGTTCGCGCAACAAGGATTTACAGGAAAAATAGGAGAATAGCGTATGGAATCATTGAATATCTTTATCCGGTCGATCTTTATCGACAACATGGTCTTCGCGTTCTTCTTCGGCATGTGTTCCTACATCGCCGTTTCGAAGAGCGTCAAAACCGCCCTCGGCCTCGGCGCCGCCGTTACGTTCGTAATGGTGATGACCGTGCCGCTGAACTACTTCCTGTATGAATACGTACTCAAGGCGGGCGCCCTCGCGTGGGCCGGGCTTCCGGACGTCAATCTGGACTTCCTGACCTTCATCGTCTTCATCGCCACCATCGCGGCTTTCGTGCAGCTGGTGGAGATGGCCGTCGAGAAGTTCTCGCCGACGCTTTACAGCCAGCTGGGCATCTTCCTGCCGCTGATCGCCGTGAACTGCGCCATCATGGGCGGCTCGCTCTTCATGCAGCAGAAAGTCGATGCGCTGGAGCTTACGTCGCTCTGGCAGTCGATCGTCTACGGTCTGGGCTCCGGTCTGGGCTGGTGGCTGGCTATCGTGATGATGGCCGCGATCCGCGAGAAGACGACTTACTCGCAGATTCCTGCGGCGCTCAAGGGGCCGGGTATCGCCTTTATCATCACCGGCCTGATGGGTATCGCCTTCATGATCTTCTCCGGTATTCAGTTCTAACCTTAAAAGAGATTCGGAAAACATGGAATTGACTATTATAGTTGCAATCATTGCCTTTCTGGCTGTAACCCTCCTCTTGGTGGGGCTGCTTCTCTTCGCAAAGGCTAAACTGACCTCGTCGGGCGAAGTGACCATCGACATCAACGACGGCGAGAAGGTCATCACCGCCGAGAGCGGCTCGACGCTGCTTTCGACGCTGGCCAACAACAAGGTGTTCCTGCCTTCGGCCTGCGGCGGCGGCGGTTCGTGCGGCATGTGCAAATGTCAGGTGCTCGAAGGCGGCGGCGATATTCTGCCGACCGAAACCGGATTCATTTCGCGCAAGCTGGCCAAGGACCACTGGCGTCTGGGCTGTCAGGTCAAGGTGAAGGAAAACCTCAGGATCAAGGTGCCCGAAGCCGTGCTCGGTGTCAAGAAGTGGGAGTGTACGGTCGTCTCCAACCGCAACATTTCGACCTTCCTCAAGGAGTTCGTCGTGAAGCTGCCCGAAGGCGAGAACCTCAAGTTCCGCAGTGGCGGTTACATTCAGATCGACATCCCGAAGTACGACGCCATCAAGTTCTCGGACATGGACGTCGATGAGAAGTACCGCGCCGACTGGGACAAGTTCAAGATGTGGGATCTGGTTACGACCAACCCCGAAGACACGTTCCGCGCCTACTCGATGGCCAACCACCCGGCCGAGGGCAATATCATCATGCTCAACATCCGTATCGCCACTCCGCCGTTCGACAAGGCGACGGGCGGCTTCATGAAGGTCAATCCGGGTATCTGCTCGTCGTATGTCTTCTCGCGCAAGCCGGGCGACAAGATCACGATTTCGGGTCCTTACGGCGAGTTCTTCCTGCCGGACGACCTGCCCGATACGCAGGAGCTGATCTTCATCGGCGGCGGCGCCGGCATGGCGCCCATGCGCAGCCACCTGATGCACCTGTTCAAGACCGAAAAGACCGACCGTCCGGTGTCGTTCTGGTACGGCGCGCGTGCGCTGAAGGAGGTTCCCTATCTCGACGAGTTCCACGCCATCGAGAAGGATTTCCCCAACTTCTCGTTCAATCTGGCGCTCGACCGTCCCGATCCCGAAGCGGACGCCGCAGGCGTGAAGTACACGCCGGGCTTCGTCCACAACGTGCTGTATGAGAATTACCTGAAGAACCATCAGGCGCCTGAGGACTGCATCTACCTCATGTGCGGACCTCCGATGATGATCGCTTCGGTGGTGAAGATGCTCGACAGTCTCGGCGTGCCGCCCGAAAATATCCTCTACGACAACTTCGGTTCGTAATCCGATTTGTCGGTATTCGAATCCCCGGACAGCTGTCCGGGGATTTTTTTGTGCTACGGAACGGTCCCTTTGCGGGGGCGGCGTTTCGGGAATTTTATTATATTTGTAGTAATAACCTTAAAACCAAATTCTATTGAAATGAACATTCCTTCCATTTTCTGGTTCATTCCCGCTGCCGCGGTTATCGCCCTGTTGCTGGCTTGGGCGTTTTACCGTGCGATGAAGCACGAGGATGAAGGCACGGCGCGCATGCGCGAGATCGCCGGGCACGTGCGCCGGGGCGCCATGGCCTACCTGCGCCAGCAGTACAAGGTCGTCGCCATCGTATTCGTGGTGCTGGCGCTGTTTTTCGCCTATCTGGCCTACGGCGCCGGGGTGCAGAACCCGTGGGTGCCCTTCGCCTTCCTGACGGGCGGATTCTTTTCGGGACTGGCCGGCTATTTCGGCATGAAGACCGCGACCTACGCTTCGGCGCGTACGGCCAACGCCGCGCGCCAGTCGCTCGACCGCGGCCTGAAGGTCGCATTCCGCAGCGGCGCGGTGATGGGGCTGGTCGTAGTGGGGCTGGGCCTGCTCGACATTTCGTTCTGGTACGTCATCCTCGAATATTTCGTCGATGTCACCGGACCGCAGAAACTCGTCGTCATCACGACCACCATGCTGACCTTCGGCATGGGCGCTTCGACGCAGGCGCTCTTCGCGCGCGTCGGCGGCGGCATCTATACCAAGGCGGCCGACGTGGGCGCCGACCTCGTGGGCAAGGTCGAGGCGGGAATTCCCGAAGACGACCCGCGCAATCCCGCGACCATCGCCGACAATGTGGGCGACAACGTGGGCGACGTGGCCGGCATGGGCGCCGACCTTTACGAAAGCTACTGCGGCTCGATACTCGCCACCGCGGCTCTCGGAGCCGCCGCCTTCGCTTCGGCGGACGGGATGGCCATGCAGCTGCGCGCCGTGCTGGCGCCGATGCTGATCGCTGCCGTGGGCATCGTGCTTTCGATCATCGGCATCTTCCTCGTGCGCACCAAGGAGGGCGCCACGATGCGCGAACTGCTCCGTTCGCTGGGTGTGGGCGTCAATTTCAGTTCGCTGCTGATCGCCGGCGCGACGTTCGGCATCCTCTATCTGCTGGGAATCGAGAACTGGATCGGACTGTCGTTCTCGGTCATCACGGGACTCTTGGCCGGCATCATCATCGGGCAGGCCACCGAGTATTACACCTCGCACTCCTACAAGCCGACGCAGAAGATCGCCGGAAGCGCACAGACGGGACCCGCCACCGTGATTATCGCGGGTATCGGGTCGGGCATGATCTCGACGGCTGTTCCGGTCCTGACGATCGGCGTGGCGATTATCCTCGCCTACCTTTGCGCCATCGGCTTCGACATGGAGCATATCATGTCTGCGCAGAGCATGTCGCTGGGCCTTTACGGCATCGGCATCGCCGCGGTCGGCATGCTCTCGACGCTGGGCATCACCCTCGCCACGGACGCTTACGGCCCGATCGCCGACAATGCCGGCGGCAATGCCGAGATGAGCGGGCTGGGACCCGAAGTGCGCAAACGCACCGATGCGCTCGACGCGCTGGGCAACACGACGGCCGCCACGGGCAAGGGCTTCGCCATCGGTTCGGCCGCGCTGACGGCCCTTGCGCTGCTGGCCTCCTATATCGAAGAGATACGCATCGGACTGCTGCACAACGGCGTGACGGCCCTCGACCTGCCCAACGGCACGACGCAGCTGGTCGAGAAGGCTTCGCTCCTCGATTTTATGGAGTATTACCACGTGTCGCTGATGAATCCGACGGTGCTGATCGGCGTGTTTGTCGGCGCGATGATGTCGTTCCTGTTCTGCGGCCTGACGATGAACGCCGTGGGGCGTGCGGCCCAGAGCATGGTGAACGAGGTGCGCCGCCAGTTCCGCGAGATCAAGGGCATCCTTACGGGCGAGGGCACTCCCGACTATGCCCGGTGCGTCGAGATTTCGACGCGCGGCGCCCAGCGCGAGATGCTGCTGCCGAGTCTGCTGGCTATCGCCGTGCCGGTGGTCGTCGGCTTGGTGTTCGGCGTGGCGGGCGTCATGGGACTGCTTGTCGGCGGCCTGAGTTCGGGCTTCGTGCTGGCCGTGTTCATGGCCAATGCGGGCGGCGCGTGGGACAACGCCAAGAAGATGGTCGAAGAGGGGCATTTCGGCGGTAAAGGCTCCGACTGCCACAAGGCGACCGTCGTGGGCGATACTGTGGGCGACCCCTTCAAGGATACGTCGGGTCCGTCGCTCAATATCCTCATCAAACTGATGTCGATGGTCTCGATCGTCATGGCCGGCCTGACGGTGGCTTTCCACCTTTTTTAGTCTGCCGGAATCCCTTGCTGCGACGGCTGCCTGCATCTGCGGGCGGCCGTCGCTGATTCGGCGGGAGTGCGGATTCGAAACGAAGCATGCCGTCTGCCGTTTGCCGTTCGCCGTTGTCTGTTTACCGCATTCTGCCCGGCGCTTTATCGTTCGCTTTTTGCCTGCGGGATTCCTGTGCCCGCTGCTTTGCGTCTGTCGCTTAGCGTCCGTTGTTTCTTGGTTGCCAGTCCGCTGCGTTGTTGTTTGCTTTTCCGCCGGTTGTCCGCAGCCGGCCTCTCTCCGGCGGCGGTTCTCTGCGCGTCGCTTTGTATCTGCCGCACCGCCGTCCGCCGCCATATGTGAAAAAGCCTTTCGGCCATAACGGACGAAAGGCTTTCGTGTGTCGGAAGATGATGTTATCCGGAGGTGCCGTTATTTCTTGTTCGCGCCGCTTTCGAGAATCGAGACGATGGAGTAGAGCGTGAAGCAGATGGCGCCGAATCCCGTCAGTACGCGCGCCGGAACGAAGTATTTGGTTTCGAACAGCGCCGCTTCGTAGAGGAACGCGGCGAGGAAAAGGCACGCCAGCGCCGTGAGTACCGGAATGATCGGGATGCGGTTGGCCAGCGGGAAATCGGCGTGCCAGATTTTCGCCAGCAGGATCACCTTGCTCGAAATGCTCCAGCAGATCAGCGCCAGTCCGATCAGTACGAAGCCCACGAAATTGATCGACTCGCCCCGGAATGTGAAGATCAGGATCAGCCCCAGCACGAAAGCCAGTCCGCCCATGCAGAGCACCAGACTCATCCAGCGGCGGCGTTCGCCCATCGTGTAGCTGCCCCGTGCCTGCCGGGCGATGCTGGCGACCAGCGCGATCAGCGAGGTGCAGACGCAGGCGATGCCGAACATGACGCTGCCCGCGACGATATGCGCCGGGAGCGTCCCGATCGAAAACAGCAGGATGCACCAGAGCCATGCTCCGGCGGCCACGGCCGATACGATGAAGATCAGCAGCGAGCTTTGTCCGCGCGAGAATCCCGCAGGATTGATCGAGAAGCTGCTGTCGCCTGAGTTTTTGGGAATCAGGCTGAATCTGGTCGAGGAGGTGGCGGCCGTCGAGACGCAGGCCGTGATGAGTCCGAGTCCGCAGACCACATGCCCCGTGACGTATGCGCCCGTCATGTTCGACGTGATGATGAAGATTCCGCAGATGACCGTCATGGCGGCGAAAGCGTAACCGACGGCCGGGAAAAGGTACTTCGCGGCGGCGCTGTAGGTGCCGATGATCTGGCGGATGATGGTCGCGGCCGTGCAGTAGAGCGCGACGCAGATCGAGCCGAGGAAAAAGACGACGGGACCTGCGATCAGCCGTGAAGGATCGCTTCCGGCGGCGAAGACGTAGGCTCCGTAACCGAAACAGAATGCCGCCATCGCGAGGGGTATGGCGCGGAAAAGAATGCTTATGCCGTGGTTCATAAACTGAGTTTTTGTTCGAACGCAGACCTGCAAATCCCGAACCAAAGAAAAAATGGCTATCTTTACGCCATGAAAAATATCGTTTTCGACCTCGGCGGGGTGCTTTTCGCCCGCGACAAAAATAAGTCCACGCAGGAATTCCATGAATTTTTCAGCTTCATCCGCTCGGAGCGGATGCCCCTTTTCTGGGAGGAGTACGACCGGGGCGCATCGACGCTCGGCGAGGTGACCGACATTCTCGCCCGGACGACCGGCTGCCCGCGCGAAAAGTGCGAACGGTTCCTGCTGCTGTCGATCGACATGCAGGAGCCCGTCGCGCCGACCGAACGGCTCGTTGGCGACCTGAAGGCCGCGGGGTACAGGCTTTACGTGCTTTCGAACATGTCGCGCGAGTTCATCGCCTTCCTGCGCCGTTTTCCCGTCTACCGGCTTTTCGACGGCGAGGTGGTCTCCTGCGAGGAGGGGACGGTAAAGCCCGAACCGCGGATTTACGAAATCCTGCTGGAACGCTACGGACTCGATCCCGCCGAAACCCTTTTCATCGACGACCGCGCGGCGAATATCGCCGCCGCCGAAGGGCTGGGCATCGCCGGATACCTTTTCGACCACCGGAATCCCGCCGCCGCATGCGACGAGCTGCGCCGCAGGCTGCTGTAACAATAGGAAGCGATAAAAATAAGAGAGGCCGGTTTTCACCGGCCTCTCTTTGCATTGCAGTCTTTCGGAGACTTAGTTGAACGTGTAGCGGATGCTGAACATGGCTGACCAAGTCGCAACCGTGCTCGCATACTTCGACCAAACGGGCTTGGTGAAGTTGTAGGCGTTGGTCTTGGTGTTGTATTTCAGAATCTGCGACGATTCGAGACGGTCGATGCCGCACCAGTTGCGGTTGATCAGGTTGGCGAGGTTGTTGATATCGACGCCCAGCGTGATCGTGTTGCGCTTGCCGTTGATATTGATGTAGAAATCCTGCGAGAATTTGAAATTCACCATGTGCTGCCACGGCATCACGGCGCCGCCGCGCTTCGAGTATTCGCCGATGTGCTTCGACAGGTAGGAATCCTTGTTGATGAATGCCCAGAAGTCGTTTTTCTGGTCGGCGGCCGAGTAGATGACCTTGCCGTTGTCCACCAGATCGGCGAACGTCATCTTGTCGAGCTGTTCGCGGGTCGGGATGTAGAGAAGCAGGGCTGCACCGCCGTCGCCGGTGACGTTACCCATCGTATAGGAGTAGCGCGAGTAGGAGTAACCGCCGATATAGCCGTGCTGGAACGCTTCGTAGTAGAGTCCGAAGTTCGATGCGCCGTTCTTCTGCGCCAGACGGTAGCCTACGTTGAAGAGAATGCGGTGGGGCGATACGTACGATGCGTATCCCAGTTCGGGCGTGTTCGAACCGTTGCGGTTGAACGTATTGGTGTTATATGCCGAAGTCACTTGGTCGCCGATGCCGTCGATCACGTTCTTGGCGCTCGAATAGGTGTAGGCAGCCATCAGCGAGAGACCGAAGCCCCAGCGTTTCGACACCTGAGCGGAAACCGATGCGTAATATCCGTCGATATCGGCGTTGTTGATCAGGTAAGGATTGATGGAGTATTTCTCTTCGGGATTCTTGTTTCTGATATTCTGGCTCTTCCATGCCTTGCGCAGAGCAGGTTCGCCCGGAAGCTGAATGCCTGCGGGGTTCTCTTCGATACCGAGTTTGGTTACGGTTACCGAGTTGAAATCCTTGTTGTAGATTCCCTCGATATTCAGGTCAACGTCACCCGGCAGTTTCAGATCCAGCGCCAGCGAGGTCTTCCACGTGGAGGGCATCTTGAGCTTCTTGTCCAGAATGGTAGGCTGCGGTGTTGGCCGCCAGATCCTGCTGTTTGTAGGTGCCGCCGTAAATGTTCTTCAGCATGTCGTTGACGTTGGTGTGGAAGCTGGGCATGCGCGAATCGCCCTTGTAGAGCGAGAGTCCGTTCTGGATGCAGTTGCTGTTTCCGGCCACCGACACCAGCCATACGAACGGCAGACGGCCGTTGAAGACGCCCGTACCGCCGCGGAGAATGTATTTGCGTTCGCCGGTCATATCCCAGTTGAAACCTACGCGGGGAGCTACGGCCAGACGTGCTTTGGGCATGTCCGAGGTCTTATAGCCGCCGTAGTTGGCGAAAGCCTGCGTGAAGTCCTTGTTCTCGTTGTTGTCGATGGAGGGGTAGGAGGGCACCTCGAAACGGATGCCGACCGTCGCCTTGAAGCGCTCGCTGAAATTGATCTCGTCCTGCAGGTAGATCGAATACTGCATGTAGGTGAACTGGGGATACTCCTGAGCCAGCGCGTCGTTGTTGCCGTGGGCGATACGGAACGCCAGCGGTTCGCGGTCGTTCTTGAAATCGTCCCATGTCTCATAGACGTAGTAGCCGGCGCCGCCCTGCAGGTAGCCGTTCTTGGCCACGTTGTGCTCGAACTGCAGACCGGCGACGAAACGGTTCTTGCCGACCGTATAGCCGATTTCGTCCGTCACGACGTGCGTGCTGACCTCGCGCAGGTTGCCGTACGTGAAGGGGTCGAGACCGAACGAGGCGTATACGGCGCGGTTGCCTTGGTATTCTTCCAGAATGTCTACGGTCGGGAAGAGCTTGCCGTCGTAGCTGCGCGGCTCGTACTGATGCGAGTAGGTGTAGCGCAGCGTGTTGGTCAGACGGCCTTCGAGGAAGCGCGAATTCAGCTCGGCGGCTACCGACGTGAAGTTCTGCTCCTGATAGTAGCGCGAATTCTGGAAATACATGGCGTAATTCGAAGTACGGCCGTAGTCGTTGCGGTCATAGGTCAGTTTGCTGTCCAGCGGGCTGATCGAACTGGACGGCGACGACGAATACTTGTTCTGCGTACGGCTGAAGCGTACGTTGAGCGAGTTGTTGCGGTTGATGTTCCAGTCTACGCGGGCCATGAGTTTGTAGCCGGGCGTTTTTACCGAATAGCCTTGGTAGGGACCGGGGTTGTAGCCGTATTTGTCGATTAGGAAATTGCTGATTTCGTCGAGTTTTTCGACCGTCGGACGGTTGTACTGCGAGCCGCCGCCGAAGCTCTGGCCCTCGCTGGTGCGTGCCAGACGCGACGTTCCCGGCGTGGTGTTCCACTCGCGCTCGAAGTTGGCGAACACGAAGAGCTTGTCCTTGACGATCGGGGCGCCGATGCTGAAGCCGAGGGTGGTGTTGCGCATTTCGCTCAGCGACAGTTTGCCGCCGTCGTACTTGTCGCCCTGAAGCTGGTCGCTCTTGGCGAAAACATATGCCGAAGCCTTGAATTCGTTGGTTCCCGACTTGGTTACGGCGTTGATCGCACCGCCCGTAAAGCCGCTCTGGCGAACGTCGTAGGGGGTGACCGATACCGACATCTGCTCCAGTGCGTCGAGCGAGATGGGCGAGCCGCCTGCGGGCAGGTTGCCGCCGATGCCGAAGGCGTTGTTGAACGCGGCGCCGTCTACCGTTACGTACGACTGACGGTAGTTACCGCCGCCGATCGCCAGACCCGACGTGGTGGTCGAAGCCTGCGGCGTGAGTTTCATGATGTCGTTCATGCTGCGGCTTACCGAAGGCATCAGCTCGATCTGCTCGCTGGAGATGCTCGTAACGGCGCCTGCGCGGTTTACGTTCATCGAGCTGTTGCGGCCGTCGGCCGTAACGACTACGGCTTCGAGCGTCTGGCTGTCCTTCAGGAAAGCGTTGCGCGTGAGGGTTTCGCCCAGCTGCAGTTCGAGTCCGGGGAACTCGACGCCCTGATAACCCACGAACGAGAAGGTCACGGTGTAGGGACCGCCCGTACGCAGGCCCTGCAGGTTGTAGCGGCCGTCCTTGTTGGTCACGGCGCCGTACTGCGTACCCGAAGGGGTGTGCACGGCGATAACGGTGGCGCCGGCGAGGGGCTGGCCCTGTTCGTCGGTAACCGTACCGTTCATGCCCGAAGTCGTCACCTGCGCGGAAGCCGCGGCGACGGTGAAAATCGAGAGCATCAGAATGAAAAGTTTCTTCATACCAAATAATTTAGTTAATAAAAAAGGGTTTTGTTATCGTTTTCGTTGCATTTGCGATTCGCTTCCCTGCCGCAGACCCCTGCAAGGCCGTTTTCCGAAGGGTCCGTAAAAGCAGAGAGGGATACACCTCGTCCGGAGTATCCCTCGTTACTTATATTATATAGCCACGATGATCTAGTTGCGTTCGTTTTCGCACGTTATAAAAGCCACCCCCCCCCGCATATATACGGAAAAGATGCGAACAGACCGATATGTTGACTAAGTCAGCCATAAGTTTCATAGCACAAATATAAATCAAATATTCCGACGCCGCAATAGAACATGCGAAATTTTTATCAAACAAATTTTCAGTGCGTTGCCGGGGCCGTCGGGAGGGCTTCCGGCACGTTCCTTGCGCCCGCTGCGGCGTATGCGGAACTTCAGGGAAAGATACTGGCGCTATTCGCTTTTCGTGCTGATCCTCGGACTGGGGATCACGATCTGCATCGAGCTGACTCCGTTTCTGGGCGGTCTGCTCGGCGCGGCGACGATCTACGTGCTGCTCCGGCGGCAGATGCAGGTCCTGACGGCCTGCCGCCGCTGGCGGCGCAGTCTTGCCGCCTCGCTGCTGCTGGCCGAGGCGGTGCTCTGTTTTCTGGTCCCCATCAGCCTGATCGTCTGGATGGTAGTCAATCAGGTGCAGGACATCACGCTCCGGCCCGATTTGATCATTACGCCGCTCAAGCACATCGCGGCGCTCATTCACGAGAAAACCGGCTACAACCTCTGGCAGGAGGAGAACATCTCCTCGATGATCGGCATGATTCCCAAGCTGGGGCAGTGGGTCGTGTCGAGCATTTTCGATTTCGGGGTCAATATCGTCGTGCTGCTGTTCGTGCTTTACTTCATGCTCATCGGCGGCCGCCGCATGGAGGAGTACTGCCGCGAGATACTTCCCTTCGACAGCTCGGTGAGCGGCAGCGTCATGCGCGAAGTGCATATGATCGTCCGCTCGAACGCCATCGGAATCCCCCTGCTGGCCGTGGTGCAGGGTATCGTGGCCTACATCGGCTACCTGATCTTCGGCGCTCCCAGTCCGCTGTTCTGGGGTGTGCTGACCTGCTTCGCGACGATCATCCCGATCTTCGGCACGGCGCTGGTCTGGCTGCCGCTGGCCGGATACATGGCCCTTGCGGGCGAGTGGGGGCCGGCCGTGGGGCTGACGCTGTACGGCGGACTGGTGGTGACGCACGTGGACAACGTCGTGCGTTTCGTGATGCAGAAGAAGCTGGCCGACACGCACCCGCTCGTGACGATCTTCGGCGTATTCATCGGCCTCTCGCTCTTCGGGTTCATGGGGGTTATCTTCGGTCCGCTGCTGCTTGAGATGTTCGTCTTCTGCGTCAATATCTTCAAGAAGCGCTACCTCGACGGCACGCCTGATAAACAGCTCTTTGTGCCCGGCGGCGCTGTCAGGGCGCATGGCCCGGAAGCCCCTGCGGGGCGGGGTGTTTACGAAAAGTAATCTTTTCGGTCGTTTTTTGTGAAAATTCCGTGCAAAATAGTTGGAATTTGAAATTGTTTATTATCTTTGTTATTGGAATAACAGTAAAGACGGGAAACAAGAACCCTTAATTCAAATATCACAATGGCGAGAAATCTCAAAATCAGAGACCTTACGTTGCGCGACGGACAGCAGTCCTCGTTCGCGACGCGCATGTCGCAGGCGCAAGTAGACCGCTGCCTGCCGTACTACAAAGATGCAAATTTCTATGCGATGGAGGTCTGGGGCGGTGCCGTGCCCGACTCGGTGATGCGCTATCTCAATGAGAATCCGTGGACGCGTCTGGAGACCATTCACAAGGCCGTCGGCAACGTGTCGAAACTCACGGCCCTGTCGCGCGGCCGCAACCTGTTCGGCTACGCTCCCTATCCCGACGACGTGATCGACGGCTTCTGCCGCAACTCGATCGAGAGCGGGCTGGGCATCATGCGTATTTTCGACGCCCTGAACGACGTGGACAACGTCAAATCGACGGTCAAGTACGTCAAGCAGTACGGCGGCATCGCCGACTGCGCGGTTTGCTATACGGTCGATCCGAAATACCCCGAACCCGGTTTCTTCGCCAAGCTCATGGGCAAAAAAGGCCATGAGCAGGTCTTCACCGACGCCTATTTCCTCGACAAGGCCAAGCAGATGGCCGCGTTGGGCGCCGACATGATTACGATCAAGGACATGTCGGGTCTGATTCCGCCGCGCCGCGTCGCTACGCTGGTCAAGCTGTTCAAGAAGAACATCGACATTCCGGTCGATTTCCATACCCACTGTACGCCCGGCTACGGCCTTGCATCGGTACTTGCGGCGATCATCGCCGGCGTCGATGTCGTCGATACCAACTGCTGGTATTTCGCCGAAGGTACGGGCGCCCCGGCCATCGAGCTGGTGCACGTCTTCTGCAAGAAGCTCGGCGTCGATACCGGTGTGAACATGGAGGCCGTCGCCAAGATCAACACCCTGCTGCGCGAGATCCGCAAGGAACTCAACCAGTCGGTATTCGGCACGGAGAAACCCGAACCCAAGCCCTTCAATCCGCTCACCGACACGCTGCCCGCCGAGATCGACGCGCTGTTCGACAAGGCGATCAAGGCCGCTCAGGCCGACGATGAGGCCGCGACGATCGACGCCTGCCGCAAGATCGAGGCTTACTTCGGCTTCCCGGCACCCAACGAACTGGTGCAGAAGGCCGAGATTCCCGGCGGCATGTATTCGAACATGGTCGCCCAGCTCAAGCAGCTCAAGGCCGAGGACATCCTGCCGCGCGCCATGGAGCTGATTCCCTCGGTGCGTCTGGCCGCGGGTCTGCCGCCGCTGGTGACCCCGACTTCGCAGATCGTGGGCGCGCAGGCCGTGAACTGCGCCCTCGACGAGAAGGCCGGACGTCCGATGTACACCAACAAAAGCTCGCAGTTCGTGGGGCTGGTGAAGGGTGAGTACGGACATACGCCCGTGAAGATCGACCCCGAATTCCGCTTCAAGATCTGCGGCGTCCGCGAGGAGACTCCCTACGATACGTCGAAATACCAGATGCAGCCCAATCCGGAGCTTCCCGAAGCCGGCGGCGTGAAACTCGCCGCAAACGAGAAGGAGGTCCTGCTGCTCGAACTCTTCCCGCTGGTCGCCAAGAACTTCCTGACGGACATGAAGGTCAAGGCCTACGCCGCTTCGAAGCCTGCGGAACCCAAGGCCGAGGAGAAGAAGGCCGAGGAGAGTGTTGCGGCCGCCATTACGGGCAATACCGTTACGGCGCCGCTGCCCGGCCGCATCATCGAATTCAAGGTGAAGGTCGGCGATACGGTAAAAGCGGGTCAGGAAATCGTTGTTCTCGAAGCCATGAAGATGGAGAACTCCGTGACGACCGATTACGCCGGCACCGTCAAGCAGATTCTGGCGCATCCCGGCGACAACGTGGCCACCGACGCCGTGCTGGTCGAGATCGTATAGTTCCCTCCGGCCTGTTTATCCGAAGAAAAGCTGCCCGCGTTCTGCGGACGGCTTTTTTGATTGCGGATTCGGTAAATATCGCTATATTTGTTCCATCGATTAATTTAACCTCAGATTTATGGCATTTTTCAAAGAATTCAAGGAGTTTGCCCTCAAGGGAAACGTGATGGACATGGCCGTCGGCGTAATCATCGGCGGCGCTTTCGGCAAAATCGTGTCGTCGCTGGTGAATGACATCCTGATGCCGCCGATCGGGGCGCTGATCGGCAATACCGACTTCTCGCAGCTGCGGCTCGATATTTCGAAGTTCCGCGACATGACTTCGAGCGCCGTGCATGCCGTCGGCGATGCCGTGACGGGTGGAGGCGAGACGGTGGCGCAGGCCGCCGTCGAACCCGTCTACTGGAATTACGGCGCTTTCATCCAGCAGTGCATCGACTTTACGATTCTGGCGTTCTGCGTCTTCATGATGGTGAAATTGATGAACCGCCTGATGAAGAAGAAGGAGGAGGCCCCTGCGCCCGCCGCCGGGCCGGTGCTGTCCAAAGAGGAGCAGCTGCTCACCGAAATCCGCGACCTGCTGAAGGCGCAGAAGAAATAGGGGATGTCTCCCCGAAAAGAGGAGTCCGGCCTATTGGTCGGACTCTTTTTTGTGCGAGTACTCCTGCAGTACGTAGGTCGTGAAGATCGGGAAGAACATCATGCCCAGCGAGGGGAGCATCACGCAGAATATCTTGCCGATGGTCGTCACGGGGAATATCTCGGCCCCGACGGTCGTGACGTTCATCCACGCCCACCACAGCGCGTTGCCGAAACCGTGGAGCTTGCTGTTCACGAGTATTTCGTAATCGTAGAAGACCAGCGCCGAAATATAGGTGAAGACGACCACGGTGAAGATGTAGGCGAAGAAGAGTTTTCGGACCTTGTTGTCCACGAGCCACTGCACCACGATGTAAAATGCGAGGAACGCCCGCATCAGCGGCATGATGCCGATCAGCGTGGCCCAGTAGCGGGGGAGTTCGGCGCTGCTCCAGTCGATGATGTTCAGATAGGGTATCGAAATCAGCAGTACGAGGAAATTGCGGCCGAAGAAGCGGGCTTTGCGCTCCGAGGCTGCCCACCGTACGAAGAAATCGCACAGGAACAGAATGCAGACTACGAGCTGGATGATCAGGTAGTTGCGTGAAAAGTGCATGTGGTCGCCGGCGATTATTTCCCACGAGATGGCGGCGAGCAGGACCACTCCTGCGATTACCTTGAGGATGCTCAGGCAGTTACGGATTTCCGTGCGTGTAGATTCTGACAGGGACATATTTTCAGTTTACGTGCACTGGGCTCAAAATCAGTGCCAAAGCGTCTGAATGCGAATTTTCCGTCGATTTTTTGTCCGAAGATTTTGCACGATCGAAAATTTCTATTACCTTTGCACTCGCTTTGATAGCAATGGCGGGTTAGCTCAGCTGGTTAGAGCGCATGATTCATAATCATGAGGTCCCGAGTTCAAGTCTCGGACCCGCTACGGAA
>OJOE01000599.1_pt1 | contig 18177 bp, 9 predicted proteins | sample 1598191 | NCBI WGS metagenome assembly OJOE01 (sample SAMN03922463, study PRJEB24848) | human gut metagenome | isolation source: stool sample | host: Homo sapiens | place: Germany | collected 2009-11
GGTGCGCCACCTTGCCGTACTTTTCGAGGAAGCGGAACACGGGCAGAATCTCCCATGCGCCCTCATCGATTTCGAGTCCCTGCCCGTCGTGCAGGATGCGGGGAATGTTCTCGTCGAATCCGCCGCCCGTGATGTGGCTGATGCCGTGTACGTCGCAGTTGCGGATCACCTCCAGCACCTGCCGGACATAGATTTTGGTCGGAGTCAGCAGCACCTCGCCCAGCAGTTTGTTCGACAGTTCGGGATATACCTCGTGCAGGTCGAAGCAGTTGTCGGCGACGATCTTGCGCACAAGGCTGAAACCGTTGGAGTGCACGCCGCTCGACGCGATGCCGACCAGCACGTCGCCCGCCTTGACCTTCGAGCCGTCGATCAGCTTCGACTTCTCGACCACGCCGACCGTAAAGCCCGCGATGTCATACTCGCCCTGCGCATACATGCCCGGCATCTCGGCCGTCTCGCCGCCCACCAGCGCGCAGCCGGCCTGACGGCAGCCCTCGGCCACGCCGCTGACGATGGCTTCGATCTTCTTCGGCTCGTTGTGGCCCACGGCCACGTAATCGAGGAACACCAGCGGTTCCGCGCCCTGCGCCAGCACGTCGTTCACGCACATGGCCACGGCATCGACGCCGATCGTGTCGTGCTTGTCCATCTCGAACGCCAGCTTGAGCTTGGTGCCCACGCCGTCGGTGCCGCTCACCAGCACCGGCTCCTTCACGTTCAGCGCCGAAAGGTCGAACATGCCGCCGAAGGCGCCGATATTGCCCATCACGCCCAAACGCGAGGTCGACGCGACGTGCTTCTTGATGCGCCGCACCACTTCGTATCCGGCTTCGAGGTTTACGCCGGCCTTCTCATAACTCTGTGCCATTATAGTCTACTTGAATGGTTTACTTAACATTTTACATCTTTGTTCGCCTCATCGACCGACTGGTACAGCGCCGTGGGATACTCGCCCGTGAAGCAGGCCATGCAAAGCTCCTTGCGGTTGCCGGCCTTGAGCAGCGCGCCAGGCGTCAGGAACGCCAGCGAATCGGCGCAAATCTCCTCGCGTACGCCTTCGAGGTCCTTGCGGGCCGAAATCAGCTCGTCGCGCGTCGAAGTGTCCACGCCGTAAAAACACGGATGTGTCATCTGCGGACTGGCGATGCGCACATGCACCTCCGTCGCCCCGGCCTCCTTGAGCATCGTGACGATGCGGCGCGAAGTGGTGCCGCGCACGATCGAGTCGTCCACCAGCACGACGCGCTTGCCCTTGACGATGCTGCGCACGGCCGAAAGCTTCATCCGCACACCCTTCTCGCGCAGCTCCTGCGAGGGCTGGATAAACGTACGGCCGATATACTTGTTCTTGATGAGTCCCATTTCGTACGGCAGGCCGCTCGCTTCGGCGTAGCCCATCGCCGCGCTGAGGCTCGAATCGGGAACACCGACCACGATATCCGCATCGGCCGGCGACTCCTTGAAGAGCAGACGGCCCGACTCCTTGCGGTAGGCGTGGACGTTGCAGCCGTCGATGTCGCTGTCCGGACGGGCGAAGTAGATATACTCCATCGAGCACATCTCGCAGCGCTTGTACATCGAGTAGTCGCGGCTGCGGATACCCTGCCTGTCGATCGTCACGATCTCGCCCGGCTCGACGTCGCGCACGAACTCGGCACCCAGCACGTCGAACGCGCAGGTTTCGCTCGACACGACATAGCCGTCGCCCAGCCGGCCGATGGCCAGCGGACGCAGGCCGTATTTGTCCCGGCAGGCGTAAATGCGGTTGGCGGTCATGATCAGGAACGCGAACGCCCCCTCCAGCATGTTCAGCGCATCGATGATCGAAAAGATGCGCGGCCGGTCGTGGTAGCGGGTCTCCTTCTTGATCAGGTGGGCCAGAATCTCGCTGTCCGACGTGGACTGGAACAGGCTGCCCTTGTTCTCCAGATACTCGCGCAACAGGGCCGAATTGACGATGTTGCCGTTGTGGGCCAGCGCGAAATCGCCCGTGTTGTGACGGAACAGAAACGGCTGCACATTCTCGATGCCGCCGCCTCCGGCGGTCGTATAGCGCACATGGCCGATGGCCGTATTTCCCTTGAGCGTCGCCAGTTTCGCCTCGTCGAACACCTCGGTCACCAGTCCGCTGCCCTTGATGCGGCGGAAAGTTCCCCCTTCGTCGACGGCCACGATACCCGCGCCCTCCTGTCCGCGGTGCTGCAGCGCATGCAGGCCGTAATAGCTCAGCGATGCAGCGTCGGGCACCCCGAAGACGCCGAACACACCGCACTCCTCATGCAACTCCCGGTCGCTAATCTGCCGCATCGCCATTACTCCACGATTTTCTGCAGACGGGCAAGAATCTCCTCGTAAGCCTCGCGCACCTTGCCCAGATCGCGGCGGAAACGGTCCTTATCGAGTTTCTCGTTGGTGGACATGTCCCACAGACGGCAGGTGTCGGGCGACACCTCGTCGGCGAGGACGATCTCGCCGTCCGACGTGCGGCCGAACTCGATCTTGAAGTCCACGAGGTTGATGTTCATCTTGGCGAACATGTTCCGCAGCACTTCGTTGATGCGCGAAGTCATGGCGTAAATCAGATCCAGCTCGTCGTAGGTCACGGCGCCCAGCGCTACGGCGTGGTGGTCGTTGATCAGCGGGTCGCCCAGTTCGTCCTTCTTGTAGCAGATGTCGTAAATGGTGTTCGACGGCTGCGTGCCCTCCTCGATGCCCAGACGCTGGGCCATCGAGCCTGCGATGATGTTGCGCACGATCACCTCCAGCGGAATGATCGTCACCTTGCGGCAGATCTGGTCGCGGTCGTTGATCGTCTCGATGTAGTGCGTCTTGATGCCCGCCTTCTGAAGCTCTTTGAAAATCAGGGTCGAGATGGCGTTGTTCAGCACGCCCTTGTTCTCGATCGTAGCCTTCTTGATGTTGTTGAAAGCCGTCGCCGCATCCTTGTAGTGAATGATGATCTTTTCGGGATCGTCGGTGCGGAAAACCTGTTTTGCCTTGCCCTCGTAGAGCATTTCGAGCTGTTTCATGATGTTTGTGTTTTTTAAGTTTATTTGTTGATTCGTTCTATTTCATATCAAAGTCCACCAGAATCGGACGGTGGTCCGAAGGGTGGTAAAAATTAGACAGCTTGCCCGGATCGCGCACCGGCTCGGTGAAGTCATCCACGATCACCTCGGCACGGGTGATCCGCTCGCAGAGCGGCTGCGTGCAGTAGACGAAATCGATGCGGCTCTGCCCGTGCGTCGTAGTGTGGAATTCGCCGGGATGCTTCTCCGCGATCACGTCGATATAGGGCGTATGCTCCGCGATATAATCATGCACCAGCAGGCGCGTGTCGTCGTCGGGATAGTTGTAAACCCGGTTGTCGCGGCGCGAGCGCGAATTGAAGTCGCCCATCATCATCCACAACTGCTGTCCGGCGTCGGACTGCGTAGCGATCGTATGCGAGCAGATATACTCGATCTCCATGCGCCGGTAACGGTCGCCGCCGTGTTCGGCCTTGCTGGCGTCGCGGTCCACGGCCTGAAAGGCATACGCCTGCGGCCACGTATGGAGCGTCACGATATTGACCGGCCTGCCGTTCTTCACGATCCGGGCCCAGCCCGCGCCGTGCGAAACGATGCTGTCGGGAGCTTGGCCGACGATTCGCCGCACGTTCTCGATCGGATACTTCGACGTAACGACCTGCGGGAAATTGTCGCGGTGGCCGCCCACATACCAATATTTATGACCGTAACGGGCCGCCAGTTCGCCCCAGTTCGCCGTCAGGTAGCGATCGACGGAATCCATCCTCTCCGCCGTACCCGACTTATAGATCGACTGGGCCTCGCACCACACGCATACGTCGGGATCGTAGCCTTTGACCCACGCCACGAAATTGTCGTAGCCGTTGCTCTGGTCCGACCACATGCCGTTCTGAATATTCCAATAGAGCAGACGCATGTCGTCCGTCCGCTCGCCGCATCCTGCGGTCAGCGCCGCCGCAAAAAGCAGGAGCGCCGCAAAACGATAAAAAGAGGTCTTCATAGGCATATGGTTTCGGTTTACACTATTTCGATTTGCGGAAATACTCGACGGCATTGCGGAACAGCGCCTGCTCCTTGTTGCCGGCGATATTCTTGAAAAGGTTCTTCCCGTAACGCTCCGTATGGCCCATCTTGCCCAGAATACGGCCGTCGCGCGATACGATGCCCTCGATGGCGTACGACGAGCCGTTGGGGTTGTAGGGCGCCTCGGCCGTCACGCGGCCTTCGGCATCGACATACTGGAACGCCACCTGTCCGTTGGCGAAAAGCTCCTTGGCCTGCTCCTCGCTGACGACGAACTTGCCCTCGCCGTGGCTGACGGCGATCGAATGAACCTCTCCCAGTTCGAAGCCCGCGAGCCACGGGGAGTTGAGCGTCGAAACGCGCGTCGAGACGATCTGCGAGATATGCCGGTTGACGTCGTTGCGGAACAGCGTCGGGGAATCCTTCGTCACCATGCCCAGACGGCCGTACGGCAGCAGTCCCGACTTGACCAGCGCCTGGAAACCGTTGCAGATGCCGAGGATAAGGCCGCCGCGGTCAAGCAATGCGTGAATTTCTTCGCGTATATCCTTGTTGTTAAGTACGTTCACGATAAACTTCGCGCTGCCGTCCGGCTCGTCGCCCGACGAGAAGCCGCCGCAAAGCACGAAAATATGGGCGCGGCGGATATGCTCCTTCATCTGGGCGATCGAGCGCAGGATGTCGTCGCCGCCCAGATTGCACAATACGCTGGTCGTCACCTCGGCTCCCGCGTTGCGGAACGCCTTGGCCGTATCGTAATCGCAGTTCGTGCCGGGGAATACGGGCAGGTAGGCCACCGGACGCTCGACGGCTTCGCCCTCATAGGCAAAGGTGCGGCGTTCGGGTTCGGCGCTCATCACGTCGGCACGGTTCTCGCCCTTGTCGGGGTAAACCGTCGTGAATTTCACGGTATTGGCTTCGTACAACCCGTCGAGCGGCATCCGTACGCCGTTCACGGTCAGGGCTTCGTCGGCGACGGTCGCACCCAGCAGTTCGGCCGCCGGGAAGTCCAGTTCGCCGTCGCTCTCCACGAGAATCGAACCGTAGGCGTATTCGTAAAGCCTGCTTTCGTCCGTCGTCACCTCGGCGCCGATCCGGTTGCCGAAAGCCATCTTCGCAAGGCCCTCGGCCACGCCGCCGAATCCGACGGACCATGCCGAAAGTATCTTCCCGCTCTCGATCTTCCCGCTCACGAAACCGAAGTTGGCCTTCAGCTGCGCCGTGTCGGGCATGTAATTCTCCTTCGGGGTATGGCGCACGAGGTAGATGCGGCTGCCGGCCTTCTTGAAGTCGGTCGAGATGACCGTTCCGGCGTCGACCGTCGTGATGCCGAAAGCCATCAGCATCGGCGGGACGTTGATATGCTGGAACGTGCCGCTCATCGAGTCCTTGCCGCCGATCGACGGGAGTCCCAGCTCGACCTGCATCTTCAGCGCGCCGAGCAGTGCGCCGAGGGGCTTGCCCCACGATTCGGGATTCTTGGTCATGCGCTCGAAATACTCCTGATACGAGTAACGCATCCTGTCGTAGCGCGCACCCGCCGCCACGACCTTCGCCGCGGCTTCCACCACGGCATAGGCCGCGCCGTGGTAGGGGCTCCACGAAGCGATGAAGGGATTGTAACCGAAGGCCATGATGCTGGCCGTGTCGGTGTAGCCGTCGGTCGGAAGCTTCTGCACCGAGACCTGCGTCTCGCTGCCCTGCGTACGGCCGCCGAAGGGCATCAGTACGGTCGAGGCGCCGATCGTCGAGTCGAACATCTCGACGAGTCCCCGCTGCGAAACGACGTTGTTGTCCCTGAGGTTATTCTCAAAACGCGCGGCAAGCGTATCGCCGGCGATTTCACGTACGAACGGATTGCGGTTTTCCACCTCGCCGACCTTCGCTTCGGCATAATGCCGGGCGCCTGCGCTGTCGATGAACTCGCGCGAGAGGTCCACGACCTTGCGGTCCTTGTTGAACATCCGCATACGGGCCGTGTCAGTCACATCGGCCACCTCGACGGCTTCGATATTCTCTTCGAGACAGTAGCGCATGAACGTCTCGACGTCCTTCGCTTCGACGACTACCGCCATGCGTTCCTGCGACTCGCTGATGGCCAACTCCGTGGAGTTCAGGCCGCTGTACTTGGTCTTCACGCGGTCGAGGTAGATGTCCAGCCCGTCGGCCAGCTCGCCGATGGCGACGCTGACGCCGCCCGCGCCGAAGTCGTTCGATTTCTTGATGAGCCGCGTCACCTCCGGACGGCGGAACAGACGTTCGAGCTTGCGCTCCTCCGGAGCGTTGCCCTTCTGCACCTCGCTGCCGCAGGTCTCCAGCGACTTGGTGTTGTGCTCTTTCGACGATCCGGTAGCTCCGCCGATGCCGTCGCGGCCCGTACGGCCGCCCAGCATGATGATCTTGTCGCCCGGAGCGGGTTTCTCGCGGCGGACGTTCTCCGCCTTCACGGCGCCCACCACGGCGCCCACTTCGAGACGCTTGGCCACATAGCCGTCGTGGTACACCTCGCGTACGTGGGTCGTGGCCAGACCGATCTGGTTGCCGTAGCTCGAATAACCGGCCGCGGCCTTTTTCGAAATCACGCTCTGCGGGAGTTTGCCTTCGAGCGTGTCGCCCACCTTCTGGTAGATGTCGCCCGCACCCGTCACGCGCATCGCCTGATAGACGTAGCTGCGGCCTGACAGCGGGTCGCGGATAGCGCCGCCCAGACAGGTCGAAGCGCCGCCGAATGGCTCGATCTCGGTCGGATGGTTGTGGGTTTCGTTCTTGAACTGTAGCAGCCACTTCTCGGTCCGGCCGTCCACGTCGACATCGACATAGACCGAGCAGGCGTTGTTCTCGTCGCTCACCTCCATATCGTCCAGCAGCCCCTTCTTGCGCAGGTAGCGGGCGCCGATCGTGGCCATGTCCATCAGGCAGATGCTCTTGTGTTCGCGGCCCAGCTCACGCCGGATGCGCAGGTAGAGGGCCAGCGAATCTTCGATTTCGTCCTTGACGAACGACTCCTCGACCGTAATACCCTCCAGCTCGGTCGTGAAGGTCGTATGGCGGCAATGGTCGCTCCAATAGGTATCGAGGATGCGCAGTTCGGTTTCATAGGGATCGCGGCCCTCGGCGCGGAAATACTTCACCACCTCGCGCAGATCGTCGGCGTTCATCGCCAGTCCGTACTGCGCGCAGTAGGGCGCCAGCTCGGCGTCGGTCATCTTCGTGAAGCCTTCGAGCACGGCGACGGGCTTCACCTCGGCCTGCTCCATATCGCTGAGCACGCTCAGGTCCTTTTCGCGCGACTCGACGGCATTGATATAGTAGCGTTTGATCCGCGCGATCTCCTCGTCGGTCACCGCGCCGTCGAACAGCAACAGCTTCGACGAACGGATGCGCACCTCGGCCGACGGGTCGATCAGCCGCACGCAATCCACGGCCGACGCGGCGCGCTGGTCGAACTGGCCGGGAAGATACTCCACGGCGATATACTTCTGTCCCGCGAGGTCGCACGCATCGGTCACGCTGTCGGTCACCACTTCGCCGAAGACGCTGTAGCGGGTCTTTTCGAGCAGTTCCTCCGAAAAGCCGAACAGATCGTAAACGTTCAGCAGCCGCAGTTCGCGGATATCGAGGTTCAGGTTGGCGTTCAGTTCCCGGCGCAGGCTTTCGGCCTCGACCCGGAAACGGGGATGTTTTTCAACAAAAATCCGGTAGTTTTTCATCCTATATCGTTTAATATTCTTCATTCGTTTCTGCGGTCCTTACCGACCGTTCCGCCGGTCTTCGTCCTCGCCGCCGCTTCCGGAAACTCCTCCCGTCCGCCTGCGGCGACGCATGCGGGACCGGCCCCGCTATTTCACAAACCGGTCGGCCCAGACGGCCCCGTATTCCGCCGGAGTCATGCCCACGAAGGTAATGTGTCCCATCTTGCGCTTCGGCCGGCTCTCGGTCTTGCCGTAGAGACGGACATGCACGCCCGGACGGTTTTCGGCGGCGATCGCTTCGGCCGCTTCGAGGTCCTGTCCCAAGATATTCTTCATCACGGTCGGCGCCACCAGCCGCGGCTCCTGCAGCGGCTCTCCCAAAAGGAAGCGCACCAACTCGCGGAACTGGTTGGTCGTACAGCCTTCGATCGTATAATGTCCCGAATTGTGGGGGCGCGGCGCCATTTCGTTGAAGAAGAATTCGCGGCCCTTCACGAAAAACTCGATCGCCAGAATTCCCCGGTAACCGCACGTCAGCATAAACCGCTCGCCGGCGGCGGCCATCCGTCCGCGCAGCTCGTCGTCCATCTCCCCGGCGGGCACGAAGCACAGATCGAGGATGCCGTCGCGGTGGACATTGCGACCGATCGGAAAGGTGACGACACGGCTGCCGTCGGAGACCAGCACGACGCTGGCTTCGAAATCGAAGGGCACGAACTGCTCCAGAATACAGGGCACGGCGAGCATCGGCAAAGCCTTCTCGATGTCGGTCTCGGTCTTCAGCACCAGCTGTCCGTGACCGTCGTACCCCAGCGTCCGGGTCTTCAGCACGGCGGGCAGGCCGATCTTCGCCACAGCGGCACGCAGCGACGCTTCGTCGTCCGCGGCGGCGTATTCGGGCGTCGCCAGCCCGCCGGCACGGGCGTTGTCCTTCTCGCGCAGGCGGTCCTGCGAATCGTACAACGGACGGAAGCCCTGCGGGATGTTGTATCTCTTCTCAAGCGGAATCAGCACGCTGCCCGGCACGTTCTCGAACTCGTAGGTCACCGCGTCGCTGCGGCGGCAAAGCTCCTCCAGCGCCGCAGGATCGTCGTACGCCGCCACGATCCGCTCGTCGCTGAGCGCAAAGGCCGGAGCGTCCGCCGCAGGATCGAGACACACCGTGCGCGCACCGAGCAGGTGCGCCTGTTCGATAATCATCAGCCCCAGCTGGCCGCCGCCTATGATGCCGATCGTCTTCATCTAAAGTTCCGCTTTAAGTACGTCGGCGGTCTGTTTGGCGCGGAACGCTTCGAGCCGGGCCGCGAGTTCCGCGTCCTGCAAAGCGAGAATCGAGACGGCGATCAGCGCCGCATTCTTCGAACCGTTGATCGCCGTGGTGGCCACGGGAACGCCCGCGGGCATCTGCACGATCGACAACAGCGAGTCCAGCCCGTTCAGGGCGCGCGACTTGACCGGAACGCCCACCACCGGCAGCGTCGTCATCGAAGCCACCATGCCGGGCAGGTGCGCCGCGCCGCCCGCACCGGCGATGATCACGCCGATACCGCGCGCCTTGGCCGTCTTGGCATACTCGCACAACAGATCGGGCGTACGATGGGCGCTTACGACGCGCTTTTCGAAATCGACACCGAATTGTTCGAGCGTGGCGACGGCGTCGGCCATCACCTCGTAATCGCTCACCGAGCCCATAATCACACCGACCTTCATATCCTTTGGTTTTAAGTTTTTCAAAAAAGCAGACCGCCACGACATCGCATGTCATGGCGGTCTGGTATCTATCCGCGCATCCCGCTGCAGGACATCTGCTGTCCCTGCGACTGCGCGCTCTGCCCCTGCTGTCGGCACGACGAATAGAATGCAGCGGCTTGGCCCTGCTGTTTCTTTCGTTCGCGTTGATCGATTTTGCCTGTGGAGGTCATGAGATATGTCCGGATTAACCTAACAATTGTAAAAACAACGCTACAAAAGTAGTATTTTCCGGCCAATTTTCAAAACCGAAAATCAGATTCTATTGACAAATTATCGACATTCTCCGCGGCTGAGCGAATAGGGCGCGTCCTGCGGGCCGACACCCCGTTTGTACGCCGGATCGGGCTGCATCACGAAGTCTATTTTCGCGCCTTTTACGAGGTCCGACCAGCGGATAAAGTTGCGGTCGTATCGCTTCCCGTCGAGCTTCATGGTGCCGATATAGCGGTTTTCGGGAGCGTTGTCCGGAGCCTCGATCACGATCTTCTTTCCGTTCTCCAGTTTCACGGTCGCCTTGCGGAACAGGGGCGACCCTATGACGTACTGGTCCGAGGCCGGACATACGGGATAGAATCCCATGGCCGAGAAGACATACCACGCGGAGGTCTGGCCGTTGTCCTCGTCGCCGCAGTAGCCGTCGGGCTTGGACGAATAGAGACGGTCCATCACCTCGCGCGTCCAGTACTGCGCCTTCCACGGCTGGCCCGCATAGTTGTACAGGTAGATCATATGCTGCGCAGGCTGGTTGCCGTGGGCGTAGTTGCCCATGTCGGCCACCTGCATCTCGGTGATCTCGTGAATGCGGGTCCCGTAATAGCTGTCGTCGTAGATCGGCGGCACGACGAACACCGAGTCGAGCATTTCGGCGAATCCTTCCCGGCCGCCCATCAGCTCGGCAAGTCCCTGCACATCGTGGAACACCGACCATGTGTAGTGCCATGCGTTGCCCTCGGTGAAGGCGTCGCCCCACTTGTAGGGGCTGAACGGCGACTGGAACTCCCCGTTCTCGTTGCGGCCGCGCATCAGCTTGGTCGTCTTGTCGAATACGTTGCGGTAGTTGCGCGAAGCCTCCTCAAGCGCCGCAGCATCCTCCGTCTTACCCAGTTTGCGGGCCACCTGCGCGATACACCAGTCGTCGTAGGCGTATTCGAGCGTGCGGGCGACATTCTCGTTGATCTTCACGTCGTAGGGAATGTATCCCAGCCGGTTGTAATACTCGTGCCCCAGACGTCCGGTCGAGGAGACGCCGGGGTGGACGTTCGTGCGCGCGTGCATCATGGCCTCGTAGAGCGTCTGCCACTCCTTTTCGGGCGTGACGCCCTTGAGGAGCGCGTCGGCCACCACCGATGCGGAGTTGTTGCCCACCATGCAGCCGCGGTGGCCCGGCGAGGCCCATTCGGGCAGGAAGCCGCTTTCGCGGGCCGTGTTGGCCAGTCCCTGCTGGATTTCGGCGTTCACCGAAGGATAGACCAGATTGAGCAGCGGGAACAGACTGCGGAACGTATCCCAGAACCCGGTGTCGGTATACATGTAGCCGGGCAGCACTTCGCCGTTGTAGGGGCTGTAGTGCATGATTTCGCCCGAAGCGGTCACTTCATAGAATTTACGCGGGAAAAGCACCGAACGGTACAGGCACGAATAGAAGGTGCGCATCTGCTCTTCGGCGCCGCCCTCGACCTCGATGCGGCCCAGCACTTCGTCCCAGCGCTCCTGCGCCTTGGACTTGACGGTCTCGAAGTCGTCGGCCCCCAGCTCCCTGAGATTCTGAACGGCCTGTTCGGGCGAGATGAACGACGAAGCCACGCTGGCGCAGACCTGCTGGCCGCGGCGGGTCGGGAAGTGCACCTTCGCCACGGCGTGTCCGCCCGTCACCGACTTGCTGCCGTCAGGATAGAGCAAGCTGCTGCCGGGTTCGTACTCGCCGGGGGCGTCGGTCAGTTCGACGGCGGTGAACGGCGTATCGAAACGCACGACGAAGTAATTTCGGAAATTATCAGGAACACCCCCGCTGTTGCGCGTGGTGTAACCCACGATCGTGCGGGCGTCGAGCATGCCGATCTGCGAACCGCGGTCGAAGGCGTCGATCACAACGCCCGACTCGTCGCTTTCGGGAAAGGTGAAGCGCATCATCGCGGCACGTTCGGTCGGGGCGATCTCGGCGCGGATGTCGTGGTCGGCCAGATAGACCTTGTAATAGTAAGGCTTCGCCACCTCGGCTTGGTGCGAATACCAGCTCGCGCGGGACTCTTCGTCCAGCTTATCATTCCCGCGCACGGGCATCAGCGCGAACTGGCCGTAGTCGTTGATCCACGGCGAGGGCTGATGGGTCTGCTTGAAGCCCCGGATTCGGTGCGCCCCGTAGGTATAGGCCCAGCCGTCGCCCATCTTACCGGTCTGGGGCGTCCAGAAGTTCATACCCCAAGGCAGAGCGACGGCAGGATAGGTATTGCCCGTCGAAAGCGTGAAATCCGACTGCGAGCCTACCAATGTCGAAACATAGTCCGACGGACGCTGAGGGGATCGCTGCCCGGCCGAAGGGCACGAACAGCCGGCCAAAACGGCGGCGCAAAGGGCCGCGAAAAAGATATTTCTACTTTTCATTGCTGTCATTTCCGTTTAAAGTTCGTACCATACGGCAGGCTCCGGTCCCATTTCGAATTCGAGCGTGCCGCCCGCGGCGATCTCTTCGAAACCGATATAGGGCTTGGCGTACGGCTCGCCGTTGAGTTTCACGCGCTGAATGTATTTGTCAGCCGCCGAATTGTTGTGCGCGATCACGGTGAACACGCCGTCGCGCACGCGCAGCTCGGCCTTGTCGAAGAGCGGCGAACCGAAGAAGTAGCGTCCTCCGGCTGGCTCGACCTGATAGAATCCCAGCGACGAAAGCACGTACCACGCCGACATCTGGCCGACGTCCTCGTTGCCCGACAATCCGTCGGGTTGGTCGTGATAGAGCGTCGTCAGGATTTCGCGCACCTTGTCGGCGGTCTTCGCGGGCTGGCCGATCATCGTATAGAGGTAGACGACGTGGTGGCTGGGTTCGTTGCCGTGGGCGTACTGACCGATCAGGCCCGAAATGTCGGGCGAAGCGGCGCCCTCCAGCACGGAGCTGACCGTGAAGAGCGAGTCGAGTTTTTCGACGAAAGCCTCCTTGCCGCCGAAGCAGCCGATCAGCCCCTCGACGTCGTGCGGCACGAGCCACGTATACTGCCACGCATTGCCCTCACAGTAGTCGTCCTCGCGGTGGGTCGAAGCGAACGGGTTGAAGGGCGTGCGGAAGCCGCCTTTCGAATCCAGCCCGCGCATGAAGCGGGTTTCGGGATCGAAGAAGTGGCGGTAGGATTTGCTGCGATCGAGGAAATAGTCGTAATCGGCCGTATCGCCGCGCTGCGCCGCGACCTGAGCCACGGCCCAGTCGGCCAGCGCGTACTCCATGTCGTAGGCCACCGCTTCGTTGAAGAGGTCGCAGGGGATATAGCCGTATTTCATGCGCAGGTCCATACCCCGCTCGCCGAGCATGGCGGATTTCTTCAGCGCCTCGTAGGCCAGCTCCTTGTCGAAGCCGCCGTAACCTTTCAGCACGATGTCGGCCATGGCCGGAATGCCGGGATTGCCGACCATGCAGTCGGTCTCGTTGCCCGCGAGGTGCCAGACGGGAAGCTTGCCCTGCTGCGTGTAGATATGGAGCATCGTATTGGCGATGTCGGGCATCTTCTCAGGATGGAGAATCGTCATCAGCGGCTGGGCAGCGCGGTAGGTGTCCCACAACGAGAAGGTCGTATAGTTCACGAACGGCGCGGCGCGGTAGATCTCGCCGTCAGCGCCCCGATAGTCGCCGTTCACGTCGCAGAACTCCGACGGAGCGACCATCGTGTGGTAGAGCGCCGTATAGAAGATGCGGCGGGCGGCTTCGTCCGCAGTCTCGACACGCACCTTCTGCAGCTCGGCGTTCCACGCCTTGTCGGCCGCCGCCGCCGTGGCTTCGAAGTCCCAGCCGGGAAGTTCCGCCTGCATGTTGAGCTTGGCGTTCTCGATGCTCACGGGCGAAATCGCCACTTTCATATAGAGCGGCTCGCCGTCGGTCGTATCGAACTCCACGCGGGCGTAACGGCCCTTGACCGTAACGTCGCCCTCCTCCGGAACCGTCTCCGACGCATCGGGATAGGAGATATTCTTCACCGGCTTCGAGAATTCGGCCGTGAAGTAAACGCGCTGATCCTTGGCCCAGCCCGTCGAATAGCGGTAACCGCTGAGCCGGAGTCCGTCGGAAACGAATGCGGTCTCGGTGGCCTTGTCCCAGCAGCCGCCGTTTTCGAGGTCAAAGACCACGGCGGCCTCCTGCGACGCGGGGAAGGTGTATTTGTGCAGCCCGACACGCTTGGTGGCGGTCAGCTCCACATCGACGCCGTAGCGGTCGAGCCGCGTGGCGTAATAGCCCGGACGGGCTTTTTCGTTCTTACGGCTGAAATAGGACCAAAGCCCCGACTGCGGGTCGTCCTCCGTGCCGCGGGCGTAGGTCACCCCGCCCACGACAGGCATCACCGTGACGTCGAACAGGTCGCCGATACCCGTACCGTTGAGGTGGGTATGGCTGAAACCGATGACGGTCGTATCGGAAATGTGGTATCCCGACACCCAGTCCCACGACTGCGGGATGCTGGTGGGGCCGAGCTGCACGGCGCCGAACGGAACGTTGGCCCCCATGAAGACATGGCCGTGGCCGCCCGTGCCGATGTACATATCGACATACTGCGTCAGCGGCTTCTGCTCAGGCTGCGAACAGGCGGCCGAAATCAGCAGAACGGATAAGGAAAGAAGATGCTTGGGTTTCATTATGCAATCGTTTAAAATTTTCGCAACGTTTTATTTCACGGTCACTTCGTCGAGGAAGAACCAGCAGGGGCAGCCTACGCCGTAATGCCACGGCGGACAGGTCTTGACGCCTTCGATTTCGACTTTGACATAGCGGGCCCGCACCGGCTGTGCGGCCGTGACGGCAGCCGGAACGAACTTCACGGGCACCGACTGGTCCTCAGGAAATTCCACCTGCCCGAACGGGGTCCAGTCCGCGTTGTCGGACGAAACGGAGTAGCGCACCGAACGGGGCAGCAGAATCCACTGGCCCAGCTGGTGCAGGAAATCGGTCTCGACCGTCGAGAAGGCTACGTCGCGGCCCAGATCGACGACGAAGGCGCCGTCCTTGCCCTCCCAGCCCGTCCAGCTCTCGACGAACGACGCGCCGCCGAAAAGACCGTCGGTCAGGGTCTTTTCGCCCGACGCCCGGTATTTCTCCGCAGGAGCGTCGATCCAGACGATCCGCGCGCCCAGCGCCAGATTGGAGTTCTCCGCAGGAAGATAACGTTCGCGGTAGAGCCGGCAGTATTCCTGCGGGCTGTTGTTGCGTTCGTTGAGCGTCTTCACGCCGAATTGGGTCACGTATTTCTCGAACGCGTCCAGCTCGCTCACCACGGCGCCGAGGTCCTTGTCGGCCGTCGTGCGGGCGATTTCGAGGTTGGAGTACATCAGCGGCAGACGCGTCAGGCGCACGCGGCGCAGCAGGACGGAATCCCCCGCCACGGCCCGCTCGGCGCAGTCGAACAGCTCTCCGTAACGCTTGCGGCAGGCGGCGTTGAGCATGCCGTCCTTGTGCGAGACGGGAGAATCGTATATCCACAACCGCTGGCCGCCCGCCAGCAATGCGCCTTCGAGCAGTTTTTCGTACTGATAAATATAAGGCGCAGCGGGTCCGTAATAGCCGCGCATGAAACGCAGCATGAGCGAGTCGGTATCCTGATCGGGATTCCACATCAGCTTGGCGACCACATAGGTGCGCATCTCCGAGAAATCGCCGCCGTACGAGCCGCCGATCTGCGAGAAGTGCATCGTGGCGTGGTTGCGCCGGAAAAGCCCGATGTTGGGTTTGAGTATCGGAAAGTTGGGGAACGGAGCGACCATGTTGTCGAAATTGATACCGTAATCCCACACGAAGATATTGTCCGACAGGGCCGCCCACCCCTCCATCGCTTCGATGAACTCGCGGCCCGACGCATTGTCCGTAAGGGGCACTTCGCGGTCGCAGTCGATGTCGCACAGCATGATATTGACGTTGGGCAGCGGCTTCACGTGCTTCGGGGGCTGCATCGTAAAGAGGTAGGCCAGCGTCGAAAACTCCTTGTCGGGGAAACGCTCCGCCAGCTTGTTCAGGAAGCGGATATAGTTGCCCGAAGGCGCGCCTTCGTACCGGTTGACCTTCTCGCACTCCTCGCAGCGGCAGTAGGTGAAATTGCTGTCGTTCTGGCTTATGGAGATGATGTTCATGCCGGGGTTGGCCCGGAAGATCGAATCGACTTTCGCCGCCACCAGTTCGAAGAGTTCGTCGTTGGTGAGACACCATTGGCTGGCGCGGCCGGGACGACGTTCGCCGTTGATGAACGAGTAGTATTCGGGATGCTCCGCGCCGTAGACCGACGCCGGAAGCAGGCTGTTGAAGGTGTGCACCCACAGGCCGCCGGCAAAGATGTCGCGCGGCTCCTCCAGACGCAGGGCCAGCCGGTACACGGAGTCCTGCGCCATGCCGTAGCCCTGACTCTGGCGATAGCGGAACGCCGGATTTTCGGCGAAGTCCATCGCCGGAAGCGTGACGGTCGGATTCCGGTCGAGGTCATAGACCCCGGCGGCGAAGTAATCCAGCCCCAAGTAACGTTCCAGCAGTGTCATGACGCCGTAAACCGCCCCCTTGTCGCCGCCGCTGCTGATGCGCAGCACGCCGTCCTGCGTACGCAGGCGGAAGCCGTCCTCGGCAAGTCCCGCGGTATCCGAAGCTCCGATCAGGATGTCGCCCTTGCGGGGCGTCACGTCATGCAGCAGGGGCAGTGTCGCACCGGTCGATTCGCGGACGAATCGCTGCAGCAGCTGCGCGGCCGTGAGATCGGCGGCAGTTTGCTGTGCCACGACGATCCGGGCCGCAGGTTTGCCGTTGCGGGTCAGCCGGGTCTGCGCCCGGACTCCGGACGAGACGAGCAGCAGCGACACAACGAATATCCAGCGGAAGAGTCTCATCTATTTGCGGTTTTGAAGTTCGAAAGTCAGCCGTCCGCCCCGCAGCAGCTCGTCGTGGCCGATGCGGTATCGCTTCAGCGGTTTGCCGCCGAGCGTCATCGAGCGGATATAGACCGCGCCGGAATCGGGACGCTTCGTCTCGATGACGAGTTCCCCGGCCGGATAGTATTTCCTGTCGAGCGTAACGGTCACCCGATCGAAAACGGGCGAGGTAAGCGTGTAATACGGCTCGCCCGGACAGTCGGGATAGAAGCCCATCATCGAGAAGACGGCCCACGCCGACATGGTTCCGGTATCGTCGTTGCCGGGAATGCCGTCGGGCGCGGTGGTGAAGTATTTGGCCAGCAGGCGGTTCACCTCGCGCTGCGTACGCCACTCCTCACCCCGGAAATAGCTGAAAAGGTAGGGATAGGCGATGTCGGGTTCGTTCGCGGGATCGTAAAGCCCCTCGTCGAAGACCATTTGCAGCTTGTCGATGAATTTGCGCCGTCCGCCCATCAGCTTCGACAGTCCGTAGACGTCGTGCGGGACATAGAACGTATAGTTCCATGCCGAGCCTTCGTGAAAACCGGGGACCGGCTCGAAATTCTCGCCTTGCCGCGGATCGAACGGCGTCAGGAAACCGCCCTCCCCGGTGATCGGACGGAAAGTGCCCGATTCGGGACTGTAGTAGTTCTTATAGCCGAGCGAACGGTTCCGGAACAGCGCCGCGTCCTCCCTGCGGCCGAGCGAATCGGCCAGCAGCGACAGGGCATGGTCGGCGATGTAGTATTCCAGCGCGTGCGACACGGAGTTGTCGCCCGAAAGGTCGCGGGCGTAGAAGCCCAGCGGCACGTAGCCCTTTTCGACATAGGGATCGATGTCGGGGCGCATCCTGTTCTGCGCGCCGGGCGTCGTGGCCGACTTGCGCATCGCCTCGTAAGCGGCGTCCATGTCGAAATCGCGCAGGCCCTTCATCCACGTATCGACGATCACCGGGATGGCCGGATCGCCCTCCATGGTGAAGGTTTCGCGGCCGTAAAGCTCCCATTTCGGCAGCCAGCCCCACTCCTTGTACATGCCGATCATCGAACGCACCATTTCCAACTGGCGTTCGGGATAGACCAGCGTCATCAGCTGGTGCAGGTTGCGGTAGGTGTCCCAGAGCGAGAAGACCGTATAGCGGTTGCCCTCGGCGGTGCGGATTTCGGCGCTCTCCATCGCGGGGTATTCACCGTTGACGTCGCTCAGCACGTTGGGATGGATCAGCGCATGATAGAGCCCCGTATAGAAGACCTTCTTCTGCGCGTCGGTGCCGCCCTCGACGCGGATGCGGCCCAGATCGTCGTTCCACGAGCGGCGCGCCGCGGCACGGATGTCGTCGAACGAACGCTCCTGCTGCTCGGCTTCGAGGTTCAGGCGCGCATTCTCGACCGACACGAACGAAACGCCCATGCGGACTTCGAGCTGCTCGCCCTCCGTCGTATCGTAGCTGAACCACACGCCCACATCGTCGCCCGCGAGTTCACGGCCGTAGTGCGTATAGAGTTTGTAATTGCCGGCATCCTTGTCCCACTCGGCTTCGACGCCGTATTTGGGGGGCTGTTTCTTCCAGAATCCCGTGGCGGAGGGGCGTTTCG
>OJOE01000662.1_pt1 | contig 16594 bp, 16 predicted proteins | sample 1598191 | NCBI WGS metagenome assembly OJOE01 (sample SAMN03922463, study PRJEB24848) | human gut metagenome | isolation source: stool sample | host: Homo sapiens | place: Germany | collected 2009-11
TTTGTTGCTCAGGTACTTAAAAAGTTATATTTATAATAGTGTTGCGGAATTAAGGTAAACTTATATCAAGAACCTGAGTCCAGTCTTCTTCCGGCATCCATATAAGCAAATTATCTTTTCTTATACCTGCATTATTTACCAGAATTGATATATAATCATTCTCATGATTATTTTTCCACTGTTCTATAGCTGCGTTTACTTCATTTTTATTAGCTACATCAAATTGAAGGACATCTGCTTCAACACCCATACTTTTTATAATTTTCCGAGTTTCTTCAGCTTTATCCTTATTGGATACGTAATTAATGATTACATTATATCCACTTTGTGCTAATCTTATGGCAACAGCCCTTCCTATCCCTCTACTGGCCCCGGTAATCAGTGCATATTTATTATTGCATGACATAATAATGTTCTTTTTAAGTCTTATTGCTTTAAAAAAGTAATCAACTTATTTATCTCTTCATATTTAGGTGTATCTTCCACGAATGGTGGAACTATTTTTCTTATTCGATTATACAGATCTTTCGTTTTTGGAGAAAGTTCTTCCTTTATACGCAAGCAATCTACAGCCTGTACTAAAGCCATCATATGAATAGCCATAACCTGATATGAGTTTTCAATTACACGTGCGCATATCAAAGCCGAATTTGTACCCATGGATACAACATCCTGGTTATCGTTATTATTAGGTATAGAATGGATATACATTGGCATTGATAAAGTTTGACATTCCGCAGTTGTAGATGTTGCCGTAAATTGTGAAGCTTGAAGACCATAATTAAGTCCTAATTTTCCTAAATTAACAAAAGGAGGTAATATTCCATTTATTCTATCATGGAACAAATAATTCATCTGTCTTTCTGTTAACATAGTTAATTTTGCTACAGATATTTTGAGTTTATCCATCTCAAAAGAAACATAATCTCCATGGAAATTACCTCCATGCAATACTGTATTATGTTCTTTGTCTACAATAGGATTATCATCAACCGAATTTAATTCATTTATTAAAACAGTCTTTGCGTTTTCCCACTCATCTAAAATTGGCCCTACAATCTGTGGTATGCATCTCAGAGAATAATACGGTTGGACTTTGTGCTTGAATATATTACTTTCCTGTAAATGATACAGTTCTTTCATTCTGTTGCGCAATCTTTTACTTCCCTCGGACATTATCCTCATCTGCTCAGCCACTCTTTTCTGACCTTCATGCCTTTTTAATCCATTCAACGTTTCAGACATAAAATCATCATAAGAAGATGCTATCTCATTCATCAAAACAGACGCTAATAAAGACCAGTGAATCAATTTCCTTGCATATAGCAAATTTACTAAACCAATTCCAGTCATAACAGCTGTTCCATTTGTTAGAGCCAGTCCCTCTCTTATATACATTTTTAAAGGCTTAATGCCTAAATCTTTAAAGACATCTGATGATTTAACTCTTTTACCCAAATATGAAACCTCACCCTCTCCAATCAAGGCTAAGGCTAAGTGAGCTAACTGAACTAAATCTCCACTTGCCCCTACGCTACCATGTTCTGGTATAATAGGATATATTTTCTGATTAAAAAAATGAATTAACAATTCAACACTGCTTATGTTTACTCCGGAATGACCTTTTATAAAAGTCATTATTCTAGACAAAAGAGCAGCCCTTACATAGATATTAGGCAATGGAGTTCCTGCACCTGTAGAATGGCTACGTATTATATTATATTGTAATTGTTCGAGATCTTGATCCTCTATTTTCCATTGAGCCATTGGCCCAAATCCTGTATTTATACCATATATAACTTTTTCTTTAGAAAAGTCCTTTAGGAACTCATAACATTGATTTACTTGTTCCTTTATTTCTGGTGTCAATTCTAATTCCTCTTCCTGAAGGATTAATTTATTTACATCTTCTAAACTAAGTTCTTCTTTTATCTCCATACGTTCTATTCGCTAGATTTAGCTCAATTGCAAAGAAAAACAAATTTATTCAACACTCTATTTGTCTTACTATACATAGTAAAGCTTTAATATCTATTTACTATATCTCAGACATGCTGATAGAGTTTTAATCAGGACGATTAGCACATCACTTCAAACAGTTGTTTTTATCCTTATTCAATTGAACTAATGACTAATCATTTACCTGTTTTTCCTTTTGCTTGTCTAAAAGACTTTTACTTGATTTAAAACTTTCATTGTCTATTAGCTAGAGTTAGTCGTGAATTTATAGAATTATTCCCTAATTGCAAAAAGATTTTAATCAAAATTACCCATCTCATGTATAAGACATCAAGCGCATTTTATTATTTTCCAGCTAATCGCAATTACAAATAAAATACTGATATATTACTTATAAAAAAATGGTAGCATCAATTAGCTACCATCTAAGAGTGATCATAAGAAACTAATACATAGAAAAAGTAGACAGTTTAATCATAAAAGAAAAAGGACATAATAATGAAGATATTATCATATAACTATTTACTTTCATGAAGAAATTAAGGCAACATTACTTCACTTATGAGAGCCGCAAGCTCACAATCAGAACGGGATTCCTACTTTTATTGTCTGTCTGATTTAATACGAAATAATTTTACAAGCAATTGCTATTGTATATAATTTACAATTTGGTTTTTCGGATTAAGAGGGGTCTGATCAGATAAAACCAGACTCTTGACCATATGCAGTGTTTTTTGCTTATATTCCTGAAAATGAGCTGATGAAATATGAGCTTGGTATGCTGCTTGACTGGCATAAGTTTCTAAAATTGTCACCATGCAGGGATTTTCTTTTTCACTGACCGCATACATTGTCAGCACACCAGGTTCAGTACGTAATGAGATCTCTCCCACCCTGATTGCATATTCCAAATACTCTTCAAGATATTCCGGATAGACTTCTATTTTTGACAATCGCACAATGCCATCAGCAGCCATTGGCAACTTGGTACAAGTACATGAGCATAAAATTCCAGACAGTAATATTGGCAACAGGAACTTATTCATTTTATCGTTATTTATCAATCTGACTTTCTGTAAACGGATCGGCACGATGTCCCATCAAATCTATCTTGGCATAATCACGGTCGAATTCCTCCATTTCCCATGCTGAAAGGCGTATTTTCCCTGCACCTAGAGAATCATCCAGATGCTGAGGATTAGTTGTCCCGGGAATCGGTGCAATCCACGGCTTGCGTGAAAGCATCCAGACAAGCGCAAATTGTGCAGGAGTGATTCCTTTACGTTCAGCCCATTGTTGTACTAGATATACTAAAGGCATATTATGCTTCAGGGCTTCCGGCTGAAACTGGGGTAAGTTCCACCGACGGTCATTTCGCGAGAAAGTGCTGTCTGCATGAATAACTCCTGTCAGAAATGCGCGCCCTAAGGGGCAATAAGGTACAAACCCGATACCCAGCTCTTCCAATGTAGGAAATATTTTTGTTTCTGGTTCACGCCACCAAATAGCATATTCACTCTGTACAGCAGAAAGTGGACAGACAGCATGTGCCCTACGGATAGAACGTGCACTTGCTTCAGACATTCCCCAATGTAACACTTTTCCTTCAAGTATCAGCTCTTTTACTACTCCGGCAACTTCTTCTACCGGTACATTCGGATCAACACGATGCTGGTACAAAAGATCAATATGATCGGTACGAAGACGCTTTAATGATCCCTCCACCGCACGGCGGATATGATCGGGACGGCTGTTCAATGCAGTAGGTTTTCCTTCTTCTACCCCGAAGCCGAATTTTGTACCAATTTTTATTTTATTCCGAAAGGGTGCGACAGCTTCACCTACCCATTCTTCGCTGGTATGTGGTCCGTACACTTCGGCTGTATCAAAGAAAGTTACCCCTTCATCGTATGCCCTGCGAATTAAAGCTATCATTTCATGTTTATCATATTTCCCCCCATAATAGCCAACCATAGGCAGGCAACCAAGGCCGATAGTTGAAACGTCCAAAGCACCAAGTTTACGATATTCCATGGAACTGGCCAGGCCAGTGTTATACGAACGGTATTTTTCTTTCTGCTCAGGAGCATGTGCAAAAGCCTCTGTTATCCCAGTCCACATGCCCACTGCCGACATTGTTGCCAACGATGACATTTTCAAAAAATCTCTTCTATTCATAATCTGCGTTTTTTAAAATGATAACCACAAAAACTTCTATCCACAAGAGTGATACTTCACTACGACAAAATTACAAAGTCACATAAAAGGGAACGTAACAATAAAAAGGGACTTCGTATCGTTTTTACTGATTTTTACTTAGTGCTATTCGATAATTCGTTGGAATCATATATTTTTGCATGAAAAGATTTGAATGTACATAACCCGCAGAAGCCTGACTATGAGCAAGATTATGAAAATAAAAAGTGTAAGCGACTACAGTCGCTACTTGGGACATACCGCCCAGCACCCGCTGGTCAGCGTCATCGAATATGCAGAAGTTTCTCCCATACGGCATAGTCTGAATAATTACAGCGTCTACGGAATCTTTTTTCACGATAAAGCAGACATAGATCTGGCATATGGCTGTGGTAAATATGACTATAAAAGTGGAACGGTAATCTGTGTTGCTCCCGGACAAATTGGAGGAAAAGAGGACAATGGAGAGCAAGTGATGCTTACCGGATGGGCATTGCTATTTCACCCCGATTTATTACATGGCACACCACTGGATAAAAAGATAAAGCATTACTCTTTTTTTGATTATCGAGTGAATGAAGCTTTGCACATGACGGATGAAGAACATGATATCTTTGTTTCACTCATGCAGCAAATAAGGAACGAGCTTCAGAACAAGCATGATGAGTTCCAAAATGCGATTATAGTAGGATATATCGAACTGGTCTTGAATTTTTGTCAGCGTTTTTATAACCGTCAGTTTGCTACCAGAACATTGGAAAACTCGGATATCCTCATGAAGTTCGATAATTTGTTAAGCGATTATTACGAAGAAAAAATACAGCTGAAACGTGGTTTGCCTACGGTCCAATACTGTGCCGACAAGCTCTGTATGTCGGCCAATTACTTCGGAGATTTAATAAAAAAGGCAACTGGAGATACAGCAAACAATTACATTCATCAGTACATCATCCAGCGAGTTAAAAGTGTTCTTGCAGCCGGAGCAAGTATCACTCAGGCAGCAGATGAACTGGGATTCGAATACCCACAGCATTTGAGCCGGATGTTTAAGAAACGAGTCGGGATTACGCCATCCGAATTTTGTGAAAGTATTCGCAAAAAATAACGCGTTATTTATGAAATATCGGTTTATCCTGTAAGTTTCACCAACGTGGTCACATCGCCTCACCAAAGTGAAACGATATATTCACTTCTGTAAAACATTCTCTTCACCTTGGTGAAAAGATAAAATCCCTCTGTTCTTACCTTATACTGTCATGAATCAAGGTTGTAACAGAGGGATTCTTTTGCTATAATCTACAATAGCTTAAGGCATTTTTACATCTCATTACGAGAATCTGCCTCATTTATTTTTTGTGCGAAAGCCGGTCAAGCTTCTGCCAGCCCCGGATGTGTCAGAGATATACCCAATGCCTCTGCTATTCCCTTACCATAATTTGCATCGGCTTTCATACAATTACGGATATGACGCAGTTTTATTTCTTCAGGAATATCTCCCATAGCTCTTGCTGTATTCTCAAACAAAACTTGTTGCTGGGCTGGAGTCATCAAACGGAACAAATCGCCAGCTTGAGAGAAATAATCGGAGTCATCTTCACGATACTCCCACTGATATGCAGCTCCATCAAGTTCCAAAGGAGGTTCCTTGTATTCTGTCTGATGCTGCCATTCGCCGTAACTGTTGGGCTCGTAACCTAATGTAGAGCCATGGTTGCCATCGACACGCATCTGTCCATCCCGATGATACATATTCAGGAACGGGCAACGGCTGCGGTTTACCGGAATCTGATGGTGATTTACTCCCAAACGGTAGCGCTGGGTATCGCCATAAGAGAAGAGGCGACCTTGAAGCATACGGTCGGGTGAGAAGCTGATACCCGGAACGACATTTGCCGGATTAAATGCAGCCTGTTCAACATCTGCAAAATAGTTTTCGGGATTACGGTTCAATTCCAACACACCCACTTCAATCAGCGGATATTGTTTCTGTGACCATACTTTAGTAAGATCGAACGGATTGAAAGGACACTCTCTGGCTTGTTCCTCAGTCATCAGCTGGATGTACATTGTCCAGCGAGGGAAATCTCCCCTTTCGATGCTTTCATACAAATCCCGCTGATGGCTTTCGCGGTCTTTGGCTATAATAGCTTCGGCTTCCTGATCGGTCAGATTTTTGATACCTTGCTGTGTGTGCAGATGGAACTTCACCCAGGTACGTTTTCCTTCAGCATTAATAAATGAAAACGTATGACTGCCATAACCGTGCATATGACGGTAGGAAGCCGGAATGCCTCGATCGCTCATCGTAATGGTAACCTGATGAAGTGCTTCGGGTAACAATGTCCAGAAATCCCAGTTATTGCGGGCACTACGCATGTTGGTACGCGGATCACGCTTCACCGCATGGTTCAAATCCGGGAACTTTAATGGATCGCGCAAAAAGAATACCGGTGTATTATTTCCTACCAAATCCCAGTTTCCCTCTTCAGTATAAAATTTAATGGCAAATCCGCGAATATCACGTTCTGCATCGGCGGCTCCGCGCTCGCCCGCTACCGTAGAAAAACGGACAAAAACTTCTGTTTCTTTTCCGATCTCAGAAAAGATAGCAGCTTTGGTATACGGAGTAATATCATGAGTTACAGTAAACTTACCGAAGGCTCCTGAACCTTTGGCATGCATACGTCGTTCTGGAATCACTTCGCGATCGAAATGAGCCAGTTTCTCCAGAAACCAGACATCTTGTAAAAGCATCGGCCCACGGCGTCCAGCGGTGGCAACATTGTGATTGTCGGCTACAGGCGCACCTGAAGCAGTTGTAAGTTTTTTATTTTCCATACAATATTACATTATAAAATAGTTAATGAATAGAATACATAGCGATAAACTGGTCCAATTGTTTTTTATCCGATTCCGTCAGAAATCCGGTGCGGGATTTTAAGAAAGGGACTGAACACGAGGCAGGAATACCCATCGTACGCTTCATACAAGTATACATGCTACCCGTCCGAAACTTATAAGTGGTAAAGAAAAGCGTACGTTCTGCTTTTACAAGTCCACGAATTCGCCGGCTGAAAGCCTTCCAGCGCTTGTGGGGGTGCTGTCCAACCACAAACCATCCACAGGTCCAGCATCCGGAAACAAGGAAATCACAGTCTGACAGTTTTTCCGGAACAGCATCAGATACAGAACTCAGGCTGACATTCAGACCTTTCGACCAGAGATACATTGCTATTTCACGGGCATATCCGGCAGTCTTTCCTTTGTGACTATAATACAAAACGGCTGCTTTCATAGTAACTCGATATATAAAGTTTTTCGTTTATCCACTTTCAAACTCTTCATCATCGATAAGATAGTAATCGAATAACCCCAATCAGAACCAATTATCTTTTTCATCTTGTTTGTTTTTGTTTTGTATAAAGATAGCGGAATGAAAATTATTTGTATATATTTGCAAAATTCTTTTTTCCGATAAGTCTTATAGATAAAAACGATTAATGCATGGAATTGCGACAACTGAAGTACTTCAAAGAAGCGTGTGAACGGCAGAATTTCTCGGAAGCAGCACGCATATTGCATATTTCCCAAAGTACACTTTCCCAGCAAATCAAGCAGTTGGAGGAAGAACTGGATGTTCTGCTTTTCGACCGTATCGGCAAACGTATCGTACCGACTGAAGCCGGACAAGCTTTCTTGCCTTATGCTGCACGAGCTATCTACGATGCTGAAGACGGGAAACAAATTATCCGTGATTTGAAAGGTATCGAAACCGGAGTGCTTCACATAGGCGTAACTTACAGCATGAGTCCCTTGCTGATAGCAGCATTACAACTTTTCAATCGGGCCTATCCCAAAATTAAAGTCGAAATAACTTTTGCAACTTCCGAAGAACTTTTGAAGCAACTGGATGGAAGTGGCCTTGATTTTGTATTGTCGTTTAAGCCTGAAGATCTCACCGATGATTTTGAAACAATTCCACTTTTTTCTTCTCGTCTACAGTTCATTGTCCACAGTTCTCATCCTCTGGCAGGCTTATCTTCCATTACGCTGAAACGACTTTCAGAAACTCCTCTGATACTGCCCGAACGAGGATTTGCGACAAGAAAGAAAATCGAAGAACTCTGTCGTAAACATCAATTGGAACTGACTGTAGGTGTAGAAATGGACGACGTCCATACAATTATTCACGCACTGAAAAGTGGACAATGGGCAACCATACTGACACAGGCAGCTGTACGCGGAGAAGCCGGACTGGTACAAATACCCATTCTCTGCAATGACCATTTAACATCACGTGGATTTTTATTCTGGCCTCAAGGTAGTTACCGGAAAAAATCAGCATTGGCTTTTGCTGATTTTCTGCTTAAAATAACAGCAGGGAGCAAATAATTTTTCTCTTGTAAAAAAACAGCTAACCTTCTTTGCGCTGAAGTCAATGTTGCAAAGAAGGTTAACATCAAATGAAACCCACAAAAAATATCCCGGCAAACTATGGATACTTCCTGTTTGCCGGGATATTACTTTTTAAAAAGAATAATATTTTTAGCGTAAACGCTCGTATGCTTTTACTAGCATTTCATCCTTTCCGATAGCACGAATAGCCAACCAGTTCAGGATGATTGAAATCAGAGGCAGACATAAAGTCCATGATGGAGTAAAACTGCCACATTCTTTCAGTGTTCCCCACACAAACGCTGCCAGTGTTACGTAATATCCCACAAGAATAATGCTGCTGAACAATGTCAGACGGATCTGCAACATACGCTTTCTATACAGAAATATTGTAACAAGTGAAAGAATTGCTACAACCATAAGAATGGCAAACAATGCCCAGGGAGCATAATTCATAGTTCCATCCGGAGCAATAACAGCCAGATTTGTCATGTCTGACACGCTTATTTCCGTATAAAAATGTCCCACAGAAAAAGACATCATCAGCACCATAAAAATGGCAACAATAAGCAAATAAACAGTCTGAATACGTTGTATCATAATCAAATAATATTAGAAATACGAGGATATAACAAAAAAAGAACACAGAAGCGCATCCTCACAGAGATATAAAATCACTTCCTGCAATTATGCGTTTCTGTGTTCAATTAATATTTTCTTACTGTAACTTTTCCTTTTCTTTAGCAGGGTTTCTGTAATATACCTTACCTTCAATATATTCCTGAGTAGCAATCAGAGTTGGTTTCGGCAATTTTTCATAATAGCGTGAAATCTCAATTTGCTCTCTGTTTTCGAAAACTTCTTCCAAATTATCATTGTAAGAAGCAAACTCTTGCAGTTTCTTTGACAAGTCATTCTTCATTTCTACCGCAATCTGATTTGCTCGCTTGCCGATGATTGCTACTGTTTCGTAGATATTACCAGTATCTTCACACAGTTCCATCAAGTCACGAGTTACGGTATTGGTAGGAGCATTTGTCTTTTTGTAATCCATAATTTTTTATTTAATTATAAACCTTGATTAATTTTCTTCGTCTTTTACAAACTTACTTGCATCTTTAAATATTCGTTCCACTTCGCTTTTATATTTACTTTCAGGGAACTCATTGATAAATGCGTAATACTCATCTATCGTTTCACGCATACGATCTTCTTTCTTCTCAGGCACACTCTCTTTTGCCATATCATATTTTGCACGCAAAATCAGAATAGAAAGATCTTCACGTCTTTTGGTATAAGGATATTCACGCAAAATATTCTGTGCCGTTACTACCGCAGCCTGATAATTATTTCCGGTACTGCTATATACGGTGTTTCCGGTATACGATCCCAAATCATAATACAATAAAGCTGATAAGAATTCCTTTTCAACCAGTTTATCCTGTAATTCGAAAATCATATTCTGGGCCAGTTCCTTACGGTCGCTTTCGGGGAAGTATTCAATAAACATCTGCAACTCTTCGATAGCCTTATACGTACTGCTCTGATCCAAACGAGGTTCAGGAGTATCCAAATATAAAGCCTTGCCGCTATAAAAACGTGCCAGCTCGGTATAAGTTCCCCGGGGATAAGTTGTATAATAAGTATTGAAATAATGCGAAGCTGTAATATAGTCTCCTTGATTATAGTAAGTCATAGCTAACATATATGCAGACTCCTCCGCATTGCTCGTTCCTTTCATGATCAATGCCAAGTCTTCCAAAAGAGTAGCAGCCTTACTGTTTTGTCCCTTTGCAAAATAACTCTTTGCAGCTTCGTATTTATATTCGTTGTCTGTGCTCTTCAGCACTTTATTGTACTCTCCGCATGAAGATAATACTCCAGCAGAAAGGATGGCCATAACGATGTACTTTTTCATGTTTATCAATATAGATGTGCAAAAGTACTCTTTTCCACCGAATAATGCAATAACTCAATGTTTTTTAATATAAAATTTGCACTTGCAATATCTCTGACAAAAATATTGTGTATTTTTACACCTTATTTAATAAATGTGCAAAATGAATTTTGAACTTGTATCAGATTATCAGCCGACAGGGGATCAGCCGGAAGCAATCGCACAACTGACAGAAGGTGTAAAATCCGGAGTTCCTGCCCAAACATTATTGGGTGTAACAGGATCAGGTAAAACTTTTACAATTGCCAATGTCATAAAAAACATCAACAAGCCGACACTGATCCTAAGCCACAACAAAACACTGGCAGCACAATTATATGGTGAATTCAAGAATTTTTTTCCACATAATGCTGTAGAATACTACGTATCATACTACGACTATTATCAGCCCGAAGCTTATCTGCCGTCTACCGATACGTATATAGAAAAAGACTTAGCTATCAATGAGGAGATAGACAAGTTGCGTCTTGCCGCTACCTCTGCCCTACTTTCTGGTAGAAACGATGTGATAGTCATCTCATCCGTATCGTGTATTTACGGTATGGGAAATCCTGCTGACTTTTACAACAATGTCATAGAGATAAAAAAAGGCAAATTGTTGGACAGAAATGTATTTCTGCGGCGCCTTGTTGACAGCTTGTATGTGCGTAACGATATTGAGCTAAACCGAGGAAACTTCCGTGTTAAAGGTGATACTGTTGACATCTCACTGGCTTATACCGATCATTTACTCCGTGTCATATTTTGGGATGATGAAATCGATGCGATCGAAGAAATAGATCCTGTCAGCGGACACCGGACCGGCAACTTTGACGAATATAAAATATATCCTGCCAATCTTTTCATGACTACCAAAGAGAGCACACTGAAAGCTATTCATCAGATTGAAGATGATTTGACCAAGCAAGTTGCTTTCTTTGAAGAACAAGGTAAGCCATATGAAGCTAAAAGACTGTACGAACGCGTCACATACGATATGGAGATGCTCCGGGAACTGGGACACTGCTCCGGTATAGAAAATTACTCGCGGTACTTTGATGGAAGAGAGCCAGGCAGCCGACCTTACTGTTTGTTGGATTTCTTTCCCAAAGACTTTTTGATTGTCATAGATGAAAGCCATGTAAGTGTACCACAAATACGTGCAATGTATGGAGGAGACCGTGCCCGTAAAGAGAATCTGGTAGAATATGGATTCCGTCTGCCGGCAGCCATGGACAACCGTCCGCTAAAGTTTGAAGAATTCCAAGAAATGGCCAAACAAGTAATTTATGTGAGTGCCACCCCTGCCGATTACGAACTAATTCAAAGTGAAGGAGTTGTTGTAGAACAAGTTATCCGTCCAACCGGATTGCTAGATCCTATTATTGAAGTTCGTCCAAGCTTGAATCAAGTAGACGATTTAATGGAAGAAATCCAGCAGCGCATTGAATTAAAGGAGCGAGTTCTTGTCACGACTTTAACAAAACGTATGGCTGAAGAACTTACAGAATATCTCCTTCGTCATAACATACGCTGCACATACATACACAGTGAAGTCGACACATTGGAACGTGTACAAATTATGGAGGATCTACGACAAGGCATATATGATGTTTTAGTCGGAGTTAACCTATTGCGTGAAGGATTGGACTTGCCTGAAGTTTCGCTTGTAGCTATCCTAGATGCAGATAAGGAAGGATTCTTGCGCTCACACCGCTCTCTTACCCAAACGGCCGGACGTGCAGCACGTAATGTCAATGGAAAAGTTATCATGTATGCCGACAAAATAACAGACAGCATGAAACAAACGATCGACGAAACTAACCGACGACGCGAAAAGCAGCTAGCTTACAATGAAGCTCACGGAATAACTCCTCAGCAAATCAAAAAGAACAGAAACAACGCCCTGCTGGAAACAACAGGAGAAACATCTTCCAAACAGCCCAAAGCATATGTGGAAAATACAGAGCACATACAAGCTGCAGCCGATCCGATTGTTCAATACATGTCAAAAGAGCAGTTGCAGAAAAGTATGGAACGTACACGCAAACTTATGCAGGAAGCCGCTAAAAAGCTCAATTTCATCGAAGCAGCACAATACAGAGATGAATTGCTCCGTCTGGAAGATATGCTGAAGGATAAATCATAAATGCAGCTGACAGAAATAAGATTCTGAAAAAAGGAAATCAGATTCTAATAAATAGTTATCTGGCAGCTAAACGTATAAAAAACATTCAGTTATAGAAAGACTCCGCTATCGGACTCCTTCTATAACTGAATAATGTTTAGCTCTTCCATTTTTTTGGGGGACTTCAAAATAAATTTAAGACAACCTTTTTTACTTTATCATATAGTTACCCAATTAGCCTATAATAAAAAATCACCTCGGACAAAATGAAGTTTATTCTTTTTTCAAGAATACACTACACTTGTCCGAGGTGACTCTTTTATACCGCTTTGTATTATTATTTCTGGATATCAATACCTTTATTGCGTAATGTCAATGCCATCAAGCGCAGATAGTCGCTGTATTGTTTCTCAGTCAAAGTATTCTTCATCAGTTTCAGATTACCGTAAACTGCGTTACGCACTTTCTGATCGCTATTTTTCTTTGAACTGTTCGCAACTTTCATCTGTTCTTGAAAATAATCGCAAATGCTTGCTACCTGCTCATTCTGCTGAGAAGAAAGCTGCAAGTACTTTGTCAATTTTGCTTTGTTAATAGTACCATCCCATTTTCCAGCAACGTTAATCGTATCATTTGCATTGTTAGCAAATGCAGAAACAGAAAATGCCAATGCTGTTACTAATGTAAATCCTAATTTTCTCATAATACCTAAATTTTAATGTTACCTAAAAACTTGTGTTACCTTAAAAATATTATCTTTAAACCTAGTCTAGTTTGAGCTCAATCTTTTTACCGCAACAAAGGTAGAAAATATATTGTACAACATACAAATGATTTACTAAAAAAGCGCATTACAACTATCATTTATTGATATAAATCAAATAAAGCATGTCATAACATATAAAATAGAATAATATTTGTAACATCAAGGTAATAAATACTACACATTAACGACAATCTGAAAGAGCAGAAACAAACATTGTTCTATTTTGTTTTAAATATCTCTTTAAGCAATGCTCTCTATTAAAATACTTGCAAAAAGCTTACATCTATATTTTTATCCTTCTATTTTTCCTATTATTGTGGAAGAAAAAACTATATTTGTCATACAGTAAAGACTTTTATTACCAAAAGCTGTAAAAGACAAATCACACCTTGTTTAAACGAAAAAAATCATAGGAAAAATGAATACAGATCCACACAACCTCATGAATCCATTACGAGAAAAATTTCCATACTTCATCCGCCATGAAAAATTATACCGAATGATTCATCTCCAGCTGATGAAAAAATGGTTTCAATACTTTGTACTGTTCTTCATCATTGGCTCCATTTGCTCCATCATATATGGTTCATTCGAGGAATCCGCTCCTTACCACAACTATTTATATACATTCAACTATCTTGCTTCCTTTATTTTCACCATTGAATACGGGCTACGAATCGCAGCGGCTCCAGTACAATATGCCAGTTGCAAACACGCATGGAAGGCACGCTTACGCTATATCATCTCTTTTTATGGAATCATAGACTGCGTAGCGATTCTGCCCTTTGTCGTTATTTATCTATATAAAGAAACGCCACACGTACATCTGGTTGTGCTGGCCTATGTACTGATCATTTTCAAACTGATACGCTATTCACGTTCTTTTCAGATGATTGGCACCGTACTAAAAACTGTCAGAGAAGAACTGATTACCGCTTATACAGCCTGCGGCATTATGTTAGGTTTTTCCGGTATCTTAATGTACTATATCGAACGGAATGCACAGCCTGAAGCTTTCGAGAATATAGGTGATGGCTTCTGGTGGGCTATCGTAGCATTCACAACTGTAGGATATGGTGACATTTATTCCATTACTCCCCTTGGCAGGTTACTGAGCAGCATCATCAGCCTGATTGGCATAGCCATGATTGCCATACCTACAGGTATCATCAGTTCAGCCTTTATGAATATGCTGATTGAGAAAAAACAGAAAGAGAACAACGAATCTACTAAATAATATTAATATAAGCTACTTATCCAAACTCTTCGAACGGCCCAAGAGTTATAAAAAAATAAACCCAAAAGACCTAAGATGAAGAAGCATTTTATTCTATTAATGATGGCTATTCCAGTCCTTGGCTTGTCATCATGCATGAGTATTTTTTCAAGTACACAGCAACCTATCACCATTACGGGAGAAAATGGAACAAAACTTTACGACGCTGCAAACAATGTAAAATTAGCAGAAATCAAAGAAGGCGGATCTACTACCTTCAGACTAAAAAAGAAACTTTCCGACAGGACTGTGATCGCCAAGAAAGAAGGATATAAGAACACCCCGTTTGTTATCGAATCGGCATTTAATGCCAAAGCATTGTGGAATATATTATTCTGGCCAGGATTTCTGATAGATTTAGGCACAGGAAAAATCAACAAATACGATCCTGTTATTTATAACATAGAAATGGAAAAGGAATAAATTACAAAATCAGACAGATCAGAATATAATAGATAATAAAAAAGCCTTTGACTTACATCAAAGGCTTTTTTATTATAGTTTAGAAAACTCGTTAAATTATCCACCGAAGTTATCGTACATGATTGAAGAGCTTTCAACGCCCAGACTATCAAGCATGTTAACAACAGCTTTCGACATCGGACCAGGACCACACATGTAGTATTCGATATCTTCAGGAGCTTCATGATTCTTCAGATATGTTTCATACATTACCTGATGAACAAATCCAGCTGTATACTTCACGCCTGCAGCATCGGCAGCAGGATCCGGACGGTCAAGTGCCAGATGGAAGTGGAAGTTAGAGAAGTCTTTTTCAAGCTGCTGGAAGTCTTCCAGATAGAATACTTCGTTCAATGCACGAGCACCGTAGAAATAGTGCAATTCACGGTCAGTAGTATGCAATGTACGAGTCATATGCATAATCTGTGCACGAAGCGGAGCCATACCGGCACCACCACCTACCCAAATCATTTCTTTCTTAGAGTCGAAGATAGGATGGAAATCACCGTAAGGACCACTCATCAATACCTTGTCACCTGGTTTCAAAGTAAAGATATAAGATGAAGCGATACCTGGCATTACATCCATAAATCCACTGCGGTCTGGCTTAAACGGCGGAGTAGCGATACGTACTGTCAACATGAATACGTCACCTTCTGCCGGGTAGTTAGCCATAGAATAAGCACGGATTGTTTCTTCTTCATTTTTACATTTCAGATTAAACAAACCGAATTTTTCCCATGCTGGAAGATATTCATCACCGATAAGTGATTTATCGATATCTTTGTTATAATCCATTTCATATTTAGGAATCTTAATCTGAGCGTAAGAACCCGGAATGAAGTCCATGTGAGCTCCCTTAGGCAACTGTACCTTAAATTCTTTAATAAAGGTAGCCACGTTCTTGTTAGAGATAACTGTACATTCGTATTCTTTTACACCCATTACAGATTCAGGAACCTTGATAGACAAGTCACCTTTCACTTTCACCTGACAACCCAAACGCCAGTGATCTTTCTGTTGTTTACGGCTGAAATGGCTCACTTCAGAAGGCAATATTTCACCACCACCTTCAACAACCTGACATTTACACTGTCCGCAAGAACCCTTACCACCACAAGCAGAAGGCAAGAATACACCATTTACAGCCAATGTATTCAACAATGTAGAACCTGATTCAACTTCTAATTGGTTCTCGCCATTGATAGTCAACTTTACATTTCCTGAAGCAACCAAGAATTTCTTAGCTACCAGCAGGATAACTACCAGCACAAGAATAGTCACAAGGAATACTCCAATGCTTGCTAAAATAAAATTCATATCCATTGTTTATTCCTTTCTTTATTAGATGTTCAAACCAGAGAAACACATAAACGCCATTGCCATCAGGCCTACAGTGATAAATGTGATGCCCAATCCTCTCAAAGGAGCAGGAACATCTGAATATGCCATTTTTTCACGAATAGCTGCCAGACC
>OJOE01000682.1_pt1 | contig 16262 bp, 10 predicted proteins | sample 1598191 | NCBI WGS metagenome assembly OJOE01 (sample SAMN03922463, study PRJEB24848) | human gut metagenome | isolation source: stool sample | host: Homo sapiens | place: Germany | collected 2009-11
AGCCGGTTCCGTATATATACCCCCGTCAGCGAAGCCATGCCGCAAAAATTACCGGGTACCGTCATTGTCGTCATCGGAGAAAGCGCCACCCGTGACCGGATGAAAGCCTTTACCCCGTCTTATCCGTCTGAAACGACCCCATGGCTCTCAGAAATGAAAGAAACACCTTATTTTTACCTCATGGATAAAACATATTCCTGCTTTCCCGTCACTGTTCCCGCGCTTTCCATGTTCCTTTACGGGCGAAACCAATATGACCACCGAAATATAGATGACGTAGCCAATATCATAGATGTGGCACACCTTTCCGGCTATAAAACATGGTGGATGAGCAACCAGGGCAAAATGAGCGGTGAAGACAGTCCCATCGATTTCGTCGCGCAAAACTGTGATACGGAACAACGGACACCATTTCCGCTGGGCGACGATTATCAGCTGCTCGATTTTGTAAAGCAGCTTCCCAAAAACGAAAATAACTTTGTCATTATCCATCTTATGGGCAGCCATATCAGGTACAGCGACCGCACCCCACCGGATTTTAAAGGAATCGACAACCCGCAGCACGATAAGCGGACCAACCAGTATGACACCACGCTGCTCTATACGGATCATCTCCTCCGTGATATCTATACGTATGCCAAAGATCATTTGAATCTGCAGGTCATGATGTACTGCTCCGACCACGGGGAAAACATGGAACGAAGCCATGTCGCCAGCAAAAATATGACTTATGATATGGTTCGGATTCCCTTCTTCATTTATCTTTCTCCCGCTTACACACAGCTCTACCCGGATACAGCACAAGCCCTGCGTCAAAATGAACACAAAGTATTCACCAATGACCTGATGTATGACACCATCAGCGGAGTCCTGCACCTGCCAAACACAGACTATGAACCGAATTTTGATTTAAGCAGCAGTGCATATGATCTGAAACCGGCAGACGCAAGAACGAAGTATGGAGAATGGACCATCCTTGATGATCCGGATTACAAGTAAGTAATCCAGGCATGACAAAAACCGTTACAGTTTCTCCAAAAGGAGCTGTAACGGTTTTTTACAACAAATTCACACTCTTTTCTCCTCCGAGTGCAGCGTATCCCATCTTTCAAAAAGCAGTGTAATGCCAAATGCAAGATAATACAATCTGCCAAACGATGTGGAAGAAAATGTTTCATCCAAAAGCCCGTTAAGAACAAAAGCAAGAAAAACTGCCAGCATGCACCAGCTGAATGGATTCAAAGCATATATACGTATCCTTTTCCAGAAATACATCCCCATAAGAATCAGATATGCATTATAACCCAGAAAAGCAAGAATCCCTCCGGTTGATAAAAAAATCAGCCACGTATTATGGGCATGCACATTTTTTTTAAACTCCCTGCTTCCCTCCAGTTGATATTTATGGTCATAAGCATTCTTCCATCCATTCAGTCCCACTCCGGCCAATTTATGGTCCTCCCACATATGGTAACTGCTCTTCCATATAAACGGTCGGTCTGCCCCTTGCATCCGATATGGATCATGTATTCCAAACCGGAGGGAACACAGCAAAGCAAGTACGACCAGCAGACCTGCCCCCATCCCTAAGAGCCGCCGCCTGGTTTTCCCCATTGCAATTTGATTTCTAAACAGGAAAATCAACACAGTAATAAAAATCGCTATGGATAAAGCTCCCATGGCACCTCTTGTTTGCGTCAGGACCAATGTAACTGCCTCCAGCACTAAAAGTACCGACATTACAGCCAGATGAAAAATATTATCACGATAATAGCAGATAAAAGCAATAGTGAGTGGAATAAAGACATCCATCATAATACCCACGTGGGGCGGTGATGTATAAAAGCTGTCCAGGCGCTCCATGTGTTTGGCAGCATACTCATATATCCCATATCCGCATATTGCATACCCAATCGTAACAAATGTATAGCATACAGTTTTTCTGATATCATGCTCCCAGCCGATGTATAAAATCATAAATAAAGGCAGCGGAATCATAACATAAGACAGAAAACTATATGATCCGCCATACATATTTCCAGTATTGTCCAAATGAAACAGCGTGGAAATAAACAGGCAGGCATAAAATACAGCGAACGCCCATAGAATATTTTTATGAAGTGTAACCTTGGGAATCGCATGATTTTTCAGTGCATAAGCAATTACAAACAGAGTAAATGCGATCATACTGATAGACATTCCCGTATTAATATAATGGTAAGCCGTAGCCCCCCATACGACAACAGCCGCTGCCAACCGACTGCCCCAATTTATATTTAAAAATTTCATGAATCCCGCTCCTAATAGTTTTTATCGGGCAGCCATAAATTTCCACTGCCGCATTTTATATTGTAATGAAACTGCCATTTTACGGACATATCCGCAAAGCTGCAACAAAATCGTACATTCACTTACAATCAGATACCGCTGAAAAGAAAAAAGAAACGGCAACGATACATCTCTATGCATAAAGATATATGATTCCAACTCCCTGTAATCCAAATCCGGCAATTCCCGCGTATTGAAATCCGCCACAAAAGTCTTTACAGCGCACTTCAGTGCCTGAATGCAGCAAACCTTCTTCTCCGACAATGCATGTAAATCCGCAATCCGTTCATGTTCACGCCACGCCAGAAACCTTCCATATTTCAATTGTATAAAATCCTTTATATTTTTCCCCCTCATAAGACTGTTTTCATTTTCATAACTGTAACGATATAAAGATACCGGAGTCAGATAAGCACTTCCCGCCTTAAAAAAAACGGTAGCACTCACATACATATCTTCCACCAGCCGCCCTGCCGGAAATATCAGATCATTCCATAGATAACGCTTATATAATTTCCCATGGGCAAAATTCGGCAATTCATCAAGAAGGATCCCTCTCCGGATTTTCGATAAATTATCCGTCTCTTTCCATCCGGAAGACCTGCAATCCTCGCTTCCATCAGCATAGATAATACTGAAACCCGCCATGATGATATCATAAGTCCCTGATTTTGAAAAAAATATCATTTTCTCTAAAGCATCTTCCACGATAAAATCATCAGAATCAAGAAAATATATCCACTCACCTTTACAGATTTTTATACCTGCATTTCGGGCAGCGCTAAGTCCCTGATTTTCCTGATGAATGACATGAATCCTGCCATCTTTTTCCGCATAGGAGTCACATATCTGCCCGCATGCATCAGGCGAGCCGTCATCAACCAGGATCATTTCCCAGTTGGAATATGTCTGGTTCAGCACGCTGTCAATACATCTATGTATAAATTTTTCAGTTTTATATACCGGCACGATGACCGACACCAACGGAGCATATCCCATAGGTTTTATCCCCTTATTCCGCCTTTTAAGCGTTTCAGCACATTGCCGCCGATTTCCATATTCAGGTACGCATAGCAGTATGCATTTAAAATGAAGACAATTCCAAGCATCACCATGCCTGATTTGGTAAACATCGCTTTACCCGGATCCGGATCAAATCCGAAGACCGATGACAAGGGTATCCATATCCAGCGAAGGAATGTGGTGAAGCGGTCAATCGCTCCGGTAAGGGCATCGGCAATGCCGAGAACATAAATGGAAAATATGATTTTATAAGACATTTCAAGTATATATGCAAGAATCGTAAGGCAAAGCGTTTTCCCGTAGGACATTTTATGAAGAAATCCATAGCCCATGGCCATGCCGAGAGCACCCGCATAAAAGGCTGTCGTCAGTCCGATTTCAGGCCCTCCGATCATGGTAACGAGAATAACCACGCCCGCCGATGTGCCGAATCCCCACTTCATCCCGTGGAAATCGCAAATGACGGCAATCGGGATGGGGGACGCGGTCATCGTGACGAACACGAGAAACGGTGCTAAAAGTTTCAGCAGCACCAGGAGTGACGCAATGGCCGCCGCTGCCGCCGCTTCTGTCAGATATTTTGTTTTTCTCACTGATTCGTTCAATCTGTATCCTTTCCAAAAGAAGCCGCCAATGCTTCTTTCTCCTGTTTTGTTTTTCGTTTCAAATAGAATTCACAGGACCGGGCATCATGACCGTTGTTCCATTCCCTGTACCACACAAGACGGACAGGCAGCCGGCCTTTCGTATACTTCGCGCCCTTCCCCGCGTTATGGACAGCCACCCGTTTTTCCGGATCATCTACGGTAAATCCCGTGTAGAGTGTGCCGTCTTGGCAACGCACCATGTAAGTAAAATATTTCTTTTCCATCTCTTTCTCTTAGCCGCAGGCGGCAAAAGGGCACCGAACTGTTTACATTTAGGTGTATGGTCTCCGCATGGTCACGCATGCCGCCGTCCCCGTTTCCAGACTGCTGTTTTATTACCCCTCTATTGTATACAAACAATAAAAGAAATGCCAGCTGCATTGATAGCAGCTGGCATTTCTTTTTTATTTCCACGTTTTTTCATGTCATTCCGATAACAGATTATTCACTGACATAGTGAGGAAATTGGTAGACTCTCATCAGGGTAATAGATTCTTCACTCCGTGTCACTGTTCCGTTTTCCGTCTTTCTCACAAGGCATCCTTATCCCCGTTCAGAATAACCGGGGATGGTAAAGCGTCATAGTGAGGGAAACGGTAAGAAGATAAAAGCTATCAGCTATCAGCTGTGAGCTGTTAGCCGTTAGCTGTGAGCCGTCAGCTAAAAGTGCTGAATGACGGCGGATGACAAGACGTCATTCTGAGCGCCAGCGAAGAATCTGTTACTGTGGTGAGGAAAACGATAAGCTGTCAACAGAGTAATAGATTCTTCACTCTGTGTCACTGTTCCGTTTCCCATCTTTTCCACAAGACATCCTTACCCCCGTTCTGAATGACGGGATACGGTAAGGCATCATAATGACGGAGGGACGCTAAGCATCATAATGGCAGAGAACATTAAACGTCATTCGGAGCGAATGTGAAGGATCTGCTGCTGTGGTGAGGAATGCGGTAAGAAGATAAAAGCTATCAGCTGTGAGCTGTCAGCTACAAGCTAACTATTCTTTTACGATTTAAATCATTACGACAAGCGAGTATCCTCCATCGCACTACGTGCGCCACAGTTCCTTCTGACGGCCGACTCCATGATCCTTGTATAAGACGTTAAGGCGTCATCCTGAACGAATGGGAAGGATCTGCTGCCATGGTGAGAAAATTGGTAAACTGTCAACAGAGTAACAGATTCTTCACTTTGTGTCCTATTGCTGCTTCCCTTTAATAAAAAGTGCAGCAAGGGAAATGTTGCATTTCTCTTTGCTGCACTTATATGGTACTAATACACAAACCGGTATCAGACAGGTGAAAAACCGACGGCCGGAGGCTCAGTACCATTCATTGATCCAGTTTTTTTCAGAGGGAAGCATGTTTTCCGCCGTTTCAAGAACTTTTTCACGCTCCGCACCTTCCAGCCATTCAATGCGCCCCAGATCCGACAGCTCTCTTAAAGACAGCGCTCCGAAGAAAAGCTGGGCAAGAGCGCCTGCGGTCATGGTAAAATCCGGTTCGGGAATTTTATTTCCCAATTTCACGCCGGAAATATCTTCGATATGGAGCTTCAGCGTGTAAAACACATCATATTTCACAGCGTAAATTCTTCCTTCCTTGGCGGAAAGGACGTAGATGCCGCTGTTTTCGGGAAGGAACTCGTCCGCCAGCTGGAAAGACAGGAATCCTTTCATCTCTCTGCAGGGAAGTCCGTCAAATGCCATGACCGGATCCGTGACGCGTCCCATCATGGTTGGGAAAGAGGCATTATGTATATAGGTATGCTCCGCGCCATTCTGCCAGTAGAAAAATGCCCTGTCATCAAAAGGTTCATACCACACGCATTCATCCACGGAACCGCGGTGTCCAGCCATGTAAGCATAGAGTCCTTTCCGTCCCGCATCGGAGGCGTACGCCATTTCCGACACGATGAGTTTCCTTCCGTCCAGATGGTAGAAAATATATCCGGCCGCACCATCCAGGTCATTGACGACAGCAATGTAACCGCCGTCACAAAACTGGGCGCCGATGTGCTTTTTCCATGACGCCTCATCACGAAAAGCCCAGCCGTTCCGCCCCTTCACATACCTGTCATAGACAGAGGCAAGAGTTTTCCATTCATCTATCGAGGCAATACTCCCTGCGGACTGCGCCCGTTTACCCAAGAAACTTAAATGCTCAGGCGCGGCGCTTCGTTTCCACTGGTGCGCATAAAATGAAAATCCCATAGGATAGTAATACGATGCCGCCGAGGGCATAAGAACGACAGCGCCCTTATTTTCCATCCGCGCCATATGGAACGCGCCGCGGATCAGTTCAGTCGCAAGCCCCTTCCCTCTTGCAGCAGGATGGGTGGCTACCCCGACAAGGTAATCCACCGGCATCTTTGCGCCGCGGACATATATTTCATAAGGGCGGCGGTGAAGACTGCACGCTATTTTTCCTGCTTCTTCTCCCGCCAGTACATCTTCCGGGCGGTAGAGTTCCCTGAAATACCAGCGGAACCACGGGTCGTCCTCCCTTTCAAAACAGTACGACCAAAGCGCGCGTATATCCTTTTCATCCGTCCGACTGCATTTACGTATTTTCATAACCGCCTCAGAAACAACCGCCGTCTTTTACGACGACATCATACTTTTCCGCGAAATGATCAGGATTGTATTCCATTTTTGCCTGACGCAGGCCAGGCAGCCCCATGTCTTCTTCACGATTTACAAATTCTGTTTCCGCAAATTCATGCATCAGGAAATCGCGGTTAATCGCCTGATACAGCCCGCGGATATTCGGATTTGCCTTTTCAAAGAAAATATGCGCCACCCGGGGGTTGACCAAATCTCCGTTCGTAAAGGCCTCTACCTTTCCATAAATGCGGATAATAGCGCCTTTTAATTTCAAAGCGTCCCAATTGGCAAAACACCGCTGCAGCGCTTCTTTTTCTTCCGCAATGTCTCCATGCCGTTCAAACCAGTCTTCAATCCCCTGCCATGCGTCTTCCCTGTTTTCCGACGTGATGGACTCGTATGTATAATCACCGTACTGGCGGAGAAAAGCGTTCAGATGATTTTTCTTCATCCGGAGTTTCTTTCCCGATAAATTGATCATGTCTGCCGTACGGTATACATATTCCCAATTATCCCGATCCGCAGTGAATTCATACCGGTTCGGGCAATGGGCTTTGATCTGTTCCAGCACCCAGGGTGAAGCAGCCTTAATGATAAACGGTTTTCCCTCGCACTCCAGGCATTCATGGATAATCTCCATGCCGCGGCCGAAAGACGCCCCTTCACCGGCAAAAGGGGGCATAAAAAACGTATTCTCCCCTTCCCCCGCACGGACGAATAAGATATTCTCCTCTACCGCCCACTGCGTATGGTACGCTTCCTGCCATAAAAAAAGTGTATTGAATGAACAGTCGATCCCCTCATAATGATGGACATGAAAAAAGCTGTCGATATACTCTCTTTTTTCAATTGTAAACGGTTTGAAGTCTATGATGAACATCTCCTTAAAAAATAACAGCTATATTGTAAATATTCTATCCTTTTTTATGCCTTTTGGCAAAAGCCGGAACGGACCTTCTAAGCCACAACATGGCCTGCTGGTGAAATCAGAAGACAGATAAACACCGGCTCCGTCAATTTTCCGGTGCAGGAAAATAAATCTGCCGCAAAAGCAGTAAACAAAATTTTTTACAAAAATAAAGAAATTCTTTCCCCCTCTCATTTAAACCTCTTTCTTGATAATGAGAAAACCGATATTATCAGAAACAGCAGATCTGGCTTTTTCCGATTTCCCATAAAATCACGCTTCACCGCGGCGAACATGATTTCCCCGAAACTTCATTCGCTGCGTTTTTCTTTCGATAAAAATTACACTTATTCACATTATTCACAAACTTATTCACAACTATTCACATCATGTGGATAAAAACAATCTGTTTTTTCTCTTTTCGCGATAAATCAAAGCTTTTTTCCGCCTGTCCATCCCAGACAGACACACGAACTGTGCATAACTGTGCATAACCTTTTTACTACTCCGTAAATGAGAATGGGAAATATTCCGTATTTATCGTATATCTTTCTCACTTTCACTCTCACCGGATACCCCTGATATGCATGTGAATAACTTTCTCTCCATCTGTCCCCCTTTCCTCCAATCATCCAGTTTTCTTCCCCTCTTGACAACGAATACGTGCAAAATAGAAAGAAAAAAAGCGAATAAAAGAATTCATTTCAAATCACCCCTTTATTTGTCCGCCTGCTGTGTACATAAGAAATAAAAACTTTCTAAAAGAAAAAATGATTTCCTTCCGTTCCGACATCGGCAGAAATGAAAATCATTTTTCCGTTTTGTCTCTTTCATTCCATTTTATTTGCAAACTCCCATTTCTGCCTTTTTTGTGCTAAAATATGACATGTACACGCGTCCATAGCTCAGCTGGATAGAGCAGCGGTTTCCTAAACCGTGTGTCGGGGGTTCAAATCCCTTTGGGCGCACCAGAAATGCACAGCTGCCAAAAGGCGGCTTTTTTATTTGCCTTCAAAATGTATTTCCTATCGGGATAAAATCCTCTTTTCCGCCCCATGTCGCCGCCGGTGGAGTCTTTCAGAGAAAAAATGATATAATATATATGGTAAATACTTTATAAATACTTTTTTACAGGGAGACAAACCATGGATACGGTACATATCAATTTAGGGAATGATTCTTATGATGTGATAATCGACTCAGGCATCATCGGCCGCCTGGGAAAAGAAACCGCCCCCCTGTCAGGTCACGGGCGCGCAGTCATTATCACGGAAGAAGGAATTGACGAACTGTATGGCCAGGATTTGAAACGCCAGCTGGAAAAAGAGAACCTGAACGTACAGCAGATCGTCCTTTCTTCGAGCGAAAAGAGCCGAAGCCTTTCTGTTGTGAGCCGTGTATGCGAGGCGCTGGCAGACTTCGGGTTCTGTGCAGGAGATCTGCTTATCGGCCTTGGCGGACGTGTCGTCGGCGATGTGACAGGCTTTGTTGCAGCAACTTACCGGAGAGGGACTCCCTACGTGCAGGTGCCCACTTCTCTCCTGGCACAGATCGGCAGCGCCATCGGAGGGAAAATCTCCATCGATATCAATGGAAGAAAAAATCTCATCGGTACATTCTACCAGCCCAAAGCCGTGTATGTAGATCCTGCCATGGTCCGCACGCTTCCTGCCCATTTCTTCCATAACGGCCTCGGCGAAGCGATTAAAATCGGCTGCGTGGCAGACAAGGACCTCTTTGAAATATTTGAAAAAGCCGCCTCTGACCAGGATATCCTTCGTGTTCTTCCGGAAATCATCCGCCGCTGCATTACCATCAAGGCACACTATGTGGAAATCGATCCCGAAGACAAAGGCGAGCGCCGTATCCTTGATTTCGGCCACACACTGGGCGGCGCGGCAGAGAGATACTACCGTTTCAATGATCTCCGCCTGACCCACGGTGAAGCGACGGCGGCCGGCATGTACATGATCACGAGCGCTTCTGAAATTCTGGGACTCACCAAGCGGGGTACAGCGGAACGGATCAAGTACGTCCTCCAGTCTATCGGCCTTCCCACCAATCTTGACGTCCCCCGTGATATTCTTGTCTCCCTTCTGGAACATGGAAAAAATGTAAAAGATGAAAAAATAGAAACACCCCTCGTTCTGGAAATTGGAAAAGGATATATTTATACGGGAGAAATTGAAACCTTAAAAAAATATATACAAATGGAATAATTGCAAACCTTCGAAAGAAATACCGGGAGTAAAAATAAACTTCCGGTATTTTTTTCGCCCTGTTTCTCATAACCTGCAAAACCTGTTCTCCATGGGGTGCTATGCTATAATGCAGACAATAAAACAATCTGCCTGAAAGGTATACTATTTTAAACCGGAAACAGGAGTATAAAAATGGATTTCAGCAAAATAACAGCGGCCGTTATCGGCCTGGGTCTGATGGGCGGTTCCTTTGCCATGAGACTGAAAGAACTCGGAGCGGCAGTAATCGGCATCAATCGGACATTATCGACGGCAGAGGCCGCCCTTCGGCAGGGCATAGTGGATTCCATCGATATCAGTGACCTGAAACACGCGGACATTGTTATATTCTGCACACCTGACAAAGCGACACTCGCCTTTGTGAAAGATCACCTGCCGGACTTCCGGTCCGACGCGATCATGACCGATATCGCCGGCGTAAAAGGAAACCTTGCCGATGATATCCGGCAAATACTTCCGCCGGGCATAGATTTCATTTCATCCCACCCTATGTGCGGACATGAAGGTGAAGGACTTTCCCGGGCGGATCCGGACATTTTCCGCGGAGCAAATTATATCCTTCTTCCCGATAAAACGAACCGCCCGGAGAGTGTGGAACTGCTCCGAAACATGGCGCTGGCTCTCGGCTGCCGCCACGTGCCGTCAATCACACCGGAAGAACACGACCGCCACATCGCCTACACCAGCGACCTGACCCACGTCCTTGCGGCGGCGCTGATAAACAGCACTTCCCTGAAAGAAGACACAAAGTACTTTACAGGCGGATCATTCCGTGATGAAACAAGAGTAGCGGATATCAACAGCCCCCTTTGGACAGATTTATTCCTTGCCAACCGTGAAAACCTGCTTCTTGAAATCGACCGTTTTACAGAAAGCCTTTCTGCAATAAAAACAGCACTGGACAGGGCAGATAAAAATACCCTTCATGAACTTCTTGAAAAAGCAGGAAAAAGAAAACGGAACCTGACAGCCGCCGATAAAATATGATCGGACGTAAGCTGCCGGCTCCTGAAAACCGACAATTGTGAATCAGCTGCCCGCACCAATAATGGAGGATACTCGCATGCCGTAGTGACTTAAACCGTAAAAGAATAGTTAGCTTGCAGCTGACAGCTCACAGCTTATAGCTTTTATCTTCTTACCGGCTTCCTCACCACGGTAATAGATCCTTCACATTCGTTCAGGATAACGCTTAACGTTTCCCTCACTACAACAGCAGATCCTTTGCTGTTGTTTCGTATGACACCTAACGGAAATCATATGCTTCGGCTTTTAACTCACAGCTAACGGCTAACAGCTTATAGCTGACAGCTGACAGCCCACAGCTGATAGCTTTTATCTCCTTACCGCTTTCCCCACCACGGCAACAGATCCTTCACATTCGTTCAGGATGACGATTAACGTTTCCCTCATTATGACGCCCTTTCCTCCAATCGTCATTCTGAACGGGGGCAAGAATGCTTGGTGAGAAAGTAGGGAAACGGAACGATGAAACGGAGTGAAGAATCTATTATGCTGATGACGTCTTACCGTTTTCCCCACCACGGGCACAGATTTTTCGCACGGTTCTGGCAAACACACTGCCAGGAGTTCCACTTTTACCGAAAAAAAGAGCGGGCACCACCAGCAGTGCCTGCTCTTTTCTTTTTGGAAGTTCCTTACTTCTTGGCAGCGAGAGCTGCTACCTGGGCCTTCAATTCATCCAGCTCCGATCTCATCTCTTTATTTTCCGCCTGCATCTTGTCATTTTTCTCTTTCAAGTCCTTAATCTGGTTCGCCATTTCCACTTTGGAGTAACGGGTATAAACGTCGCCGCGTCCCAGCTTCACAGAAATTCCTGCATTGATCATGTTCCTGTCATCTCCCATGGTCCAGCCGAGACTCATCATCGTTCTTTCGTTCGGCCGATAGAAGAGGCCTACCGCCGCAGCGCTGGCGTTACGGTAATTGCCGAAGCCTGCCGCGATGTCCCACTTGTCATGGGGATCGAAGTCCAGCGGATGGAGGGCTGCCAGTGCTGCCGCCCCCGCACCTACTTTGTTAATCCGGGTGCCCAGTTCTCCTACCTTTTTACCCATGTTGTATATGTTCTGCGTATTATTCTGCACATCATTCTTTACGGCCTGGAGCTGGCTTCCATTGACAGCATCAGTGGAAGTGGCGCTTATTTCACCGGCCGCCACATGGGTAATTTTTTTGCTGCCTGCGTCAATGCCGCCTTTGGTCACAGACGGGCCGCCCTGGATGGCCAGTCCTTTGTTGTCCATCTTCGTATCACCGGTCTTGATGCTGCCGTCGCTGCCAAGATCAATATTTTTTGCCAGTTTCAGATTCAGTTTGCCATTTTCGGAAACGACACCGATATTATTGGCTGCTGCCACTTCTGTCGCGCCGCCGGTAATCTGCAGTGTTTCACCTGAATTTTTAGTAATGGCGCTGCCCGTGTCTCCCGCAAAGGTCAGGCTGCCGGTTCCGCCGCTCCCTACGAGATCGCTCACATCGACTTCATAGTTCTTGGACGGATCATTCTGTGTAAATTTAATTTTCTTCGTGGCTGCATCGTAGGTACCGCCCGTCGTATAGGTATCCTTGGCGGAGACTTTGTATGTATTTGTCGTGGAATCATGAGTAACGGTCACATTATCACCGGCCGTCACATTAGTCTTAGCTGCTGCCGCCGTGGCTTCCACTTTCTTCAGCTGTGCCACATTGACGGCATCAGTATCTGCCGTGCCGGCCGCTACACCGGTGATCTGGCGGGTGATACCTTTGGACGCATCACCTACGGAAACAGCACCTACAGTCGATTTCCAGGCAACTGACGTATCCGTAGAAGCCGCTTTGGTGGAGGGGTCATAGCCGCTCACACCCGCTGCCGTATCCGCCACACTCCACGAGCCGAGGGCCACGCCGCCGAAGACCTTAGCATGAGAATCATAACCAAAAGCCATAGCAGTTTCTTTCTCCGCTTTACTATTCTTGCCCATGGCAATGGCCCAGTTCGCGGTCGCGGAAGCATTTGTACCTACAGCTACCGCTTCTTCGCCCTTGACTGTCAGATAATTCCCCAGGGCAAGACCTCTCTGTCCACCGCCGCTATTCGAGCCGATGACTTTATTCCCATGACCGAAAGAGACCCCCAGATTTTCCGCTTCGGAACTGGTGCCTACCACGACACTACCGCCGTTTGCCGTATTTGTCATACCGACAGCCACGTTCTGATCACTGCCGCTGGAGTTCTTTGTGTAAATCCATTTTGTCGGATCGCTCGGATCTTTTTCCGCCGTATAGCCAACCAGGTTCCCCAAGCCGATGACCGTATTTTCCTCCCCGAAGACTTTTGTCAGCTTATGGTCATAATTGTTATAATCCGTGCCGAATACGGCATTATGGGCGCCTTCCACTTCTAGATTCTGGCCGGCGACGATACTATTGTTTCTTCCGTTTTTCACTCCGGTCAGTTTGTTGTTATTGCCAAGAACGGTGCTGTTCACCCCTTTCGAATAAGAGGAAATACCGAGCACGATGCTGTCTTCCGCCTCGGCGCCGTCATTGTCATAGTTGCTGCCGGCTCCCGTTTTTGTAGACTTGGCGCTGTAATAATGCACTTTCGCCGCACCGGCAGCTGCCTGTACCTTTTTCAGCTGTGCCACATTGACGGCATCGGTATCCTGCGTGCCGGCTGCCACGTTTGTAATCTGGCGGGTCACTGCCGCACTGGTCGGAGTTGCCGCTTTACCGATAGAAACAGCAGCGGCCGTCGCTTTCCATGTTGCTGACGTATCTGCAGAAGCCGTATCGGTCGATGGATCGTAACCGGCAACTCCCTTATCAACAGAGGCGACGGAATCCGCGCCGAGCGCTACACCGCCGTCTTTTTCCACATCCGTATTGTAGCCGAGCATCACCGCATTGCTTATGTTCGCCGTATGCGATTTAATCGGTACATTTTCCGTCACCTTATATTTCTTTTCAAGAATAACATTGCCCGAAGCATCTTTCATCGTATACGTTTTCTCTACAGTCTTCTTTTCCGTCGCCATGGATCCAAGAATTACATTGTTTTTGCCGCCGTCCATATGGTGATAATCCCCGATCACGACATCGGCCGTACTGCCGGATATATTATTCCCGGTCCCCATCATAGATACACGTTCCACATTCCTGCCTGTATTTCCATATCCGTTGATCGTGTTATTGATGCTGGGTGTATTTGCTGTACCGGTAAGGATATTTCCGGAGCCGATGATCTGGGAATGGACAGCATAATCTGAGGTATTTCCGTTCCCCATGGTGACCACAGAGCCGCCGCCGGTCGACATGGCCAGCCCCATCGCTTTCCTGAGCTCATCATGACTTAACTGTCCGGTTCCGCTGGCATATCCCTGTCCCTCAAATAATATGGTATCACCCCAATATTCGTTCATACTGTTTCCATTTTCATCGGTCGGTGCCGTCCCGAAAGAATGCGTAACGCTATTACCCGCGCCGAAAACGAGTGCCCCATTGGCGCCTTCTGTTTTGTTCAGGGTACCGACGACGGTGTTTGCCATCCCATCATTCTGGTCCGCCTTATTTGACGCTACGGTATTAAGACCGCCATAGACAGAAGCCAGATAGCCGTCAAGGCCGGAATCGCCTGCCTCCACAATGGATTTGATCCCTGTCACGGTCTCCTGCCAGCCATAAGCTTTTGCGCCATGGCCAAGAGCCACATTCATTCCGCCGCCGGCTCCGGTCCCGCTCTGGGCATGATACCCGACAACGACACTGGCATGTTTCTGCTGGATATCGGAATCGGCCTTTTCTTCCGGTGTCATGGAACCGATAACAACAGATTCTTTAATCGCCCCAACTTTCTGGTTATCCCCGATCACGATACCCGCGCCGGGATTGACCATTTCATTATTATTCCCGATGACGGTCAGGCTCTCATACCCTTTCATATAGGTACTATTGCCTTCAATTTTATTTCCCTTGCCGATGACAAGGTCGGACACATTTTTCGTCCTTTCTTCCTGCTTCCCGGAAACCGTACCGGCATTTCTATCGGTAATCTTATTGCTGTCCCCGATGACGGTCTGGCTCTTGCTGTTTTCAACGGTATTCTCGGAGCCGATCACGGACACGTGTTCGGCCTTGGTTACGGTATTTTTGTAGCCATCAATCATGTTAAACTTACTAATAGCCCCATCTGTACCTTTCAACGTATTGTTCACACCAATAATTTGAGAAAGCTGGGTCCAATCCGCTGTATTTCCTCCGCCAATAGCAAGGGTGGCACCGCCGCTATTAGAATTTTTTACTGCTGTCATCAATGACTTCTGCAGCGCCTGTGCAGAATCTCCCCCAGTAGATGGAGCAGAAATAGAAGAAATGGAATTGGTAATTTCATTTCCTGCGCCGAAAATGAGGGAACCGTTAGAATTAGCCGTTCTGTTCGCTGTACCGACGATGCTGTTCGCCACTCCGGAATACGCGGATGACGAAGTTGCCGATTCAATGCTGTTGAGAGAACCGGTAATGGTGGCTCCAAAATTCTGTCCGGCATAGGAAGACCAGTTGCTGCCGTTATATTTTCCGGAAATAATGGAGTATGTCCCTGTCACAGAAGAAAATGCCCCCTGGTTGTAGCTGTTTGCACCGACGGTCGTGGCATTGATATTTACATTTCTCGACTTGACTTTCTGCACATCCGAACCGTCAACTTCCACATCCCCAAGTTTCCCTATATATTTATGATCGCCAATCATGACACTGCCGGATCGCGCATAACTATTCTGTCCGATTGCTACACTGCTTGCCCATTTCTTTTCGTTTGACTGTCCGAATTTAAAGTTTTTTTCCTGCCTCCCGTACATGTTTTCTACAAAAGCATTCTTGCCGATGGCAATACTGCCTTCCTGCATAACATAATCATCAATCTGGGCATGATCGCCTATCGCAATGGCACCGTTTTTCGTACTGTTATTTCTTAAATCAATATCATTCCCGATTTTAATATTCTGATTCCCCGGTTCTACAAACGTATTGACCCCGTCAAGCACCGCAGATACCTGTCTCTTATACACATCTGACGCTGCCGACGAGCGATCAACTGCTGCCAGCGTGTTTTTAGAGACTCTCACCCTCCCGCTTTTTCTCGCTGTGCCCGCGATTTCTGAAACGACGACATAACTGTTCTTCACTCGACTCCAAATGACTTTGTAAATGTGATTCATGTTTTCCTCCCATAAAAAACAATATAATTAAAAGCGCAATAAAAAGAAGCACCATCCCCATGCTGCTGATACTGCCTTCACACCACCTCTCCCCATAACACTTCATTTGCCTGAAAAGCAGGATATAGAATCCGTAAACAGGAAAATTCCTACCGGTTTCTCCCGCTCTTCTTTCAACACTTATTTTATTAAACAACCTTTGTTCTCATTATAACAAAAGATTTATCTTATTTCTATATAATATATACCGTTTTACGAATACCTTTATTC